>Ga0307999_1000408_pt1 | contig 12192 bp, 7 predicted proteins | sample Neamet1_FD_203158 | JGI IMG/M metagenome (GOLD analysis project Ga0307999, IMG submission 203158) | Marine microbial communities from water near the shore, Antarctic Ocean - #1 | ecosystem: Environmental > Aquatic > Marine > Unclassified | place: Southern Ocean | collected 2014-06-04 | reverse complement strand
GAATCCTCCCAACCGAACTTTCCAACCAAGTCATTCCAATCGCTCTCCCAAAACAAACCCTTCCTCTCCCTCTGACAAGCGAATCCGGCAAGCTGGTCACAATTCCAAAGCTGTAATTCCCGGAGATCGATCTTCCCACCACGACGGCATCCATTTTTCCAATCCCTGGGCTGCCCGCTTCCCCTCCACAAATTCCTCAACCACTTCCACCACCGATCTAAACTCGGTGGAAAAATCTCCGGAAAATCTCGAAAGAAAACCAACCCTCTCAAAGGAACAAATCCAGACCTTGGTTCAAAATACTCTGCGAGATCCCAGCCCCATCGCCCGACGATTAGCCTTTGACCAACTGCTCGCTTCCCTCGATGAATCGACCGCCATCCCGATCCGCATCGCCCTCGCCCGTAACAAAGCAGATGGCGAACAGTGGCGCCTCTTCGACTACGCCTGGTCCGCTGGCGACCCCACCGCCGTTGAAAAAAACCTCCCCAGGACCGCCGAAAAACACCGCCAGGGTTTCATTTCCAACTCCCTCCCAGGTTGGGCATTTGCCGACCCCGTCGCCGCCGCAGAGTTCGTCAACGACTACGAACCCGGCCCCGTTCAGGATCACTTCCGGAATCGCTTGATCGAAGGACTCGCCGACAACGATATCGAGACCGCAACTGACTTTGTCACCCAGCTGGCCACCGACAACCATCCCCGCACTCCCCAGTATGTCAGGACCGTCGCCACGGAGGTTTTGGAAACTCAGGGACTCGCCGGCCTCCAAAAGTGGACCACTGAACTTCCACAGGGCCCTCTTCGAAGTAACGCCCAAACCTTTCTTGATCAAAAATCTCCGAAAGGTGACTGATCTCAGACAGAGAAAGCCAAGCCAGAGCAACCGAGGCCAATCCCGCAGCCTCTGCGATGTGAACCGATTTGATGAGGAAACCCTCGATCATCTGGATAGCCCAGCAACGATCACCGTCCGTCCCAACCTGCCACTTCTCCTGGCGAGCCCCGCCAAATGATCCGACTCAAGATCAGCAAGCCATAAGATCTGGAAAATCTTATGAACGACAATCCGGCAGATCTGGGCAAGCTCCTTGGCCGCGGGATCCCTCTCTCTGGCGAGTTGAGTGGGAGGGGGGGATTTCAGCGATATCGAAACCGAAATCTTTAAGAACGGCATCGTGCAGAGTCGATCGGCGGACGCATCCCGTTCCGGAACATAAGGCGATTCATGTGTGGCCGAATCGAATACGGCAGGTCTTCAACGACACCGATCGGACCTACTTCAAAAAAGACCGGGAAAGAGCCCTCAACGATTTCCCCAACAGCGGACTCACCCCCGAGCAGCAAAAGAAAATCACGAAAAAGCAGATCGAGTTTAGTTCCAATCATCCGCGAAAGAAGCGGGCCTGAAGTTTCGTTTAAAGGCAGGGTCTCCACCTTCTTCGCATGAAAAAATCATATCTCGTCCACCTCGTCTGGGCATTCGTTGCAATCGCCACCTTTGCAATCGGCTCCAAGTCCTCGGAATCTTCCAGCTCCTCCGAGAACACTGTAAATCGCGAGGGGAAGGACTCCCCTTCCGGCCTTTCTTCACGCTCTCTCGACAACCGTTCCGATGATCCTTCCGGCAAACCGCGCGCCCGTTCCAAAACCACTCGCGGCGCGGTTAGCGAAAATGATTCCCCCACAGGCCTCTCTGAAACCGATGTTTACCAACTTGGCCTCGACCTGAAATCAGCCAAAGGCCCCCTCGAGCGCCGCGAAGTTTTCTCGCAAATCCTTAAAAACCTCACTGCTGAAAATGCCAAGCTCATGCGTGAGCAAATCCTTCACCTCGACAACGACAGCTCCGAATTCCGCGAATTCCACTACGCCTGGGGAGCCATCGCCGGCGAAGAAGCAGTCCTCAATGGCGCCGAAACTAGAGAGCGCGACATGGCCTCCACCCTTGCCGGATGGGCCGCCAAATCACCCGAAGACGCCCTCGCCTACTTCAATAGCCTCGACAAAGACGCCCAAAATTACGGAGGCCTCAAATGGGGAGCCGTCTACGGCCTTGTCGATGCCGATCCCAACCTCGCCGTCCGCTTCGCCATGGATCAAAAGGAAGCCGGTGATAAGGAAGCTGGCCGCCTCATGGACCTCGTCACCCGCCAGGTCCTCCGCTCCGGCGACCCTGCCGAAGCCGCCAGCTGGGCCACCACCATTCCAGCCGGAGAACTGCAGGACGCCGCGATCTCCCGCGTCGCCCGTGAATACGCCGACGAAGACCCTGTCGCCTCCCTCGACTGGGCCAACACCCTCCCCGATGGCAAGGGCAAAAACCGCGCTGTCCGTGAATCCTTCTCCGAGTGGGCCCAAGAAAATCCCGAAGCCGCCGGCAAACGCCTTAGCACCATGACCGACTCCCCCGAGCGCGACTCCGCCGCCTACGGCTACGCCACCCGCGTCGCCTGGGAAAATCCCGAAGCGGGCATCGAATGGGCCAACACCATCTCAGACGAAGGAACCCGCTCCAACGCCCTTATGGAAACCGGGCGCGCCTACTTCCGTAAGGACCCCGAAGCCGCCAAACAATGGCTCTCCAACAGCGGTCTCAACGAAGAACAACAAAAACGCGTCACCGAACGAAGCCGTGGCCGCCGTGGGTAAATTTCACTCAACTCTCTCAATGTCTGATCCCAACCCCTACGCCACTCCCGGAGCAGCCGCCGTTCCCGCGACTGATGATATTTCCCGCCAAATGCAAGGCTTGCATTAGCCCCTCACCTTCTCCTTTAAAATTCTCGCTCTCGCCAGCCAGGCCACAGTGACCGACGCCAGCGGACGCGTTGTCTGCTTCACCAAGCAAAAGCCCTTCAAATTCAAAGAGCACGTCGAAATCTTCAACGACAAATCCAAGACCACCCTTCTCGCCGAGATTAAAACAAAGAAGTTCAACGATTGGTCCGCCCGTTACCACTTCACCGATGCCACCGGGAACGACCTCGGTACGGTCGGCCGTCGCGGATGGCGCAGCATTTGGCGAGGCCCATTACGAAGTCTTCAACCCCGGCTCTCATAGTGTCGTCAGGAATGATCGTGCCTGCCAAACGGCCCGAACCTCCCCCATTCAACCGATCCGTAATCGTTCAGCCGTTCGTGGTTCCCTCTTTCCTTTTGGTCGGAATCCCCCTATTTCACCGCGCCCACACCACATTCCCCACTTCACTTTTCACCTTTCACCCTCCACTCTTCCCCCGTGTCCGTCGAACTCACCCGTAATTTCTCCATCATCGCCCATATCGATCATGGCAAAACGACCCTGTCCGATCGCCTCATGGAAGAAACCCAGACCATCACCCAGCGAGAGTCCCAGGCCCAGCACCTCGACTCCATGGACCTTGAGCGTGAAAAAGGGATTACCATCAAGTCCCACCCCGTCACCCTCGCTTTTAAGTCCAAGGACGGAAAAACCTACAAGCTCAACCTCCTCGACACCCCCGGACACGTCGACTTCTCCTATGAGGTCTCCCGCTCCCTTGCCGCCTGCGAAGGCGCCATCCTCATCATCGATGCCGCCCAAGGCGTCGAAGCCCAGACCATGGCCAACGTCAACCTCGCCATGGAGCAGGACCTCGCCATCGTCCCCATCCTCAACAAGATCGACCTTCCCGCCGCCGACATCCCCCGCTGCCGCAAGCAGCTCGAAGACATCCTCGCCATCCCCGGCGAACACGCCATTCCCGCCTCCGCCAAAATGGGCATCGGCATTCAAGACATCCTCGAAGCCGTCGTCGAACTCGTTCCGCCACCGGTCGAAAACCCCGACGGACTCCTCCGCGCCTCCGTCTTCGACTCCCTCTACGATCAATTTCGCGGCGTCGTCTCCTACGTCCGCATCGTCTCCGGCACCGTCAAAAAAGGCGACAAGATTAAGCTCTTCCACACCACCACCAACTACGAGATCAAGGAGACCGGCATCTTCACCCCCAAGATGAAAAAAACCAACGGACTCCAGACCGGAGACGTCGGCTACATCATCGCCAACATGAAATCCTCCGCCGAAGTTAAAATTGGCGACACTATCACTCACAAGGAAAAGCCCTGCCCCGAGCCCCTTCCCGGATTCAAGGAAATCCGCCCCATGGTTTTCTCCGGCATCTACCCCATCGACACCTCCGACTACGAGGCCCTCAAGGTCGCCATGGGAAAACTCCAGATCAACGACGCCGCCTTCACCTTCCAGACCGAATCCTCCACCGCGCTCGGCTTCGGCTTCCGCTGCGGCTTCCTCGGCCTCCTCCACATGGAGATCATCCAGGAACGTCTCCGCCGCGAGTTCGACATGGACGTCATCTCCACCTACCCGTCTGTGATCTACGAGGTCACCAAGACCGACGGAGAAGAACTCATCATCGACAACCCCTCCTACCTCCCCGAAGCCCAGATCATCGAAGAAATCTGCGAGCCCATCGTCCGTATCTTTATCATGGTTCCCGGAGACTACATCGGAGACGTCATGAAGCTCATCATGGAAAAGCGGGGCGACCTCGAAAACACCGAGACCATCGACGAATTCCGCGTCATGCTCACTGCGAAAGTCCCCCTCGCCGACATCCTCGTCGACTTCAACGACCGCCTCAAATCCATGACCAAAGGCTACGGCTCCATGGACTACGAGCACGCCGGATACCGCGCCGCTAATATGGTCAAAATGGACATGCTCATCGCAGGCGAACCCGTCGAAGCCTTCTCCACCATCGTCCACCGCGACAAAGCCGTCGGCCGAGGCCGCGAACTCGCCGCCAAGCTCAAGGAAGTCATCCCCACCCAAATGTTCGTCGTTGCTATCCAGGCCGCCATCGGCGGAAACATCATCGCGAGAGAAACTATCTCCGCGATGCGCAAAAACGTCACCGCCAAATGCTACGGAGGCGACATCTCCCGAAAGCGCAAACTCCTCGAGAAGCAGAAAAAGGGTAAGGCCAAAATGAAAGCCTTCGGCAAAGTCAACATCCCCCAAGACGCCTTCATCAAGGTGCTGAAGTCTGGAGATTAAAGGAAAGGAGTCGCTGGGACCGGACCTCCGCTTCTCAACCAAGCCTTCAAGCCAAGTGGCGAAACGCCACCACTCCCTTTCCAGATGATTGCGAAATCACTGACAAATGGTATTCTTCCCGCAATTCAGATGGAACCTTCCACCTCACAGCCGCCCCCCCTCACCGAGGGCATCGAAGAAACCGCCGAAAAAGTCCGATCACGTAAAAAGCGCATGAGCTGGCCGTTTGTTGTCTCTGAGACAAAATCGAAAGAGACAACTCAAGTAACTTAGCTCCGTTTCTTAGTCGGCCTCCAAACGGAGCCACACCTTGGAGAAATCCTGCTGCCGCACATCCGCCTTGTGCGCCCAAAAAGAAAAGTTCCTGCTACCGAAAATCTCCGGAGCTTCTTCAGCTTCCCTTTCATCCATCTCGTATTCAAAGAGCAAACACATCTCGCTCTCAGCGGCCTGGATTTCTTCCAAGTTCGCCTCGTCTGCCCGCATCGGATCCTCCCCGTTAATCTGCTCACGACATCTGAACGCATACAACGCTCCATCGGCAGCCCCGGAATACCCCCCAATATGCCCGCACGAAGCTCCTCCCTCGTCATCTTCGGGTCCCGATTCCAACTCCTCCATCAAATCATCGGATAATTCCACCTCTTCAAACAAAGGATGATCCATAAAAGGAAGGGTCTCTACTTTCCCAAAACGGAGAGGTCGGGCTTTAAAGACAAATCCATCATTCAAATTTTCAGGCCGCTCGGAAACACCTGTGTCGCCTCCTGGGGTATCGGCGACCCACAAGACCCTCCAGCCTTCCACCTCGGAGGGATCGTCACCCCACGGTTCGTTTTTAAAATCGTAGAAGAAGAGCAGGACCCCGTCTCGGGGGAGCCAATCGTGGAGAATCGGCAGCTCCTCCAAATAAATCGTAGCGAGAAGACTCAAGGATTGGCCCTCATACTGAGGCCACTCAAATTCCAAACCCTCGGGAGGCAAGCCCCCTGTCAATGACCGAAACTCTCCCTGCACTTCCTTCATTCCAATGGCACACTGGGCGTAGGCATTAAGTTGCTCGGGGACACCTCCAATTTTGAACATTCCAACTTGTATTCGATGACTTGGTTCAATCAAGGGTGAACAAATCACTAACTCTCTGCAGGCTCCAGTTCCAGGAACCATCCCTCCGAGCCCTAAAGAAGCAGAAAGGAGCTCGCAGCATAGGTCAGCCATCTGACTCAGCCCAAGCAGGTGGCCTCGGTTCCCACAAAGTCCATATCCGGATTCGCCCCCCGAGATCTCAAGTCTCGTCTCTATATTCCGGACATGCCCGGAACTGCCGCCCTGTTCGAATGAGAACCTGGAATCAACTCAGCTCTATCGATATTCTGCCACCCACCGCCGCTGGGGCCTCCGGCCTTTGCTCCTAAGCACCGCGATAACTCAACCCCGACTAACCTCTCATAAGAGTTGGCTCAAAGAACGGGGACACGTCAACGGCAGCTGTGGAAACATCGTCCACAACACCTTCCTCTCCGATCGTTCCATTCGGATCATCCTACATCGGAGCTGCCGATCCCGCGGACTTCACTCCAGTAGATTTCAACGGCAATCCAGGCTGGAAGATTTCGAAAAAAATAAACTCTTCGTTAAATTGGCTGCCACACGAGCTCCCGTATTGCAAAAAATGAACCTTCATTGATCCCGCCTCAGAAGGTATCGTGGCACCTGAACTGCTCTTCTTGCACCACACTCATGCCACACCGCCTCAAGGACACCATCGGATTTACCAAAAACGGCCCCGCCATTGCCTCCCCCGACGAGGAAGAACGCCTCCGGGAGTTCGTCAACCTGAAGCTTGCGGCACGAGGCCACCATATCGTGGGCGAGGAAGACGACTACCCCTTCCTCGACCTCGGGCGTTCACTCATTGCCTCTTTCCAGGAAAAAACCCGGCTCCTTTCCGACTACCTTTGCCCGGTCGATCAGGCCATTCACGACTATCTCGCCCAAACCCTCGGCGATACCGAATCTTCCGCACTCGTGCCTGCCGGAGCCCTCGTTCTGGAACGGCATGGTATCGGCCGCATGCTCTCGCTTCCTCCCGATCAGGATGTCTTCAAGTCCTCCATCTTGAGCTCCTATCGCGTCAATCAAGGGGTCTGTCACAATCCCGCTTCCGACCGCCGAACCACCAAAGGAGTCTTCCACGTTGCCGAAGGCGGGCTTCCGGTTCCCGCCGACAAAAAAGAAGTCCCCTTGCAAACCTTTGCGGGACTCCTCAAAGCGGCCCTCACCCCGCCCGAGGACATCATGGTCCTCCCCTTTACCGGCAATAGCGAAACTCCGGCCAAGGTCTTTGTCTCCCTCCTTCTTCGTCCCATTGTCTGCCCTGCCATACCCGGCGTTTCAGAGGAGAAGCGCATGGAAATCCGCTTCTTTGCCCCCGGCAATCTCGTCTCCAATCTCGATTTTGTGGAGAGCATTTTTGGCAATGGTGGTGACCCCTACCTTCCCGAAAATGACTCCCGCCTCGATACCGAACATTGGACTGGCCACACTGGATGCGTCATCCTCGCTCCCCAACTCACAAAGTTAAAAAAGAAGGACCTCGGCCTCCCTCACATCTCGGAAGCCACCGACCGGCAAAAGCATGATGGCATGTGCTGGGAATCCGAAGACGAACTCTACAACGACGGCTCGGCCTTCAAAATCACCTCGCGCGATACCAGCGGCACCATTGTCACTCTCATTGCTGACAACTACTACGGATACTGTAAAAAGGAGGTCAAAACCCAGCTCAGCTACGCCTCCAATCTTCTCGGAAATGCCGAGGAAGAGCACGCCGGAGGAGCCATCGCCTTTCCCGGCGCGGACCTTGGTGAAGATTTCGCCCTAAGCGAATTCAAGTGCGACGTTCACCACCGTTTCAAAAACGTCGTGAAACGATACGGCGAACTCATGGACCTGAAGCCTGAGGGCTACGGCATCGATAAAATTCATCGCGATATTTTCTACCTTCCCGAAAACGTCCGCATCCAACTCGACGACCAATCGATCACCTGGAACGATCAAAAAATCCCCCTCCGCCCCGGCATCACCTACATCCTCCCCTCCGGTTATAAGGTTGAAATGGTGAAGCCCTCCGAAGGCCAACGCTGGCGCCTCATCGGAACCAATGCCGAAGGAACCTTCTGCCACAAACCCTGCACCGTTTCCGGCGGCGGGAAATCGGAGATCTCAAAGTCCCTCTCGGATGCCATGATCTCCGGTCCGGTCATCGTGAAGAATTTCAAGAAGGACTTTAAAGCCGCCCTCCAACTCGTCCATCGCGACTACGGTGATCGTTACGAAAGCCCCAACGAACCCGGCAAAAAAAGTCGGCCTCTCCTCTGCACGACACGTTCACTCGGTTCGGTCATTCGACTTTTCACGCAGCACTCGGCCTACACCGAGGAATACAATGGGTGGCTCGCCTCCATCCCTCGCTCCGTCCGGGACCTCGTCTTTGTCATCAAGCGACTCTACAAGCCCGATTGGGAAAACGATGCGGACTGGGCCTCCCGTTTCAGCGTCGATCTCATCAATGGTCGCCCCGGTAACGAACTCATCTACCATCGCCAGCGCCTCGTCACACAATACCTCCGCGTCGGCTTCGCCGAAGACGGAACCTGGCGGACTTTTGGCCTGCGGAAGGATTTCTCTCCCGCAAAGAAGATTCAAACCGAGGACGACATCACCGCGTCCACCGTCATCCCTGCGAACCAGGTCGACGGGCTCCACCCCGACATCGTGAACCCCTCGCTCAAGTTTGCCAAGAACTGCGAGTATCGCCTCTTCCAGCGACCTGACGACGCCATCGTGCGAGGCTATGACAAGCAGGCCGAGCTCGACTTCAGCCACAAAGGCACCTTTTTCTCCAACTACGAGCCCATCCCCCGGTCCGACGCCGAGGAAATGAAGAAAGACGCCATCCGCTTCGAGCACTTTACCAGGCCGATGCAGAACATGTTCAACGACTATCTTGAAGCCGCATCGCCCGACTACGTCATCTCCACGCACCTCCCCCGCATCGTCGATGGCAAGCCGACCAAAAATCCCCGCTACCTCCAAAACCGCCCCGACCTGGAAGACCCACGCAGTCTCTATATCGCTGAGACCGGGTCCCGCTTTTACCGACGCCTTTCCCAGGACGCTCCCGTTCCCATGCCGGTCAACTCGGTCCTCCTTGGACGTCGAAACAACCCCGCCGAGCCTGGCATCCGCTCGCTCGCAGTCTATGCCCCCATCCACTATCAAGAACTCCCCGAGCTCTTCATGGACTTCATCGCCTCGCTGACAGGCAAGAGCCCCTCGACCACCGGTGCCGGATCCGAAGGAGCCCTCACCAAAGGCCCCTTCAACGCCCTGCTCCCCATTTACGATCTCAATGCCGCTCTCGTAAGTTACATCCTCACCACCGATCACGGCTTCTCTTCCGCAGCAGGTCACATTGGACGAAAATACCGCTTCGAGCACGACATCTCACTTCTTGTTCCCGAAATCTGGTCACGCATGTTTATCAACGAACGCGACCCCAAGTTTCTCATCGAAAATGGCTTCCTCGAAAAGATCGATGATTTTGAGAAAAGCGGTCGCACCATTCATGCCAGCCGTTTGGGTTATCGCATCAACGAGAACTTCGTTGGCACCTTCTTCGGCCGCATGTTCTCTGCCCCCGGCACCGTGTTCACGAGCGACATGCTTCGCCCCGAGGAACAATCGGAGGAAGACTACCTCGATGGCATCGACAACATTGTTGAAACACAAAAACGCATTGCCGAAAACTACTTCAAAGACGGCTCCATTGACGTCGCTTGTCCTCCACTCAAAGCTCTCCTCCACATCATGGTCGAAGGCAACTTCGAAGGAAAAACAATCACCGATCCGGAAATCCGGGGACTCTTTGATCGCAAAACCGTCCTTGCTTCCGATTGGTATCAAGCCCGCCTCGAGGCCAAGGTCGCCGTCGAACAAAAACTCATCGCGCGTAAGATCACTGCCTTGGACGACTTCTTGAACAAAGTCTCACACGAGAGCGAAATCTCCCGCCTTGGTATCCATGAAAAACTTGAGCAAGCCAAAGCCACACAAACCAAGGTGGGAACGGCTGAATTCCGGGCGTCTCTAATCGGAACCATCGGAACTGATCCCGCTTTGGCAGGAGAATAATTTTTTAAATTCCGACCCATTGATCGATGCCCCGATTATCTTGGGCGACTTTGTCACATCAGACAAACTGCTCGAGGCCGATCGATTGGAATTCACCGGTCATTTGTCGAAGACTGCCTGAAATCCTGCGCGATTCCCAATTCCTCGTCCAACTGCCGAACAATCGGACTTTGGCCTTTTTGTGGGGCAGATTGATTTGTTAGGGTATTTAATCGGCAGTCGCCAACGATTGCTCGCTCTTTTCGCGAACACGCTATGAAAAACAAACAATTCCCCGGAACCAAGGTTCTTCTTTCTCTCTGTTTGAGCACCCTTCTGGGCACTCAAACTACAACCGCAGAGCAAGTCATTTTCACCGAGATTCACTACAATGCCCAAGTCGGGCAACCCGACTTTCTCGAGGTGGCAAACAATACCGGCACTCCATTCGACATGGGACAGTGGTATTTCTCCGACGGAATTGACTACACCTTTCCTGATTTCAACTCCGGCGACACCGACGCCCATATCTTTAAGCAATTTGAAACCATTCTGGTTTCTCCGGTCGATGCCGCGACCCTGCGTGCCGCTTATCCTGATATTCCCGCCACAACTCGAATCTTTGGTCCGTATACCGGATCCCTGTCAAACTCGGGCGAAACTGTCACCCTAAACGATAAAAACGGCGTGGTCATGACCACTGTTAATTATAATGACGGCGGTAAATGGCCGGCGGCGGCGGACGGGACCGGGCACACACTGACACGGATCAACAACAATCTCGAGCAGGGCGAGTGGCGCAACTGGATGAGCAGCGCAGCGCCTGGTGGCACGCCGGGCAGAGCTCCTGCCAGCGAAGACGACCTGCCGACCACCACTACGCAGATTGCACAGACCACATCGGCATGGAAATACGATCAGAACGAGTCCAACATCGACCGCGGCACCACCTGGCGTGAGCCTGAATTTGATGACGGTGGCTGGCTTGAAGGCCCAGGTCCTTTCGGAAAAAATCATGTTGACCTATTTGGTTCGCCATGGACTACCGGTGGACGGACCACCTACTACTTGCGTCAGGATTTTCAATTCAACCATTTGTTTTCCAGCGCTACGATCGACATTGATTCCCACGTGGACGACGGCATCGTCGTCTACCTCAACGGCCAAGAGATCACCCGCTTCAACATGCCGGCCGGTGAGATCAACTACGATACCCCAGCGAGCGGCGGCCGCGAATGGGACGATCTGGCCGAAATCGCTTCCGGCTCCGACATCAGTGCTGCCCTCCAGACAGGGATGAATGTCCTCGCCGTCGAGGTCCACAACCTGAGAGCCGGCAGCTCGGACATCGCTTTCGGTGCAAATATCAGCATCACCTCGACCGCGCCACCCTCCGGCGCCCTGCCAAATCTCAACATCAGCGAAATTCACTTCGGGATCGATGGCAATGTCGATTGGATCGAACTCCATGCTCCCGGAAATTCTTCCGTATCTGTAGCAGCCTTCAAACTCTCGTCCACCCGCTCCCTCACTGACGCAGTGGATCTTGCCGGAAGCATTCCTTCCGGAGGCTATGTCAGTTTCCCTGTCACTTTTCCCACTGATGAAAATGGAGACGTAGACATCTTCCTCATTCATGGCAGCACTGTCGTCGATGCTGCGCGTTTGGACCGCGACCGAGGCGAGGAGGGATTCCAGTCTTATCCAGTTGGCAAGGAATGGTTTGGAGGAATGGGACATACCAAAGATGCCCCCAACGATCCTTCGACCCGTCAGACCTCCATCGTAATCAACGAGATCATGTACGACACCCCCTCGGATCAAGGGACCGGGGAATACATTGAACTCTACAACCGCGGACCTGAGAGCGTGGATCTTACCGGCTGGAAAATCGCCGACGGAGTGAGCTTTGACTTTCCAACCGGCACGACCCTCGCATCGGGTGACTACCTCGTGATCGCAGCCGATGTTGGCTA
>Ga0307999_1000394_pt1 | contig 12467 bp, 9 predicted proteins | sample Neamet1_FD_203158 | JGI IMG/M metagenome (GOLD analysis project Ga0307999, IMG submission 203158) | Marine microbial communities from water near the shore, Antarctic Ocean - #1 | ecosystem: Environmental > Aquatic > Marine > Unclassified | place: Southern Ocean | collected 2014-06-04 | reverse complement strand
TATTTTGCAAACCGGGGATCGATCACCACCACATGGGGGTCTGGGTAACGGACGGGGGGAGCACCGGCCCCATAATCGCGGGCAACGGCCCTAGAAGCCAATCCTGCCAAAAGGGTTCCGAGGAAGGCTCTTCTTTCCAATTTTGAGGGATGAGATAAGCGGTTCTCTAAGTCTTGAAATTGATTTCTCATGGTTTTATTTATAATTGGTTTTCCAGGTTACTACTAAGAATTTTCTTTTTGGGTGGCTGTTGAAAAGGCGTCGTTGAAGGGATCGGAGAGGGGAGAAAGGGGCGGGGTGATCTCAAATCCAACTTGGATTTGATCCTGCGCTGCATCACCCGCATGCAGGTTCGCAGCAAAAGGAACCATGATTTTAAACGAGCCATAAACATGAGACACCCCGCATTCTTTAGGTTTTGAAAATCGAGCCTTCGTAACAGGCCCCTTAGACACGCATCATTCGGTAATTGATCAAAATTTACGAATAAAATCACAACCACTTGCATTCTTGACGAAGCATCAGCCACTTGATAAATCGCATAACATGACAAAAAGGCATAAAATTACCACCCCTATGGGCGGACCTTGATATGAACGCCACCCTCTTTCTAACTTGCTTCTTTGTCTACATTTCAGCCATGATTTTATTTGGCTGCTGGATCTCCCGCCGAAAACAAAGTGGAAATGACTTTCTGCTTGGCGGGCGCGCACTTCCTTTATTTCTCACTCTCGGCACAACCGTCGCAACTATGGTCGGCACAGGTTCATCGATGGGAGCGGTCGGGAAATCCTATGAGAATGGCTGGATGGGATCATTATATGGACTGGGCGGCGCTTTGGGTATTTTCATTGCGGCTTGGCTCTTCGCCCCCATGCGCCAACACCGCTTCATGACAATGGCCGAAGAGCTTTCTTCCTATGTCGGCGGAAATCGGGCGGTTAAAAATCTGGTGGGCGTCTTCACTTATCTATCCAGTGTCGGTTGGCTGGGGGCTCATATTCTTGGCGGCGGAATGTATTTGGAATTTGTAACCGGAATCGATCCGCTGTGGGCTAAAATCTGGATCGCGGTCGGCTTTGGTGTTTACGCCGTGATCGGAGGTTACCTAGCGGTAGTTTGGACCGACACCATCCAAGCCGTCGTTTTATTTGTCGGCTTTCTCCTGACTGCGCTCTTCGCCTTTCGCGCGGCAGGCGGTTGGGAGAAATTACAAGCCGTCAATGCCCAACTCATGGAGAATATCCCTGTCCTGCCTTCCCTCTCCCTCATCGTGGTGATCGCGGTTGGGGTTTTAGGAACCCCTTCATTTCGGCAACGAATCTATTCGGGAAACTCCGTCCTTGATGTCCGGAAAGCTTTTATCGTATCTGGGATACTATACCTTGGTTTTGCCCTGCTCCCCACGATCATCGGGATGGCGGCTTATCAATCCAATCCGGAATTAAGCAATCCCGATTTGGCTTTTCCCTGGATGGCCACAAGCGTGCTACCCATGGCCCTGGGCATGCTCATTCTCCTCGCAGGGCTTTCCGCCACCATGTCCAGTGCCAGCTCCGACGCGATCGCCGGGGTCACCACCGTTATTCGAGATCTCTATCAATGTGTTTTTAGAAAAATGCCGCCCCCGGAAAAAGTCGTCTCTTATTCACGAGTCGCACTAGGTTTCACTGTTGGCTTGGCCCTCATCATGGCCGTGGTTTCTGACAACATCCTCGGCTATATCTCAAACATCATCAATTTGTTCATGACTGGGATGTGCGTGTGCGGAATTCTGGGACGGGTTTGGCCGAGATACAATGCCGCCGGAGCGCTGGCCTCGTTAATCGGTGCATTTGTCACTGCTCTCGTCTTCAAAGAGTGGAACACCATTTGGGGCAACCCGGTAATTCCCTCCCTCGCCATCTCAAGCTTGGCCGGCATCCTCGTTTCATGTATAACCCCTCCAGATAAAAAAACCCATGATGAGGCTTTAAATCAACTGCAGCAAGAACGTGAAGAAATGCAAACAGACTGATCTCGAACCCAAAGGACGACCCCATGAATAATGCCGAAGAACAATTGATCGCCCAGGGCTTGACCTTACCGGAGTCTATTCCTTTAGGCGGCCTCTATAAACCCGTCGTCATCGTAGAGAACATCGCCTACATCTCCGGTCATGGTCCTTACCTAGGCAATGGAAAATATATGACCGGTCGACTCGGAGACGATATGGATGTGGCGGCCGGTCAAGCCGCGGCGCGTCAAACCGGCCTAGCCCTGCTGAGAACCATGAAAGACCAGTTCCAATACCTCTCCCGCGTCAAGCGGATCATCAAAGCCCTTGGATTTGTGAATTCAACCGAACATTTTTTTGCACAACCGCAAGTCATGAATGGCTTCAGCGAACTCATGCGTGACATCTTCGGCGAAGAGAGCGGCGTTTCCGCCAGAAGCGCGATCGGTACCAATGCCCTTCCGGGAAATATTTCGGTTGAGATCGAATTGATCATTGAAATCGATTAAAAGGAAGGTGGGTAGGTTGCCCGCCGTTGTGACTGGCCTGCCCTGGCGGCATCCGGATCGGACTTCGTTTTTCACCACGAACTATACGAAATACGAGAAAAGGAAACGGGTTAACGATCTCGCGCGGCAACCCTCCATTGTTCATTCAGGTAACGGCCATCGCGCATAAGATGAACCGACCGATGCAAGGCCACCGTTGGGCAAATATGACGAGGATAAGCCAAGAAAGTATCGCCGAGTTCAAATCGATTGGAATCTTCGACTTCAACGACCAAGTGTTCCTCACTTTGCCCCAGAAACTTTGCCTGCGGTAAGTCGGGTAGCATGACTCGTTGCTCTAAAGGGTTTTCCGCTGCAACCGCTTTATGGCCTAAATCTAAACACAACCGGTTCTCACCCGGCTTGCTGATCACCCGCGTTAACAAAACGGCTGCGATTTCAAAAGGGAGTTCCGGAAACAAATCCGAATATCCCTGATCCCAGAAAAGTGAGGTTCCAGGACTGCAGTCCCAATTGGACTCTTCCGCCCAAAGCCCGAAGGTCGGACTCCCGCCTGCGATCACCGTCATTGGATCCTTACGGTACTTTTGTATTTGCTGATGAATTTTAAGAACTGACGCTCGCCGGCTTGTCCGATCCGGATCGTGCAAGTGTCCATCATACACATGTAGCCCCATCAGTTGAGCCTGAGACAAATTTCCGACCTCCTTAATCAGAAAATCCAGAGATGAACCAAATGCCACGCCTGTGCGATGCATCCCGCAGTCGACATCAATAAACAATCCAAGTGGTTTGCATTTTTGATCCAGCAGCGCAGCTGTTTCCAGATCATCAATCACCGCAAAAAAAGAGGTCTCTGAATACGTGTTTATTGCTTCAGCCAAACGTCCGATATTCGGACCGACCGGCTGGATCGCCAAGAGAACTTCAGCTGCCCCAGCGTCCGCAGCCATCTCCAATTCAGCTAAGGTCGCGGCTTTGAATTTCCGAATGCCCGCCGCGATCTGCAACTGAACCACTTCCCGCATTTTGTGGGTTTTAAGATGAGGGCGCAAACGATCGACCCCCGCTATCGAAATCATCTGTTGAAGATTCGATTCCACCTTCCCAACATCCAGCAGTAACGCGGGAGAAGGAATACGCTCAAGCCCATCAAACTGATTCATGGTAATGCCTTTCGAAGTAAATTAATAAAATTCCCATGGGTAACTTTTGCGACATCCGAGTCAGAAAACCCTCGTTCGCGTAACATGGTTGGGATCTTGGCAATATCCGCAATCGAATGAACATCTTTCGGGCTTTGCTCGGTCCCGAACCCTCCGTCCAAGTCCGTCCCAATCCCCACATGATCAGCATTTCCAAGCAGTTGGCAAATATGATCAATATGCTTAAGCACGTCGTCAAGGCACACCCCGGACGATTCCGGCGTGGTGACTCTTTTTTCCCAACCAGGAACAACCATCCAGGTATCCATCGCCAAACCAATGACCCCGCCGCGTTCTGCCATCGCTCGAATCTGATCATCCGATAACTGACGCGGATCGTTTACTAAAGATCGACAGTTATGATGACTCGCCCAAACCGGCCCGGAAAAACAAGCGAGCGCATCCCAGAAAGTTTCTTCGCATAAATGGGTCACATCCAAAATTAAACCGAGCCGATCCATCTCTTGAATCAACAACTTTCCTTCATGCGATAAGGGACCAACCTGATCATGTCCCAAAGCATAACGGCCTTGGCCATAATGGGCCGGACCTAAAGCGCGCAGCCCGTAGCCATAGGCCGTCTCCAGATCCGCCAAGGTTCGTATGGAATCGGCCCCTTCGAGGCTTAAAACATAGCCAATCGGCGTATTCTCCGGATCCGCCGCCCAGTCCTCCAAATGCTGATTCATTTCGAGAGTCGTTTGAATCATCGACAATTCCCCGGCCTCTTCCATCGCGCGATACCAAGCGAGTTGACCTTGGGTCATCGCCCAAGCCTGCGCCGGCGAAGCCCACGATGCAACCGGCCCAGGCGGTTGCATGCATCCACCGATTTGAGTCGCCACACAAAGCCCAATCCCAGCTTTCCGCATCTCCGGAAAACAGACCGTGCCCTGACTACGTCCCTGTAAATCAGTTAAGCCGGCTTCAACTTTCCGGAGGTCCGCCAGCGGCAATCGTAAATCTCGATTATACTCAAGGGCATTCAGACTAAGATCCAGATGCGCATCGAAAATTAGCATGCCTCCATCATGAATGATCACGCGGAATTAACCAACTCCGTTTTCCAAACCTTGGAAATCTAGGCAACGCTATCGAGCTCTTTCTTTTTGTGAAATCATTCATGAATAACGAAGAAATATTGTGGGAGAGCAAGCACCGCCTCGCCGAGGATTGGCGTCCGCCCTCCGCCCGCGGCGGAGCCGCTATTTTGAAGAATCAGAATTCAACCAGGCGAGGAGATCTGCCATCGCCTGAATATCGAGAGCGGCCTCGAAACCGATGGGCATGAGGGAGGTGTCCGTTTTTGTGAGAGAGCGGATATCGGAACGGAGGATGGGGTAGTCAATACCGCCGGGGAGTCGGAAGGTAAGATTATTGGCGGTTTCGGAGGCGATGATCCCAATCAAAGATTCGCCTTTCTTTGTGGTGACGGTGTGGGCGGTGTAGCGAGCCTCTACGGCTGCGGCGGGATCGAGGATGGCGCCGAGGAGCCAATCGGATGGTTTTCCACGTACCATTTCGAGATCGGGACCGAGTTGCTTTCCTTCCCCCTGATAGCGGTGACAAATGGCGCAATTGGTTTGGAAGTGGCCTTGGCCACGTTTGGAATCGCCCTTAGTTTTTGCGATGTCAGCATACTGGGCGATGACTTTGGCGCGGTCGGCCGTGCTTGGCTGGCTGAGGAGTTTTGGTGTCGGGAGCTTCAGTTTTTCAGGGTTGTTCAAGACGGCGAATAGGTCGCTTTCGGGCGGGAGCGAGGACATGACGGCGGCACGGATCCAATCGTCTTTGGCGTCGCGGGCGGCAATCCGTGACAAGATTGAGGTGTTTTTTTCTGATGGCCATGCGCCGAGCGTGAAAGCGGTTTGGAGTCGGACGCGCGGGTCGCCGTCGTGTGCGAGGTCGGAAACCGCGGTAAAAAGTTTTTCGTTGCCGGCTTTGGCAAAACGTTCGCTTTGGCGGAGGGCTTCGATGCGAATCCCGGGACGAGGGTCAGTCAGGGATTTTAGCAACGAGGACGGTTTTAGTTTTCCGAGCATACCCAAGGTGGCGAGCGCCTGGATGCGGACCACGGGGCGATGTCGGAGACCTAAGAAGGATACGAGTTGTGAAGTCGCCTGATCGTCGGGATCCCGTCCTGACAAGAGACGTTGGCAGGTATCCCGTTGCCAGCCGTTCGGGCTATCTAGGGAGTTAATAAGCTCCCGGGTCGTCATTTTGGATAGATCGGGAACGGGCCGGCGGGGTTTTCCCTTTGGGCTGATGCGGTAGATGCGCCCTTTGTCCGAGCCGGCACGGAGATCGAGCCGGGCTTGGGTTTCGGGGGAGATCCATTCGGGATGTTCAATGACGAAGCGGTAAAAATCGGCGAAGTAGAGAGCGCCGTCGGGTCCGGTCCGGATGGTGGTGGGGCGGAACCAGGGGTCGGTGGAGGAGAGAAATTCGGTCTTCTGTTCACCCTCGGCCCGGTGGCTTTTGAAGCCTGATCCTTCGGGCTCTAACACTTCCCGGTGGATGCAGTTGTGGACGGGTTCGGAGATGAAGACGCTGGTGGTGAAGTCCACTCCGAAGAGGTCGTCGCGGTAGGGAGACGGGCTGCAGGCGCTGGTGACGTGGTTGAGTGACCAAGGTTGATTGGGTCGCTGGGCAGGGGAGCTGGTAGGGAAGACACGGCTGGAGATTTCGTAGTTGGCGAGGACGCGCTTCGGGCTTTTGACGGCGAGTTTAGGATTGCGGCGAAGATAGCGTTCGGGAAGACCGATATGCCAAAGCCAGGTGGGGTTGTTATTGCCGAACCAGTTGCCAAAATCATCTCGTCGGCGGTTGAACTGAGATTGGGAGGAGACCGTTTCGATCTCGCCGGTGTCCGGTCGAATGCGGAGGTCGCGGCCGGAGATATTGACAACAGTCCCGGTTTTTTGAGATTTGACGAGACCGCCGCTATCACCATTGGCAACATGGATCCAGCCGTCCAATCCCCATTCAAAACCGTTGACACGGTGCTGCTGGTTTCCGGGCTGGAAGCCGGTGAAGAGCACCTCTCTTTTGTCGGCGCGACCATCGCCATCAGTGTCTTCGGCGTAGAGGATATCAGGGGCGGTGGAGATGAGGACCCCGTTTCTCCAGGGCATGACCCCGGTGGGGAAGGGGATGTCATCAAGGAAGACCGTGGCAGTTTCGTAGCGGCCGTCGCCGTCGTGATCCTCTAACATTTTCACCACGCCGCCGGGCTTCCCTTTGCCATCGATGCCAGACGGATAATCGCGCATCTCGACGACCCAGAGGCGCCCGTCGGCACCCCATTGGAAAGAGGCGGGATCGACGATTTGAGGTTCGGCGGCAGCGAGTTCAATTTGAAAGCCGACGGGTAGACTGAATGTCTCGATCGCGTCGCTTGATGACAGAGGTGGCGCAGTTTCAAAGGCAAGTAAGCTTGCGAGCGAGATGCGAGTTTGCTCCTTGTTAGAGACGGTGACTAACAAAACACCCTCTTTGATCCGAAGATCCGCACCGCGCAGGGATGGCGGTTCGGCTGCTGAGTCGGTTCTTTCGCCGGAGCGGACGGGCTGTGACCATCCTTTCGTCCAACCGAGATCCGGCCTTACCGTGGTCGACCAGAGCGCGATATGAAAATGGGTTTCGTCGGAGAAGAGGAGGTCTTTGAAGTGGTCGCCGTTAAGATCGAGAAAGTGGAGGGATCCGGTTTCGATGGCGGAAAAAGGGATGCCCGCGGGGAGTTGAAAGTCGGCGTCTTTCCAGGTTTTTGATTTCTGCTCAAACGACTCGATGACAGGTTTTCCCTCGCGTTTCACAAGGCGCTCTTCCGCGCCGTCGTGGTCGAAGTCGCTGGCGGCAACTGATAGCGAGAACAGTGTGAAGATCGAAAGGGATCTCACTTTGGTTGGGAGAGTTTCTTAATGATGTTTTTGGTCATCCGTTCGACGACAGGATCCCCGCCTCTGAGGCCGTGCGCCCAATCGGTGGTCCCGGTGGTGACGACGGTGCCGCCGCGTTCGTAGATACCGAGGACGGCGTTTCCCTCGCGGCCGTTTTCCCATTTGCCGTACCATTGGCAATCGTCCGGGTGCCAGCGAGCGGGAGCGGTCGCCAGAATTTGGAAGTTTTTCGGGGTTCCGTCACGGTGGGTGGGGAATGGAAGTTTTTCGCGCCATTCGATTTCGCAGCCGTCGCATTCGTAGCCGACGACGGTGTGCTTTCCTCCGATGGGGTCGTTGGGTTTGAGGCCGGTCCCCTCGAAGATCCAATGGTCGGTGCGGTGGGCGGTGAAGGCGCCGGATCCATCCATGTGTTGGCCATGGCTTTTGTGGTAGCCGCCCCAAAGGAAGCCAACTCCGGTCAGGGTGTTCTCAGGGCGCCCGATGAGGTCGTGGCTCCAGAGTGACGAGAGCAGTGCATATTCTTTCCGAGCACCGTAAACCGGATCCGAATGGTAGTTTTGTTTCCAACAGGTGAGGGCGCTGCCGCGGTCTTCGCTGCGGACTTGCCAGCAGCAGGTGTTTCCGCTGAGGAAGGCCACGTTACCACCTTCGCCGATGAAGGCTTCGAGGTTGTCGCGCATCGGAGCAGACCAGTATTCGTCGTGGCCGACGCTGATGACGAGTCGGCGGTTTTTGAGGACGTCGGGGTGGAATTCGAGATCACTGTTGGCGGCGTAAGCGAGCGGGATCCCGTTGTTCTCGGCCCAGGTCACGAACACCTGTTCCCACTTACTGAAAAAGCTGGAGGGCGGGCGATGGAAGGAGACGCGGTGTCCCTGGTTTTTGCCGAGGCCGTTGAAGGCGTAGAGGCTGAAGCCGCCCCAGTTGTTGTAGGCGTTGTAGGTGTTGGTGGCGAGTTCGAGAAGGATGGGAGCGGGCTCGACCGCGTCCGGAGACTCTCGGAGGACGAAGTAGCACGAACTTTTCGATTCACCCGCGCTAAGGGTGACGTGGTAGTAGCCGGAATTCCAATCGGCGGGAATGGGAACCTTGAGGGCGGCGGGCCATCCACAGCCGTGGGAGGAGGAATTTTCGGGAGTTGGGTGGTTGGCGCCTGGGATGGCATCCTTTTTGAGAACGGATTCGGATTTGGCACCGAGACGGGTGATTTCGAAAGAAAAGGTGGTGGAGGTGGTGGAGACGTGAAGGGTTAATTCTTCACCGGGAGCATAGCTGACTCTTCCGGTATAGCCTTCGACGGAATTCGCGCGGAGAGAGGTGGGCAAGGCGAGAACGGCCAGGAAGATGGGCCGGCATCTCCTAGCAAATCTCTTGAGAGTCCCATTACTCCCTCGATGCCTGTGAGTCCGGGTTGGAGGGGGAGGAAGAGCGCTAATTCGGAACATTTGTCTGATTGGATCGGGGATGAGAGGCCTCTTCAAGATTAAAGTTAGCGTGGGAGCATGGAACCAAAGGGTCTCAGGGGGACTAGCCCCTTTTGAAAATCCGTGTTCTACCGGGTTTAAGGTGAACCCGAGCTTCTCGGACTGCCGGCGCAATCAAGCGTTCTTTTTTCGCGTCTTTGATTGCTAGAAAATTTACTTTTTGGGTGGACTACTGGAAGGCATCGTTGAAGGGCTCGGAGAGGGGTGGGCATCCCCCGCAGGCCATTCCTTGATATACAAATCCTGCTTGGTAAAAGGAATTTCGATATTATATTCAGTGAATAGTTTATAAATCGCTATGTATAAGTCGTGCGATATACGACCGCGATCTTCCGGTCGTTTGATCCAGGCCATTAAATTAAAATCTAAACTGGATGCGCCAAAACCGCGCATGCGAATTTTTGGTCGCGGGTTGTCACAAAGCTCAGGATTTTCTCTGCCAACTCTCATCAATAGTTCTACGACTTGGTCGACGTCAGAGCCGTAGGAAACGCCGACTACGATTCGAATTCTTAAGCTGTCGGTACCGGCACTTTCATTGATGATTTTAGCGTTAGCAATAACGCCGTTGGGGATGGTGATTTCCACATCATCTCGCGTTAATAATCGGGTGCTTCTTAATCCTATTGCGCAAACCTTGCCTCGTTCACCTGAATCAAGATTAATGTAATCACCTATTTTATAGGGTGCGTCGGCAACGATGAAAAAGCCGGAAAATAAATTGGCCAGCGTGTCTTTAGCGGCAAAGCCCACGGCTAAGCCGGCAATGCCCGCCGAGGCTAACCAGCCGACGGGGTTGATTCCCCAAATCATTAATAACAGGTAGCTGCCCACCATGATGATGACTAGCTTGCTGCTTAAATCGAATATGGGAACTGTTCGGGTTTCTATGATGTTAAGGCGATTATCTTGACTGAATACCTCGAGTAATAGCGTTGATATACGAACTGACGCGCGAATCCAACTAGCGACAATAATTGATATTAAAAGATTGATGATTAGTTCGCCTCCGAAGGGGAGTTGGGCGACAACGATTGCCTGGGATAGACCCAAAAATAAGATGGTATTAAATACCGGCTTGCGCAATTCCTGAAGAATGGTGTCGTCTATGGATGACTGCGTTAAACCGGTCAGGCGGCCAAGTAGATTGACGAGCAATGAGCGGCAGCTAATCGCCACTACATAACTGACAACGGCGACCAGTGATGCGGCCAGCAATGGGTGTTGTGATATTAACTGCCATGCTGGCAGCAGTGACGCGGGTAAGAGCTCAGCAAAAGCAGGTAGTTCTTCAGCGAGTGTGATTTCTGGCGTCACTGCTACTACGGCTTCGGTTGCTGTATTACTCTGGTCTGACATAAAGTATTAACGGCTAGGATTTTTCTTTTTGAGTGGACTGCTGGAAGGCGTCGTTGAAGGGATCGGAGAGGGGAGAAAGGGGGGGTAAGGGGGAAGGATTGAACTGAGATGATTGAGTGCGTGAATGGTGAGACGGAGAATTAGCCGAAAAAGCGAGCGGTCCGCATCCGCCGGGCGTTTCAAGACGGAAATTCATAACCCAAGAACGTAGTCCTCCTTCCCGCCATGCCAAGGATTGTTTTGGCAGTGGCTATTTGGCGCATTGAGCAAAGTAGAATGACACCGAAGGAAGCCCGAAAAGGGATGTGGTGGTCGTTGCGCCAGAAAGAAAGAGACACCCTTGTGATCAATCAGTCATGCCCCTCTTTAGGGGCGTTGGAGGGGGGGATCGCCCAATCTTACTGTTTTTCCACCCGGAAGTAGACGCTTCCCGTTAGGCCTAGGTCGGAAATGTCAAAGATCCTGGTGGTGCTGTCGCCTGCGTCAGCCTGGACGTCATCCTCGATGTCGGAGTCCCAATTGATCAGGTCGGTTGAATACTTGATGGCATAGACGTCGCCCTCGCTTGAGTTCCAAGTCAGGCTGACGTCGCCCTCGTTTGGCGAGTAGTCGATTGAGTTGATAGCAAGAGGCTGACTTGGGGCCAGACCGAGCGGCCCTCCGGTGTATACGGCCATGACCTCTTCGGGCGTCAGCGCTTGATCCCAGATCGCAACCTCATCCAAGACGCCGGCGAAGGACTCTTCGCCCCCGCAGATGAATAAGGGAGTTTCAACATTATTCACGCCCTCGCAGTAACCGCCATCACCTGCAATGCCAGTCTTCGGATTGAATGCGCCATTGTCCGGAAGCTCCCCGTTCACATAAATGCTAGCGGTATCTGTGGCGCTGTCATAGGTGCAGACGATGTGCACCCATTCGCCGTCTTCGTAGGCGTTGGCAGGAAGGCGGCACTCAGTGCCCCAACCGCCGTAGGACTGCCAGCCACCGATGCGGAAGCGGAGCGGGCTGTCCTCGTTACGCGGCCGGACGAGTATATTGTAACCAAATCCGCTGCCGGTAATTGATTTGTCCATGATGGTTCCGTAACTTGCTTGGTTATCGATCATCCACCAAGCCAATGTCAGATCCTTGGTTGTAGGAGAAGCCTCAGCACCGGAGGTGATCTCGTCGCCACCCAATCCCTGATAGGCACTCGCTCCCACCTTGCCGGGCGCCAACCAAGTTCCGCCGGTAATCGTTCCATCAAAGCCACCAACTTCATCCTGGGCGACCTCGCCGGCGCCCTCATCGAATGGCCAGTAGGCGATTAGATCGGCATTGCTGACGGGCGCCGAGGCACAGAGCGCGAAGACGATAAGATTGATATGTTGTTTCATCATGATCTGTTAGGGATGGCGGTGGATTGTAAACGCATGCAGTTTCTGTGTCACTATAGAAACTCGGCTTGTGAGAAGGTGCAGGTGAGACGAAGAGAGACTCGGTTCTCCTGAGCTGCGAAATGGTTTAAAAGTTAGGATTAGTGGTCTGGGTCGCAACGCTCATGGATCTGCAGCTTATATCAGATTTTCGGGTCGTGTGAAGAGAGGAGCTCCTTTTCAGGGTTGTTTTCAGACTATTCCATAAAGTTTCCCGTCTCATTCCGAGAGAACTTACGATCTCTGTCTTTCCTCGGTTGAAGAAGCGAAACGCTTCGGATCATTCCATTTTTGGCGAGCATCCAGAGTTTGGTGCGGGAGATGGAAAAGAGGGCGCCGGCTTGCTTGTCTCGGAGTCATTTGGCTGGGGTGATATTCATATCGACCGACACCCGATCAGTGGCGTTCACCCTGGTTTCACTCCGGAGTTCGAAGTGATTGATCATTCCAATCCCTCGCCGGCTCGATTGATCCAGAAAACTACTGGGCCAACTGCTTCACGCGGTAAAAAGTCTTTTCGGCTTCACTCGCAGGGGTGGTGAAGCTCGTTGTATCACCTTCTGAATCGATATCGTCATCTAGTTCAAGCCACGA
>Ga0307999_1000393_pt1 | contig 12467 bp, 13 predicted proteins | sample Neamet1_FD_203158 | JGI IMG/M metagenome (GOLD analysis project Ga0307999, IMG submission 203158) | Marine microbial communities from water near the shore, Antarctic Ocean - #1 | ecosystem: Environmental > Aquatic > Marine > Unclassified | place: Southern Ocean | collected 2014-06-04 | reverse complement strand
CACGTTTTGTCTGGTAATTTGTTGAACCTCATGCAGCAACACCAAGATTTGTTCGGCGCCTTGGTCGCAGAGATGACTTGTGAGGCGGAAATACGACGATCTAACATTTATGGTCGTCCAATCGATATAGAAATGGCAAGTGCCATGTACCAACGCAACCCTTTCCGTTGGGAGAGCGAAGGCTGGGCCAGTCAAATCCAAATTGCTTTTCTGTGGCAGTGGGATCAGTACGGGACAACCCACTACTCTCACAAGATCGCTCGACTTAATCACGCGCTGCAAGGGGAAGTGCCGTTTCCTGGGAGACTGCTTACAGATTGTAGTTTGCACAAACGATTGCTGCAACGAGCAGAGCGGGAGACAAAGATGCGCTATTGCACTTGTTGTTACCTCGGTTTACAAACTGCTGCTGGATTCGAACCGAACCCTGCACTCTGGCACACTTCAGGTCGGAAAAGCCATCAGAAAATTTGGGTGGAATTCTCACATGTCCGCAATGCTTACACGAACAAACCACACCGTGTGCAACTCTACGCACATCATTGGTTGAGCCGGTGCCATCAATCACCTGGCAACCCACTGAACGTCACAGCCTCTCGAAGTTTACGTTTCTCGCTGGAATTTATGGATGCATTTGCTGCCGAGAAGGAGGTAGGCATGACATTTGCTGGCGTTATGTACGATAATTCGGAGAGGCCAGAAATAGTCCGACAACTGCCGAACGACATTGACATTCAACATGAGAAGTTCTGGTGGAATCGCAAGTGTGGCCAATGTATATGCTTGTCGCTGCTGGAGTTACGTGATGCCAAATTGGACCAATTCAGCGAGGGACATGCAGATGGTTACAAACACGTCTGCGATGAGCTAGGTTACGACTTTGCGGGTGTACCAGCATCAGAAGAAGACGACTTGAAATTCACTGAATACAGGAAAAGTGGTGATCTCGGTCCACTTCACGAACGACATTGGGAGAGGGAAATCAATTGGAAGAAGCCCGACAAGGAGAGTGATCAGTGTTGGTTTGTCGCAAATGCTGGCGTGGAGAATCAAGAGGCTGAGCCTAAATTTTTACTTCGAAGTTTGGCGTCGCTTCGGGTGCATCTCAAGAATTTACGCATTGCGACGACACAGAAAATTAGAACAGAATATGATAGTCGTGTTCAAAGAAACTTGGAAGCGGTAGCAGTTTTGGAAGCAAACTTCAAAATGTGGAACCACGTTGGCGGTCCGTGTTTTGTATACTTGACGGATCCTTCCGAAGAGGCGCTAGACAGAGCACATGAAGCAAAAGAATGCCTCGCCAAGCTTCGGGACCAACCAGAATCAGGAGATAACACACCTGCCATAGCAAGCGAATGCATCAAAGCAGTAGATGCACTCGCAAGTTTGAACATGGAAACGATACGTCGACACAAATTTCCTTTGACTCCAGAGACGTTGTTTGAATGTTTGGTCAAGAATCTGCACGATTTGAAGAAAACGGCCGATGCAGAGGAAAAGCGTAGGGAACACTGGCTCAGCTCGATGGCTGGTGATGTAGAAGAAGTTGTTCAACAAGCACGCGTTCAGGGACAAGACAAGTACGGCTGTGATCCCGATGCGTTCGCACGTCCTGCCAGTTTAAAAAAGCCACGTTCATGGACAGATGCTGTTCAAAAAGCCGGCCTTGTACGATTCCCTAAGTTTCTTTTGTAGATCGTTCTTGTTTTTGATCTTGTTATTGTTTTGGTACATATCGATGAGATGCGCACGCTCTTGGAGATGCATTACGATGACGTCTATATGGAGCGGTATCTGCGCAGAACACGTGATAGTGAAGAAAGAAAGTTGACAAAACGTCGCAAAAGTGATTACAAGGTGTTCAAAAGCGTTGTTCAATCTCACAAGCGGAAACTTTGCCAACGTATTGAACTGCCGCAATCAGTAAAGGATTTGTTGCCGACTCCAAAATTGGAAGAAAAATGGGACACACTCGAGAAGCTTCGCAAGGAGATAGTTCTGATAGCACAAGGCCGAAGAACATCGACACTCGATTCTACAGAGGAGGCATCAGAACTGGGTGCATCAATTTGTCGTGGTATCGACAATGATGATAGAAGTGACCGTGCATCATTTACAAGTATTGGTGAAGGAGTCGCATGGATTCCATCGGGTAGCCGCGTGCTCCTTGTAAAGAAAGAATTGGACGATATCTGCAAGAAGGTGCGCAGAGAATCTCGACGAGACTATCTGGTCGAGAAGGTTCGGTTGTCCCAACCTGGTACAGAGATACAGGTTTTGACACGACCATTTGGCACAAGTTTAGCCCCACCTCAAGATCCCTTTATTAAGCTTCTTGCTGATGAACGGAAATCTTTAAAGGAATGTGGTCGCCGAGCAAAGCCAAGTCCACTCGACGAGAACGATCCCCAGGCAATTCTAGATCATCTGCTACTTTCTCTCTGGGATGCGTTGTTTTTGGACCAATGCGTCCGTTGGACGAAACAGAATGTCACAAATCTACCAGTAGATCATACGTTGGAACTTGCCCGTTATTTCAATAGTGGACTCGAGGTCAGCAAGGAAGGGCTTTATACGGGCATGTGTGCGATCTGCGCTAATCTACTCTATGGTCCAGCTGATGGCCGAGGAAAGGTCTCCAATTGCAAGTCTGGGGCTCCGCTGGATCGAGAAGGGCAACCCTTGACTACTTCAGACGGATCACCAGACGTTGATGCGCAACCGTGCTGTTTCTTCCGTTTCTCACCAAACGTTTTTCAGGATGAGGCACCGTATCTTTTCCAGCACGATGCGGATTCCAATGTTTTGTCTTTGGGGCGTCAAGACGAAGGATTTCCGTGGATATCGGAGCATCCTGACGAGTGGTTGTATTGCGTTGAATGCTACGAACGGTATATCATTGGCAGCGATCGTTCTCGTGTGATTCATGTGCCTTTCCGTGACAAGGCTTCACAGGGACTCATGAAGCCGACATGGAGGGAACGAAAACGTGAGCATGATACCACGGAGAAGCAGGAACCAGTCGCAGACACACCAGATTTATTGGACATACCAGCCGGAGATGAAGCTGGCGTCGAAGATGCCAAGGTATTTGATTTCGAAGCCCCAGATTCTGACGATGGTGAAAAAGAGAGCGAAGACGAGCTTCCTGCATTCGTGCAAGAGGCCGACGAGGCACTAAATGTTGAGCTCCCTGAACAACAAGTGATTGTTCGACCAACTCTACAAGAGTACCAGGAAAGATGGGCGGAGAAACTTGCCCTGCATTCTAGAGGCAACGATGCGCCCTTCGGTGCTGATAATTTATGTCCTACACAAGTGCCACAGCTTTGGAATAATGCGCCTCATGTCTCATTTGACAAGCTCAAAAGTCCGGCGGCACAAGGCAGATTGGCTTTATGTAGACCAATCAGCGGGATCGAAGAAAGTACTTTTGTTGGAGGCCTGGAGAAATACGCGCACTCATCTGGAGATGTTTCGTTCTCTAAACGGGCACCGTGCCAGATCGCAAGCACCATGGCCTTTGTTTTGAACAAGAATACTGGCAGTTTCATGGGCCTCACAGAGGAGGACCAACTACATGTCTAAATTCTGTTTCTTTGTGATTGTTGCTGTTGCTTTGGTTCAGGAAGAAGGTGCATTACACGAGTGTCTCACATGGGGTTCGCAGCCAGGGAATAATTCCATTTTACGTTGGTTTGGCCCTGAGCTTGGTGACTTTGATGCTGCTTGTAGGCGTTTGATGGCATCATTTGGTACAGTTCTCCCAGAAGGGTCGCTGAAAGCCAGGATCAGGTGCACTACACGAGAATCGAAAAAGGTGAACGACGAAACGCTGGGTGACACGTTGGGTGATGAAGCAGAGGGGCTAGTGATGGTCGATTTTGAAGGGTACACTGTATTATAATTAAATGATTCTTGTCTGAATTCGATTCGTTCAATGATCAGGCATCCCATTCGTTATGATCAACTCTCTGTTCTGGACCAGGTGGTTGCTACAGATAAAGTTCGTCTTCAGCTTCAAGTGCTTACCGAGAATTCACGCGGCTGGAGAAACCTCGGTTCTACGCAGCTTCGGCCAGAAGATGCTGCCTGGACAGGTTCTCTCAAACGAGGTGCACAGCAGCTCGAAGACTTGCACATTAAGGCGGGGGATGCACATTATGATGCCAAATTGTTCCCTTGCAGCCATCCTTACGGCACTGGCAGTCTTAGATCGGAATTCGGCAGTGGTGGTCACCAGAAATTGGTTCGTTCGCGAGCTCTTTCTCTACAGAAATGGTTCCGTCAGTCATCGACATGGTGCTTTTTTCAATTGGACTTGGCTATCAAAACCGCGCTGTTCTTTCGTGAACGCCAAAAACGACGTTGTGGGAGAACAATGCCGGTTGCGGCAGATAAGTTCACGCAATACTTCGGAAGCATCGTGCCTTCATATATTCCTGATAGTACAGCTTGGTGGAGGCGCCAGTCCAAGGAATTGGCTGCCATTTGTGATGAATACGAATGTGGTCTAATGCAGGCCATGGTCACGATTACGTTGTCATTGGCCGCTGGGGCATTTGACCACAGACTGTTGTTCAAATGTAGTGAAGCAGGTCCAGCCGCCCCCACAGGCACAACAACAGATCTGCCGAGATACTTGCTGTCGTGAGGCGTGGACCTTTCGCGAAGCCAACACAAACGGAGCAGCTCGAGTATTTATTTACCCGGGTGGCAAAGAAGGATAGTCGCAAGGATTTTGAGAAATGCGCCCTCGAGCACGTTTTGTCCTACCAGCGGCGTATCCTGGCTATCAAGAAGTATTTTCTCGTTCGAGGTAAGAAGACAGCGCTTGGGGTCGTAGAAGACTATTGGGATAGGACCGAAGCTCAACAACGCGGTAGCTTGCATTCACATACCTTGTGCTGGTTCAAACGGAAGCTGAGGCCAAGAAACTGGGGGCCTTTACCTCCAATATCAGCCACACGTCAAGGTGCAACAGCGAAGCAAAGAAGTATAACAACCAAACCGTTACTGAAACTCACAACGGATGAGTTCCAAGAAGATTCTCTATATCAGTTGTCCGAAATTGCACGGATTTCCGGCGAGATGCCAAGACCTGATGTGTCCACAACATCCTCTGTCAAATGGGGTGGTTATGATTGGGATTCGTTGAGAATTGCCGGCTTGGCGCGAGGTGTCCTGACCAAACTCAATTACATGCACGTTTGTACGCCGGCTTATTGTTTGCTGAATCGTTCGTCTTGTAGGTTCTTCTTCCCATGGTGCGAGGCCTTTGAAGCAGCTTCCTTATCCACCCGGAAGTTGTTTGCAAACCACCTACACGTTGTGTGCTTTAAAGGCCATTGGCCGCAACAACCATATCAAGTCTACGATGAGAATACTCAGCGGCTGGCCCTTCGACGGCAACTCTGTGATGATGACCAATGGGTAACGTAATGATTTGTAGCAGGTTTGTAATAATGACCGACCGCCGTGTCGGTTAATCAATGAAAATGCTTGCGAGGGTAAACTCCAAGTATCGTTTTCGCAATTCAGGTGGTTCCGCACAATCTGTGTATGGCTATGTTCTCGACGGCTTCTGTGAATGTGATCGGATTCGACCCAAACAGAAATACAGACCAGGCGAGGGCCTACGCGTCCAAGTATTGTTCGTGCAATATAGCCGCCGGATTGTCACTGACGGTTCTTTGTTCACTCGTCGTTTGAATGGTGTTCTGCATGTTGACGGTTTGGCAGCACAGGAAGCCGGAGAAGTACTTCTACCTCGAAACTACAAACAAGGACGAAACCCAAAATGCATTGAAAAAATGGTTGCAATGTCGCACTGTGGGGCTACCAACAGCTTGGAATCGCTTGCTTAATTTTCACACCGTTCGTTCAACGAAGGCTATTGTCTATACAGCACCCCTCTTCGTTCAGGAGTCCGGCAACTTGTCCTTGCGATTTGCCGAACATCTTGCGGCACAACCCGATTATCCGGAGCCTATGCATTATTTGACTTTCAACGGAAAATACTTTTTCAGAAGCGCACGTCTTCGCCACCTACGCCTCGAGCAATTCAATCGCTATTGCATCATCTTGGATAAGGCGTCGGCTGGGACAACAAACTTGACTTCAGAGAACACGATCGATGAGGACGATTCTGCAAACCCGTATCGTGTTTTGGATGCAGATCACAGAAACTACGACCCCACTATGGAAGGAACCGCAGCTGGTACTATATTTCCGTCCTCTGCAGCAGGTGTTCCAAGCGCAAAACGTCGACGTGATGAGAGGCTTGGCGTTTCAAGGGTGCCACTTTTAGAGATTTCAGGATCTGGCCGCGAAGGTTTCTACCAACAGAAACTTCTCATGAATTTACCCTGGTACTGTCCTGAGCCAGTGGAATCAATTACGATTGATGGCAAGGAGGCACTTGAATGGACTTTCGTATATGATCCACCATCTGAAGAGGAGATCGGTGTACGTTTATCATCGGAAGTGTTGAAGATTACGACAGTGTCCGAAGGTCGTTTTAGCTTCGAAGTATATTGCAAACGGCTTGAGCTCTCATATACCAATGCAGAATTGGGTGTCGTTTGCCCTTGTTGTAGCGGCTGTGCAGATTCGAGCGGAAAATGTGAATCGTGTCGTTACGCAACTGGCTGGCATCGGTGTCACGCTAATGGCCGGTCTCATGGGAATGGTGCGTTGATGTGGAGGGCTGGGACACTCCATTCTGGACACCTCGATGTCCAGAGGTGTCTTTTCAATTTGCATCGGAGGTACTAGCTTTTTAAGCTGGTAGATTTATAAATGTCATAACGGGGCCGCTTTGTTTGAGGTTACTTCCGATGAGTGCACTCGAAGAGATAGCTGAAAAATACGTCACGCAACACCCCGACCTCATCACCAAAGAGCAAGCCAGAAGTATGTTGGATGTGATACGTGCTGAACGGGGTGAAATGGCGACGGTAAATGATGCTTTGTTCGATGATGTTGATGGAGTTGCGCAGGGTTCCGGGTCGTCAAGGCGGCTGACAAAAGCAGAAATGGAAGCACTCCTGGCCAAGCGGATTGAACAAATGAAGAGCGGTGGCACCGAAGACAATCCGACTGATCAATTTCGCACCTTTTCATATATCATATCGCGGCTTCAAGGTGATGGTCCACCACTCAGGTTAATGGTGCAGGTCCGTCTTTGTGTTAAAGTTGCTGGTTACCCTCTTAATGATAATACGGCTAGTCTACAGGCGAGCGCTGGAACTGGTAAAAGCTTTCTACTGACCAACGTGTTCTTGTGGTGCATCTTGCACGACATGAACACCAAGGCTTGTGCTCCTACGGGTGTTGCTCTCAGTTCAATGCAATTCTTAAATTGGTGAAGTAGATGGGGCGGCGGGGACATAATAAGGTATCGCAGCTGCCAACATCGAACTCGAGGGTACCAACGTTGGCGCCTGCACTATGCACAATACATTTGACTTCGATGGGTCGTACGAGAGCAAGCTTGATTTCAGTAAAACTTCTTCAGATAAGGTACGTGCTCTAATTTCACTTCAGGTCTTACTTCTGGACGAGGTGAGCATGCTCGATGTTGACATCTGGGATGCCATGTCCAAGATTTTGTCCATTGCCGATCACGCTCGACACCGTGGATTTAGAGAAGAAGCTGATGAATATGGCTCTGTCCATGTGATTTTGTTTGGAGACTTCAAGCAATTGCCACCAGCTACAAGCAAACCGCCTTTTATAGCGCTTCCAAGGGTGCATCTGAAATTCGAGTTTCGGGTCTTAACGCAGAACCGTCGCGTTTTGACCGATGTTTTACGTACAGACGAAATCGAAGCATTCCATGCTGTACTTCATGACGTGTCTCGTGGGATTGCTTCGCAGTTGGTTCGAGATTTTTTGATTCAAGCGTGCCCTCTTGGTTCTTGCTGTTGTTGGTTGAACCGGTCGATTGAACAGGACTGTTGGGTATGTTCGAGGGGCCCGTTGTCCGATTGCCGAAGACAGTAAATTTGAAGGCAGCACAGCTGTTTTCACGAAGAGACGTTATCGAGATGCGTGGAATAGAACTTTGGTTAAACGTATTGCCAAAAGTCACTCCCACACATTGAAAATCAAAAGCCGTGTCCGTTCAAAAGGTCAGCGAGGAGCAGGTTGGTATGGTGAGAAAAAGGTTGCGTTTTTGAAACGCAAGGTTCGAACGCAGAACCCCTGGTTGCTCCATCTGGCTGGAGATTTCCACCAGGAATACGAAACGGAAGAGTTGGTGGATCCGTCCAAGCGTCACATGATGCGCGCCATGTTGACAGCGAATATTGCAGTTGACCAACGATTCGCAAATGGAACACAAGGTAGAATCATGATGTTTCACCCTATGAAGACGAAGGACAAACGATCCGCGTTACCTGCCTCATACAAAGATCTAATGGCCCAACCAAAGCAGCATAGGTCTTATACATTGCTATCTTATTCTGCTTTTGATGACCCCTGGAGAGGCCAGATTCGTGAAAGAAACATCATTATCGAAGCAAGAATTGTTCTCAGACGTCGACCACATCGATATCCAACCTCGGGGCGAGAGCTTACGGGTCAGAGGAGAGCCTGTGATGTTACAACTCAGCATTGTCCCAGCATATGCGCTCACGATTCATAAGACTCAGGCGTTGTCGATCAAGCACATCGTTCGAGGCAGTCTCGAGGGTATTTTTGCATTTGGCCAAGTCTATGTGTTAATTTCTCGTGTGACCGATCCTGCGAATCTTGAGCTGTCCTGGCTTTAGCGTGTTAATCGTGATTGGGGAAACTCTTTTTGTAGCAAGCGTTACGATGCTTTATACTGAGGATTGGATTGCCACCCAAGGATCTCATTGGTGATCTTTCTGCAGCATTGAGGCGTGCACATCTAGACCCCGATGATGTGTTTAACAAATGCATCGGGGTCTCAAACGAGTGGAAGTACGACCTGAATAATGTCTATTCAAAACCTTACTGTGAACGTTTTTCCCAGCAACGCATCGCTGAGAGAACGGTGCCTATGGTCCATAAAAGCCTGGAGGAAGTTTTGAAACCGCAGCCAGCCGCGTCCGAAGTTTTATTACGGTTGCTTGAATTTATCGATCGCGTGGATGTATGCTCTCAACGCGGCGAGTCACGTCCTGACTTTGTGGCAGAAGATGGTTCGGACATTTTTCCAACCGCAGGCCATCCTGACGAATTGTGGTGGCTAACGGAGCTGTCCAGAAGGAACTACGAAGAGCGGATGGCGAAAGATTTGCTACTCGAAGATGGAGCAAGTAGCAGTTCAGATGAGTCTGATTCACAAAAACAAAAGAAAAAGAGTGACGACGAAACAGATGTTTCAGGCGACGATGTTTCAGATACCGCTGGCGATACAATTCAAAGCAATGAAGTCTCGAGTAGTCAAAATTTTCTTCTATTACCAATAGTACGTTCGATGCATGATTCCCAGAGCTCGTTTTGATGGACCATATTTGAACAGATCCGCTCTTTTCAAAGACTTGGTTGTTACTACGAAGCGCATAGCGATCTCAAGAAAGCGCTTATGTATTATCAGCATTGGCGCAACCGTCTCATTTCCACTCGCCAGCCAGGAAGGTACATGACGACGAAAGACTTCAACTCTCCATACATCGCCTGGAAAGCATCGTGGTCATTCGGCGCCGTCTCTTCTCGGTTTAGCTGTTCCTTCTGCTTCAATCTTGTTCGTTCATGTTTGTGACGCTGGTAGGTGTCATGGAAGCGTTTTACCTCAAAATCTGGGTCCCTGCTGCACATGACAGCTTGAACACAGATGGCCTGGACTTGCGACAATCCTTTGTTGCCTCTGGGGTAATGATCGCAAGGTGGAAAACTGAAGCGCCGGTGGCCTCGACCTCGGACCTTTCCGGGCAAGTAGACCATCTATGTGCATGACCAACCAGGCCCAAGCCAAGAATCTTGTACTGGTACTTCACGCCAGATGACACCCCTGAAGTCGGACACAGCACTGCAACAACCATGAACTGTGAGCACGACAGCACTGGCATCGTATCTGCGCCTAACCTTCGCATAGGGCAAGAATGGGGAGGGCCTTTGCGCCTTAATAGTCTTATATATCCTTCCTATAGACCCCAACTTGATAAAGCAGGAACATGGGGTGGTTATGATTGGGATTCGTTGAGAATTGCCGGTTTGGCGCGAGGTGTCCTGACCAAACTCAATTACATGCACGTTTGTACGCCGGCTTATCGTTTGCTGAATCGGGCGTCCTGTAGGTTCTTCTTCTCATGGTGCGTGGCCTTTGAAGCAGCTTCCTTATCCACCCGGAAGTTGTTTGCAAACCACCTGCACGTTGTGTGCTTTAAAGGCCATTGGCCGCAACAACCATATCAAGTCTACGATGAGAATACTCAGCGGCTGGCCCTTCGACGGCAACTCTGTGATGATGACCAATGGGTAACGCAACGATTTGTAGCAGGTTTGTAATAATGACCGACCGCAGTGTCGGTTAATCAATGAAAATGCGTGCGAGGGTAAACTCCAAGTATCGTTTTCGCAATTCAGGTGGTTCCGCACAATCTGTGTATGGCTATGTTCTCGACGGCTTCTGTGAATGTGATCGGATTCGACCCGAACAGAAATACAGACCAGGCGAGGGCCTACACGTCCAAGTATTGTTCGTGCAATGTACCCACCGGATCGTCACCGACGGTTATTTGTTCACTCGTCGTTTGAATGGTGTTCTGCATGTTGACGGTTTGGCAGAACAGGAAGCCGGAGAAGTACTTCTACTTCGAAACTACAAACAAGGACGAAACCCAAAATGCATTGAAAAAATTGTTGCAATGTCGCACTGTGGGGCTACCAACAGCTTGGAATCGCTTGCTTAGTTTTCACACCGTTCATTCAATGAAGGCTATTGTCTATACAGCTCCCCTCTTCGTTCAGGAGTCCGGCAACTTGTCCTTGCGATTTGCCTCTTTTTTTTTCTCACGAAAGCTTTAGACTGCCATTTCGCCGGTGCGCGACGGACTGTTCGCTGCGAGCAAGCGACCCTACTCTGCTCTCCTAGGGCCGCTTACTCAGGTGTTCGCTGTCTCAGAGGAAGGCCTTCACGTCATCTCTTTTCGCCCAGCCTAAACTGCCTCCGATAGAGATGTACTGATGGTCGGCGTCGTTTTCAGGGTGAGAGCGGCAGCTCACGACCGTCCCGGCTGGGTGGGCACCGCACGACTCCACGAGCTTATGCCTGAGGCGCAACCTCTCGACGTAGGCAGCTGGGATCCAGCCCTTCTCCGCGGCCTTACGAGCGAGCTGCCACTCACCGTTCTCTGGATTCTCCAGGAGGCTCACCTGATCGTTCTTCTCAAGCGGCAGATACTCGGCACCGAACTTGGAGGTCTCGAAAGAAGCGAGCGCCACCGCCACGCTCGTCGCTCGGCGAAGTCCGAGCACCTGCACTGTCTCGTTGGAGTCGCCCCTCAAGTAGGTGTTCCCACCGTCGCGCCTGAACTCCTCGTCGTCGTTGGAAAAGATTATACATGTGAGCAAGGGGCCAATGCTTTTCTCATAGGAAGATGGAGGGTACGTGGTCGAGATAGCGGCACGATGCTTTTATGTTTCCCCTCGATCTTCAGATTTCTTGGTCTTGAATTTGTGTTGCACTGATTTTAAATGTCTTGAGTGTGCAGTCATTTTGGATGTATTAAATGGGCATTCGTTTTTCGCACAGAATGTTGTGGTTGCAGTGCATATTCTGTGATGATATGGCTTTGGCGTTTATTGTTGTGTTTTTTTGCGTGTGATGTGTGACGTGTTGTAGTTGATTTTATGGAATGTTCATGTTGCAAAGTTTTCAATACAAATGCAGTATTGTGATTGTTTTTTAATTGTCATGTTCAGTTGCAAGTGCTCTGTTGCACAAGATCTCATGTTTGTCTGATGATTGTTGCTGTTTGTTATTGACATTGAACAAATCAAGCAATCTTTGCGCCAGCAAGCATTTTGCACTTCTTGAGCCTCCTAAATCGCTATGGTTTTCCCTGTGTTGCTGTCCGGTAGTATGGTGGTGATCGAAGACGATTGGTGCCGCGGCTGCGACAATGGAGAGTGGCGTAAAGTGCTGACCGTCAAAGCGCCTGGAAAGGGCAAACGTTATTGCTCCAGTTGCTGGACACCCTGGCTCACAAAATTGTTACCATCCGAAAGAGGATCACCTATCGAAGAAGTACCTGGAGACGAGGCAGCAGGACCTGGAGACGAGGCAGCTGGTTACAAATTATGTTGCAATGCCACATGCGCACAGAAGTGGCGCAAAGCTAAACATTACTCAGGATATTGCACATACAGCTGCGCCGTCTCACGTGGATGGCAAGAACCGCTCCCGTCGCCAAGGACTCCACCGTCATCACCAAGGACTACTCCGTCGTCGATGATCCCTCCTCCATTGTCGCCAAGAACTACTCCGT
>Ga0307999_1000392_pt1 | contig 12494 bp, 9 predicted proteins | sample Neamet1_FD_203158 | JGI IMG/M metagenome (GOLD analysis project Ga0307999, IMG submission 203158) | Marine microbial communities from water near the shore, Antarctic Ocean - #1 | ecosystem: Environmental > Aquatic > Marine > Unclassified | place: Southern Ocean | collected 2014-06-04 | reverse complement strand
GGACGGAGTCTACAAGCTGGATTGGGATACTCTGGTGCAGACTCAATTCCGAACCTTCCGGGATTTCACTGATTTCCCTGTTCCTGGAGGCTCTGGCGTTTTCCGGCTTTTCATTATCGAGGATGTCACGACGACCGTGCTGAAGGATACTGATAACCGTATCTTCCGGATGATCGATGCGGCTTATGTTGTGGATGATCAAATTACGGTTGAGATCGCTAATAATTCTGAAGTCGGAAGACTTCTCGATCGCTTTACTTGGACTGATAAGCTTGGAGCAGAGATCAAGGGAACCACCGTGACGCTTCGGCTGCGCTGGTCTTCCGAGGTGAAGCCCAAGTTGCAAATCGATAAGGTGATCTGCTGGGAATTCTTGGGAGTCGGCGGCGATCCTTCAAATCTTAGTGATACTTCAAAACTTGCTGATCCTAGGCCTCAGTAAACGATGGAATCGGACGGAGACACGATTGTCGCGATTGCCAGCCCCGCAGGGATGGGCGCGGTATCACTGATTCGGATTTCGGGGCCGCAGTCGCGTGAGATTGCGCAAAAGGTGATTGGTTCCAAGGCGCTTCCTCCAGTGAGGAAAGTAGGGCTGCGGTCGATTGTCGGCGCGGAAGGATTGGTGATCGATGAAGGCTTGTGGGTCACCTTTTCGGGGCCGGCGAGTTACACGGGAGAAGATGTGGCGGAGTTCACCGGTCACGGCGGCGTGATGGTGACTCGCAAGGTTTTAGAGCGCTTGATCGAGGCGGGGGCACGACCCGCTGAGCCGGGAGAGTTTACCCAGCGGGCTTTCTTGAATGGTCGACTTGATCTGACTCAGGCGGAAGCGGTAATGGATCTTATTTCGGCCCAAACTTCGCTAGCGCTTCGTTCGGCGACGGAACAACTGGAAGGGCGCTTGGGTCAGCGTTGCGAGGAAATCCGGGCGGATCTTCTTGGGGCCACTGCTCATCTCGAGGCCTATATCGACTTTCCGGAGGAGGATATTGATCCGGCCGTGGGTGAGGCTCTCAAAAAGAGGATGGTCGATCAGTGGGAGAAGATTGCGGGGCTGCTGGCAACTGCCGATCAAGGGCGCATTCTCCGGGAGGGAGTGCGGACGGTTATTTACGGGAAGCCGAATGTCGGGAAATCGTCACTCTTGAACCGGCTTCTGGGCTATCAGCGCGCGATTGTGAGTTCGATCGAAGGCACCACGCGGGATACCATTGAAGAAGTGGTGAACATGCGTGGCATTCCTCTGCGTCTGGTTGATACCGCGGGAGTGCGGGACTCGAGCGATGAAATCGAGATCACGGGGATTAAAATGACTCACGCCCAGGTGTCACGGGCTGATTTGGTGCTGGAGGTGGTCGATCTGGCGAAGCCGCGATGTGACTCTTCTTTTTCACGACCAGAGGGGGCCAAATGGCTCGTCATTTATAATAAGAGCGATGAGGAAGATTCCAGTTGGGTCGGGCAAGAGGGGCTGCGGATCTCCTGTGAGACGGGGGAGGGATTTAAAGATCTTGAGGAAGAAATCGCGCGAATCTTGTCTCTCGATGAGGACCATTGGGGGGTTCATTCGGTCGCGGTCAATGCCCGCCATCAGGCTTGCCTAGATCGGGCCCGGATCGCTCTGGAGGAGGCCATTTCCTCGATGGAACAGGGGGAAGAGCCCGAGTTCACTTCCCTGAGTCTGCGTGAGGCGCTGTCCGCGATTGGGGAGATTGCGGGAGTGGTCGATACCGAGGATATTCTCGGCGAGATTTTCAGCAATTTCTGCATTGGAAAGTAGATGAGAATGAGAGGGCCTAAAAGCTGGTCTTGATCCCTCCGGAAAATGAGAGAAGTTTAGGTCTGCATGAAATGGCTTTCACCACTTGCCCCTCTGGCGCTTTTCGCCTTCTCGTTGACCGCATCACTGTCTCAGGAGTCGGCTGCAGAGATACCTGTGATCGAGAAACTCAGGGAAGGCCTGATCTCGGATGACTTCAAAACCCGGGTTGAGGCCACCAAGGCGCTTTGGGTTTTGGGTGATAAAGCTCTTGATCTGCTGGCAGAGTTGGAAAACTCGGACGACCCGGAAATGGCGGCGCGGGCGGCCCGCTTGCGAAAGAAGATCCGTTTGGGGATTCTTCACGATACCCCTGAGGAGATCGCCCAAAAGATCGAGAGCTATCACGCTAGCACGGACCGGGCGAAGCTGAAGCTGATCGGGGAGCTCTATGAAGAAAAGCAGTTTGAGATTCTAGTGCGTCTGAGGGCTTTCGAGAAGAACGAAGAAATTTGGAGTGAGATCGATGTGCGCATTGGGAGGGTCATTCCCCAGTTAATCCGTAAGCATTTGATGGCGGGAGAGATGGATCAGGCAGAGAAAATTCTAAAGCTGGGAAATGACTTTGAGAGTCTGATTCGCTACGGCGTTTTTCTCCAGGTCGAGGGAAGGCTGGAAGAAACGATCAAGAAGCTGGAGAAGAGCATCGATCCGGAACAGCAAGCCCGCTATCTGGCTTACCTTCGCGTGAAGGGCGATGTGCCACTCCTCCTCAAAGAAGCTACCCGGCTGGATGATGCGAATGCGGTAGCGACTGCCGCGATCTTGTCAGGCGATCCGCTTCCGCTCATCCGCCTTCACCTTGAGCAAGATGGGCTTCCCCTTTCTGACGTGGTTTATCTTGAGCTTGCTCTGGCCCGGGCTGAGGGCGACGTAAAAAAGGAAGAGCGCCTGATCGCGGCCCTGAAGGACTTGGGAAATGAAGAAGGCACGGCGGATCGTGCGCGAGTGAACATGTATCGAGCCGGACTCCCTGCGCTTGCTGGAAAAAGCGCAATCCAAGGGGACTGGCGGGATCATCTTCGTCATCTAAAGATCGTTGATCAGCATGTCGCCATTCCTGCTGTTTTTGGTTTGAAAGGGACGACACTCACGAAGGAGTGGATCGAGGAGAAGGTTTCTCATCTGAAGCCCGGTGAAAAGCAGGACCAAGCTGCGCAAACTCTGCTTCAGGCGCTTTGGTTTTTTGATGGCCGGGGGAACGTTGAGGAGACGGCGCGCTGCATGGATGCCATCTGGCAGAGCGGGGCAAAAATGGATGATGGGGTGATCCTCAATCTCATCAATTTCGCCCACAGTTACGCTCCCCACGGATCGATGATCGCACTTGCGGCAGAGATCGATCGTTCTGATCAATCTCTGGAGGAAATCGTCAAAGCAGAGTTTGATCAAATTGGCGAGTTCTCCTGGTTGCTTGAGAAAACGAAAGAGCTGGACCCGAAGATGACGACAAAAGAATTCCTCCTGTTGATGAATTCCTATCGCAGTCAACTTTCTATTCCCAAGGCCGAGTTTGAGGCGTGGAACGAGCGCCTCGAAGAAGTTGCATTGAAGGAACTCAAGGAGGGGGAGCCCAATTCGATTGGCCATTTTTATACCCTAAGTGTATACGGAAGATCGGCGAACGATCTTTACCGCATGTTAAAGGTCCCGGAAGTGAATGCGACCCGGACCGGAGTGTTCGCCCAGCTTGCTACGCAGATGGGCGATTGGGAGATCGCTGCCGAACAGTATCGGAAGCTCGAAATCGATGAGCAGATGATGGCGGCCAATGAGAGCAATAATTATTTGGCCCAGACGCTCGCTCAAAAGAGCCTCGCCTTAGCCAAAGTGGGAGATCAGGAGGGAGCGGAGAAATTGAAAAGACTCTCGACCCTCCTTGGCGGTTCTCAAGTGGCTTTTCTCTATCAACTGTCCCAGGACCATCTCAACTACAACGAGGTCGAAGAAAGTCGTGGCCTCCTCCGTGAGTGTGTTCTAAGGACCGAAAGGGCGCTTTTTGATTCCAGAGGAGTGAATGACGCGCTTCTTCTCGCTTCTCTCGGTGAGACCACGATGAGTGCCGGACATTGGAAACTCGCATCTGCGCTTTATGAGGGATCGGTGATTACCGACGTGAAGATTCCCCTGAATACTCGCTATCAGGCCGAATTCACACGCGGAATTACCGCGCTCGATGAAGGCGAGGAAGAAAAGGGGAAGAAGATCCTGGAAGCCGCCTATGCGCTCAGCCCCACCGGAGGCTCTCTGGCCGACCATTTTTTCCCGGAGCTCCGGAAACGAGGGTTCGTTGCCTTGCACGATCGGCTCTGTCTGAAGAGCCTTAGTCTACTCCGCGAGGAGATCACAGCCTTTCCGAACGACGATAACGTGAAGAATACCTTCGCTTGGGTGGCGGCGCGCGCGAATCGCAATCTCTTGGAAGCCGAACAGATGATGGAGAAGGCATTGAAGGGTTCCTCTTATTCTGCGCCCTATCTCGACACCATGGGCGAGGTGCAGTTTGCGATGGGAAGGCGGGATAAAGCGGTTGAATGGAGTGAGAAGGCGGTTGTGCGCCGCATTTCCGATCCCACCATCAGGCAGCAGCTTTTGCGCTTCAAAAATGATCCTTTTCCCACTCCCTAGGCGTTTGAAGGGCTCTGAAGGGCAGTTTCGAGAGACAGAAAAACCCGCTCCTCGGGAGAAGAGCAGGTTTTAGAAGTATCCGCCCCGCCGTCCATGGCGTATGAGCCGCATTCCCGAGACTCAATAAGTTGGGGACATCCTTCGATTCGCTGTCTTCCAGTGAAGGCATGACATTGATTCTCCGGGGCCGCCCCCATTTGTTTTATTATCGGGTCGGCTAATCATCCATTTTCGGCGAACGAGGCAGACGTAAGGAAATTATCTCTGGGAGCGGAGAAGCGCAACTTGATTCTCCCATTTTTAGTGGTGATTTTTTTAATGTCGTCCGGGTTGGGAATGCTCTGGATAGCGTGGATTGGAGGCCCTTAGACGATGAACTTCAATTCATGAGAATTTCCACAGACAGAACTTCCCACGACGCGCGTTTTATCAATACTTCACGCACATGACAGAGCTACTCATAAAACCAGCCCGAGAGACCGGCTGCACCGATATACCGGCTCTGGAAGAGCTGGTGAGCGAAGCGGCTCTCAGACAGGCCTCGCCGCTGGATGACGTTCTAGATTCCGCTCTCGTAGATGAAGAGCCTTACATGAGGCATCTTGCGGGAGAACTGGGGATGGATTGGCTCCCGGAGATTCCTGATTTCGAAAGCCCACTGCCACTTCGAGCTGCCTGTGGACCACAGGTCGCCTTGAAACATCGAGTTCTTCCGATTGCCATCGAGGGTGAAGGGGAAAATTCCCGACTTCTCATGGCAACCTACGACCCGCTGAATCTTCTTGCGCGTCAATCCTCTGCCCAGTTTATCGACCTCCCCATCGTATGGGTCATGGCGTCCCGTCGTCGGGTCCATGATGCTCTCCGTAAACTTTACGGTGTGGGTGCGGATACTTTTGAGCAGCTTCTTGAAGGTCGTGAACTTGATCTCGATAACCTCGAGATGAAGGACGAGGCCAGCGTCATTGACGAGGTCGAGGACGAAGAAGCTTCCGTCGTCAAATTTGTGAACCAGATTGTTCGGGAAGCGCTCGAGCAGCGTGCTACTGATATTCACGTAGAACCTCTCGCTGACAATCTTCGGATTCGTTACCGTATCGATGGCGGTTTGGTGGACATTGCGGTCCCCGATCAGATTAAAGCTTTGCAAAGCTCGGTGATCGCCCGCCTGAAGATCATGTCGCACCTTGATATCGCGGAGCGCCGACTTCCTCAGGATGGTCGGATTAACCTCCAGTTCGAAGGCGCATCGATCGACGTGCGTGTCGCAACCGTTCCTACGGTAGAAGGGGAAAGCGTCAGTCTTCGTCTTCTCAACCAGGAGAAATTTGATGTGGCCCGTCTCGGGATGGAGGATTTCGTTCTCGATCCTATCATGCGGATGCTCGACCTGCCCAACGGCATCATTTTGATCACCGGACCTACGGGTTCCGGTAAATCGACCTCACTTTATTCCTTCCTCTCGGCTCTCAACAAGCCGGAGACTCGCATTGTCACGGTCGAGGATCCGGTGGAGAACAAGCTTCCCGGCGTGATGCAGATCGCGGTGAAGAGCGAGATTGGATTGACCTTCGCTACGGGCCTGCGCTCGATTCTTCGTGCCGACCCCAATATTGTCATGATCGGAGAGATTCGTGACCTGGAAACCGCGGAAATCGCGATCCGGGCCTCGCTCACCGGTCATCTTGTATTCTCAACCCTTCACACCAACGACGCCCTGGGTGGAATCAGCCGTTTGGTTGATATGGGAGTGGAACCCTTCCTGGTTGCCGCTTCCGTGCGCGCCTTCTTAGCACAGCGCCTCGTGAGGAGGCTCTGCGGAACTTGCAAGCAGCCGGTCGAGGTGAGTCAGGAGCAACGCGACCTTCTTGAGATCCCGGCGGACCTCCAAGGTCAGATTTATGAACCCAAGGGCTGCGATCATTGCCGGAACACCGGCTTCTCCGGGCGACTTGCTATTTACGAAGTGGCCATCGTGGGTTCCAAGATGGAGGATCTTGTTGCTAAGGCTGCCCCCCTTCCTGAATTGAGGGCGCAAGCGATCAAGGATGGATATATCCCGATGCGGGAGTATGGTTGGCGCAAGGTCTTTAAGGGCGAGACGACAATTCAGGAAGTCATCTCGGTAACCGCTTCCGATCTCGTCGTTTAACTTTATTTTTGCTGTGGCCAGTTTTGCATACAAAGCCCTCGATGGCGGTGGATCAGTCGTTACCGGTGAACTCACCGCAGGTGATCGCGGCGAAGCTCTTCGCCAATTAGGGCGCAAGGGCCTTCAGCCGGTCAAGTTGACTCAAGATTCCAAGGGGGCTGCTCCTGCGGCGAAAGCCAAGAAGGGAGACTCGGCACCAGCTGCTGCTGCGAAAAAAGAAAAAAATGATGAGCCGATTCCCGAAGGTCCGGTCAAATTGAAGCGTGCCGAGGTGGTGCTCTTCACTGAGGAGCTTTCAGACATGCTCGCCGCCGGCCTCCAACTTGAGCCTGCGCTGCGGGCGATGGAGAACCGCGGGGAACTCGGAAGTTTGAAAGTCGTTTCCACCAAGATTCGGACCCTCGTGCGGGATGGAAATAGCTTTTCGTCGGCGCTTCGTCGGGTCAGTCCAAGTTTTGGTTCGCTCTACTGCTCGCTTGCGGCAGCGGGGGAGGCATCCGGAGCACTCGATACCATTCTCGATCGACAGGCTCACTACCTGAAAACTATTCAGGCGCTCCAGGGGAAAGTGATTCTCGCGCTCATCTATCCCGCCTTTTTGGTGGTGGCGGGCATCTCGGTGGCTTTTGTCTTTATGACTCAGCTCATCCCGCAGCTTACGGCTTTGATCGAATCGACGCCTGGTGGAAAGCTGCCGGCCGGAGCAAAGTTTCTCATGCTTTTCACCGGCTTCATTTCAAAGTGGTGGGTGGTCATTCTCCTCGTCATCGTTGCCGGACTCATTCTCTTCAAAGCGTGGAAAGACAACGAAGCCAACCAGCCGACCTGGGATCGTCAAAAGCTCCAGATTCCGCTCGTTGGGCGCGCTTTCATGAGTCGATTCTACGTCCAGTTTCTTGAGACCATGGCGAATCTCACCGCAAATGGTCTCCCGCTTCTTCGCTCGCTTGAGCTGACGCGCGATGCGACACCGAATCTTTTTCTGCAAAGCCACCTCGATGACATGGTCGAACAGGTGGGCGATGGTCGCTCGCTCTCCCGTTCGATGAACAAGTCAGGGATCTTTTCTCCTCTCCTCATTGATATGGTTTCGGTGGGTGAACAGACCGGTAAGATCGATCAAGCGCTCAGGAAAGCGTCGGTGCGATTCGACAAGGAGTTGGACAATTCCCTTCAGCGCATCATGGCTCTCATCATGCCCGCGATTCTTCTGGTGATGGCTCTCTTGATTGGTTCCATGGCCTATCTCATGATGACCGCGATCTTCCAAACCATGCAGAATCTGGGCGGAAAATGATCACGGCGACTGATGTTCACCGTTCCTACTACCTTGCGAAAAAGGAGGTCTCGGTTCTTCGCGGGATTGATTTGGACATTAAGGCCGGGGAAAAAATTTTCCTCTGTGGCCCCAGCGGAGCCGGGAAGACGACTCTCATGTATACTCTTGCCGGGTTGGAGAGGCCGAACAAAGGTGACGTGAGCATCAATGACACTTCCTTTTACAAGCTCTCTTCTGCTCAGCAGGCTCGCTTGCGCAACGACAAGATCGGCTACATTTTTCAAAGCTACTTTCTTCTCCCGGAACTGACCGCGATCGAAAACGTGCTCGTTCCAGGTCTCATCGGTGGGAAAAGTGACCGCGAAAAAGCGAAAGCAGTCCTCGAGCGGGTCGGTCTTGCTCATCGCATCGACCACCTCCCGGCGGAGCTTTCCGGCGGCGAGCAACAACGGGTCGCAATTGCCCGCGCTCTGGTCAACGACCCTGCTATAATTTTCGCCGATGAACCCACTGGTAATCTCGATTCTAAAAATGGCGACGAGATCATGAAGATCCTTCTCGAGGTGGTCGCCGAGCGCAAAGCCACTCTGGTGGTGGTCACTCATGACATGGATCTGTCCCGTCACGGAGATCGTGTCCTCACGATCAAGGACGGAAGAATAGCGGATTAGGAAGGCCGGACGCGCTACATCTTCTTTCGGCGTCCGATTCGGTTGGAAAGGACACTGTTGGCACATCAAGTATTTGATGTATTGTCAAACTATCATCTCATCTTGATTTTGAAAATTTTATGCCTACTGTTCGTCTCTCCGGAAAAACCTTAAGCGCCAATGAATCTGTCGAGCGCTCTCTTCGCGCCAAGCTCCTTTTTCTCATCTATAACGCAGGGTGGGATATCAATAACGCCAGTGGTAAGGAGCAGATCACCCTCAGCAATATTGAGAAAAAAATCATCGAATCTGACTGCTTCGTTTTTACGCCAGGAGCGAGCCTCGAAGACCTTTTCAAAGCAGTGTCTATTTTCGTCGGTTACCAAACGATCGATCAAAATCTCTCGGGGAAGCCAACCGTGATTCTGAACTCTGATGCGTCCTGGGATCCTTTATTCGATGTGTTGTCCCACCTCGGAAAAATGGGGACAGTGAAGCAGGATTATCGGGAGTTTCTTCTCTTGGCGAATTCACCAGAGGAGGTTCTTGCACGACTCGATTCCGCAAAGGATCAAGAACTCCCGGACGCGGGAAGGGAAGAGGTCGATGACCCGGAAATGCCCACCAGCGACACTCCGCCGCCCTCTGATTTTTTGGGAAACGTGTGCGTGTTTTGTTCAGCCACTCTTGAGGATCCCGGTTACATCGCGGATGGGGAAGAACTGGGCCGGATTCTTGCCAAAAACAAATTCGGCTGCGTGTCCGGTGCTGGGAAATCAGGAATCATGGGTGCAGTGGTGCGCGGATCGGTGGAGGCGGGCGGTTGGACTGCGGGTTCGAACGTCCCTCACATTATCAAGCTTGAAGGACTTCCTGCGGGCCTTTCCCGCTTTTGGCTGCGTCCCGATATTTACACCCGGATGGAAGTGATGATCGAAAACTCGGATGCCTTTGTCATCTTTCCCGGAGGGGCGGGCACGGTGCAGGAGCTTCTTGCGCTCTTGATCTTTCTCGAACAGGGAGACGATCTCATGAAAGGGAAACCGGTGATCATTTTCAACCGACTCGATGAAGAAGGGAGAGGGTTTTGGGATCCACTTATCACGCTTTTGGGCAACTACTGCCAGCCTGATGAGTTCCGGATTGCCCAAAGCCTCCCCGCGATTCAGCGCTTGATTGAAGGGGCCCTGCAGCCCGCCTAGGGGCGAATTAAAGAGCGCCCTTCCAGATAATAATCTCTTGGGAGATAGTGCCGATTCCGTCGATCCCAAGTTCGACGGTGTCTCCGACCTTGAGGGGTTGAGGAGAGTCATGAATCGGGAGATGTAGGAGATGAAAAGCGTCTTCACGGTTCACCCGCTGGGCCCGTTTACCAATGACGATGCCAAGCTCCACCTCGCAGATAATTTTGGAAGGCCGGGGGAGAGGTTTTACGAATCGAAGAAATCATCTCCCGATTCATTTTGATGTCCAGCGGATCCGATAAAACCGGGTGGAGGAGGTCTGAGTCGAGGCCAAAGCAGCGGTGTCCTCTTCAACAAAAAGGGTTCCTAAATGAGCGGGACAAGGTGGGGAATGGTGAGCCACGTATCACATGAAGAATCTAAAGAACTGATTACTTTCGTCAAAAAATTAGTGCAGGATGACGCTTGTCTTCTCACCGGGAGGATAAACCAGTTTTCATCGACAATATTTACAATGTGCCTCTGTCTTTGCGTGATAGCCTCATCGTAAATCGTATTCGTAAGGCACTCGAGCTCTTCGAATCCCGCGTGAATAATGGGGAGACGGCCGCCTTTTTGAACATGCAGTCGGATATCGATGCCAATCGCTCCAGTAGTTCGTTTTCCCTCGTGAAGGTCTTTTTGTGGGCCATTCCCATCCTTGGATTTATTGGGACGGTGATGGGACTTTCAGTGGCAGTGGGATCGCTGGTGATGGGGGATGCCAATGATGCCGAGGCCCTCAAGGAATCGATCAACAGTCTCACAGGAGGATTAGGAGTGGCCTTCGATACCACTTTGTTGGGCTTGATTTTGAGTATTCTCATGAGCTTTCCGCTGTCCGTGGTTCAGAAGAAGGAAGACGAAACACTCACGATGATCGACGCCTTTTGCGTGGAGAAACTTTTGCCCAAGCTCAATGACAGCAGAACCCTGGTCGGCGAAGAATTGATGGAGCAAGCTGATAGCATTCCGCAGTTGGTCAGCTCGCTCGCGCGGGCCTGACGAGATTTTCTTTGTGGAATGCAATTCAACCGGAATCGTTCTTCTTGATGCCGAGGGTGGGCCCAAGACGATTTCCACCGCCGCCATTCGCAATAGCGGGGTCTACCATGAATATCTCGATCAGGTGAAAAAGACGCGCGAATCGATGGTCCTCTTTCTCATCCGTAAGTCCGGAAATCCGTCGTATGGCTGGGCCGTGAGTACTGCGGAACTCAAGTATAAGTTACCCACCGGAAAGCTTCCGATTCCGAATGACGGGAATATCGATCTTTCGAATTTCAAACGCTAGCAAGCCATGGCCCGCCGACGTAAATCCAACTCAAATGAGGGAGTCAATCTTGACTCGCTCATGGATGCGCTGACCAATGTGGTCGCGGTTCTCATTCTCGTCCTCATCTTGGTGCAGGCCGATGTCAGTCAGAAGGTCGTGCAATTTCTCGAAGATCTCCAACCCGCCACTTCCGAGCAAGTCATCGCCTCGGAGAAAAAGACGCAAGAGTTGGAGAAGCAAGTGGTGAAGTTCGAGAAACTTCTTACGAAAGAAGCTCCCACTCCCGAAGCGGTGGAAGCCGAAATACGTCAGCTGGCTCTTCTCGAAAAGAACCTCAAGGAGAACGAGGATTTGTTGGTCGACCTCGATGAACTCAAGAAGTTGGAGGAAAAGGCGCGGATAGACCGGGATAGGGAGGCCGAAACAAGCAAGAAAGTTCAAGATGAGATCGCCCGTCTGGAAGCGCTTCTCGATGAAACTCCGGTCCTCGAGGTGGATCCCACGGTGGTGAGCATTCCGTCCAGCCGGGCCATTCCCAGAAATGCGGAGATCTACCACGCCCTGGTGATCAATGATCGGGTGCACTTTATTGATCCTTTCACTCCGCTGAAGCTCTTTGAAGAGGAGTTCAAAAAGAACCGCCGGGACTTTCCGAACGAGCGGATCAAGAGGCCGGGTGCCGATGGATACATCTTTCAGTCAGGACCGATCCTAGAGCATTTCAAGGACTTTGACTTCCAGAACTCGCGCAAGCAGAAGGTGGTGCTCGTCGCTTACCCTACTGCAACGAGGATGCACATCGTGGTGACTCCTGACCACAAGTTGGGAGGAACCTCTCTTGCGGACCTTGCTGACTCGAACACTCCCTTCGCCAGCATTTTAAAAAAGGTGTCCCGTAATTCGCGCGCCGTTCTTTATTTCCATGTGCATCCAAACTCCTTCAACACCTACCTGCAGGCGCGGCGGCTTACCGACAAGGCAGATCTCGCTGCGGGTTGGGAAGTGAAGCCGATGGGTTCTTACACCATCCGAATCGACGAGGTGGAGATCAAGAGGCAGCAGGAACCGCCGGCGCTTCCGCCGAAGCCGGGACCCGATCGGCCTCCGGTCCTCCCTCCGAAGATCGACTAAACCGAGTTGCGCTCGATTTTGAAACGGCTAGGCTCCCACCATGAAAAGAGCCATTTTTAGCCTCTCTCTCCTTCTCCTATCCCACTCCACGCTTTCTGCTGAGACTTGGCCTCAGTTCCGGGGATCCGATGGAGTGGCCGCGATCGATGGCTCCGGGATCCCTCTGAAATGGGGAGCCAATGAAAATGTGAAGTGGAAGACGGACCTTCCCGGACCCGGAAGCTCCAGCCCCATTTATTGGGAGAACAAGCTCTTCGTCACCTGTTACACGGGCTACGGCATCGATCAGAAAAACATCGGTGAACCCGAGAATTTGGGCCGTTCCCTTCTCTG
>Ga0307999_1000391_pt1 | contig 12508 bp, 6 predicted proteins | sample Neamet1_FD_203158 | JGI IMG/M metagenome (GOLD analysis project Ga0307999, IMG submission 203158) | Marine microbial communities from water near the shore, Antarctic Ocean - #1 | ecosystem: Environmental > Aquatic > Marine > Unclassified | place: Southern Ocean | collected 2014-06-04 | reverse complement strand
TTGCCAGCACCAGGTCGCGTGATTCCAGGAACCGTCGAGGGCGGCGCCATTGGATAGTCCAGATCGAACCTGCTGGAAGGACCGTTTTTGAATTTGTCGAGTGCGGGGTTGTAGGTGTAGATGCTGATCTTGTTCGCCTCCGGTTTGAAGACCATGTAACGCAACCATGATTCTCCCCCGTTATTGAGGTGCTGATAGTCGCACAAGATCTGGTGAACCTGGTTGCCGTGATCTCCGGCGTCTGTGCGAACGGCCTCTCCAGTGTGGTGACCGCAGAGAACCATGAAGATGTTCTTGTGCTTCCTGACCAACTTTTGCCACGTCTGCTCGCCGGTGTTGCCTTTGGCCTTCATTCCCCCGGTATTTCTCGACTTGCTCGCGTTCATATAGGCGTGCGTCAGGACAATGACTCGGTGGTCAGGGTGCCCCGAGACGATTTTGTTTGCCCAATCCAGCACTTCATCGCGCGGTTTGCATTCAAGAGCAACAATCAGGAAGCTCATCCCTGCTGCCTCGAAGTGGTACCAGGAATTGTCATGGCGATCCGGATCGAAGGTGCCGCCAAACTCGTGCCGTTTTGCGAATTTTTCGCGAGGAAAGTATGTGTTGAAATGCGTGGTCCGGTTGACGCCGATATTGCCGCCATACTTATTGTCCGCCTTCTCAAAACCCATATCGTGATTTCCCAGGCACATGCAATAGGGCACTTTCCCGTCCAATACAGCCATTGCTTTCTTGGCGATGGCCCATTCCTCCGGGCCGTCCGCCTGCACGATATCTCCTTCGTGGACGAGAAAAGCGATATTGAGTCGCTCCTGATTGTCGCGGACCCATTCCGTTTGCGCAAAGAAGTAGCGCCGTAAGTCTCCATTGCCCCATTTGGCTGAAAGCTTGAGTCGGGTGTCGCAGTAGAACTGGGTGTCAGGCAAAACCGCGATGGTGAACGATTTCGTCGTCTGGGCGAAATGTTCCGCTCCCTTCAGGTTCTGCCTCGTCGCGCAGCCGATCAGCACGGTGACCATTGCCAGGGTAAATATCTTTTTCATGTCAAATTTCCTTTCTTGGCGAACCTTGCGGAGAGCACCATCAGAGTCAAGCGGTGAGACCGTTGCAGCAGGGAAGATGTCGTTCCCCTTGCGTTATTTTCTTATTGATTTCCTCATGAATGCAACACCATTTATGCCACAACATGAACCGAGCACACCTTCGTAACACGATCCTGGTTTTGGCAAGTAGCGGGTGCTGGCTTTCCTGGTCGTGTTCCTGCGCTGCGGAGGAAGCGGACTCCGCGAAGCCGCCCTACAGCGCAGAAGCGTTAAGGAAGACGCTCGACCCGTTTTACAAGCAGCACATTGTCGCCAACGGCCTGGTGGTGGCCGGTTCGGAGAAGGTCTCGCTCCCCGCTCTGCGCGAGGTCGGCTATCTGGCGCAGAGGTTGCTTGCCAATCGGCCTGACGTGATGAGCGCCCTCTGTGAGAAGAGGAAGATGTTTGTGGCCGTGATGGCTTATAGCGAACTGCAGACCGACCTGCCCGACTGCCGAGGGATGTCGCTGTGGTGGGCCTATCGGGCCCGCGGTCTGGGGAGCAGGCCGGTCAGTTGTGGTGAAGAGAACGTGCTTAACTTCAAGGGCGACCCCTGGGAGGGGGAAAACATTTTTATTCACGAGTTCGCCCACGGGATTGAAGGTATCATTGGCGGTCTGGACGATCAGTTCGATGCGCGCCTCCGGGGCTTGTTCGACAAGGCGGAAAAGAGCGGTCGCGTCCGTGGGTATGCGATCGAGGGCGGCATCGCCGAGTTCTGGGCCGAGGGCGTGCAGGCGTGGTTCAACTGCAACGGGACCATGAGGCCGAAGGCCGGCGGTGGGCAGAGTTCATTCGAGCTTCTCGGACCGAAGGGAGAACACGTCTGCCACCTGCAAACGCGCCAGCAGATGCGAACACACATGCCTGAGTTCGCCAAACTGCTTGATGACTCCTTTCGACAAAACAAGTGGGTCTACGTGCCCGTGGCGGAGCGCTTGGACGAGCCACACCTGAGGGACTTCGATCCCGCCGAGGCTCCCACCTTCCGCTGGCCGCCTGCGGTCGTCGCGGCCTTCCATCGAATCGAAGCCGAACGAGCGAGCAAGAAAGCGGAGCAAAAAATCAAAGAATGAAAAAATCAATATTTAGTCTCTCTACGATGAACTCTTGGATCGGCGGCGCCGTGGCGTTGGTTCTGATGTCAACGGACACGATGCTCCAGGCTCAAGGAACCAAGGCGGACTACGAACGTTTCGACAAGATCGGCGGCATCACCGGCGGCAAGGTGTTTCGAACGAAGGTGCAAGCGCATTGGCTGGCCGGCACCAAGTGCTTCTGGTATCGCAACGATCTGGGCCACGGACGGAAGAATTTCGTGTTCGTCGATGCGTCCGTGAGCAAGCGAAAAGCGGCTTTCGACCACGAGCGGCTGGCAAAGGATCTCGCGAAAGCAACCGGCAAGGCCTTCGAGGCTCACAAACTGCCCTTCGACGCGATCGAATATAAGAAGGCGGACGGCGATGAGAAGGGATTGCTGGGAGAGGCCGTCTACTTCAAGGCGGCAGGCAAATCGTGGAAAATCAATCTTAAGGATCAGTCCCTCACTGAAGACAAGCCCGGGGCCGGGAAGAAGGTGACGGCCTTGAGAGGAATCCTCGCTCCACGACAGGAGGCCTCGAAGCTGCTCTTCTCGCAATCCCCGCAACCTGGGGCCGTAGCGACTTTGCTGCACGAGAAACCGGCCGAGCCCGAACTGCAGTTCCCTCAATCGCCCGAGGAAAAGAAGGCCGCCGCCCAGAAGGAAGAAGCGAAGAAGGTCGAGGCCTTCATCAAGGACCACAATGTCTGGCTTCGCCTCGGCAAGGACGGCGAGGAAGTCGCTCTGACGACGGACGGTAAGGAAGGCGACGCTTATCAAGGCAATTTTCAATGGTCTCCAGACCGGAGGAAACTGATTGGTTTCCGTCATAAGAAAGCTCAAGAGCACATTGTCTATTTCGTCGAGTCCTCGCCCAAGGATCAGTTGCAGCCGAAGTTGCATTCGAACAGCTATCTCAAACCGGGCGACCAGATTGCCCAGACCAAGCCGCATCTGTTCGACATCGTCGGAAAGAAGGAGGTCCCGCTCGACGAGACGCTTTTCGCCAACCCATGGAGCATCGGTTCGCATCGCTGGGAGAAGGACTCCAGCAGATTCACCTTCTACTACAACCAACGAGGACACGGCGCGGTGAGGATCGTGGCCATCAATGCCGAGAGCGGCGAGGTTACCGCACTGATCGACGACACGAGCAAGACCTTTGTCAATTATTCCAACTACAATCATCGCCAGTTGTTGGAGCCCACCAACGAGATGATCTGGATGTCGGAACGCGACGGGTGGAACCATTTGTACCTTTACGATTTCGGCAGCGGACAGCTCAAGACCCAGATCACCAAGGGCCCGTGGATCGTGCGGAAGGTCGACCGCGTGGACACGGCCAAGCGTCAGATCTGGTTCCAGGCCGGGGGAATCTATCCCGAGCAGGATCCCTATTACATCCACTATTGCCGCATCAACTTCGACGGAACCGGTCTGGTGAAATTGACCGCTGGCGATGGCACGCACTCGATCGAATACTCGCCGGACCGTGAGTTCATCGTCGACACGTATTCCCGCGTGGACATGCCGCCGGTGAACGAGTTGCGGCGGGTCAGCGACGGCTCGCTGGTTTGCCCCTTGGAAAACTCCGACGCCAGCGAACTCGAGGCCACCGTCTGGCAAAGACCTGAGCATTTCGTGGCCAAGGGTCGCGACGGCAAGACCGACATCTACGGGGTGATTTACCGCCCCTCGACTTTCGACCCGAACAAGAAGTATCCGGTCATTGAGAAAATATACGCCGGGCCCCACGGCTCCTTCGTGCCGAAGAGTTTTTCGCCCTGTCACGGCGCCCAGCGCTGGGCCGAGTTGGGATTCATCGTGGTGCAGATCGACGGCATGGGCACCTCGCACCGCAGCAAGGCCTTCCACGACGTGTGCTGGAAGAACGTGGGCGACGGCGGTTTCCCCGATCGCATTCTCTGGATCAAAGAGGCCGCGAAGAAATACCTCTATATGGACCTCAGCCGCGTCGGAATTTTTGGCGGTTCGGCCGGCGGGCAAAGTTCGACCGGAGCCCTGCTCAAACACGGAGATTTCTACAAGGTGGCCGTTTCAGATTGCGGTTGCCACGACAATCGCATGGATAAGATTTGGTGGAACGAAGCCTGGATGGGTTGGCCCGTGGGACCGGAATACGCCGAAAGTTCCAACGTGACCCACGCCCATAAGCTTCAGGGAAAGCTGCTGCTGATCGTGGGCGAGTTGGACCGCAACGTCGACCCGGCCTCGACCATGCAGGTAGTAGACGCCCTGGTCAAAGCCGACCGCGATTTCGACATGCTGATCATCCCCGGCGCCGGCCATGGCGCGGCTGGCTCCGCCTACGGGAAACGCCGTCAGAAGGATTACTTCGTCCGCAACCTGCTGGGTGTTGAACCGCGATGGGAGCCGTAACGGCTAGGGCGACCGGCCGCCGACATGCGCGAGCGGAAGGTGGACTTCATCGGAGCCCCCCTGCAGATCGTCATCTCGGATCGGAGACGCCCGGCTGCCTTTCCCAGCAATCAGAGAGGTCAGTGTATTCAGCAGTCCAACTCCCCCACCCGGATGGGTCTGCTAGGATGATTGAAGGGTGCCATTCAAACATGCATACAGCTTACAGGGGGGCCACACCCCTCGTATTGTTATACAGTGAGCTTGAAACTAATTCCAAGCTTTCAGTGTCTCGATGGTTTCCACGGCGTTACTGCTAGGAATTTGCTTTTTTGTTGGATCATTTTTTTTGTTTTGTTGTGTCCCTGCTAACGTTGTTATTGAGATCGGAGAGGGGGAGAAAGAGGGGTTCGGGGGAAAGAGGTGGTGGAATGAGCGCAGAGTGACAAACGCTGCGTTTGCGGGCGGTCATCGGATGGGGCTTCGGTATTGATCGTGCCTTGTGTTGCGATCGAGAACGTCGGCGGCGACTCGCCTAATCGTTAGTCGATCTACCTTAGAACTCCTGTTTTTGCGAATCTGGACAGGTATTCTTTCGAAAAATCGGGGGTCAGGGAAACGGCCTTTTCCCTTGGGACCCAAAGGGACCGACCCAAAATCACCTGGCACCTATTCCGCCCTGTGGGACTTTTTCATTCTTTACTTCTCACCGGCTTTTGCCGACGCGATCAATGGCACTGACTTAAGAGCTTGTCATGGCACCGTTCTGGTGATGTAAACATTGCCCTATGTATCGACCGTGTCACCTGACAATCTGGGCTCCATGTGTGCTCTCGTTTATTCTCATCGGCATGGGCATCCTTACCGCGGGTGCTGACGAAGTTTACACCGAGAATCCCGGAACGGATGGCGATGGCAATCACACGGTGGGGCCGGATTACAAGATTGATCCCGATCTGACCGACAAGGGGAATCCCAAGGGCCGGAACTTTGAATTTTCGATGCGTCTGGCGGACAGTAAGATTTTTCGCGGCGACGATGCCACACTCGAACCGGAAAAGAAGCCGGTGCGAGGAGAGAGGAAAATTTTTGTCTATGTGCCGGCCGCCTACAAAGACGGCACCAAGGCGCCCATTCTCGTCACCCATGACGGGCCCAGTCGCCTCGACCTGGTGCGCAACGCATTGGATAATCTGACGCTATCAAAAGATCCGAACCGCAGGTTACCCGCCTTCATTGTGATTGCCGTTCAAAATGGTGGCAACGATGGCAAGAACAGTGAACGTGGTCTCGAATACGATACCATGTCCGATCGCTTCGCCCGTTTCATCAATGACGAAGTACTCTCGGCCGTTCTCAACAATGAGGAGATCAAAGCGTCCTTTCCCAACATTGCCTTCACTGACAATCCATGGGGCAAGGCCACCATGGGCTGCAGTTCTGGGGGGGCGGCAGCCCTGTCCATGGGCTGGTTTCGTCCCGACTTGTTTCGCCGTATCATTACCTACTCAGGGACCTTCGTGGATCAACAGGATGATGACGCACCTGACGAAACCAAATACCCTCTCGGCGCCTGGGAATACCACTCCAGCATGAAACTGATTGAAAATACCGAGAAGAAACCTCTGCGTATCTTTACTCATGTTTCCGAAAATGATAACCGCTCCAAGGATCCGGAAGAAACCCATCACAATTGGGTGATGGCCAACCACCGCACCGCGAAGGCACTCAAAGCCAAGGGCTACAACTACCGCTTCGTCTTCAGTCGTGCCACCGGACATTGTCAACGCAGCGTGTTCGAGAAAACATTGGCGGACACACTCGTGTGGACATGGCGCGGATACCATGCTTCGGAGTGATATTGGGTTTCAAGCCACACATCCGTCTCCTGACACACGCCTTTCGCTTATTCCAGGTTGCGCGAAATTTGACGGTGAGATTTAATTTTCCAGGCCGTTCATCACCGCTGATCAATGATGATTTTGCAAATCGGCGGGACAAAATGCAAAGCAGTGAAATGAGGTCATGCCGACAACCGTAGGGCTCTTCGTGGGACATCGGCGCCCGCGCGATTCCGCGCATCTCCATCAAACCATCAACATGACAAAACACGCATTTTTATTGGCCGCTTTTTGCACATCCCTGGCGCACGGGGAGGCCGAAGCCAAACCTCCGCAGAGCCAAATGCTCTACAACATCTTTGCGCCCATCATGCAGGACATGGGGTCGTATAATCTCCAGAAAGCGAGCGTCGTTTCCGGGCCGGTCGAAATGAAGATGACCAACAACAAGCAGCCCGGCAAACAATGGTGGGTCCGCCTTGGTCAGAGCAAATTCAAAGTCACGATCGAAGATTCGGCGAACCTCAAGCTCGAAACGGCCCTGGCCAATGCCGAGCGAATTCCGATCGCTTACCGTCGCGCCTTGGAGGTCGTGTCCGAGGACAAGAAGGCCGGACTGGCATTTTACAAAACGCTCGGCGGTGCCGCAGCGCACGGCGGACAGGCCTATCTCAACATGATCCCTCTGAAAGGCGATCGCGCCGCCAGCGTCATTGCGCACGAAGCGGGACACGTCCTCGAACAACGCGCCCGCAGTGCGGAGAAGGATATTCTGGACCGATGGGCCGAAGCCGTCAAAGCGGACAACATCGACGTCTCGGCTTATGGCAATAAGGCCAATCCCGAGGACCAGGCCGAGTTCGCGCGGCTTTACGCATACTGCATCGATTTCGCAGTCGGCAAAGGCATGAAGGGAGAGCTCAAGAAACTCTCACCCGAACGCTTTGAACTCTGGGAGCACATGCTCCGTAAATCCAAGGCCTTGCCCCTTCTGCATCTCGACGTGGAGTTCAATCCGCTCAGCGGCCCTCTTCACAAAGGCGCAGGCAACTCGGACGGAGCAAAGGTCGAGATCATCTCCGGCCCGACCAAGGTGGAATGGAAACAATACAACCGACCCCTGAACAAGGAGATCACGATCCATGCCAATCAATGGTTGGCCAAACTGGGTGATGCAAAATTCAAAATCACGTTCGAAGACGTCGAAATGTCGGTCAAACTCGAAGATGCGGTCAAGCTCGTCGAAACCCTGCCGCCGGCCTATCGCGCCGGCCTCGTGGCCACCTCCGAAGAAAATGAGACCGGCCTGACAATCTACAAAGGGACCAGTGCCTACGGCGTGCCCAATCAAATCGCCCTGGGCGAACGTCGTCTCAGCGCGACGACCCTGGCGCACGAAGCCGGCCACGTCATCGACCAGAAAGCTCGTGAGTCCGACAAGGACATCATGACCAAGTATGGCCTCGCCAAAACACGAGACGGCGTATGCATGTCGAGCTACGGGAATGGCCCGATTCACGAGGACCAAGCCGAACTGGCGAAACTCTATGCAATCAGCCTCGCCCACGGCCCGGAATCCTTCGCCAGGTTCAGATCGCTGACACCGCTGCGATGTGCCGTGTGGGAGCGCATGCTCGTCCTCACCGGCGGCATGGAGGCCAAAGACGCCGCCCCCGCCCCGGATTTCGATTTTGACGCCGAACTGAGAAAGCGCGCGGTGCTTAGCGAAGAGATGAAGCCGAAACTTGCGCAAGTCCGCGAGACCATCAGGGAATTGGCGACAAAGGACTAGCCATTGCAATGATCACCCCCCTTTCACCCCTCTCCGATCCCGTCAAGGGCGACCTCAAGCGCCCCACGCAAAAAGCAAACTCCTAGCAATAAGGGGTGTTCCCGTAACCATTCAGTGTTTGGCAATCCTAGTTTTTGACTTGGAAGGCATACAGTTTTGCGTTCTGGAGCGTGAACTTCAGTTTTACGGTCTTTCCTTTGTGTTTCTCGAGCTTCAACTTCGGTGTGAGCCGTAGTTCATCAACATGTGTCGCTCTCTTCCCTGAAATCACATCACCTGCCGCGTCAAGCAGCTCGACCTTTACCCAGCCGGATTTCGCGTCAACGTTCACTTCCAGCGTATCGCCTTCGAGCGTGAACGGCTTGGTAATGATAACGCCCTCTTTAGCGCTCGCCGCCTGACCGATGAATCTGTCGAGTGGGAGCTTGGCCAGGCCAATGTTCAGGTGCCGGCCCCGGCTATAGTGCCGTTCATTCATACCCCCGTAGTAGATCCAGTGTTCGTCATTGAGGGTAAGGATCTGGGCCGGTGGCTTAATGCCGTCCTTGTCGAAACTACCGGCAGGGCCGCGCGGTACGAGAGGCTTACGATTTTGGACCCAGCTCTTGTCAAAGTTCACACAGTCTCGACTGGTTCCGATGTAGAAATCCATGAAGTCATGGTCATGCTTTTTCTCATATTCGAATCCGTCAAACATTCCTGATTTTCCGACGGTATACACATCCATCAATCCGAAATAAACCCCTTCATGAATCCAGAGGGTCATGGAGTTGAACTGCAGCAGCGGCTTGCCCCATTGGTTCTTGTCTTGCTTCGGATCGTCCACCTTGATCTTGTCCGCAATCGTTTTCCAGGCGGTTGGATGCTTGATCAGATCGTTATTCTTGGTATGAACCATGATCCGTTGAGAGCGACTTTCGCTCGAGCCGCCTACTCCGCCAAGGTCCGTGCGGGTCAGCAGGCAGTACCGTTTTGCGATGGAGTCCCACATGATCTGGTTCTGTGTGTCGGCCGCACGATGGGTCACTGGCTTGCCCTTATTGTAGGCGGTCCAGCTAATTCCATCAGCCGAATAGGCAATGCCCGCCTGGCACGGACGGTCCATATTGTCGTCAAAGGCCGCCTTGTACTTCTCCGGGTGGCCCCAGGGAAGGGTGGGGTCAACGCTGCAGCTATAGCCCTGGCTGAGGTGGACAACGTTATCCTTATGGTCTTCCCTGATGCTGGGTTTCGTCCAAGTCAAACCATCCTTTGACTCCGCGTAGCCCGTTCCTGATTTGGGTGAATGAAACCGTCCCTGAACGCCACCCATGTACCACATCTGAAACTTCTTCTCTTTGTCGTTGTAGGCCACACTCGTGTAGTAACCGTAGTCCAGGCCGACACGTGACCCATCCGGCTTCTTCCATTTCGGATGGAAGTCCGACTCCAAGGTGGGCTTGCTGACGATCCCCACCTTCTTTACCTTGCCTAGGACACGGGTGACGTTGTTCTTCTCGGCAATGACATAGTCGTCGACCAGCAGTTGTTTCTGCAGACCAACCGGAACCAGATCCTCCGCCATCAGCGATGACGACATTAACAATAATGCCGTCAAAAGAACTTTACTCATGAGTATCTCCTGTGTTCATACGCCTTGAGCATTAATATGTCATCCATTAAGGCATGTCACAACGGGTAAAAGGCCTTTGTTTGAAAAGGGAAGCAGGGCCGCCCCGCGAAGGCCTTAGGTGCATGAGAAAACGACTAATCCATTGCATGGCACCCCCCCTCTCCGATCTCCTCAACAACGTCCTCAACAACGTCCTCAACGCCGCCCTCAAGCGCCCCACGCAAAAAGCAAATTCCTAGCAATTGACCCAATGATAATTAAACGAGTGATCGCATGTTTCGCTATCGTCCTGCTGGCGGCATTAACCGCACAGGCAGAAGTCCAACTCTCCGGTGTCTTCACCGACAACATGGTGCTACAGCGTGACCGGCCCGTGCCGGTGTATGGTACAGCCTCACCGGGTGAGGCTGTCACGGTCACCTTGGGAGGAAGGACGGTCTCGACAAAGGCCAACATGGCAGGGCGCTGGCTGGTGAATCTCCCGCCCATGACCGTCAACGCGACCGGCCAGAGCATGACGGTCTCGGGTACGAATACGATGACTCTCAAGGACGTGCTGCTCGGCGATGTCTGGATCTGTAGCGGTCAGTCGAACATGGAGATGCTCTTGAGCGGATGCAAACGTCCGCAAGACGTCGCCTCGGCCAACTTTCCGGGGATTCGCCATTTCACCTCCACCAGAAGCAAGGCGGATGAACCTAGCCAGGAACTGCCCAGCAGCCGGAAGTGGGAGGTCTGTACGCCAGCTGCAGCGTCTCGCTTCACCGCGGCAGGATTCTACTTCGCACGCAAGCTCCAGCAGGAACTGAAAGGCGAAGTGCCGATTGGTTTGATCCTGGCATCGGTGGGTGGAACGCGAATCGAGCTGTGGTTGGCGAAGGAAGGCCTGGGTGATATCCCCGCGCTGCATCCGCTGCTGAAGCATCGCCCCTATACAGACCATACCTCCTCGTACTTCAACGGCTGCGTCGCGCCGCTGGCTCCGTACGCTGCGCGTGGCGTGCTTTGGTATCAGGGCGAGAACAGCGAACTCAAAGTCCAATCGCCAGACAGCTACTACCTCAAGATGAAGGCACTGATCCAGGGGTGGAAACGGGTCTGGGGACAGGACGACCTGGCCTTCTATTTCGTGATGATCGCGAACTACGGTAAGCTGCAGCCAACCGTGGAGCCCGTGCTGATCTCCGGCGGCGGTTGGGATGCAGATACCCGGTTGCAGCAGGTCAAAGCGATGGCGCTGCCGCACTCCGGATGCGCGTCGGCCATGGACATCGGAGTCTCGAAAGAGAGCTGGGGTGGATACCACCCGGAGAACAAACAGGACGTGGGCGAGCGCCTGGCGCTGTGGGCTCTGAAGAATGAGTACGGACGCTCCAGCCTGGTCACCAGCGGGCCGGTTCTGAGAAACGTCGCGGTTGCCGGAAACACCGTGGTTTGCAAGTTCGATCATCTTGGCGGCGGACTGATGGTCGGCTTGAAAAAATGGTACGAACCAACCGAGGAAGTGCCCGATGGCCAATTGCAGCGATTCTCCATCGCCGCTGCGGATGGCAAGTGGCACGTCGCCGAGGCGGTGATCAAGGGCGACACGGTTGTCCTGTCTTCGCCGGAGGTAGCCGCGCCGCGCAAAGTGTCCTACGCCTGCTGGCAGAACCCGGAGGGCGCGAACCTTTACAACCAGGGCGGCCTGCCCGCTGCGCCCTTCCACGTTGAAGACGTGACCAAGCAGCACAGCATCGCTGCCTCGGCCGGCAGTGGCGGAACGATTTCGCCGGCCGGTAGCGAGTCGTATCTGCCCGCTGACACGGTCCTCTACACGATCACGCCCGAGGCCGGGTATTATGTTCAGGACGTGAAGGTTGACGGCGTTTCGGTCGGGTCGGTGCGTCATTACACCTTCGATCCGCTGGAGGAGAATCACATCATCGCCGCCACCTTCACGAAAACCGCACCGTCGTATGCATTGACGGTGGCCGCCGGCGGCGGAGGACGCGTCACGCCATCCGGCAAAGCGACAGCCACGCAGGGCGAGTCCGTGAGTTTCTCGATCGTGCCCGAGCCCGGCAACCGCACGGTCGTGACCGTGGACGGCGTCCTGATGGGCCCACGCGATCGTGTCACCTTCGACAATATCCGCGCGAGCCACGCTCTCGACGTATCCTTCGTCTGCACCATCGCCGCATCAGCCGGCTATGGCGGCAACATCACCCCCGGCGGCACGCAGGCGGTGAATCGCGGCGAGAACGCATCCTACAAGATGACACCGCTGCCCGGCTATTCGATTGCCCGCGTCACGGTCGATGGCAAGGACGTGGGCAAGCTCGGCACCCACACGTTCACCAAGGTGACCACGAGCCATCGTATTGCGGCAACGTTCCGCAGTGACAGCATCCTCAGCGGTAGCATCCCGAGTCCCGAGCAACTGATCTTCGCCTGCCTTGCCAAGCAACTGCCTGCGCCCGGCAAATGCACAGCCTGGCCTGCCTTCGCCCCGAAGGGCAAGCCATTCGCCGCGCTCGGCGAGCCAAGCGTCAAGACGATCGATGGCAAGAAGTATGCAAATATCCAAACTGCCTATGCGCAACGGTTCCGCGTAGGATCATACGACCAAGCGATTCCCTGCAAGGGTGCCAGCATCGTGGTGGTGGCCCGCCCGGAGCGCAGTGCCCTCAACGGCGGTGGCGGCTCACTCGTCAACGTCTTCTACGACCGGCTGTC
>Ga0307999_1000389_pt1 | contig 12528 bp, 12 predicted proteins | sample Neamet1_FD_203158 | JGI IMG/M metagenome (GOLD analysis project Ga0307999, IMG submission 203158) | Marine microbial communities from water near the shore, Antarctic Ocean - #1 | ecosystem: Environmental > Aquatic > Marine > Unclassified | place: Southern Ocean | collected 2014-06-04 | reverse complement strand
TCGGCTCATGAAGATCATGGGTATTGAAGCTCTCTGCCCCAAGCCAGCGAGCAGCACGCCTTCACCAGCGCATAAAAAATACCCTTACCTACTGCGAAACGTCGAAGAGACAGAAATCGATCAAGTGTGGTGTCCCGACATCACCTATATCCCGATGCCACAAGGACACTGATACCTCGTTGCGATCATGGGCTGGCATAGCCGGGCGGTGCTCTCGTGGGAGGTCAGCATGGACGGCAACTGACGCTGGATGGACAACGTGTTTATCGAGCGCCTCTGGCGAAGCGTCAAATACGAGAAATTGAGACTATGGAGCTATGAGACAGTGCAAGAAGCCTCAGAGCTCGTGTCCGATTGGATGGAGTTCTACAACCATCGCCGAAGCCACACAGCTCAGGGAGGGCTGTCTACGAACCAGAAATCACGATTAAAACAGCCGCTTAAAATTGCCCCTGCAGAATCAGCTCGCTCATCAATAAAACCAAGAATTTACTGGCTACAAAAACGGGACCACTTCACTGCAAAAATTCCCACCTGCTTCCCGATCTTCGGAGATGTAGCGATAGATCGTTTCATGACTAACCTGCATGTCGTTGAAGGCAAGTTTTCCGCTCATCTGATCAGGGCTATGTTTACAGAGCATCCTTGCGTCTACTTCAACCTGGATGACTTTGCGGCGGCTTCGCTTTTGCGTTGCTCTGCTCACCGCAAAGTCGTTGGCCTGCTTCGGTCGATAGCCACGCTTCCCGCAATTACGGGAAATTTCCTTACTCACGGTCGCTTGGCTGAAGCCGATAGCCTGGCCAATTTCAGCCTGGCTGATTGACGTTTTATTCATGTTGTAGATGACCTTACGGTCCTGCGCGCAGAGGCGGTGGTATTTTTCGTTCATAGTCAGTTTTTCGCAAAAGCAGACTAGAAAAATCACCGCCTCTATATCCCTAAAACTTATTCGCTAGAATTCTGAATCCGCCATGCTTAGATCCTTGGCTCTTGGGATTCAAACTGGAAGTGCCCCGGCTCCTTTGAAGGACGGGAAAAAATTTCTCAGATCAAGGCCGACAAGTATCCTTTTGAAGGGATTCATAAGTTTCGTGGACAGCGCTGAGACGGCCAAATCTGGCTTCATTTTTAGAAATGAGATTACCGGAAGTGCTCTCATGCCTATAAAAAGAGCCCATCCGGATAGGACGGGCTCTTGGCGAATCATCTGTATCCCAAGCGTTCAATCAGGAATCAAAATTGTAGGCCGCTTCACCGTGCTCCGCAGAGTCGAGTCCCTCAAACTCATTCTCCTCTGTCACCCTAAGACCAACTGTCTTCTTAATGATCACGACAATGATCACGGTCGCTAAAGCAGACCACACAACAGTGATTCCAACTGACTTCACCTGAACCAAAAGTTGCTCCATTACGCTATCCTTATTGATTCCGGTTCCTCCAAATCTCTTCAGGCCCAGGAAGGACACCATGATCGTTCCCAGAACGCCACCCACCCCGTGAACCGCGAAGACATCGAGGGAGTCATCAATTTTCAATCGATGGCGAACAACGCCACACATGAAGTAACAAATCACACCAGCGGAAGCTCCGATGACCAAAGCACCCATTGGGCCGACATTTCCTGAAGCCGGAGTAATCGTCGCGAGTCCGGCTACCATACCAGTCGCGATTCCAACCACACCAGTCTTGCCGGTCTGAAGACGCTCGACGATACACCAAACCAAAGCGGCTGTTGCCGCCGAGATATGGGTCACCAGCATGGTCATCCCGGCAGCTTCATTGGCACCACCTTGGGACCCCGCATTGAATCCGAACCACCCGACCCAAAGAAGAGAGGCTCCAATCATCACCAACCCAGGGCTATGAGGAGGGTGAAGATGCTTTGGAAAACCTTTGCGAGGCCCAATCATCTTGGCGAGAACGAGCGCAGACACACCCGCGGTGGCGTGCACCACGATACCTCCTGCCAAATCAATCGTGCCCCATTGCATCATGATTCCACCACCCCAAACCCAGTAGACAGTGGGGGCATAGACCAGCACCAACCAAAGTGCCGTAAAGACCATCACAGCAGCAAACTTCATCCGCTCAACAAAGGCACCCACGATCAATCCTGGCGTGATGATCGCAAAGGTCATCTGGAACATGACAAACACCGTTTCCGGAAAATCAAAATTCTCTTTCCAATCTTTTCCGTCCAATCCCTCCATGAAGGCCTTCGCGAATCCTCCGACCCAATCTCCTCCCTGATTGTCAAAAGCCATTGTGTAGAGGAAAAGAACCCACATCACCGATGCCAGCGCCGCAATGGCGTAGCAGTGCATCAGCACCGAAAGTAAATTCTTTGCTCGCACCAAGCCCCCGTAAAAAAGAGCCAGACCGGGCAGGGTCATCATGAGGACCAATACAGTCGCCATGATCATCCAGGCGGTGTTTCCGGTATCAATCTGAGAGGCTTCCTCCGCGGCAAAGAGAGTTCCGCCGGAAAGGAACACCATCGCCAGAAATACTCCGAACGATTTCATCGAGTTACAATATGTCTTCATAGGTTGGTGGCTTGCATGCGGCATTAATCCGCCGCTTCACCTCGAACAGCACCTTTCATGCCAATCATGAATCCCGCTCATCAAACTATGGCACAGCGGTTGCTCATTGACTGCGTATTCAACAAATAGAGACACATGATGATCCCACAATACAACAAAGCCTTCCTCTGGATGACCGCACCTCTGGCAATGGTGAGTTCGGTCTTCGGAGAGGAAGAAGTCGATGAAACGAAAGCTGGTTATGAAGAGTTGATTGCTGGGCAAGGTGATACCGCCTATGCCTTCGATTTTTTCGCAACCTCCATGCTCTGGACGGTCATTGCGGCAGCAATGGTCTTCATCATGCATCTTGGCTTCGCCACCCTCGAAGCTGGCCTGACCCAGAAAAAGAACACTGTTAACATCCTCTTCAAAAACGTTTGGATTATCAGTATCGGACTCCTGACTTATGCCGCTCTGGGTTTCAACACCCACTATCCCGGTGAGTTCAACGGGTTTTTCTCCATTGGTGGTCCCATTGGTGACCTGAATGCCGACGGTGGTGATACCTTTGGATACGGAGGAACCGCTCTCGCCATGACCGGCTACGGAGATTTCATCTTCCAGGCCATGTTCGCAGCAACTGCGGCAACAATCGTCTCAGGTGCTGTCGCCGAACGAATCAAGCTTGGCTTCTTTATGATTTATTCAACCATTCTAGTTGCACTCGGATATACGATTGCCGGTTCCTGGCACTGGGGTGGTGGATTCCTCGCTGGCCTCGATACGCCCTTCAAGGACTTCGCTGGATCGACCGTTGTTCACGGATTTGGTGGAGCCGCTGCTCTGGCCGCTGTCATAGTCCTCGGGCCTCGTGCTGGAAAATACACCGCTAACGGTGTGAAGCCCATCCTTGGACACAGCATGCCTCTGGCTGCAATCGGTGTTTTCCTTCTCTTCTTCGGATGGTTCGGATTCAACGGCGGTTCAGTCCTCTCAGCCGCTCCCGGACCTCTCGGACTTGTCTTCACAACGACGGCACTCGCGGCCGCCGCTGGTGGTGTCGCTTCAATTATCACCTCAATGATTGTCCTCAAGAAGCCTGACCTCTCCATGGCTCTCAATGGTCTCCTTGCAGGTCTCGTATCCATCACCGCCGGAGCTGATGTCGTCGGCCCCTGGGGCGCTGTGATCATGGGAGCCGTCGGTGGAGTCATCGTTGTGTTCGCCATCCTCTTCTTCGATAAAATCAAGATGGACGATCCGGTCGGAGCTATCTCGGTTCATGGAGTCTGCGGCATCTGGGGAACAATCTCTTTGGTCTTCTTCGCGACCGAAGGAAATGATTTCAGTCTCGTCTCACAGCTCATCGGAGTTGGAGCAGTCTACGGATTTGCCTTCGTATTCTCCTTGGTTCTCTTCCTTATCGGCAAAGCGATTTGCGGTGTCAGAGTCAGTGCCGAGGAAGAAGCAGAAGGTCTCGATATCGCTGAGCACGGTGCTCCAGCCTACACCGACTAAACACGCCCCTCTTCAAAAGGCCGCAGGTTCGCCTGCGGCCTTTTTCTATCCCTCGATCACTTCATAAACGACCGGTTGACCACTTGAGTGTGAGTCGCTCAACGAGATCGCATTGATCACTCGTTCTTGAGCGCGACAAGCATCGCCCTCGGACCTGGCATGGATTCGACAAAGAGGATCGCCTTGATCCAACTTCATTCCTAGTTCGACGATTTCCGACAGTCCAACCGAGTGGTCAATTTCGTCCTCTCCTCGCACTCTCCCACCACCTAATTCAACCACGGCCATTCCAAGTTCACGGGTATCGATCTGATCAATCCAACCGCTTTCTGACGAAGGCACATCGGCTATGACATTGGCTGGCGGCAGATAGTGTTCGGGATTCTCGACAAGGTCTCCGGGGCCACCAAGCCCCGCAACCATCTGACCAAAAATCTTCGCTGCTTTCCCAGAATCAAGAGCACGCTTCAGATCACGCCGAGCCTGTTCCCGGTCTTTCGCGAGCCCTCCCAGCACCAGCAGTTCTGCGGAGAGACTCATCACGACAGTTTCCAATCTGGGGCGGTCCCCCTCCCCCTTGAGAAAATAGATAGCATCCAGCACCTCCAGGGAATTTCCTGCCGATCCAGCGAGTGATTCATTCATATCCGTCACCAAGGCACTGGTCTTCACCCCCGCGCCATTTGCCACTCCCACGATACTCTCCGCGAGCGCCTTGGCATCGGCGTAATCCTCCATAAAGGCCCCGCTTCCGGTCTTCACATCCATGACCAAAGCCTCCAGCCCTGCCGCCAACTTCTTGGAAAGAATGGAAGCGGTGATCAAATCCAGTGACTCCACCGTCGCGGTAATATCCCGCGTCGCATAAAAACGCTTGTCCGCAGGCGCCAACGAAGCCGTCTGCCCGATGATGGCAACGCCACAGTCTTTCACCACCTTCCGGAAAAGGGCATTCGAAGGCATCGTTTGATACCCAGGGATACTATCGAGCTTATCGAGAGTCCCGCCGGTATGCCCCAGTCCACGCCCTGAGATCATCGGGACAAAGCCACCACATGCAGCGACCAGTGGCCCCAGCATCAACGAAACGTTGTCCCCCACTCCACCGGTCGAGTGTTTGTCGATCACCGGACCGTCGAGTTCCGGCCACGACAAGGTTTCTCCGGAGTCCCGCATCCCTTCGGTCAAGGCGACGCGCTCGTCCAGAGTCATGCCCTGAAAAAAAACTGCCATCGCAAAGGCTGCGATCTGTCCTTCCGAGATCGATTGATCAGCGATCCCTTTGGAAAAAAAAGCGATTTCCTTGCGGGTCAACGCCTGCCCGTCCCGCTTCTTCCGGATGATTTCTTGAGGAATCATTGCCTTTATTTAGTGACCAAAAACGTAATCAGCGGCCAAAGTTGGCTTCCTGCCCAGATTCCAAAAATGCCCATAATTCCGGCAAAAACCGGAGGAGCCGGCAAGGGTAACTTGAAAGCAGTGAAAATCAGACCGACAATAAGACCAGTCCCGAGAGATGCGAAAGCGACAGCCATGCCTGAGCCTCCCCCACGGAGCATAAACTCTCAACCTCAAATCACCGCCCATTCTTTCCTCTTCCCCTCTCAATCTTAACTCTTATTCTCACCCCCGTCCCAATCATGAAACGTCATTCTCTCATTTTCGCAGCCCTCGCCCTTCCACTCAGCGCCCAGTTGAGAATTACCGAGGTGATGTCCGACAGCAATCACTCGGCCCCGAACGCAGGAGGTGACTGGTTCGAAATCACCAACTCCGGATCAACCGACGTCAATCTGTCTGGATATAGTTTTGATGACGACGACGGCATCCCCGGCGCTTCCGGGGACTTCCCGACCTATTCCCTCACTCCTGGGACCTCGGTGATTGTTCTGGATGACACCTCTTCCGTCCGGTTCAAGGCACTCTGGGATCTTGACGCCGCAGTCCGTGTCATCACCAATTCGGAACTTAGTAATTTTCAAGGTCTTGGAAAAAATGGCGACGCCCTTTACCTCTTCAACAACTCTGGAAAATTGGCCAGTTCATTCACCTTCGGTGCCGCCACCGAGGGCTTTAGCTTTGCACGATTTACCGATGGTTCACCGGTTCCAGGCACCCTTAGCAGTAATGGGAATTTCGGCGCCTATGAAAGCGACGATCCTTCCGAAGACGTCGGCTCCCCGGGAATCGCCCAAGATCTTCCCGAGCCTCTTCCTCCTTTCTTTAGCGCCCTCTTCAATACCGCAGTTATCGCCGGGTCCTCCCTCAATGTTTCCGAATTTCGGATCAACACCATCGATCCCAACCCGGACGATGTTATCACCATCACTTCCAGCGAAAGACCCGCGTGGCTCACTGTCATTAATCTCGGCAACGGGCTTGCCAGCCTTTCCGGCACCCCTTCCGCATCAGACATCGGAAGTCACGATTTCACGGTCATCGCAACTGACAACACTAGTCGATCTGCCAACCAGAGCTACCGAATCAATGTCCTCCCCGCTTCGCCCCCCGTCATCCTTAACGAATATAATGCGGTGGAACCCAGGGAATTCCTCGATGGAGGTGGCCAGAATGATCCCGGCGCACCAACCGACCCCCGTCTTGGTCGGATCAAAGGAAATGGCGGGGCTTGGGTTGAATTCGTAATCACCGGTGATCCTGCCTCCCCTGCTGATCCTGTTGATCTCCGTGGCTGGACTTTGAAAATTGAAAGCAATGACCATTCCAGGACCCTTAAGCTCTCCGATCATGTTGCCTTGAGCGCCATCGCACCTGGCACAATTCTGACCTTGACCGAGAGTCGGGGCACTTCCCCCACCCGATTTAATATCACCTCCAACCTCAACACCACCGGGATCGCTTGGAGCAATATTTGGATGCATGACAACATCCTGATTGATCAGGCAAACAGCACGCACCCGGCTGCTCCCGCCATCAACAGTGACAATACCCGTTTCACCTGGCTCAACAGCAGCGATGCCCTGATCTATGGCCCCAGCGGGGAATCGATCGCATTAAAAGACGCCAATAATAATGGGATTGGCGATGCTTTGGTCTCGGTCGGAGGCACTGAGGTCTTCAAACTTGAAATCTCTCCTGCTTCGTCCATCACTCCGCTGAATATCAACCACGATGATGGGACTTCTTCCACTTACGGAGCTCCGAACCGTTGGAGTAATAACACAATGGTCCAAAATTTTTCCACCTATGGAACTCTGAACACTCCCCCAAGCTTTGGCCCCATTCCCCTGACAAAGGCAGCCAGGGGATCCTACAGCACAAGCATCAATGTCACCCCTGGAAGCACTCTCAATGAAATCCTTGTTCCCGACTTTCTGGACGTTTCGCTCGCGGGTGGAGCCGTGACCATTGTGAGCAACCGACCACTCACCACGGCTGACATCGGGGCATTTGAGATCACCATCGAAGCTGACAATGGAGCGCCTTCCAACAACCTCGGATACCTTGCCTACGAACTCGAAGTCCTCAACCCGGCGCCACTCGTGGTCCTTAATGAGTATAACGCGGTCGCTCCCGACCGATTCCTCAATGGTGGCACCGCAGGAGCAGACGAAGATGGCGCTCCTGCTTCCATCGATTCCCACTTCGGACGAAGCCCCGGCAATGGTGGCAACTGGTTCGAATTGGCTGTCGTTGGCGATGGCGGTTCTGGTTACGTGAACCTCACGGATTGGACCATCGAAGTTGGCAAAATCGCTCCTTCCGGATTGTTCGACTCTGAAACGATCATCACTCTCTCCGACCAAATAATTTGGTCGTCCATCGCACACGGTACCTTACTCACGTTTATTGACAAGAACACTGCAGCCGGTGGACTTGATACCGAGTTCAACCGCGTCAACAACCTCACTACCGAAGGTTGGGCTTGGATCAATGTTTACCTCGGCACGCCGGGGATCATCACCGTGGGAAACCCGACCGATCTTAAAACCGACTCAAACAACACCGCTTTCGTTATTAAAAACGCTACCGGCACTGTGATCTTCGGCCCCGTTGGCGAGGGCGTCGCTCCACTAGGCGGAGTGGGAAGTGAAGAAATCCTCGAACTGGAAACCGATGCCTCACCCATGATCTCGTCCATCGATGATGCTTCGGACACCGTTCTGGGATATGACGACGGATCATCCGGCTCGACCTTTGGCGCTCCAAACCTCTTTTCTCCCTTGGGAACCGCAACTGATCGGGCGCAGGACTTCTCCCTCTTCGTCCAATCCCAGTTGGAAACCTACTTGGCAGCAAACAATCTCCCCGGAGCTGATCCCACCGACGACGCGGACAACGACGGTTCTTCAAACCTCGATGAATATCTCCTTGGCGGGGATCCCTCCAACGCTGCTATTTTCCCCCTCACGAGCTATGATCCCTCGACCGGAATCGCATCAGCCAATGTTCGGACCGATGATCCCAACTACGTTCTAATCACCCAGAGAAGCTCCAACCTTCAGAACTGGGTGTCAGACTCCTTGGATAAGGTGGATGAGGCCTCACCTCTCGGGCCGGAATTTGCGCTGAGAAAATTCACCTACACTGGAGACGAACCCAGTATGTTCTTCCGCGTATCGACCCAATCTCAGGACTAGTGTCCGCGCCTCTCCTTCTCCGCAAGGATCCACCCCCGATCATTTTTTGAAAGGACCTTGGTGGAAGTCTTAACCAGATTTCCATCAGGCTCGATCAACCAAACACTTCCGCTTTTTTCGTCGAACCGGCGGAGCTTGGCAAAAACAACCTGATCGTTGGACCCAGTCCACCGGCGGTAATTCTTTTTAACCATCTTCCTCTCCCACACCCCGCGGTTGTGCTGAATGGTGAGAGCCGCATTCTTCAACTTGCCCCAAAGTTCATTCTTCTGCCCGCGTTTGTAACCTCGCTCGCGGGAATACACCCCACCATCGGGTTCCAAAACCACCAAAGTCGGGCAACCCAGCACCTGGTATTGCTTCCTCAACTTATCAGCGTAATGGCGCCGTGCCATTACGGTCCCTTTGATTTGTCCTTTGTCATCCAAGCCACTGTCCCCTTTTAAAGTGCCGTTGAGGTCAATCTTCAGACGGACGACATTTTCCTTGGCCCAAACCGAAAAATCATTGGTGGCAAAGAGCTCCCGATTGAGTGTCTTGCAAATAGGACTCCCAACAGAACCACTTGAAGAAGATTTCGTGAACCACATCAAAATCGGCTTTCCCGTCCGCATTGATTCCCGTCGGGCCTGCTTGTAACTCGAAAACCAGGAATCCTTCTTTTTGGGACGAGCTTTGAATGCCTCGCTAAAAGGAATATCCGCATTTGGGTCGGTTGGCGACCAGACAATAGAGCGATCAGAGGGGAGTTCCATCCCTCCGGCAACAATACCTTCCCCCACCAGGGCCGGGAGATATCCCGCTGCCACCGGGGCCTGGCCGGCCGCAACATCTTCACTCGCTCCTTTATATTTGGCGTTGGGATTGCCTCCAATTCCAACTCCTCCCTCTTGAGTGAACTTGCTCTTCTTCTCAGCCTTTGGGCGAATCATTGGCACCTCCATTAACTCGGCACATGACGACACCAACAGAGCCCCACCCAATAAAACAAAGAACGAACTCCTCATGGCTGGAAAGCTAGCACTTCAGGCTTGTCCCGAAAAGAGAGCAATCCCATCTCTTGCGTAAAAAAGAACTCTAAAAAAAAGCGACCGGAAATGACTCCGATCGCTTAAAAAAAACATCGGCATGAACTACTTCTGAGCAAGTCCCCCGGCCGCCTTTTGGGCTTCCTGGATCTTTTTAAGAGAGGCCTTGCTTTGCTCGACTGCCCAGCCATTGAAGGCTTTTTGACTGATCACCTCCATGACTCCTTTCATATTGGCATGCCCCTCGCCACAAAGGTTTCCGCAGACCACATTGGTCTCGAGCATCTTAATCGGCTTGAACCACATCGGAATGTCCCGTCCTGGAATCGCGTCCTGCTGGATGCGCATCGGAATGATGGAGTAGTTGTGAATGACATCCGTCGAAGTAATCTGAAGGATCACGTTGCGATCAACCGGCAACTTGAGAATTCCGGAGGTGAAGTCATCGTAGCCATTGGGATCGTCAGGATCGATGCAGGGATCCCCCCCGGTTTTGACCAAGGAACGGTCGATACGGCCAAACTTACCATCGTCACCCGGGTAGTGGTAATTGAAAGCAAACTGGTAACCAATCACGCGCACGCGAACCGGATCGGTCTTCTGCACCTCGTCAAACTGATCGGTCCGCTCCCACCAAAGCGGAAAAGCAAAACCAAGAAGGAGGACGGCTTCGATGATCACCATTCCAATCTCAAGGTGACTGGAAACGTGGTTCGTGACACCTTGGTAGCTGGCCTTGGGATTATTGGAAGCGCGGAACTTCCACAGGCAGAAAAGGAAGAAAAGAGTCCACCCCAAAAAGAGGGCGAACATGAACCAGTGGACGATGTCGATCATGTGATCGACGTTGCCCCCGTGATCGGAGTAGTTCTCGGGAATCCCGAGCCATTTTGACCAATTGAGTGCGGTAAACATGGTGAAAAAATTAAGGGTTAGTGGAGGGGTCGACGTAATCGTCACAGTATCTGCTATCCAATCCGGCCTTCTCGCGTCTCGCGATTCGGATCATAAAAAAAAGGACCATGACGGCGAGTGGCACGATCACCATCAGCATCAGGGCAATGGCCCAACCAGCTGCATTTTGCCCCCCGTGTTTGAAGGAGTTGGCACAGGTCGAACAGGCGAGAACAGATAAAGGAAAAAACATAACGGAGTCTCAGATTAGATTTAGACAATAATGTCCTTGGACTTTCGGCGGAAATAAAAGCCATAGACCACAAGCACGGCTGATGCGATCAAGGAAAGGACCCCAAATAGCGAAGCCGATTCCTTTTCATCGAGGAACAGAGCCCAGACGCCAAAGCCCGCGCAGAACAAAGCGGCGATGGTGATGAAAATGAGGTGAAAACCCTTGATCGACATTTGAAATAAAAGTTAGTGGTGGGATTCGGTGGAAGGCTTGTCTGGATTATAGAACCCATCACTGGAATTCGGATTGCCAAACTGAATTGGGTCGCTCTTCGACCAACCAATCAACCACATGCAGAAAAATGCCATCAAAAGTCCCAGCCCGAAGAAGAGATAAATCAGAGGGCGCTCGTGATTAAGGTGCATGAAGATCAGCATCACAAGAGAAGCCTTGAAAGTCGCGATCGCGAGGCCAATCGTTGCGTCAACAGCATCGAACCCATGCCCCCCGAAATCGAGCCATTCGACGGATGCCACCATCACGGTGACAATGGTGAAAAAGAACAGGAGGAGCCCAATAAACATGAAGAGCTTCTTCGCCTTCTTTACTTCTTCAATAGAACCAGCCATGAGTTTTGTTGTTTAAAAATTAAAAAATTATGAGAAATCACATCAAATAGAGGATCGGGAAGAGGAAGATCCAAACAAGGTCCACGAAGTGCCAAAATAGGCCTCCGACCTCAACCCGGTTGGCGAGCCATTCGGGATTGGAATCATACATCTTACGACCAAAGAAAAGGTAGTAACCAAGGACAAGCGCTCCCCCAATCACGTGAAGTCCGTGAAGTCCGGTGATGGTGAAGTAAATCGCGTAGTAGGTGTTCCACTTCGGTGTCAACGTTGACTCAAATCCAACATTCTCGCGGGGAATCTCAACATGAGGAAAATCAAATTCGTTGTGGTTCGCTCCCGCGAAGCCCTTCAAATCAAAGAGGCTTGAATGATAGAGGGCGTCCTCTCCGGCCGCCTTGTAGACAGCCTCTGGGTCCAAGTCTAACTTCTGATAGGCAACCATTTCATCCCAGTTGACACGATATTTGTCGTTATCAGACGGAACCCGGCCTTCCTTCTCAAGTCGCTCGGTCTGATACTTCAGCCAGGCCATGTGACAATTCCAGGCCTTCTTGAGGTCATTCCCACCATGACTATCGGTGTGAGTCAGAATCCAGCTGACCTCGATCGCCTTCATGGGCTCAATCCCCTCGGCTTCAGCGCGCATCGCGGTATGACGGAAATCAATCGCATCCACTCCCATGATAATAGGGCTCGGAAGAACCTCACCCTTAACCACCGTGTCATCACGAAACTTGACCTGCTCCTTGGAGAACTGAGGGATATCACCCGGCTTCATGACCAAGATCAATGGAGGATCGACCTTAAAGGTCACCTCCCCCGGGGCACTCAACATCAGAGGCCCAAACTTCTTCGCGTCTTCTTTGCGACGCTCTTTCCAGATGTCTTTTTCAACAACATAGGTGGATAGATCATCATCACCTTTTTCGTCGCGAATCCAATCCCAGGAAGCTGCGAGAAAATCAGTCCGGATGTCCTTGTCGTGAGACCGGGCCTCTAGGAAGGAATCTTCCATCTCTTCGAGAAGATCGATTGAAAGCTCGCTTCCAGCATCGGCAACCAGGGCCTTTCCGCTCGCAAGGAGCTGAA
>Ga0307999_1000383_pt1 | contig 12589 bp, 14 predicted proteins | sample Neamet1_FD_203158 | JGI IMG/M metagenome (GOLD analysis project Ga0307999, IMG submission 203158) | Marine microbial communities from water near the shore, Antarctic Ocean - #1 | ecosystem: Environmental > Aquatic > Marine > Unclassified | place: Southern Ocean | collected 2014-06-04 | reverse complement strand
CTCAAGAGATGACACCGCTGTTTTGCTTCAACATCTTGTCGATAAAGAGGTGCTAGTAAAATCTGAGTTGCCAAGTAGATTAAGCCGTAAGTTAAAGTAAGGTGTATTAAATGAGTATAGATCAAGTTAGCGCGTCCATAGGTGAACTAAAGGCAGAAGCAGCTTCCTCTAAGAATCAACGTGCTGCTTTGTTTCTTCAGGTAGCGGACATTAAAACAATGGTTGCTGATCTAACTGTTGTGATCCAAACAAATATAACTAAGGATGATATAAAAATCGAAGAAATTGAAAAGGACGTTAAGTCACATGGGTCCTCCATTGGAGAACTTAAGAAGTTTAAACAACGTATGCTCATTGGTATCGCCGCTATTGGTGGTACTGGTGGTATAGTCGGAGCCTTGACTACTGGTTTAGCAAATAAACTAGGGCTAGGTTAATCAACTCATATATATATAAAGGAACATAATATGCCAATTACAATCGTACCAAAAAAGAAACCAAAGAAGACCCCTGCGAAAAAGAAAAGCCGAAAAGTTAAAGGCTACTAATATCATAAGGTAAAAAGTATGGCTGAGTTTGGAAAGAGAAGCGAAGAGTGTTTAGAGTCTTGTGATGAACGTATACAGCTGGTACTTAGGGAAGCGATAACGCATTATGACTTTGCAGTTATCAAAGGACATAGAGGGGAAGATGAGCAGAATGAGGCATTTAGAAATGGCAATAGTCAGCTTAAGTTCCCCTCTAGTAAACATAATAAACATCCTTCTCAGGCGGTAGACATAGTTCCCTACCCTGTAGATTGGGATAACCAAGCTAGGTTTAAAACACTTGCTCAGGTAATCAAAGGATCAGCTGAGAAAGTAGGAGTAGAAGACTTACATTGGGGCTATGACTTATGGCAGTGGGACGCACCACATTGGCAACTAGGGAAATAACATGGCAAAAGATAAAATACATTTCTTACCAAGCGGAGTCCCATATACAGGACTTACTCATAAAACAAATGGTAAGCTAATGTCAGGGGCAAAGCATACAAAGACTAGCAAGATGCTTTCTCACACTAAACCTAAGAAGAAAAAAGTAAGGAAAGTATAATGCTTCCGTTTATTGGGCCAATCATACAAGGTGTCTTAGGCGTAGGAAAGACATACCTTAAGAACAAAGGTGAGGTTGCTCAAGCTAAACATATTCGTAAGCTTACAGCTATCGAAGGAGATCAGGCTTGGGAGATAGAGCAGGCTAAGAACCAAGCAGGTAGCTGGAAAGATGAGTTTGCTCTAGTAGTAATCATCTCTCCATTCATAGCTATGTTCGTAGCCTCCATCACTGGTAATATAGAGATGGTCAATAGAATAGGGGATGCCTTTGTAATTCTTAAGACTGACGTACCGGGAGAATACTGGTATTTACTTGGTGTAGCTTTTGCATCTACATTCGCCATTAAAGGTGTTCCGTCTATGCTTAATAAAATTAGAGGTAAATAATGTCATACAGAACTATAGTAAATAAAGTCTTACGTAGACTTCGGGAATCATCAGTATCAGCTGATTGGATTGGTGATCTTGCCGCTAATTCTGAAGTAGATGACTATGCTCAGTTGATTGGTGACTTTGTAAATGAAGCTAAACTTAGTGTTGAGGATGCATGGAAGTGGACCACGTTAAGATCAGTGGTAACTATAACTACTTCAGCAGCCACTAATGCCTATACAATCACAGGAGCTACAGACCGTAGTAAGGTTCTACAGGTGATTGACAATACAAACAACTTCACTCTACAGCTAATGTCAGATGAACAGTTCTATGACTACAAGTTCATTGGTAATCAAACGGACAGTAACCCTATTGCCTACCGTATCAATGGAACAACGATGGACTTCTACCCACAACCTAGTGGCACATTTGACATTAAAGTACACATTGTAATACCTCAAGCAGACCTTACAGAGGCCACTGCAGAGCTAACCGTTCCTGAACTACCAGTAGTCCTAGGGGCATATGCTCTAGCACTTACTGAACGTGGTGAAGATGGTGGTGCTGGCGTAGGTGTAGTAGCCTCTAGATTCGATAGTACATTATCTGATGCAATAACTCAAGATGAGTCACGTACAGTGAATGAAACGGTATGGTATGCCAGTTAAGCCGCTACGTCCCACACGATTAGACGGGTTAGGTTCTAAGGGACTTAACACTCAGGCCAGTAGTTCTACTCTAGGACCAGAGTGGCTAACTGAGGCATCTAATGTAGTCTTTGACTTTCAGGGACGAATAGGTCCACGACATGGTATTAAGGCTGTATCTAAAACAGTAGCTGCACCTATTAAGTCTATTGGTGAATACATTAAATCAGATCGTACAACTGCTTACTACGTAGGCTCAGGCTCCGCTATATACTTACGTAATACCGCAACTGTACCTGAGACCCTCACAGCGCAGACCTTTGCATCTTCACCACAGACCATTAGTAATTCTAATTGGCAGTGGATAAACTTTAATACAGAGTTCTGGGGCATACAGGCTGGACATTCTCCTATTAACTTAACGGGTACGACATGGACTGATGTAATTGACTTAGGTACATATGTAGCCTCTACCGGAGTAACCACGTTTGATCCTAACTGTGCATTAGGGGACTTTGGACGTATGTGGTACGGTGGTGTCACTGAAGATTCTGGTACTCTATACTACTCAGATAACCTCATTGGTGAGAAGTTAAATGGTGGTGCGGCAGGGGTAATTGATTTACATACTGTATGGGGACAGGATGAGATTGTTGGATTAGCTTCCTTAATGGATAAGATTATTATCTTTGGTAAGAACAATATAGCTATCTACTCAGGTGCATCAAACCCTTCAGCTATGGTCCTTGAGGAATTAATCAAGGGTGTAGGGTTAGCGGGAAGAGACAATATAGTCTACATGGGTGCAGACTTGCTATTCCTTAGCTACGAAGGTCTACAGTCCCTATCTCGTATCACACAGACAGACGGTAAAGCTCCTCTGACTGACATGAGTATTGCTGTACGTAATACTTTAGCGTTCTACCTATCTACAGCGGACTTAACTACCATCAAGACAGTGTATCATAAGAAAGAAGGTCTTGTGATTACCTTTGTTCCCGACAGTAAGCTGGCCTATGTATTCGACTTCTCATCTGGACAGCTACCTAAAGTGACTACGTGGAGCTTTGCTACTGCTCCTTTGTGTGGCGTAAGCACTATAGGTGGTGAGTTAGTTGTTGGTTCAGCTACGTATGTCGCTAAACTTGAGGGTTTTGCTGAGGTAGATATTACAGACACTACATCAACTAACGCCAATCAGTCTGCATGTGAAGCTGTAAATGGAGTCTGGGATGGATCAAAATGTTGGTCTAGTTCAAACAGGTTATATAACTACACATGGTCTACGGCTTGGTTAGACTTAGGTGAACCAGCTGTCACTAAGATACTTAGGACTGCTTACTTCTCCTACACTGGAGGTAGAGGGTCAGCTACGTCCTTAAGTCTTTATGTAGATCACGATTCAGTTAATCCATTAACCAAAAACTTTAACTTAGCTCCAGCTGAGGACTACGCAACTTATGGAGCCGCAGATTCATTATACGGTGTATCTAAATTTACATCTAAAGTTGGACCTGTAGAGTACAAAATACCATTAGGACGTACAGGTAAAGTGATTAAGATGAAGATGGTTACTGAAGTAGTAGGCGATTATTCAAGTCTTGTGTCTATGACACTATTGACTAAACAAGGTAAGATAAGGTAAGGATATAAGATGGGTATAGGTTCGTTTTTTAATGATTTAGCGTCTGATGTTGGAGGGTTGTTCTCAGGAAGTCAAGGAGGGAATAACCTCTATGGATCATTACTTGGTGGTGGTCTAAGCTACTTAGGAGCGCGTGAAACAGGGCAGTCGGCCCGTGAAGCTGCACAGACGCAGGCTAATGCTTTAACGCAGAATGCCAATGCAGCTATGGCTCAAGCACAACCGTGGTCCGTAGGGGGCTTAGGTGGTACTGCTCAGTTCGATGAGGGCAGTAGGTCCATTATGCAGAACCTATCACCACAGCTGAGTAACATATACCAAGGCGGTCTTGACCGTAGTGGTATCTTTGGTGGACAAGCGACAGCCTTAAGTGCTGATCCATTTGCCGCACAAGAGCAATTCTATAATCAACAGCAAGAGTTCTACCAGCCAGAAGAGGACCAGCTACGTACTGATCTAGAGACACGTCAGTTAGCTCAGGGACGCTTAGGTAGCACCGGAGGAGCTAGACAGTTTGGTCAACTTGAGCAGGCTATAGGCCAAGGACAGACACAACGTAGGAATGCTGCCTTTGGTCAAGCTCAGGGACTTATTGATAGTCTACTTGGGCGTGAGTCCGGTGACATTGGACAGTCTGTAGGGTTGCTTAATATACCACAAGGGATGGCTTCTCAAGGAATGGGCTTAGGTGCAAGCTTAGGTAATCAAGCGAGTGCGGGATTAGCTTCACGCGCATCTGGAGCGCAGGCACTTGGGCAGGCATTTGCACCTAGTTCTATGGGTACTGCATTGTCTGGGATTGGTGGGATGTTCTCAAATCCGTATCAACCGCCTCAGACAAAGAAACAAACTCCCTACTCTAGTTACATGCTTTCGGGCGGTAATGCTAGTATATAAGGATAACAAATGGCTCTTCCTAATAATAATGTAGGTGGTATGACGGGCGGTAGTCTTCCTGATTGGTTGGCTGATTGGCTTCTTATGCAACAAGGTGGACTCACGGCAGCGGACAATGAGTACTCCCCTAACAACGCAGTACTAAGTGCATACACCAGAGCAGAACAAGAAGATATGGGCTTACATACGCCTGCTATTGAAGGTGGCTCAGGTGACGGGTTTTCTCCTACATTTAATCAATTAAACAGTAATCAACTTACTACGCCAAACATGCAACAGTTAGGATCAGATATTGTAGGTGGTGTTGTGGATAACTTAGGTTCCTTAACTGGTATCTCTATGTTGGACTATGCTCCAGAGGCTTTAGAGTACGGGAAGAAGGGATATAACTACTTAACAGACCCTAGCGGACCTCCCTCTATAGGAGGCATAGGTAGTGGTCTTTGGGAAGGCGCTATGGATATGTTCGATAGTGCATCTAAGGAAGTCAATAGCTTTATAGACAATCCTGTGCAAAAAACAGTAAACGCTCTTGGTTTTAGAACGGGTGATGAAGCTGGGGTGTATTCTAAGGTAGGGCTGGAGGCCTCTAATTTTGGAACTGCGGCAGAGTATTCCGTTCCTTTGACGGGGTTGTTTGGAACAGGTGTTGCTGGTGCTGCTGGTCTTTTTGAGATGAGACAGCTTAATGAGGCAATGGGGCGTAAAGGGAAAACGTCTGACGGTCTGTTTGACACTTGGGAAGGTGTTCCTGAAGAGGATCAGCTTGGAGTCTGGGATGGAATAAAAGCATGGTTGTCCAAACCACAGACATTAAACAGTATGTCTACAGACCGTTTTTCATATGCTAACAGTCCTGAAAACTTTGCTAACTTTCCCGGTACAACACCGTCTATAACACCTAAACAAGCATTATATAATGCTCAAGCATCTTTAGCGGGAGGTAACTGGACAGGAGAATCTATAAGTAATCCTAATGCCGCTAATAACCCGTATGGACCTCAGTTTGGAGGGCCACGTACAGCTATGACTCCTGAAGAAGTACCAGCGGTCTTTGCTAGGGCAAATGCTATAGCGGCACAGCAAGCGGCAGCGGCTGCGGTAGCATCTAGTCAAGCACCTTATGCTGTTAGTAATCTTGAATCGTATCCTACTGATCCGAGTTACTATGGAACTTATACACCAGATGCTAGTGGCGGTGGGGGTGGTTTCTCAGGCGGTTCTGGCGGTGACTACGACGATAATGACACATCTTATTCAGAAGGTTGGGATTAATATAATATGGCACAGAATCAAATGCAGGGTTTATTTACAGGCGCGGGTGTAAACGATGTATACGCACTACAGAGACAAGAGCGTGATCAGAAGGTACGTCAGGCTATGGCGGACAGCGCAGGGGCTGGAGGCAACTTCTATGCTAACCTTCAGGCTAAGGCCAATGAGCAGATGTCTCAGGCATTCCAAGGTGGTGTACGTGGATTGCTACAGGGGACTGACTTAGCTCCAGCTGAGGACCCTAGGTTAGCCGCTGCACGTAAGCGTGAAGGTGACCGTAATGAGATTAATGACATGCTTGCGGGGTTTAAGTCCGACGATGGAAAGATATCTGAAGATGAACTTAAGCAGGGATATGCAGAGCTTATGTCACGTGGATATCCTAATGAGGCTGCATCATTTCTACAGCAGGCTCAGAGTATGCGGAAGTTGGATATAGATTCCACTAAAGCATCTAATAAAGAGACCTCACTTGACCTCCGTGAGAGGGTGCATGAACTTAACACTGACCGTAAGGTTAAAAGCACTACGGATATTGGTGACTTTGAGGATAAATCTAAACGTAAGTTTAAAAAGATTGCTTTAGTGATGAAAGATGGAACTACATCCACTGTAACTATTCCTTGGGATGGTGATGAGTCTATTTCTCCTGTCGGTGCGTTAGTTGGTATAGACTCTGAAGGACAGACAAGTCAAAAACGAGTAGACGAAGCCGGAAAAACTTCAGAAATTACTGAACTTCAGAAGCGTGGTACAGCTAAGTTTAAAGAAAAGCTTACGCGTAAGACAAATGAGTTAGCGTCGTCCTTAGGCGTTACCGCAGATAAAGCTAAGAGAATGGCTGAAGCCACTATGGTCACTAGAGCAACTGCTATTGATAACGGAACCACCGCACGTAGAGGTAAGCCAGCGTTAAAGGCACTTCTAGAATTAGCTAAAGTTAGAAACAAAGGTGGTGACGCTTCAGCCGCTTTAGCCTCGTTTAAACGGGTGTTTGGAATGGAGAATAAGAGTGACGCTGAGTTCCGTACAGGCGCTCAGTTAATCATGGTTAAGAACCTTAAGAGGTTGTTTGGTCCAAGAGCTACTGACAAAGACATGGAGGAGCTAAAGAAAGCCTTTATGGGTGAGGGACAGACTCAAGAAGCTAACCTCGCTATTATAAATAGGTTCTTAGGTGATTACCAATTTGAGATAGATCAGGCTGATTATTTCTATGATAAGCCAGATGCGGATGCAGGGACTTATTATAACCACCTTAGGAGTCAGCAAGAAGCACTAGTCGGAGCTGCTGTGGACGGTAGTGTCGTTGTCGACGGTAAAACATACACCGTCAAGAAGGTGGGGAACTAAGATGGGTAAATGGATATTTACTGATCCTGAGACTAACGAAGAGCATAGCGTCACAGGGGATAATTATGAAGGAGCTAAGGTTGCTTTTGAGCAATCTATTTCAACACAGGAACCTAATGTAAAAGAACCTAACCGTCCTATGATCATGCCGGGAGGTATGGGGTTTCCCTCGTTCTCTCCTGAGCAAGGTCTAGAGACCACAGGACAACAAGCAGGTGATGTAACGCTAGGGAACGCCTCAACGATCTTAGGTGTCGCTGGTTCCTTAGGAGGTTCTCCTATAATCGGAGGAGCCATGGGTTCCTCTATAGGAGGTGCTATTGAGGAGGCTTGGAATGGAACACCTGATATGTTTGAGAGAGCCGCTACAGAAGGGGTTATATCAGTAGCTTTTGATAAACTTATGCAGCTAATCCCTAAAGCTGTTAGATACCCTATACTCGCAGCTAAGAAGGCATTAGGTATGAATGCTAAGGAAGCAGCTGAGTCCATAGCTAAGGAGCTTGAAGGTAAAGCAGCTGAGTTTGGTACTGATTCAGCTAAATTACAGGCACAGGCTATAGCTAATGAAGCAGGAGCTTCTCTTACTCCGTTTAACCTAGGTAAGGACTTAGTGGATTCTGGTCATGTCGGAGAGAAGATCGGACGTATGGGGTTTTTCAATGATAGCGTCTATCTTAAGAACTTAGATAAAATTGGAACTAGAGTTAATGAACGTCTGAATAATATCTTTACTACTAAAGGTCTTAGTGTTGGGGTGATAGGTAAAGGATGGACCGAGGCTCTCCAACAAGGAAGAATGTCCCGTAATCAGATGTATGGAGAACAGCTTCTTGAACTAAGCGGTAAGCTCAGAGGGAATACTATCTCTTCTGATCCTTTGATTAAAGGTATTGCTAACTTTAAAAAGTTTGGCAATAAGAAGCCTAATCCTAATGACAGAACACGTTCATTCACCACTGAGTCTAAACAGTTAGATTTAACTCAAGCAACACAAGACGTAATGAAGGAATTAGAAACCTTTGCTGGAGAACCGGGGCTTAAAATGACGGGCGCTTTTCTACTTAAGTTTGACGCAAAGATCACTAACCTAATATCAGAAGCTAGACATAGCTCCCCTAATGGATTAAGCACAAGCACTGATCGTGAGTTAAATTTACTCTCTGATTACATGAAGGGTGTAGTTACTGGTCAATTAAAGAAAGTTGACAAATCAGTAGCTAGGGACTACATTAAACTTAAGAGAGGTCACGCATCGTCTATGAATACTATGTTCCCTGACCTAAATAAGTCCTTTATTAAAGCTGGTAACAAAGGGAGCTTTGATGAGATAGGTAAGATGTTCCAAGGCACTAATACAGATACTATAACAAATTCACTCAAGTCTCTTAAGGAGAGCTACGCTAATATCCCTAAGAGTGATCTTAAGAATCTACCTTTTCCTACTGAAGAGGCCGCTTTAGTGGCTATACGGGAGTCTTATGCCGCTAATACTTTAAAGAGTTTTAATGTAGATATGGACCCAACAGCCTTCACACGCGCTGCTGTAGAAATGAACAATAAAGATCAACGTCCACGTATTAAAGCCATCATGGGAGAACACTTTGAGTCCTATCGTAAAGCTGTAAATACCTTTGCTGAAGCCTCTAAAAACCCTTCATCAGGTATCTCTCTTGTTATGCGGGGTGAAGAAGCTGGTGCGGTTCGTAGAGTTGCTGGTAATGTAGGTGCTATCGTTACTGGTGCAGGGGCTGGAGCAGCCGCCGCTGGATTACCCGCCGCTTTTATAGGAGGCGGGGTTGTGTTATTAACACCTTGGTTACTAGCAAAGTCCTCTGTAAATCCTAAGCGACTTAATCGTTTAATCCAGTTAAAGAATACAGACTTTTCTAACTATGCTAAACCGGAGAAGATTGAGCGTACACTTAAGATACTTAACGAATTTGTAGATACTGAGGAAGAGTCTAAACTGTTAATGGATTGGGCTAACTCAGTATTAGGTACAAGGGATGATTAATGGCTGAAAAACAAGGCATGTGGGATAGTTTTACTAAGCAAGCTAACTATCGAATTAATCAAGCAGATAAGGCTTTGGATGATCCTAACTTATTAGGGGCGTATCTAGGTGTTGCTGGTGCGGCTGGAGGGGCTGTGGGTGATGTTTCAGCAGCTGCTTTTGAGGCTATTACTCCTCAAGCAGCTGAAGATTACCTTAAGGATGTAATGGGAGAGGCCTATTCTAGATACAGCGGTACTAAGTTAGGAAAGGAGCTTGTTGATCTCGTTAAGAACAACCCTAAAGGGGCGGGTTATATAGGTTCAGCTGTTAATATACTTGGTGCTTTACCTTTATTATCTTCACTCAAGAAATACGGGATGCAGGCGATTAAAACCCCCAGCCTGATGAAGAAAGATGGTTTGGTTGAGGGAGGTCTAAAAGGATTGCTACCTGACTTCTCAGCTGACATAGCGCAGCATATGCCTGTCCACATGCGTGGAGGTATTTCCATTGGAGATACAGCGGATGCAATCAAAGCAGCTAGAGTGGCTTTAGGGAAAGAGGTTCAAGGCCCTACCCGCACTATGGGAGAGATACTTAAAGGGGACAATAAGGCAATAGGAACAGGTGTGAACTTCTATGGACCACGGCTAGAACAAGCATTATCTATCATAGGGGAAGGTATTGATGGAGTGGTTCCGGCCCTACGTGCGGCAATGTCTCCAGCTGCTTTAGCCCAGTTAGAAGCTAAAGGTATAACCATGTCCTCTCTACAGGTGCTTAACAAGCTACGTAGAGAAGGCAACCCCTTAGCGGAAGCAGGGGAACTCCAAATGCAGAACTTAATGTACAGAGGAAACTCACCTACTGTGCCTCCTTTGTTCAAACCGGGGCAACCTTTGAATCTTGAAGTAGAAATAGGGAAACCTAGGAGTTTAACGTTGGAGGAACCTAGCCTACGTCAGGACATCTTTGGTGGTTTACAGGGTAAGTTTCGTAAGATACCTGATGAAATAGCTGATAGACATATGAACCACATAAAGAATGGACATCAGTTAGACCCTATGAAGGATACAACAGTCACAGTCAAACGTCCTCAATCAGAAGGTATAGGCGAGGAGGCGGCTGGAGCGGCCTTTAAGACAGGCTCTACATTAACTAGAGGGTTTGCTAACGGTAGTTTGATGAATGCTTGGAAGGGTATACAAGGTAAAGTAACAGGACAGAAGTTTAAAGGAGATATTCCTTCAGAAGGGTTGATTGAACTTATGCAAATATCAGGTGGAATGACTAAAGAAAACATACGTAAGTACAATAAACTATACAACAAACAGAACGGTACTAAAGTAAAATTAGGAGGTACTGATATTCTAGTTAAGCTTATGAAGGCTAGGGCTGTTAAAGCGTCTGGAAGGACCCCTAACGTTGATGAGGATAAGGTTCTTAAGGCTTGGGATAATAATGATCTGTCTACAATTAAAGATGATCTAGGGAACATTATATCTGATAGAAACTCACCCAACGGTAATATGAGAGACTATAATGGGGGAGCGCATACAAGTACCTCCCATATATCCATGAATAAAGAACTAGGGGGTCTTAATACTGTATTTAGTCTAATGATGGGGAAAGTTAAGAACAAGGGAAGAGCCTACGCAACTGTCAGTGACGTAAGTGATCTTAAAGGTGTAGGAGGTAAACGTGACTCTAAACAGGTTATGACTGTATCCCCGACTCAGGTTATTAACACACTACAAAAAGATATGTATACGCCCTCAGGGAGAGTAGCTCATAAAGCAGATAAGGCTCGATTCAGTAACCCCACAAGCTCCCAAGCCATTCAACAGGGAACTAGGGAGCTTGAGGAATTAACTGGATGGGTTAAACCTAAAGACATGTCAGATAAAGCATTCCATAAGAAGATATTGGCGGAATATAATCCTGAAGTTAAAGGAAGACATGTGGTTAAGGCAATTAAGAATGGCTTGAGTATTGGACTTGTGGTTACGCAGAATGACATGTACGAAGACTAAGCTTCATAGTCCTTCCTTGTACATCTTTATATACCATTAACCCACAACAGACCACTTACCTGTAACGTAGTCCTTCCCCGGCATACCATAGTACTCCACTAAAATGCGACAGGCATCTATTACATCATCAGCATCCTCTTCCTCAAAGACTGTAGAGGATAGCTGAGTGTGTAGTGTGTTCTTAAGCACCTGTACAATTAACCTGTCTGTAGTCTCTTCATCTATTGCTACTGTATACGCCATTACTTTAGCCTCCCTAGGTCATACTTAACACGCTCAAGGTATATAGCACCATCAAGTAACTCTTCTATCGCATGATCAATCCATTGTGTAGTGGACACATCGTTACGCATCATCGTCGTACCGTACTTCTTGATCCCTTCCTTACTACGGTCACTCATACGCTCCATTACTGTATTTACTATTGGGTCTACATCGTGTGAAGTTTTATACATTGTTTAATCCTCTATATAGAATAAGTGTTTACCAATTTGGTCTACGTAAAATAACTTGCCAGCCCAGTAAGGGTTGACGTATGTTGCATGGTAGTGAGTAGCTCCCTCTGTCTCTCCCACTATAGCCCCGTCAAGAGCTAATCTAGCTACCGTGTATGAGGTAGCCTTAGCTGTAGCGTCCCTCATAATCTCATGTTTACCATCACACCAATAGCTAAACTGACACCTATCGTGTACTGTATCGCATATAGATTTAGTAGTTCTAATTAGGACTACGTTAGCTATAGCCAGCTGACCAATGAAAGGTTCTGATCTCCCCTCAAAGTAGATAGCCTCCGCTAGGCAATCAAGGTCAGTCTGTGCATTGTCGGAGGCCCAAGATGAAGCAAGCGTTACCCCTAGTAATGCCCATGCTGTAAGAAGTAACATCAATAACTTCTTCATTTACATTCCTCCCCTACTGTTACGGTAGTATTACCATCACTTCCTACCTGTTGTAGGTATAGTTTATCACCAATCTTAGATGGAGTCAATAGGAAATATGATGTACTCCCCTCAGGTGAAGGGTTTTGTTGTACATTGTGACACCCTACCCATACTAAAGTACCTGTATCGTACTTAGGTGCGATGCCACACCCCGTTAGTATGATCCCTAAAGCCAGAACAAATAACAATCTACCCATTAGCCACACTCCTTGTTACCTGTTGCGGGTAAGTAGTAGGACCTAAGAGTACCTTCATGTACCTTATGAGACTTCTTACCACACTTACAATTCCAATGTTTATTGTCTGAGGCTTTGGAGATGACTTGGA
>Ga0307999_1000380_pt1 | contig 12666 bp, 38 predicted proteins | sample Neamet1_FD_203158 | JGI IMG/M metagenome (GOLD analysis project Ga0307999, IMG submission 203158) | Marine microbial communities from water near the shore, Antarctic Ocean - #1 | ecosystem: Environmental > Aquatic > Marine > Unclassified | place: Southern Ocean | collected 2014-06-04 | reverse complement strand
TTAGAGGATTATGGCTTCGTAAGAAAGTTTCTAGGAAATGAGCAATTTTACTTTAGTGATTTCAGAACCTGGATGCGACACCTCAAGAAACGCAAGGCTGTTAGATTAGTCTACGATAATGAAAAATATGACTTAGTCAAAAGAAAGTCCAAATAAACCCTTGACAACTTAATCCAAAGATACTATATTTGTTCTATAACAAAACCAACCAAGGATTAGAGATGGTAGAAATAACAAATGCTAACAAAGGTAAAGAAGTTCTCTTCAATGGAAATGAATATGGATATACCAAAGGAAAGTTTGAACAAGTTTTGGGTGACAAAATAATAGTAGAAGTCGTCTGTAGAGTAGTTGGTGACAGGTATGGAATACTAGTACCAATTCAGAATATCGAAAAAATAATATAAAAAACCCTTGACAACTTAATCCAAAGATACTATATTTGTTATATACAAATGAGACAAACCAACCAACGGAGACAATATGTTACAAGAAACTCAGAAATTCGCAATTGCTTCTATCATGAAACAATGGGAAACATTACTTAAATCAGGACTAGTTCTTGGGTCATTGAAAACGAACGCGCAGTGTAAGAAAGCGCTAATGAATCACATTGGACCATACGTCGACAACACGTTCAACAAACTTACCGGACGTGACGCGTACAACTCATTCGTAGGCGCGTTGACTATCAACGGACTTGTGACTGAGGAGTTGGTGAAAGAAATCTACTCTCAAGAGGAAGTTGAATATATGGAAGATCGTGGAATGAACACTGATGGCATTCACATTGTAGAAGGACTGAAACCTCTCAAGGGTTTCTAGTCGAAAGGATTGGAAATGATGACAGAACTATACTCAGTCTTTGTTGGTGGAGGAGAAGTGAATGACGAACTTCTCGACCTTGACAACGCACACGATTTAGCAATGAACTATGTGAATGAAGGTTACGAAGACGTTTCAGTTTTTAGAGTATGTAACATCGGTAACGATTTAGAAAAACACAAATAAACCCTTGACAACTTAATCCAAAGATACTATATTTGTTATACAAACAAACCAACCAAAGGAATACGAATGACATTAACACCATCATACGGACGAGATTACAAAAGTAAGAAAGCGATAGTCGCTGCGTTCAACGAGAATCAAGACTTCATTCTAAATGACATCACAGATCCTTGGCATGGGAAACCATGTAACAAAAAAGAACTGAAGATTGAAGGTGTTAAGAATGTCCAACTTCGATATGACAAGCTAACCAAAGTAACTTATGTTGAGGTCAAATAATGGGAACGAGATCTAGAGTAGGAATACAAAACGAAGACAAAAGTGTTACATCAATCTATATTCATTGGGATGGCTATCCTGAGTACTTAGGTGAAAAACTAAACGATAATCTATTAACTGAGGAACTCGTAAGAAATTTCTTAGCTGAAGGTGATAGAAGTACATTTGACCTATCCTACGCAGAATGGCGAAACGAGGATTGTCCGTCTGATACTCACACTGATAAAGAGTGGCCTGATACGGGTCAAGAGTTCCAATATTTATTTCTGTCCGGTAAGTGGAAAGTAAAAGAAACTTAAAAGAAACCCTTGCCACCCAAAGATAATGTTACTATATTTGTATTATACAAATGACCAACCAAAGGAAATCGAATGAATGTAAAAAAATTAGTAGAGAACTTCGCAAAAGAAAATGGACTGGACTTAGCATCAGGTGGCGGATTCAAAGAATCTAAAAACTGGGACGGTGAGTACGGACAAGAGTCTCTGGGAATCATCTTACACGATGGTGGTGATATGGCTCCGTACATCAATCTGGACTATGAGTGTTATTCACTAGAGGAAAAGTTCGCTCGTTTCTTATCTAAGCACGGATTGTATCACGAACCTTGTACTTGTTGGTACACTGCGTTATACAAATTCTAAGAAAGTCGAAATAACCCCTTGACAAGATCTTGGGGTTATTCTATATTTGTTATACAAACCAACCAACCAAAGGAATTACATGACTTACATCAATATCAAAGAAGATGGACAAACCGAAACTCTAGACAGTTTTGACACTCGTAAAGAAGCTAAGGCAATGTTGAAAGAATACAATGTGGCTAGTTCATACTACTCAGGTGCCTATCTTTCACAACGCGCAGTGAAAGGGTATAACTAATGTCATTTATTAAAGAAGTCTATGGTTATGTAGAAACTGAACACGATGGAAAATATATGTTGAGTGGCGAAGAGTTTAATGTAATTCAGGCAGGACAATATGATAGTGACGAACATGACGAGGACACGAAGTTCTACATATATGACTTTCTTCGTTTTGTGGATCCGAAAATAATAATTGGAATTTCGGAAGACGAAACAGATTCCAATTGGTTTGTTAAATTTTCAAATGGAACAGATTTGACTTTGAATACTTTAAACGAAGTAAGAAATTTCCTCATCGTTTATCAAATGTTACGAGACGAAAAATAGTCCAAATAAACCCTTGACAAAACAATCTTAAGATACTATATTTGTTATACAACAAAACAACCAAAGGAATACGAATGAACATAGCTACTAGACTTACCTCAATGGTACACGCACAATATATTGGTGGAGAATACTGTGGTTCAAGAGAAATTGAATTTAAAACAGATTGTCTAATGGAACTTGCCGAAGATTTGCCTTGTTACTTACATTATAACATTACTAAAGAAAAATTAGAAAATCCAGATAGGCATGATCCGGACTTTATGTTTTTTCTTTTGTCTGTGAAAATTAACGAAGACGGTCAATATTGTGTTACTTATTCAATAGACCAAAATAAGTAAAGAAAAGAGTTGCCCTCTTCGGAGGGTATTACTATATTTGTTATACAAACCAACCAAAAGGACAATTATGAGAATTGATCACAAACTTGCAGAAAAGTTACGAATTGTTAGAAATCAAGAAAAAAGTGTGAAAACTTCAGTTTTTAACAAATTAGAACAACTTTGTGGATTAAACGCAGGAATCTCGTTTAGTGAGATAAAACGCGCTTATAATGGCGGAACTTCACTTTCTTGGCATTTGTATGGAAATACAGGATATTTCAAAATTCCTGGACGTGACGGCAGATACTTACATAAAGTAGCGTATGGTGTTTGGGAACTACGAGGACAACGAAAAAATAGAATGAATTTGAAGAATATCTGAAAACACCCTTGACAACTTAATCCAAAGATACTATATTTGTTATACAACAAAACAACCAAAGGAAAAGAATATGAATTCAGTACAATATGAAGTAGAAGTAGATTTAGAAAACATCATCGACGAAAACTCAGGTGATGTAGTAAGTTACATGGTTGAGAATTACAATCAAGAAATTCGTGACGAACTAGATACAAGCGCGGACTTTGACTTTGATGGATTCTGTGAGTACATTGAAAACATTGGACACGAGGAAAAAGAATTAGTAGTTAAAAAGTTTCTCAAGTATTGCAAATCTCAATTACTCACAGAACTATTCGCTAACGTATAAGAACAGTGACTGCTAGGAAAGACTAGCATAGGATCCATAGCTCAGTTGGTTAGAGCATCGCACTCATAATGCGCAGGTCCTTGGTTCAAGTCCAAGTGGATCCATTAGAATTAAGATAGTCGGGAATTACCACTTGACATCCAAAGATATTAATACTATATTTGTTATATACAAATGAGTAACCAACCAAAGGAACAAGAATGATTTATTGTGAAATATGTGCAAGTGATGCAGTCGAAGTAGTAACAACTGATATTGAAAAAGGTAATGAGTTTACAATCATTACAGAACATTGTAAATGTGATTATTGTAAATCTACATTTGATGTAGTGAATACAAAGAAAGTTACAAATAAAGTAGTCGGTCAATTGCACACTTACCAAACTCTACACTTTCAATTCATTGAAGAATTTGAATATATGGTAGACAACTATGTTACATCAAACACTCACATGAATTTTTCAACAAGAAAAATGGTCAGTCACATGAAACAAGAATTTGTGGATAGAATGAATATTGATTACGATGACCTTGAAACAGAATTTGAAAAACAAAAAAAGGCACCCTACTAGGAGATTAGAAAATGACTGAAGAAACTTATACAAACTATTTGGGAACATTCAAAGGACCACGTCCACCTAATGGAATTTCGTGGGAACGATTAATTCAAGATAGTGACATGATGGAACGTGGTGAAATGGCTTTGCCACTTTCTATGTACAATGCAAAATATGGTGTGAGTACTAATAAGGTGTCCAAGACTAAAAAGTCTATTAAAGAAACTCTAAAGAAAGTTTCAAATAAAGTAGAAGGAAAACGAATTACATTTGCGGACTATGTTTTAGAAAACACTCCTAATGGTGGATATCTAGTATTTGATAAAAACAATACTCAAGTGAAACCAACTAACAAACCTCTAGTAGAAATATTTAACAAATTGGGTTTGGCTAAGGAAAGTAAGAAAGTTCCTAGTGAATTAACTACAAGACAACTTGGAACGAAGATCTTTAAAAAGTTGTTGACGAAATAGTAAATTAGTTTTATATTTGTATTATAAGAAAGGTGAACATAATGTATACATCATTTAATAGAAGAAACCACAAGGCACTAAAATCTAAATTTGAAGTTGTGACAGGAAAACAATTAAAAGAATTTGTTAAACAATTTAAAGATGACGAATTAGTAACTGCACTATTTATTAATGAAAAAATTATTAGAGACGAACATACAGATGGTTGGGACTTACAAGAATCCAATTCTAAATTTGAGAAAAAAAGAATGACAAATTTACAAGTTAAACAAGTCTTACAAAAAATTCACACTTGGGATTTGAATAAAGAATTAGGATGGGAACAAATTAATATGATGAACGACAAATTCTAAAACAGTTTACCCTTTGGTTGGGGTCAGGACTAGTCCACCTTAAACGGACTATCTTTTACCCTTTGGTTGGGGTGTAGATCAGTTTAGCATATAGAGTAGTGCGCGTGATGAAAGTCTGGAAGAGTTGGGTTCGAGTCCCAATAACTGATCTACAATAAATTTACCCTTTGGTTGGGGTTAGGACGGACTCTTTAGTCTGTTCGGGAGTAGGGTGGTTCCTACTCCTTTTTTGTATTCATTTGAAAATAAGTGAGATAACCCCTTGACAAGATCCAGGGAGGTTACTATATTTGTTATACAATCAAACCAACCAAGGAATTAGAAAATGAGTAAATTTCAAACATTAAGAAGAAGTCGTCCGGTACTTGAAGTCAAAGACAACGCGCGTGAAGTAATCTTTAAAACAGTTTCATCAATGTGTGACAATGTACACTTCTTCAATTTTAAGAAAAATACTGAAGGAGACTTCAGATTACATTGTACAGGAAAGTCCGGAATGGGACATAGTTTTTCAAACTTTGGTATCACACTTTCAGATACTGATTTGGAATGGATGGCCGACGATGGCGAATTTGAAGACGTGGTGGCTCAAATCAATAGTGGCTACCAGGTAGTAGAGAGTGTAAAAAGTCGATAAAAAGACTTGACAGAACAATCCAAAGATACTATATTTGTTATGTACAAATGAGACAAACAACCAAAGGAATACATTATGGGCGCAGAATTACAAGTTACAGAATACAACACTCAAAAACCAAGTGAAATCAAATCAAGATTCGATTCGGATGTTCTAGATCTTGAAAATGAAATCATTGCAGAATATGAATACGAAAATCCAGGTGAGGAAGTTGACGGAGAGTGTTTCATGTACTCAGGAAGTTTTATTGCACTTCAAAGTATTGGAAAGACTTTCCCAAAGGTAGCCAAGACTTATGAAGAGGCCGAACAAATCATTTGTGACAATCACCAAAAGTGGAGTCCGGCAATGGTAGTACATTTGGAAAATGGAAACTCATTAGTTGGTGGATGGTGTTCGAGTTGACACCAAACCACCATTTAAATTAAATTAAAATAATGTAGAAATACCCTTGACAAGAATACCTAAAGATACTATATTTGTTATACAAACAAACCAACCAAACCAACCAAAGGACAACAAATGACTAAATTTTCAAGAAGAACTTTCCGCTCGTCAAGATACTCAGCAAACACAACAAGATCAATTCGTTAAAATAATCAAGATAAACTCTTGCCAACACAATCCAAAGATACTATATTTGTTATATACAAATGAGACAAACAACCAAAGGATACAGAATGAATACAATTACAGAAACTAACATTTTCGAAACACTAATGGCTAACGAAGAAATTCAAACACGCGACGAGAACGGCCGGTACTTACCTAAGGCAGTTCGTGAAGAAATGATGATGGAACTAACTCGTAACTTGGTTAAGGCTATGTCACGCGAAACTGAAGTAGACTTTAGAATCTACAAAATTGGAAAAACTAAAATCAAGATTTCAAAACAAGCTAACGGAACTTTCATTGTTGAAGGTAACGAAGGTTCTAACGCGGCTGCACTTCGCGAAATTATTGCGGACATCACCGGAGAAGATATTGAGGAAATTAAAGAACGCAAAGATACGACTCGTCAACTTGGTGGCCAAGTTTGGAATCTAATTAAGACTGCAACTCAAGTTCGTGCAGACGATTTAGAAGCGAAGGCTGAGGCTAAGTTAGAAACTGAAGACAAAGAAAAAATGTTAGACGGATGGGAATAATGACAACAACTAGTATTATCAAAGGCGAGTACGTTTGGAGACTCGTCGACGGAGAATGGTTTAAGTTTAAGATTAAAGGAAATTGATTATGAATATCATAAAGAAGCGTGACCGCCTTGTTCAACACTTGACTGAGGCGTACAATGCAGAGGAGTTGGCCGAAATGTTAGTAGCCGACTATACTGATGATGAAGTAATTATTAACACCGAACTATTTGAAGAGGATTAAGAATGAGAAAGTTATCTAAGAAACAAAAGCAATTGCTATCTGAAACTGGAGTCCATAGTGTTATGAGTCTTCACCACAATCTCTTTAACAAGATCGAGGCATTGAATAACTATGAGACGTTCTACCAGGACGCTGACAGATATTTAAACGATGAGTATTTTAAAAGAATGAATTTAAAATAACCCTTGCCAAGAAGATCCAAAGATACTATATTTGTTATACAAACAAACCAAAGGAAAATTATGTCAGAATCATCATCAACATCAGCCGGCCTAGGACTAGGATCTATCTTAGCAATACTAATATCAATAGCTCTTAACAAATCATTTTGGTGGGCAATCTTACATATGTTATTCGGTTGGTTCTATGTCCTTTACGCGTTAGTGACAAATGGTAAGAATATTATTCCTGGATTCATCAGTCTATTAGGATTAGGATAGGAAATGACAAAGACTCTCTCAGTAGGGTCTTTTTTTTATTTAAAATAAATGTAGAAAAACCCTTGCCATCCTAAGATAATATTACTATATTTGTTATACAATCAAACCAACCAAAGGACAACAAATGGAATCAGTACTAACTCAAGAAGCTTTAGGCGCAGTTACCGGAATAGCTTCAATTGCAATGGCTTGTGGAGTTGCCGGAATCGTTGTCGTTTACAAATTATTATTTTAAAAGGAAATCAAATGAATATACAATCAGGTAAAAAATATGTAGCACATATGTTCGTAGGAAGATCTAGAACAAAGACTTTGGAAATTGTGAAAGTAACTGACACCTCAGGATTTGGTGTCCGGGCAATGTCGGCCACTTTGATTAGAACCGGACAAACTTATATGATCCATGAAAATAACTTTATAGATAAATTGGAATCATAATGAGAATATATTCTAGAGAAGAATTATTAGCCAAGCGCACGATAGTAACAAAGAAAACATTATCACAAGAAGAACTTAAAGAACTTCGCTTGGCTAAACAACTTGAAACTAAAAAAGCAATCCGTTCTAAAATGAATAAAGTTCATCCTAGCCTAGGACAAAAGAACAATTCGGAAATGGATATGATTTCTCATATGAATATGGTGACTGCAGGATTTGGTAGTATCTAAAAGAAAAGTGAGATAACCCCTTGCCACGGCTCCTAAGATTTACTATATTTGTTATATACAAATGAGACCCAACCAACCAAAAGGATTACGATGCGTAGCTTCAAAGAATTAATAAAATCAGAAAATGCCAAAATTGGCCAAGGAACTTTAATCTTCTCAATGTCGTCAGAAAAGAATTGTGCGGCCGGTAAAGCAGGCGAATGTGATTTGTGGGGCAAAGGTGTTAAAGGTTGTTACGCAGCGAAGGCAGAAATTCAATACAAAAATAATGTTCCTCAGTTCCGTGACGAGTGCGAAGCGCGTTGGGACATCACAGATTCATTTACTGCGGCCGAAGCGTTTCTTGCAAAAATCAAATCTTCAAGAACACAAATCAAAGCCATTCGTTTCAACGAGTCAGGCGATTTCAAAACTACAGAATGTATCGACAAGGTAGTACAGATTGCAACAATGGTTGGTGAATTATTTCCAAAGATTAGAATTTACACCTACACTCACAGAAAAGCTTTATTCACTCACTTGGCTAGTCTCACACTTCCTAAGAATTTGACAATCAATATTAGTGACAGAAAACTAGAAGGCTTTAATTCATTTATCGTAGACAAAGAAATTCGCGTTAAAAAAGGAAAAGGATTTAAAGGCGCACTAGGTTACATTGCAGTTCAAAAACAATTAAAAGAAAAACATGGTACAAATTTAATATGCCTAGGCGATTGTTCAAAATGTACATTATGTAAAATCACTCACGGCAAATCAATAATCTGTCCAGCACACTAATCAAAGGAAATGAAATGAAAAAAGTATATACAATAGATTGTGAATGGGAAATGGGATTTGAGAACATGGTCTTTGGTTCAATTGAATCAGCCAAGGCTCATTGTCAAAATATTCATTGGCAGGATGTCGATCTTGATGGAGTTGATCAAGCAATCGCAGAAGGACATTTACAATTCATCGAGAAACCATTTATAAAATAATCAAAGGACAACAAATGACTCTTGTAAATCTATTCAACAAACTACTTAATGACTATAATAAACATGAGGCAATGGTTCTACTAATCAATGAACTTGGTGTTAGCACATTCGAATATGAAATGGAAAAGCGCGATGAGGAAACTCTAACCTTTGAAGTATTCTTTGACATCGCACAAGAATGGTCATTCTTTGAAGACTATATCACGGACGAGAATTGGGAAAAGTTCAAAGGTGGAATTCAATATCCTACCAAAGTAGTTTAGAAAATCACTTGACACCTCAGGATCTAATTACTATATTTGTTATACAATCAAACCAACCAAGGATACGAAATGAACGAATTAGAAATCATAATCAACATGAACGAATTAGAAATCCTAGTTAAGAAATTTTTAGCATTGTCACCAATTAAAAAAGGAACTAAGTATACTTACTCTTGGGGTGCAACTTCACTTACTCTTGACATTAAAAGTAAAAAAATTCGTGGTGCAAGTTTTGAGAATGATCGTGCATTCGACTTCCTTGAGAAAATGGAAAAGCTAGGCTTTGGTGAAAACATATTTCACACTTTGAGCAAACTATCATCAAGTGAAACATCAAAGGGTTGGGATACTATATTGACATTTGATGTAGTATAAAACACCCTTGCCACCCGAGGATCTAATTACTATATTTGTTATATACAAATGACCAACCAAGGATTACAAATGTTAAAGAATCTAAAAGTAAGAATTAATAAATTGATAGAACTAGAAAATCAAATGCGTAGAGTCACTCTTATAAACGCAAATCATTGTTTATCGTCTTTGTCTAATCGTAATGAATTGAATAAAGAACTATTTGAATTGACTTACGAATTCAATCGTACAAAGTTCTTCTTCATGAAACTTAAAAGAGTTGATATGAATCAATTGAATAGTAACGGTGAATTAGTCTTAGAGGTGGTATTATAATGAAAGGACCCTCAAAAGGAATTAAAGATATTAAGAAATCAACTAAACAACTATCAGACGTTGCGCGTTCATGGTATTTTCGTGGGGAAAAGAACGAGAAACTATTTGAGAATATCATTAAAAGATATTCTCTTTAGACCCTTGCCACCTCAGGATACAATTACTATATTTGTTATATACAAATGACCAACCAACCAAGGATACGAAATGAAATTATACGGCGAAGAAATCCAAATGATGACAGAACTAATAAACGACAAACTAGCAGCCATCAGTAAATCACAAGAAGGTGTAATCGGACTTGACGAGATTACTAGACTTGGCCGTGAGAAATTTGCACTTAAAAGATTCCAAAAGAAACTAGAAGATTGGGAAGTGGCTTAATGGATATCTTAAATACAAAAAACTTAGGTGAGAAGTCCGACAAGGACTTAGAAAGATTATTAAATAACTTGTCTATTGAATATAAAGATTATGTATATGGTAATCACACAATGATGGCTAATCGTTATTTTAAAAGATTGTGTAATGTACAAAAAGAATATAACAAACGTGGCATGGAATTTATTACTGACATCAAAGGACTATAATGAAACCAAACCCAATTGAATTACTCACGGGACTTGTACTAATAACAATTATAATCTACCAAGGAATACTACTAACATGAACGAAAAAAATCTAATCAGAAGACTTACAGAACTAGAAAAAGAAAAGACTACCAACAGAACTCAAATCATAGACGCGCTTACAAAGATCGCTACACTATTCTTATCGACATTCATTATGATGTTGATTTGGGATTATGTAATCGCTGACCTCGTCGACTTACCTGAAGTAAAGTATTGGTCAATGTTCTTTATCAAAATCTTCATGAACTTATTAATACCTAATAGAAAGAATTCATAATGATAAGCAAATTCGAACAAGGACAATTCTTTAGAAGTTTCAAACAACAACTATTAGAAAGCGTTGATTGTTTCACGGACAACTTCACAGAACTAAAGACTGAACTAGAAGAGGCCTTAGTACATATTGACAAGGAACTTAAAAAGGAAGTAGAACAATGAAAAACGAATATCAAGAATGTAAAGAACGACTTGAAGAACACTATCAACAATTCACTAAAGAAGAACTCATCAAGAAACTACTATGGAATCTCAGTGTTTCCGACATCATACGAATGGGATCAGTAAAGGAAGTAGACTAATGGACAAGCACCAAAGAATTAAAAGACTATTGGATATAATTCAATGTCCTGATAGAGGAACTAAAGAACAATGAACTCAATATATAGTCAAGAGTTTGGTTATAAGCCATCAAACTATCCGGAGGAATACTAATGTACACTCTACAAGACTCAGACAATATGTTCTTACATGGCACCATCACTTATACCGCTCGTAAGACTCCTATCATTACTATACATGGTAAGACTGATGACATCTGGAAAGCAATTAAGTTCTATAGGAAGTCTAACATAATGAAATCATTGAGTATGGCTAAGTCAACATTCAAACTTGATCCTAGCAAGGTAACAATTAAAGAACTTGAACTAAGGACAATAGACTAATGCATGATGATCTACTCAAACAACTCATAGGCTACTACGAGCAAGACGTGCAGGACTACACCGATCACTTAGAGAACGACCGCGACGAACACTCAGACTACTACGAAGGACAACTCGGTCAACTCATATTAGTAATTGAAGATTTGAAACTGCTAAAAAAAGAACTGCAAATAAATGATGAGAAAAAAACGCGTGAAAAATAATGCGCAATTTTTCTGACAGAAAAGGGTACCATACTGGGTACAGGAGCGTAATACCTCGCCCATTCGTCTGTCTCATAAACCTTTCTCCAGCCGGAATATCTAATAGTATCTACTGTTCGTCTAATAATATCTAATGGGATCTAATGTACGGTGGCTAAAAAATTTTAAAAATATTTTTTCTGTTATCAAATAGTCTTTTTTGTGTGGAAAATAAAATCAAACGAGGCTTCGCCAAAAATTTTGAAAATAATTTTTTTTCGTTTAAATAGGCTTTTTTGAGCTGTATCGAATAAAAGTATAAATAGGTATATAATATAAGCCTCGCTTCGCGTAAGGTTAGAATGGAGAATAAGATGGGATTTAAAGATTATATAAAAGAAGGTAAGTTTTACGACAGCGTAGTCGATAATATGCAGGTTACTGTTGAGTTTAATATATGGCATTATACTATGAAGTTGGATGCTAATTCATTAGAAGAAGCGAAAGATGCGTTATCAATTATTCAAATGGAAGGTGATAATGAATTTGTCGTTCGTGGAAAACCTGTAAGTTCTGACGACATGACGGCCGGGTTTCAAAAACTAATTGGGAACTTGGGTAAATTAAGAAGACCACAAAATCAATTTTAAACAATACTTAATTGGAGAATAAAATGGGATTTAAAGATTATATAAAAGAAGATAAGAAGACAATAAAGCCAAAAGTCATTACTGTTAATTTTGAGGATTTACTGACAGACGTAATGAATCAATTTGATAGATGGGATATGGAATATTATGAAGATATTAGCAACGCGTATGAAGCTCTAGTTCCAGAATTTAAAAAGGTAGCCAAAAAGGTATTTGAAAAGAATGCAAAAAAATTTGATTATAAACTTGTAGTAAAGGGTAGATAATACAATGAAAACGAAGGAGAACAAGATGAAAAAGAAATTAAACG
>Ga0307999_1000378_pt1 | contig 12675 bp, 5 predicted proteins | sample Neamet1_FD_203158 | JGI IMG/M metagenome (GOLD analysis project Ga0307999, IMG submission 203158) | Marine microbial communities from water near the shore, Antarctic Ocean - #1 | ecosystem: Environmental > Aquatic > Marine > Unclassified | place: Southern Ocean | collected 2014-06-04 | reverse complement strand
TTAGCATCTTTGTCTTCTATAAATTTATCAAGTAGTCCTGTTACTGGGCCTATCAATGCTTGCAACATAGTCATCTTCTTCCTTGTGTTGTGGGACTTCATCTTCGTCTAGTTCTTCTATGCCGTCCCAGTTTAAGTCTTGTTGAGCCGCTAAAGTGTTAAGGTATTCCCGGCTTGTGGACACCTCAGTAGTTCCAGACAACAGGAGTAGTTTGTCTATCGTCTACATGTATGAAAGTCTTGGCAATTCCAATGCCATTGAAGTCCATCAACAAAGCTTTTTCTACTATCTTGTACCGTTGAAAACCTCCAGAGACTTTAATGTCAGCCGCAATTCCTTGGGCGTGTGTACCCGGAGAAGTCTTTTTCTTTTCTATGCTGTGGCCTTTGCTCCTGTACCCGCTAGTAATAACAAACGGGAAGTCACAAGCTTCTCTAAGCTCATCTAGTTTATGTATAAATGCCACATCCATGTTGTTCTCGCCGGTTTCTTGGCAGTCAAAGTCTTCTAGTTTAAAGTATTTAAAATTGCTCATCCTTTTCTACCTGTCATTTCTTTTAATGTTCCGACTAATATTTTACTTTTAAATTCATTGCCGCTATACGAACTTATCCAGTTTCTTAACATTGCATAATCGTCAGGAAGAGCGGCTCCTATTTGTCTTTTTAATTTACTAAAGTCATATTTGTCAGTTACAAAAACATTACCGTCTTCTATAACAAGAGTCCCTCCTCCTACAGAAAAAGCGGCTTCTTCAGTAGGTGTAATATCACCTTTAAACATGCGCTCTTGTAACTTATCTCTTCTTCTCTGTGCGCCACTGCCTACTTGCGCTCTAACATTAGACTCCTCAAGGTTATAATTTTTATAGTCAATAGTTTCTTGTCCTTTGCTAAGAGCATCTCTTGCCGCAAACCTTAAAGCATCAACAGATTCTGGAGTATAGTCTTTTTCTGTCTTATCTCCCGCAAAAGGGTTAAAAAAGCTAAGCAAGTTTTTAGCTACTTGAGTTCCAGAAGCTTCATAAAATCCTTTTAATGTACCGATAAGCTGGTTTTGATCTTCTGTTTCTTGTGAAGTCAGAGTTTCTTTTTTTCCTGCTGGCTTAAAAGCTTCAACAGGTAAGTCTAACTCAACAACTTTTGGATCTGCAAAAGATTTTATTTTGTTAGGTTCAGGGAGTTCAAAATCTTTTACAGCATCTACACCTGAAGTTAAAAGACTTCTAAGAGCCGTAACTCCTTTACCTGTTGATTCTTTAACACTACTAAAAGTTTCAGAAACTTGGTCGCTTGCGGCTGTAGCAAGGTTACTTATATTTTCAGTGCTTTGAGTAACGGCTTCTCGTTGTTTAGTTTCTAGATTTTCACGCACAGAAGCTGCGTTTTCAAGATTTTGTTGTGTTTGATTTCTAAAATCTACTACAGAGTCACTTGTATTTTGGGCTGTGTCTTGCAGGACTTCTTTAGTCTGGTCGCTTAGATCTGAAGCAACGCCTGTGACGTTGTCAGCACCAACAGATATAGAGCTTTTAACGCCTTGTCCAAAAGTAGACAACGCCTCTTTAGTTTGTTCTAAAGCTGCGTTAGCTTGGGAACCTATATCTGGAGATTGATAAGTCTCCATAGCTGGCGTTAAAGATAGCGTACTTTGTTCAGGCGCATTATATGTAGGAAGATCGTTTAAAGATCCTTTAACTTTCGCGCTTACGTCTGATACAAAGCTACTAGCTGCATTAGCTTTGTCAGTCAGTGTGTTTGTTGCACCTGTATAAACCTTTTCAACTTGTTCGCTTAAAGGAGTTCTTGGTTTTTCTTTTACTACTGCTGCTTGTTGTTGTTGTGGTCGCTGTTGTTGTTCCTGTTCTTTTTGTACTTCTTCTGCTGTTGTCGGAAGAACAATAGACTGACCTTCATAAATTTTATCAGGGTCTTGAATTTTATTTAAGCTTGCAAGTTTTGCTACACTAGTGTTGTTGTTCTTAGCAATAGCCGATAGAGTGTCGCCTATTAGAATTTTATACAGGCCACCTTTACTATATCTTTCTCTCTCCATTGAAGCGCCCACAGAATCATAAAGAGCTTGTTGTTTATTATCGGCTCCTGTTTTCTGAGTTAATTTACGCTCATCTAAAACGTATTGTATTTCTGATATAACATCCATCATATCTTCGCCTTCAAGATATTCACTCGCGGTATTAAAAGTTTTTATTTCATCTTTTGTATAGCCACGCGCTCTGCTAAAATCTTCTCCCATCCTTAACTGACCAGATTCACTAAAAAACTCAGACACTTGTTCTTCCATTTGTTTTTGATTTAAGTCATGTTTTTCTTCAAGCAAAACTTTAACTTCTAGTTTAATATATTCTTCTATTTCAGGATCATCAAGAAGATCAGGCATATCGTCATCAGAACCTTTAAAGACTTTGCGTAAAGCGTCAGCAGCCTCTTTAGATTCTTTATCTGTAGCGTTATTTTTACTGTACTTTTTAATTATTTCTTCCAGAGAAAGAGAAAGAACTTCTTCTATAATGTCATCGCTCTCTATATCTGCACCTGTGTTTTGTTTACCGCTATTTGCCGCTGAAGGATACCGAAGACGTTGATACTCAGTAGTAAGGTTTCCAAGACTATTAGGCATAACAGACTGTAAGCCTCTTACAGGATCAATATCTTTAGATAACTTTTGGATTGTATCTAAAGCTGTTAGTTTTCTTTCGGATATTCCTAAAGCAGTTTGAGCTTCTCTTGACAACTCAAGCTGTTTACTTTTATCTTTATTCTCTATAAATTTACGCCACGCAGGAATTTCTCTAAGCTCAGCCAGAGTACGAAAGTTATCAGGCTCTAAGCTATCGTCAATTAAAGCATCTACATAGTCATCTAAATATTGAGTGTTTGGATCTATGTCGGCATCTATTATTTGTTTTTCAACATTAGCGGCGGCAACATTAATAGTTTCTGGGTTAAAAAGATTTTCTACTTTGTTAGAAATTCTTTCAGCTAAAGGAGAAACAAGTTTTGTAGCAACTTTGACAGTGCCACCTATAACATATTTCTGACGAGGCGCTCCGGGAAAACCTCCGCTATTCATCATAACTTTTAAAGGGTCTGTCTCGTCCATAAAAGCAGAACCAGCTTGTTGGTTATAAGGTTGCCCTGTTACTTTATCTATACGTTCATCAGGCTCAAGAGGGGCGTTAGGTATAATGACTTCTCCACCTTTTTTAAAACCAGATTGAAAAGTATCTGCGTCTTTGACTAAAGGATCTCGTATGTATTTTTTCTGCATATCTCTTAAAGCTTGTTTAAAATCAGCTACTGGATATTCACCTAATATCTTACTGCCCATATAACTTCCGCTAAGGAAAGGAACTTTTCCACCTATTGCAGGAATAATTCCTTGCTGATAAAACTTTTGTAAGTCTGATCCAATAGGCCCGAATGGAAGCATTAGATAAGGCGCAGTATTTTTACTGTACATAGAAGATTCTCTAGCTCTTTGAAGGCTATCTAAAAGTATTCCATTGCCTCCCCACCGTGTTATAGCGTCACGGTAAATTTCTGGCAGTGTTTTATCTTTCTCGCTTTTTCCATCGCTACGCGCATAGTTTGTCCAACGCGCCATTTCAGTCATAATAAAACCAGCCGCGAATGTTTTAGGGACATTCCTTGTTGGGTCTTTTATCATTGCTTTAGCAGCGCCTTTTAATACTGTGTTTGTAAATGCTACTGGATAACCTAAAAGTTGGAACGCGATAGATGTTTTAGGATTAGAATGTAGCAGAGGTTTTAATCCCGACATTGCTGTAGGCTGCAATACTACAGAGTTTGCATACCTTGCTGCGCCTCCTAAGATTTGATCATCATAGAAACCGTCCTTCTTAGCCCCTTTATTAAACCATTCAACAGCTTCATCAGGATCAATACTTAATTCTCGCAGTTCTCCTGCAAGAGTTTTAAGGCGCTTGTTTGAAAGCCTTCCTCCGTTAGCTGCTAAAGCTTCGATGTTTTCGTTTATAAGGTTTTTACCTGAAGCATAAGATGTTGTTTGTACAAACCTAGTCCATTGGTCTAGCAGTGTTAACTTAAAGAACTTGTTGCTGGCGTTTTGCAGCGTTTCATTTACTAGATCATCGCCAGCAAGACGGTTGCCCTGCTGTGCCATTGCCTGATCCATTGCCATGCTTGTTTTACGCAGTTCAGAAAAAGCTTCTTTAGCTGTAAGACCATGCTTTGTTTGCAACTGATCTGTTAAATCTCCGGTTATCCCTTTGTATGAAATTTCTAGTGCCTCACCAAAACCTTTAACAGAGTTAACAACTCCAGCTTTACTAAAGTTTATAAAAACCTCAGTTAAACTTGAAAGTGTAGCTAGTCCTAGCATTCCTACACGGTTAACAAACCCATATGTATCTACTGCATTCTGAGTTTTTTTTCCGTATCTTTCTAGACCTTCGCTGGTGGCTGTTTTATAAAGAAGATCTATTTGTTTTATATCCCCTTCAGTCAGCTTCTCTCCCTTAGCACTTAACTCAGCTTGTATTTTAGATGTCCAAACTTTTTGGAACTCTGCCAAGTTGTTAACACCCAGTACTCTATGTTTAGCAATAGACTTTCCAGCTTGAAAGGTATACATGTTAAGCGAGCCTAAAACGTCACCGTTTAAGAACTCTTGAAAGTCTGTATCGTTTTCAATTTGATTTAGTTTTCGTTTAGCAGAAAAGAAATGTCCACCAGCACCACCAGAATCTATTTGATCTTTAATATCTAACATGTCTTGGACAGTTTGCATTCCTGTCCCTTCGACATAGCCGCCTTTACTTTCTAAAAGCTGTGCAAGTTTTTGGGGGTTAGCCTCAATAGCTTTTCTGTCCCACATACGAGGAATATAGTTGTCAACAAGTTCGTCAATAACTCCTATCTCCTGTAAGCTCTTACCCATATCTTCGTAGAGTTTTCGCGTTGCTTTAGCAGCATCATTAATTTTTGTAGCTGTTTGATCATCTATATTTTTAAAGGTTACGGATTTATTGCTTCTTAGTGCTACCATAAGTAAATCATTTACGTCTTGAGCTAAGTCTCCTTTAGCAGTATTTAAAGAAATGCCTTCTACAATAGCTCTAAACCTCTCACTATAACCGCCTGTAACTTGACGTTGGACTTCGCCTAAATCTTTTTCTACTACTTTTGAAGAATAGTCCTTTACTCCAGTTCCAAATTCATAGCTTAGTTTAGTCTGTAGTATTCTTGCAGTTGCTGAAAGACCGGAGTAAGGCGAAAGAATCCCGGCAGACTTACCAAACCAGTTGCCACTAAGGTCAGCATAAGTTTTATATAACGCTTGTTTTGTTTTATTCTGAATTCCTTGAGCCGTTGTTTCTTGAGAAACAGCTAAACGAATAGCATCTAGAATTTCGTTTTTTGTTTTTTCGCTGCCTCCTAAGTCCTCTACAAGTTTATCTACATTGAGTTCATCTACTTGATCTAATAATTCTTGCGTTCTAGCTGGGTTATAAATACCAGCCTGATACACTTTGTTAGGGTCTACTGTTATATTATCTATATCTTCAACTAGTTTTTTTGCACTCTCAGGAAGGTCTGCTTCATCAAACAGTTCAGAGTTAGGAGGTATCTCATCACCAATATCAGTTCCTTTTGAAAAATACTTTGCGCCTAATTTTGTAGCTCCATATATTCCTACCCCTGCTAAAGCTCCTACACCGGCAGTTCCTAGTGCTTCCGCTGCACTGTAGTCCGTCTTGCCGTTTTCGTTTACAGCAATTTCAAGTTTTTGTAATGAAAGATTATCTACTCCACCGTAAGTCGCGCCTATTCCTGCGGAGTAAGCTAAAGGATTTTTAGTTATTGCAGCAGATGAAGATTCTATAGCTTTGTCTAAAGCTTCTTTACCTGCTTTTCTTCTGGCTATATCTGCGGGAAGAGAAGTTCCTCTACTAAATAGTGCTGCTGCAACTGTGCCTATAGTTTCTGGATTAAAGATTGCATCTATTCCATAGTCTTTAACAGCCGTTAGCGTTTCTCCTATTCCACTAAGTGAAGATTTCTGCCAACGATCTTTCATTAAACGATAGTTAGCTTTAATTTCTTCTGGACTATCTTCTAAAATACTAGCTTTAATAAGTCTTGATCCTATTCTAAACTCATCATCTCTCATACCTTCAGCTTTGCTATCCCCTCTTCCTATACCCGCTGGGTCAAGTAGTGCAGAGCCTATGCCACGCTTTGAAGCTAAATAATTAGTAACACTTTCATAAGCTCTTATAACGTCTGGATCATTTTCAAAATCTGTAACACTGTAGTCTCCTTCTATTATTTGAGGAGAAGTATCGGCGCTATCTGAATAATAGTTATAATCGTAGTTTATTGTTCCGTCAGAATTAAAATTCTTTGACATTTTTTATAAAACTCCTTTACGCTGTGCTATTGGTAGTTATAAAGTCTTCGGTTTTTCCTTTACCAGCAGAAGTGTTATAATACTTCTTCCAATAAGCAGCTTGTTCTTCTAATTTACTAGGAATCTTTTCTTCAGTTAATTGTTTTAAATACAATCTTCCAAAAGCAATAGACAGAACATCATTTCTTAAATCTGCGTATGCAATTTGAGACAAGTCTACGTTTAACTGATCTTTAAAAGGTTTTAAGAATTTAAATATACGACTATTTTTATCTCGCAGTTTCTTCTGCACTTCGTCAAAAGCAACCTTATCTACTTGAGCAACTCCAAACCTTCCTGCTCCATCACTAGTCATGTTATAAGTGTTTGGGTTATTACCAAAGTTAGACTCTTGTTTAACTACTCCTTTCATAAATGCAATCTCATTTTCATTGTCACCAAGAATGTTTCCTACATAACTTACTTTGTCTACAACAGTTTCAGGGACATTAGCATCTTCTGGAATAACTATTGATGTGCCTTGTTCTTCAGGCTTAGATAAAAGAGATTCAAGAGCATTTAATGCTGGCGGGACTGTTAAAACTATACCTGCGGCTGCTTTAGCTTTGTCAAGTTTGCCGGGAATTCTAACTCCAATTTGCGTATCTATGTCTTTAGTATAAAATTGACCCTTTGCTTTCTTTTTAATATAATCATAAAACGGTTTTTTAAATTTCCATGCAGTTTGACCTGCCTTAATAGCCATTGAACCGGCTCTCAGTGCTGCATTACCAAGTCCTATAACTCCCGCTGCCGCAGTTCCGGGAGGAGTAAAAAGTAAACCAACAGATACTGCTGTAATAACCCCCTTTGGATTATCCTTTACCCATTCCCATACAGCGTTCCCATCGTCTGGGTTAGCATTAACTTCAGGGGCACCTGTACCTGTGTTTTCTCTTAGTTCATCTATTTCTAGGTCTATTTTTCCTAGCATTACTTCGGCAACAGACATTTTTTCAGCTAAAGTCATTGTGCTAGGCATCGGATTATTAGCTATAACTTTAGCTACGCCTTGTATTTGAGTAAAATGTTTGATAGGTATTAAGTCATTTTTGACACTTAAAATAGATGTTAAGTTTTCGTCCATTACTACTCTTTCATTCCTTGAAGCGTCTAAGTATGACTTAACTAAGTGTTCTCCATTTCGGCCTATGAATGTACTAATCATCTTTCCATTCATTCTTATTGTCCCTAACCTATGAGTCTTTGCCATAGCTTGTAAAACTGCATAAGGAGTTGAAATACCTGCGCCATTTTTAAAAGCGCCGGTTCCATCTATAGTTGGGTTTTGGAGAAACAGTTCTGCGGAAACTATTGCTGCTTGGTTTTCGTTCATGCCTGTTTGTTCTTCTATAATCTGTGTGCTTGCTCCCATTCTTGCATACATACGGTTATAGTAACTTAATTCTAAATCTGTTCTTTTTGTGCCTGTTGCAGCAGAAGACAGGTCGTCGTCTACTCTTTCTTGAACTTTATCGTTTAAATCCTCTTGAGTTTCTTTTGGTATTTGACTTTGAAAGTGGCCTTTAAAAGTATTTAATAGTTGTGGGGTTCCTTCAATAGCAGCTACCATTTGTTGATAGCTTGCTACGTTTTGTCCTTTAGCAGCAGACATATAATCTCCGCTAGTGCTTCCGTCTGGGTTTAAGAACGCCAGCTGTGTATCATAATAGCCGCCTTCTCTATCCCAAACTTGAAGATCTTTGTAAGGCATTTGTATATCTGCCCTTCCAGCAATACGATTAGGGACGGCAAGAAATTTAATTTCTTTTCCGACGATTGATGCAGGGCTTTTAAGATTTTTTGGTGTTTGTACAGCAACTATTGAAGCAATTTCTGCGTCATTAGTTTCATTGTAGTTATCTTGAAATTTCATTAACTGGTCGCCAGTTGTAAAAATCTTTTCAGCCCTTGTGCTTATCTGCTGATCAGAAGTTAAACCAATAAAGTTTCCAAGCATTTTAGTAATACCCGCTCCTACAGTTGAGGGGCTGTTCTTTTTAATCTCTTTTAGAAAAACATCTTGTCCTTCTTCAACACCTCTAGCACTCATATAAGCTTGCGTAAGTTTTAATCTTTCTTCGTGTTGGTTTCTTAAATTTTCACCGATCTCATTTCCTGCAATTAATACATGGTCTTCAAACTGAGATACATTTCTATTAGTTCCAAAATTTTCTTTTAGTCCCGGTTCGGCTCTTAGTCTTCCTAGCGAGTTAAAGTAACCTTCATAACCTAACTGAGATTCTCTTGCTTTTTTTTCTTCACTTTCAGCTTGACTAGCCGTATTATAAGCAGTCCTCATTCTTAAAGTTTTACCTACCATTTCTTCGGTATTTAAAAAATCGTTTGTTTTGTTTTGAAAATACGCATCGCCAAGGCCCATACCTACTCTGGTACTGAGTTCCATAATTTGTTTTTGCCGAGCTTCTCTTTTTTCTCTTTTACGAAACGCTTTTTCTTTTGCGCGGTTATCAACTTTGATTTGTTCAAAAAGTCTTCCACCAAAATCTTCTGAGCTTTCTTCGTTAGTTGTTGTAATAGCAACCATAATTTATATTCCTTCTTGTGGTGCTGCCATAAGGCTAGGCTGTTCTTGGACTGGAACTGGTACGGGATCTCCTTCTGGAGGCGCAGGTAAGTCAGGTAAGTCTAGAAGGTCTTCTTTCATCTTTGAAGATAAGATACCTGCTGGAACTTTTCCAGACTGAGCGGCTTCTTTCATTTCTTTTATTTTTTCTTCTTCAAAAGTTACGCCTAAGATTTTTTCTTCTGCTTCTTCGTCTTCTTCTTCACCTCTATAGATAACTAGATCATCAATGTCTTGACGCTCAGCAAGTGCCATAAACATATAAACCGTTGGCTCAATAAGCATCACCATTAAATCAGGGTTAAACATACCTTTTTGAAACTCTGATTTTAAAACTAACTGAACTAAGTCCATAATAGGCTGACCGTCAGAAAGTGCTTCCATTGCTGGTGCATATATCTCAGGGTCTGTTATTGTTTCCCAGATGTATAAGGAAGCAGAATCTAGCTCTGTAAACTCAGGTGCTTTTTCAAAAGGGGCTGGGTTACCGGGATCATTTGTTAGTGACTGACCTGCGATTGGGCGACCCATTCCGCTTTGAAACTCTTCAAACTCTTCTTCGTTCATTTAGTTTTACCCTGTTATGCGAATTTTTTCATGAATTGGTTGTAACCATCGTTGCTGGCAAAACCGTAGCTACCAGTGCCAGAGCGTTGAAGACCTTGATAGTACTCCAAAGCTTGCGCTGGTGTGCCGCCAGTGGAAGGTTGTAATGACGCTACCTCAGCAACTGGCATTGGCGCTCCAACTACTTGAGTTGACACATTGTAACCGGCACGTGGTTTATTTAAACTTGCGGATAGTGCTGTTTGAGGAAGCTTAGTAATTGTGTTACCAAGATTATCAAGAAATTGTCCGGGTATTTCCTGCACTCTTTCCAGTAAACTACTAGGTGAAAATTCTTTTAATGCGTCCGTTGCTTTAGATTTAAGAATATCAAAATAACTTGGATCTGTTGCTGCTACCGGCGGCGGCGTTGTTGCAACGAAGTTAGTAGTTGGTGGTTTAGGTAATCCGGCGTTAGCTGTTTGCTCCATAGCACTTTGAAAATCTGCTCCATCTGCTCCGGGAAGTCTCATAGATTCTGCTGATGTAGATACTGGTCTAAGCGGAGATGGGCGTTTTGTTAATAAACTATTGTCTGCTGTTTTTAAGTTTTCATAAAACTCTACACCTTCTGATGCTTTAGGCAACGGGGGCTTTGCAGTCTCTATTGTTTGATTTACAAGATCTGTTGATGCCCTAGCTCCTTCTAGAAGATCGGGAGATTGAACAGGGCTTGAAGTAGGCGTAACATTAGGACTCATGTTAGTAGGAGCAGAAGAAATAGGTGCATTCCTTGCTTGCATTAGTGAGTTATTAGAAATTCTTGCTGTAGGTTTATAATTTGCTAGTCCACCTGTAGTCGGTGGCGTATAGCCGATTGAAGTATTGAAAGCCTTTAAAGTCTCTGAAGCGTTTGTCATTACATTGTTTTGCACATTGCTCCATGCAGTAGCAAAATCAGGAGCAGCAGTTCCAATGTTAATGCCGGGGATTTTATTTAGAGCGGTTTTTCCAAACTCGCCTATAAAAGAACTAATGCCTTCAGTGACAGTTGAGAAAGCTTTAGCTCCAACCTTAACAAAGTTTCCGGCGGCTTTAAGCACAGTACCAACTCCATTAGCAAGCGCACTGCTGCTACCTAAAAGCCCAGTACCACGGGTTGCAGTAAAAACACCTTCTGCGCTTTTCTTTAATATACCTTTACCTACTTGCTTAGCTAAACTTTTAGTAGCTATGTCTCCTGCTTTAATAGCTGCTGTCTGTGTTGCAGTAGCAGTTCCAGTTCCTACGGCGTTAGTTGCAGCGGTTCCTGCTGTTACAGCAGCTTGGGACGTAACAGCAGACGCAGCAACTCCTTCCACTGTTGCGCCCACAAGACCTTTGAAGGCTCCAGTTAATCCTTTCATAAGCGCACCCCCTACTCCGGGCAAGATAAACATCATAGCTATCTGACCAAGAACTCCGGCTTTATTCACAAGTTTCATAACTCTTTTAAACTGCTTTTTAACTGCGCGGCCTATTTTTTTAAATACTTTTCTAACACCTTTAAAAAGACTCATATATATTATTCCTTTAAGTTGTTGGTTCGGGAAAAAGCTTGTCAACCATGTCAAAAAGACCTTTGTTTGTAGCTCCTCTACCCTTATAGTTAGCTGCTTCGTTACTTATTGCGGCGGCAATCATAGTAGCTTTTCTACCTGCATTGCTTTCGTAAGCTGCTCTTATATAACTAGCTTCATCCCTTTCTTGTTGCCATAGCTGTGCTTGCTCAGAAGAGGTTATACCAAAAGCATTCTGAACATTCTGCCTGTTAGCTTCGTTAGTTGCTGCGCTTTCAGCGGTGTTAGCCGCTCTGCGCCACTGAGCATTAGACTGTTCGACTGCTTGGGCATTTGCTGCATTCCATTGGTCGCGTTGTAAGTCTGTTTGTTCGTTAAACTTAGCAACATCTATGTTCATTTGTTCTGTAATTTGAGAGGCTTGAAAAGCCATTCCTGCTTTTTCTGAGGCTCTTTTGTTTGCTGAGTTAGCATTAAACTGTTCCATTGCATTTGATTGAGAGGCATTAAACTGTTCCATCTGTGCTGCCATGCTGTTGTTGAATTGATCTGTTTGGTTTGCAGACGTAGCATTAAACTGCTTTGAAGCGTTAGCAGAAGCTTGATCAGAAAGAATTCTTTGTTGGGACATCTGCTGATCAAGAATAACACCTTGTTGGCGGTTACTAAGATTAGCCATATCCATACCTAAGAAACTTTGAGCATTCGTAATAGATACTTTTGTACGTTGGTCTACTGCTGCCATATCCATTGAGGCCAGACTTGTAGCATTCTGCATTACTGTTTGTTGTTCAGCATTAAAGTCCGTCATTGTCATTGACTGCATAAACTTACTGTTAGCAACGGCTACCTGTTGATCTGCACTAAACCTAGTTAGATCAAGGTTTGCGTTCATCGTAGCGTTAGTTACTGCACGTTGTTGATCTACATTAAGCTGTGCAACGCCCATTGACTGTGCAATTTGACCTTGAGTTAAGTTTGTTTGCATTAGAGTATTGAGATTTGCAAGCTCTGTTTGCTGGTCAGCACTCATTTTCTCTGAAGCTTGTTGATTCTGAGAACTAAGATTAGCAAGACGCATTTGCTGGTCATTGCCAAGATTAGCTAAGTCCATTTGTTGTGTGAAGCCAGCATTTTTAGAAAGAAAATCTGCGGCTACTTGCATTTCAGCCATTCGTTCCTGTTGAACTGCTGACATCTTGTCGGCTTCAGTAGCGTTTAAGTACTGCAAGTCTGCTAGTTCTATCTGTTGCTCGTTGCCTAAGTTCTGAGATCTTATAGCTTGGGCATTTTGAGCGTCTATCTGTGCCGCTTGCTGACGGTTTGATAAGTTCTGAGTGCGTACTTGTTGTTGCATTTGTTCGCTTGTCATAACAGCATCTTGACCGAACTGGCTCTGCATGGTCTTCATTTGCTGAGCCATCTGCGCTGACTGAGATTCAGCAGTGTTTTCGCTACTTAAATTAGCCATCCTTACTTGCATTCTTTGCGTTGACTCAGCCATTCTAGCTTGTTGTTGATTGCTTA
>Ga0307999_1000374_pt1 | contig 12727 bp, 9 predicted proteins | sample Neamet1_FD_203158 | JGI IMG/M metagenome (GOLD analysis project Ga0307999, IMG submission 203158) | Marine microbial communities from water near the shore, Antarctic Ocean - #1 | ecosystem: Environmental > Aquatic > Marine > Unclassified | place: Southern Ocean | collected 2014-06-04 | reverse complement strand
AGGAGAAAAACGCTCCCAAAACGAATGCCATCGATTTTTATATCGAAGCCCGCCATCAACAACACAAGCCGGCCATCTCGTTTGCGCCCAAAGCAGACCTTCCGGTTTTGGCCCGTCGTGCCGCTCTCGTTCTCACCGGCCTCCCACCGGAGCCCAAGGTACTTGATCCGCTTTTATCCGACCAATCTCCCGAAGGCTACCAGAAGTTCATCGACGCCCTCCTTAGCTCCTCACACTACGGCGAACATCAGGCCCGCTACTGGCTCGATGCCGTCCGCTATGGCGACACCCACGGACTTCATCTCGACAATCGCCGGGGAATCTTCCCCTACCGTGACTGGGTCGTTCGCGCCTTCAATGAAAACCTCCCGCTTGATGATTTCATCACCTGGCAACTCGCTGGTGACCTTCTCCCAAACCCCACCACTACTCAAAAAATCGCGACTGGTTTCGTCAGAATGAACCCCACCACCGCCGAGGGTGGAGCCATCGCCGCTGAGTTCCAGGCCAAGAATACCTTCGACCGCACCGAAACCTTTGGAACGGTCATGTTGGGAATGACCTTTACCTGCTGCCGCTGTCATACCCACAAGTATGATCCCATCACCCACGACGAGTATTTTAGTCTTTTCGCATTCTTCAACAGCACCGCCGACCAACCAATGGACGGAAATAAATATGACCACGGCCCGGTCATCAAAGCACCCGCAAATTCCGACGAGTGGAAGCTTCTGCAAGCCTTCGAAAACAAGAAAAAGGATGCCCCTGATCCGGCAGCATCCTTTACCACCACCACTCTCATTGCCCAGGAACTTCCCAAACCACGGGTCACAAAGGTCCTGCAACGGGGCGAATACCACAGCCCTTCTGGAGAAGCCTTAACTCCCAATATTCCCGCCGTGATGGGGACCTTGCCCAATGACGCCCCTCGTAATCGCCTCGGACTCGCCCAGTGGCTAACGTCCGATGACCAACCCCTCGTCGCCCGGGTTCTCGTCAATCGCATGTGGCAGCGGACCTTCGGATACGGCTTGGTTCGCACGCCCGAAGACTTCGGACTTCAGGGAGAACAACCAACCCACCCCGAGCTCCTCGATTGGTTGGCGGTCGAACTCCAGGAAAAAAACTGGGACTTGAAGCACCTCCTTCGCCTCATGGTGAGCAGCCGGACATTTCAACAGAGCTCCAAACGCCGGGGTGATCTGGACGACCCGCAAAACCGCTTCTTCGCGCAAGGCCCCGCCTTCCGACTCGATGCCGAAGTCATCCGCGACATCGGGCTCTGGTCCAGCGGACTCCTCGACCCCACGATGGGCGGAGAAGGAGTGAAACCCTATCAGCCTGCAGGGCTCTGGAAGACCCTCATGCATCCAGGCAGCAACACCAAAGACTACGTCGCGGACAAAGGAGCCAAGCTCTACCGCCGCAGCCTCTACGTTTATTGGAAACGCACCAGCCCCCATCCCATGATGACTTTATTTGACGCTCCCAACCGGGAGGCCAGTTGCGTCAAACGTTCACGGACCAGCACCGCCCTCCAGTCTCTCGCGCTTTTCAACGAAACCCAGCGCATCGAAATGGGACGTAAGCTGGCGGAACGCATCATCACTTCCGCACCGGATGACAAGGCGCGCCTCGATCACCTCTATAAACTGCTCGCCTGTCGTCCCGCGAAAGACCGGGAGCGCACGGTTTGCCTGAAGTTACTTCAAGACCTGACAAAGCGTTACCAATCCGCTCCTGCCGATGCCAAAGCCCTTCTCACTACCGGCGAGGCCCCCATCGATGACGCTCTGCCCCCCGCCCAACTCGCCGCCTGGACTCAAGTGGTCACCACCGTGCTCGCCAGCGACATTGCCCTCGCCGTATTTTAAATTCCCCACCTTAATTTCCCCATGAATCCACTTCGCGACTACGAACTCAACCTCACCCGACGCCAGCTCTTTGGCCGGGGTGCCCTTGGACTGGGAACAGCCACGATGGCCCAGCTCCTCGGCTCGGAAGCTCTTGCCCAGACGCCCGCCTCCCCCGACGGACTTCACCATCCGGCCAAAGCCAAGCGGGTCATCTACCTCTTTATGAGCGGTGGTCCCAGCCAACAAGACATGTGGGACCACAAACCCAAGATGAAGGAGATGTTTGGCAAAGACCTCCCCGAACACGTCCGCGATGGTCAACGAATCACTGGAATGACGGCTGGGCAAAAAACACTGCCGCTCTGCCCCTCGAAGTATGATTTTCAAAAATACGACAACAACGACCAGGGCGTTTGGGTCAGCGAACTTCTCCCACACACCGCAAAAGTGGCCAAGGAACTCTGCGTCGTTCACAGCACCTTCACCGAGGCCATCAATCATGACCCCGCCGTCACCTACATCCAAACCGGAAGCCAAATCCCCGGGCGCCCCAGTCTCGGTTCGTGGCTGAGCTACGGCTTGGGTCGCATGAACGAAGACCTGCCCGGCTACGTCGTCATGCACGCCAAGACAAACTTCGGCGAGCAAAGTCTCTTCAATCGCCTCTGGGGTCCCGGTTTCCTTTCCTCGGAGCACCAGGGAGTCCTCCTGCGCAGCCAAGGCGACCCCGTCCTCTATCTTAACAACCCCAAGGGCGTCTCCCGCACCGACCGGCGTGCCCAGCTCAATGCCCTCGCCGCTCTCGACGAGACGCAGCACAACCAGTTTGGCGATCCCGAAATCCTCGCAAGAATCAAGCAACACGAGATGGCCTATCGGATGCAAACTTCCGTCCCCGAATTGATGGATCTTTCGGATGAAAAAGACGCCACCTTCACCCTCTACGGCGAGGAAGCCCGAAAGGCGGGAACCTTTGCCGCTTGCTGTCTCAATGCCCGACGCCTCGCCGAGCGCGGAGTCCGCAATATCCAAATTTTCCATCGCGGTTGGGACGCTCACAACAATCTTCCCAAGGAACACGAATCACAGTGCAAGGACATCGACCAAGCCTGTGCCGCCCTCATCACAGACCTCAGGGACCGAGGCTTACTTGATGACACTCTCGTCGTCTGGGGAGGCGAATTCGGACGCACCGCCTATTGCCAGGGCAAGCTCACCGAAAAAAACTACGGGCGTGATCACCACCCCCGTTGCTTCACCACCTGGATGGCAGGCGGAGGAATCAAACCTGGCATCACCTACGGCCGAACCGATGACTACGGCTACAACATCGTGCAAGCCGACGGAACTCCAATGGTCTCACAACCGGACAAGGACAGCTGGACCCCCGGCAGCGTTCACATCCACGATCTCAACGCCACCATTCTCCACCTCCTCGGAATCGACCACCGAAAGCTCACCTACCGCTATCAAGGCCGCGACTTCCGCCTCACCGACATCCACGGGCATGTCATCAAGGACATCCTCCTTTAAGCGGGTTCATCCTCTGCCTCTTAATTGAAGCGCACTCCACACCCCCTTTGTCGCATGCTCTCCAAATAGCAGAATGTCTTCCTCAGGAGATGACTTGTTTATTTTTAACTAAAATCAAGGCCGCCCAATGCAGTAAAGATGCGACTTGCTCCGGAGGAAAATCGAACTCCCCGCGAGAGCCGGCGAGGCCATGAAGCCGTCGTCGAGCTCGTTGGTGGCGACAACTTCTAAGTCGGGACCTGGTTTCACCACGACGATTTTCCCTTCTTCACTTGGAAAATAAAGGAGTCCGTCGGCATAAACCCCGGAGCTTGAAAAGCCGCCCTTGAGGCTCACGAATTTTTCGATCTCTCCTGTTTTGGCGTCGACCAAACTGAGGATTCCCGACTCGGAGAGTAGGTAGAGTTTTCCATTGACCACCAAAGGAGAGGATCGGGCCGGCATGCGCTTGAAGATGTCCCACTCGACGTGTGACTTGGTAATGTCCCCTTCCATCTTGCCATCGAGACGTATCGCTTGCACCCGCGCCTTTCCGAGGCCGGTGTTGATAATGGCTAATTCATTTCCGACAAAGGCGGGGGTGGGCGCGTTTGAAAAACCCTTGTAGGTTACTTTCCACAATTCTTTCCCGGTGTCGGCATTGTAGCCGTAGCAGGCCTTGGCTCCGCAGCTCACCAACTGGGTCACGCCTCCAACGGTGACAAAATTGGGCGTCGTGTAAGCCTTCCGAAAATCCCCGTCGCCGCGGATCTTGCCATTGGCTTCGACATCGCCGTAATCAGTCGTGCGATCTGTCCGCCAGATCGTTTTACCCGTCTTGCGGTTGAGCGCGGCGAGATATTGCACATCGATCCCATCCATCGTAAGAATCAGGGTCTCCTTGTAGAGGACAACCGAAGAGCCCGGTCCCCGGAAGTGCCGACAGGGCAGATCGCGACGCTCCCAAATCACCTTGGCCGTTTTTCGGTCCAGCGCTGCCGTGCCATAGCTCCCAAAGTGGAAATAAACCCGCTCCCCATCAATCGTGGGCGAACAGGATCCGTAGCCGTTGACCGAGTTGCTGAGGGCTTCGGGGGCGTCGTTCTTGAAAAGGAGGAGCTCGTGAATCTTCTTCCCAGTCTTGCGATCGAGGCAGATCGCCGACATCTCACTCCCGTCTTCGGTAGCATTAGAAAGCCACACTTCGTCATCGATCACCACCGGCGTAGACCAGGCGCGACCGGGAACGGGCGTTTTCCAAAGGACGTTCTTGTCCTCCCTCCACTCGGTCACGAATCCGTGCTTCCCCCCGCCAGAAGGTGCGGGATAGATCCCGTCATTAGTGGGTCCGCGGAATTGCTTCCACTCAGCGAACGACGAGGAAACGAGTAAGGCACAGAGGCCTAGGAACATGGTGATTTTTGGCATTTTTTTTGAGTGTGCAGGCATCTTAGGGGGGCTGGAAAGGCCTCAGTCGATCTTTCTGATAAGATCGTTAAGGGAAATTCCTTTCAGACTTCCCACATTCTTTCAGAAAGGTCACATTTTCTCCCTAGTGCTCGAACTGAAAGATGTCTGTTTCACCATCCAGAAAGATGGTGAACCCGTAAACCTCGTGGACCGCGCAAGTCTCGAAATCCCTCGCGGGCATTTCATGGCCATCGTGGGACCTTCTGGTTGCGGAAAAACGACCCTTTTAAAGACAATCGCTGGCCTGAACCCCGAGTCCGACGGATCACTTTGGTGGAACGGCAGAAACCTTTCAGAAGAAGGCGATCTCGAGCCCTGGGAAATCGGCTACGTCCCCCAATTCTCCATCGCCTACGACGAACTCACCGTCGATGAATCCGTGGAAACGGCCACCAAACTGCGGGTAAAAACACGCAGTGCAGAGGATCTCGACCTCCGCATCGACCGCGTTCTCGAAGAATCCGGCCTCACCCCTATCGCCGACCGCGCCGTCAGCGTTCTCTCAGGTGGGCAAAAACGGCGCCTCGGCCTCGCCATGGAGCTGGTCTCCGATCCTAAGCTTCTCCTCTGCGACGAGGTCACCAGTGGCCTCGACCCACGCTCCGAGCGCGAAATCGTCCACTTGCTGCACGAAATTTCCCGCAAGGAAGGGCGCATCGTCCTTTCGGTGACTCACTCGCTGGCCCACCTTGAGCTCTACGACTCCATTCTCGTGCTCCACGAGGGCCGCGTGGCCTACCACGGACCGCCCGAGATGCTCACGCACTACTTCGCGGTCGACCACACCGAGCTCGTCTATCCTCAGCTCGCGAAACAGAACCCCGAAAAGTGGCGTACTTCCTGGCTCAAGCACCAGGACACCTACTACGCGAAGCTCAATAAAACCCGCGATAAGCTGATTACTGAAGGTCGACTCGCCCAGCCCACGGATGCTGCGACCCAAAAGATCAGCGCAGACGAAGACGAGGAAATCGTTCAGGAAGCTGCACCCAAGGACAGAGCACCGGGAATGTTGAGCCAATTTGCCACTTTGTTGGCCCGACGTTGGAAAATTTTCCTGCGCGACCGCGGTCAAGTCATCCTCCAGCTCGCCATTCTCGTCTGCTTCCCGCTTCTCGTCATTCTTTTTGAGGAACGCGGCAATGAACCAATGCAACGATTCATCGATGGAAACTCTTCCAATCTTCAGGCCCAATATGAGAACCAGGCCGCAGTGCAGTCTGATCGCATGAAGGTCGGATCCGCCGTCTCTGGCATCATTATGTTCCAAGTCGTGCTGCTCTCGCTCATGGGATCGAACAACTCGGCTCGGGAAATTGCTGGTGAGCGAAAGATTTTGGAGAAGGAAAAATTCGGAGGGGTCAGGCCCTCCGCCTACCTGCTCAGTAAGGTTGCATTTTTAAGCACCCTCATTGTCATCCAATCGGTATGGATGGCTCTCTTTGTCGAGTTCTTTTGGCCCTTCAGGGGCGACTTTACCCAGCACCTCATCTTCTTGGTTCTCGTCAATGGCGCGATGACTTCGGTCTGCCTCGGAATCTCCAGTCTCATGCGCACCGCCGAGCAGGCCTCTCTTCTTTCGGTCTACCTCGTGGGTTTTCAGCTCCCGCTTTCGGGGGCGGTTCTTGCGCTCCCCGCAAATATCGAGATCCTCACTCGGCCCTTCATTTCCGCCTACTGGGCTTGGTCCGGTAGCGTAAAATCACTGGCGGGCGAACATCTCACTGCAGTCAACTCGGTTGTAGAAACCGGCCTTTCGGGGGTGAATGTCTGCTTCGTCGTTCTCTTGATTCATATTTTTCTCGGTCTTATTACTTCATGGGTCGGCACCAGCCGGCACCAGTGGGATTGATTTTTAATCTCTTATACCTTATAACTATTTTCATGGCTCGTCGCGCAAGTTCTGGTGTTAACACCCAAGGTCTCCTTATCGGAGCGCTGATCCTTGTCGTCGTACTCGGCGGGGCTTACTGGGTTCTCAATAGGAGACCTAGCGCCTTTGATGCCAAACCCGTCAATGTGACCCAAGCCCAAGAAAATGGACGAAGCCTTGCCGGCAACCAATATTCAGTCTCTGGAACCCTTATCGATCGAAAGATTAGAAGTGAGGTCGGCCAGATCGTCGCCCTCAAGATTGAGGAGGATGGCATGACCAAAATTCTTCCCATCCTCTTGGGCAAGGACTTCCAAAGTGGAAATCTCAGTCTACAGGAACAATATTCTTTTTTGATCCAATTTAACAACGATGGCGTCGCGGTGGCGCTTGAAGTAAAACAAATGTAATCCTCACCGTTCCAATCCCATGAAGAAAACTCTTTTCTCTCTCGCGCTCTCCCTGAGTACCGCAGCACAAGTTTACACTCCGCCAGCCGGAGGCGGAAACAATCAAGGCGGGGGAACACCTAGTGATACTAACACCCGCTCGAATCCCCAAAAGAGCGGCAACAGCGGCTCGGTCCTCGGTAATGAAATCGGAGTTTACAATCCTTCCGACGACACCATTTCCTTCAACGGCAGCACTTGGTCTTCCAGCGACAACCGCCTCTTTGAGGCCCGCTTTGAAAAATTCCTAAATGAGCCCGAGGAGAGCTCAGAAGCGGCACTGGAATATCGCGCAACGATCCGCGAGATCCTCGATGCCCTCTCCCCCCATCACAAAGGAGGCCCTTCTTTCAAGGAAGCGGTCGATCTTCTTCCGCGAGCGGCCTCCTACCCCGGGGATGCGCGGCTTTGCGACTCGCTCACCAATGCCATCTATACCGCTACTCTCGCCAAAAGAGACGTCCGCTTTACTACGGAGTTGATGCAGGCCCAGGAGAAAGAAAAATGGCGTCTCATCAATAAGGGTGACTGGAAGGCTCGCACCGACAAGGAACCGGAAGTGGGTGACACTGCCAAAGGTGTGGGGGAGGGAGACGAGGGCGGAAAGGCCGCAAGGAAGGCTCCTCCCTCCACCGGTCGAGGCGTCAACTCTCTTGAATATACAGAGTATCTTCGCCGCATCGCCGAAATCGAAGTCCTCAAGAAGGCCCAGCAAATCAAAGCAGAAGTCAAAACCGAGCTCGCTAAGATGCAATATCAAGCACTCATGGTGCAGTTCTTCATGCAGCGTCGCTTTGAGCACGTCCTGATCGCCTCGCGCTTCTATAACCTGATTTGGAAAGATGGAGATGGCACCCTTTACCTCGACGATAAGTCCGACGTCGACAAGCTCTTCACCGAATCGGTTGGAGTGAGCCCCACTGTTTCCTCGCTTGACGCGCTCGCCAGCGAAGCGATCCGCGATGTCGACAAGGGTGTCGACGCCTTCCTTTTCCTCGTGGAAAAAGAAGAACTTGAGTCCGCCTCCAAACGACTTGCGGAAGCCTACATCATGGGAGAATTCATGCCCACGATCAACACCCTCGAGCGCGAAAAGAAGCGCACAGTGCTTGAATTCGTGAGAGAAGCCTACGTCCTTCTCAATGCCATCGACGTCAAGGATTACACCACCGCTACTGAAAAAATTGCCTCTCTGAAAAGTAAGGCGAAGGACTTTGATGCCACGAAGGCGGAAGCGGCCGTGGCAACTTTCAGCCGCGCGAGCGACATGCATATCATGATGGCCAAGAACCATCTCGCCGCCCGCGATACCGAAAAAGCGCGGGAGGAAATCCAGAAAGCCATGGAAGTCTGGCCCCAGAATCCCAAGCTCGCCGAGTTCGACAAGCTGGTAGAATCAGGTGGCTCCATGATCGCAGCACGAAACGATTTCGACCGTCTCTTTTCCGAGTCTAATTACCGGGAGGTCATGAAGCGCCAATATGAATTCGCCCCGGCCATTCAGGGCGACACCGAGCGCGAAGAGAAGTTCCGCCAAGTCATTGGGAATATTACCGAAATCGAAAGAGCGGTTGAAGGATCCAAGGAAATGGTGCGCGTTGGACAAGCTTATGCTGGCTGGGAAAAGCTCGATATCGTTCATGAAAAATTCCCAGACGATCCGGTTCTCAATCAGCACATGACCCGACTAGCTCCAAGCGTGGCCGACTTCACGATCGCTCTGCGAAATGCCAATTCCCACGAGGAAAACGGTCAGGTTGGTTCGGCTCTTTCATGGTTCTACCAAGCGAAGCATCTGCACCCCACCAGCACTGTCGCCCAAAAAGGAATCGATCGTCTCGTTGACCGCGCCTTGGGGGTTCCGGTCTCGAATTAAGCGCCGAGCTTTCGAAGGAGATCAAAAGAATAAATCCCGCTGCTATGCCCATCCGCCCAGAAGGGCTGAAGGGCGTAACCGCCAACAATCTCAAATTTCATGAGCGTGTAACTGCGCGTTGGATCGTGCGTCACTTTGGGCACCAGGACCTTTCCTGTCACATCGGGCTCCCCCTTGCAGGCGGCACAGGGACATTCCCTCCGAAGTGGCTCCAGCTGAAGATAACTTTCCGAGCCATCTCCCCATGCTAGGGCGAGCTCCGCGCCGATCACGACGGCATTTTGTAGCGTAAGTGGATTCATTAATTTTTTGGGCTCCAAGCAGAACGGGCTCCAAAAATTGCCGAGCCCACCCGCACAATGGTCGAGCCTTCTTCAATGGCAACCTCGTAGTCGCCACTCATCCCCATGCTCAATTCGGGCAGCTCGCGGCCGGATCGTTTACGAAGGTCGTCCTGGAATTCGCGCATTTTTTCGAACCATGGCCGCGCATCCTCTGGGGTCTCGGCCCGAGGAGGGATGCACATCAGGCCCCGCCAGTCGAAATGCTCGAAGGAACACAGGGCATCTAGATTCTCAAGAAGTTCCTCTTTTCCAAGGCCCGCTTTACTCCCTTCATCCGCTAGATTCAACTCGAGAAAAATACGGGGACAGATCCCCAGCTCTCCCGCAATCCGATCGGTGAACTGCGCGAGCTTCATCGAAGAAATACTGTGAATCACCGAAAACAGCGAAAGGACTTTACGCACCTTATTACTCTGCAGCGTTCCGATAAAATGCCACTCAAGATCCTGAGACATCACGGGAATCTTTTCCTCCCCTTCCTGAAGGCGATTCTCCCCAAAAAGGTGATGCCCTGCTTCAACGGCTTCTTGGACCACCTCAACGGGCCAGGTCTTAGAGACGACCATCAGTTGGACCTCATCCGCCTTTCGGCCCGAACGTTTGGCTGCCACTGAAACGCGTTCTTGGACGCCCCTGAGGCTCTCAGCGATCTGGCTCACGGCGCTTTCTTAGACGTCAGTGAAACAAGATCGAGTAAGACGTTCAGTCCTTCTCGCTTCCCAGCATCAATTCCGCTTGGCCATTCAGGAGTGTCATCGAGGTCCTCTAAATCATTCTTGGCCCTGCGCATGTGCCGCTTGTCATCCTCTTTGCGATTCACTTTCGGAAGCGTGTCGATTTCGAGATCATCGAGGTTGAGACGATAAACCGAAAATGTTTTATCATCCTCTTCTTCCACCTTTTCAAATCGAGCACGACGCTCACGGTTACGGGCCTTACGCTGCACTTCGTTCACCTTGGTCTCAGCCTTTCGATCCTTCTTGTTCAGCGAGATGCGGTTTTCTTCAATGCGCTTCTTCACTCGAGTCATATCTTCCCGAACGTATTGGTAATCCTTGCTAGCCTTGATCCGTGCTGCGCTTCGTTCTGCTAGAACTGCGGTTGGAAGGCTCTCCTTTGGAAAGGGTTTGAAGTTTGAGGCGGGTCGAATGACGTCATGCTCCAAGGCATGCCGCGCATAGGCTTCACCCACTTCAAGCACATCAGTGAGGGCTGGAAGATGGATGTCTGGAACGACTCCATCATTCTGCGTCGAACTTCCTGATGGTCGGTAGTATTTTTGAATCGTGAGCTTCAGCGCTCCCGCCCGATCGCGGTCACTCCACACCGGAAGTTGGCGCCCAATTGGAATGGGCTGTTGCACTGTCCCTTTTCCAAAAGTGCTCGCACTCCCCACAATAACAGCCCGGTTATAGTCCTGAAGCGCTCCTGCGATGATCTCGCTCGCCGATGCGCTTCCCTTGTCCGTCCAAACAACAAGTGGCCCGTCATACAAAGGCTTGCCGAACCCAGCGTTGAGAGACTGGGTACTTCCCCCGGTGCGTTTGATCTGAACTACTGAGCTCCGGCCATTGAAAAATCCCGTCATCCGCTGAACCTCATCGAGAGCACCGCCACCATTGCCACGAATATCGAGGGCAATCCCATCGACGCCCTCTTTCTTCATCCGCTCCACGATGCGCTCAACGTGCACCGAAACATTTCGAGAGCGATCCTGCCGGTCAAAATAGAACTGAGGAATTCGAATAACACCCAACTTGGTGACTTCATCTCCGTTCTTATACTCAAAAATTTCACCCGCTGACTGTTCGTCCTTCATATCGACCAACTCCCGCTCAATCACGATGACCCGGGTTTCTCCCGCTGCACCATCCGCTGGCTCCACCTTTAAAGCCACCTCACTACCTTCTTCACCACGGATTTTCTCAACAACCTTGTCGATGGTGAGAAACATGATGTCCGTCCAGTTCCCGTCATTGATGGAATCCACCGCGATCACTCGGTCGCCCAGCTGAAGTTCTCCCGCTCTATCCGCAGGGCCATTATTGACAATTCCTTCGATCTTGGTCGCCCCATCATCTTCCGCCCGAAGAAGCGCGCCAATCCCCACCAGCTTGTTGCTGATATCAACATTGAACTGATCAAGCTCACGCGCGCTAAAATACTCAGTATGAGGATCATGCGAACGGGCAACCGCACTCAAAAAATAGTTTGCGACATCCTCATCATCCGCCTTTTCAATTCCCTGTAGGTAACGGTCATAGCGCTGGGCCAGTTTTTCCCGCGGTGGAAGCTCATCGCCAAGGGGACTCTCCTTTTCCTGCTCCTTCGCCCTTTCGGCAATATCATCCCGACGGAGCTGCTCGGCGAGAAGAGACGCTTCGAGCTGAAGTTTCATGAGATGATTTGCTTCGGCTGTATCCTTGGGCCAAGGCGCGTCCTCTCGGTCACGCATAATGGAAACCTCACTTTCAAAGGTAAATTTGCCATCCTTGAGCAATGCGGAAATCGCAGAAACTCGCTCCTTAACCCGGGTCTGATAGCGTTTATGAATTTCCCGGGCCATCGCGATCGCCTCTTTGCTCGCTAGAAGGTCGGTCACCTCGCTTCGGTATTTCTTCGAAAATTCATCAATATCGCTTTGCACAAAGTAGAGCCTGGAAGAATCAAGATCGTGGATGTAGTCATCGAAGATGCGTTCGCTCAGCTTCTCATCAAAGTTCATCCTAGCATAGTGCCCATTCTGTAGCAGACGAGTGACCTCAAGTCCCACAAGGTCGAAGTCAGCAGCCCGGGAGCTACAGCTAGAAAGGAGCCACAGCGCGGCCATCGGGGCAAGGAACCAGCGAAACGTTTTCATAATTAAATCTTGGCGATCAACACATTGGTGCTGACGTGATGAAAGTCCACCAAAAGGAGTCATCTGTCCAAGTCCTTTTAGCCAAACCAAAAAAACCACCCGTCGAAACGACGAGTGGTTCTGCAAACTTAAGTTGTGCCAGAGTCTAATTCCCCCTCCAAGTTTTCTGAGGCACCTCGATCAAATCTCCTGGAAGGACATTAACGGTTTTCGCCTGATCCTCTTTGAGGTTGTAATTGAACACCCGCCCTGAGCGGAAAAGCTTCACCCGGGTGATCGCGCCAAAAGGAGTCTCACCACCCGCAGCTTGAATCGCCGCATACAGGGTCAGGTTGTTTGACCAAGGCTTTTGTCCCGTAATCTTCACCTGCCCACCCACAGTATACATCTTTGCCGCAACTTGGGCATCGGTAGGAACAATAACGGTAAAATTGGGATCCGTATAGATTCCTGCACTTTTGTAGGCTGCGGCAATCGCTTGGGCCAA
>Ga0307999_1000367_pt1 | contig 12836 bp, 17 predicted proteins | sample Neamet1_FD_203158 | JGI IMG/M metagenome (GOLD analysis project Ga0307999, IMG submission 203158) | Marine microbial communities from water near the shore, Antarctic Ocean - #1 | ecosystem: Environmental > Aquatic > Marine > Unclassified | place: Southern Ocean | collected 2014-06-04 | reverse complement strand
CATAAAACTATATTCGTTATTTCAAATTACCACTTTTTAACTCTTTATATACACAGGTTCGTTATTCAATTTTAATCTTTAATTTATGTTGTTATATAATACACTAACGTTCAATATGCTATTATCATTGTATATTATTTTATAAAGAACATAAAATATGGCTAGTTTTTAGATCAAATTTTACGAAACATACGTACGTTACTGAGTTTCGTATTTAAAATTATAAAATGTTAAATAACATTTTTAGATTTGCTATAATATTTAAAATAAATGTATGAGTCGATTTTTAACAATTACCTTAGGGATATTATTTATATCGTTTACTAATCCATCAAAATTCAGTTATAGAGCCGAATGTTCTAGTTTAGATAGTGATGGTAATATAACACTAAAAATATGGGACACAAAAAAAGGTAAACGATTTAAAACTCATCAAGCAAGTATTAATGCTGTTCATTGTATTTTGTATTCTGGTATTTCAGGTAATGGTTGTGGTAATCAAAACCCGTTGTTAAACAATGAGGAAACAATTGAGAAATTTGAAAAAGAAAATCCAGATTTTTTTCAGAAATCGGGTGACTATACAAAATATATTAGGAGTGGTGCTGTAGTAACTGCTATTCCTTCAATAATTGGAGATAAATCATGGAAAGTGTATGAAGTTATTGTAAATAAAAAGCAGCTCGAAAAATACCTTACAGATAAACAAATTAAAAAAACATTAAACAATGGATTTTAACGTAAAAAAACTACTTTCACTATCATTCTTTACAATAATTTTAGCTACTGGGTTTGGCCAAGCCAAAAAGCCTACCTTAATGATCTTACCAAGTGACAATTGGTGTACTCAACGTTATTTTATGACTCAGTTTGATAACCAAGGTACCAAACAAAATGTACCTGATTATAAGACTGCTTTTCAAGAAGATACTGAGCTTGGACAAGTGATTAGTAAGATTGGTGGATTAATGGTCGATAAAGGATTCCCGTTAAAGGATGCTGAGCAAGAATTGAAACTTGTTGAACAGAGAGGGGCTGAAGATAATATGACAATGAGTAAGTCAAGTGGGGCATCATTAAATGAAAGCCCTTTAGACATGCTGAAAAAGAGAGCTAAAGCAGACATAATTATACAGATATGGTGGAAAGTTAATAAAGGTGTCAAAGGAAAATCAGTGTCGTTTACTATAGAAGCTTTAGATTCATATACTGGTAAACGTATTGCTTCATCTACAGGTAGTAGCAATCCTTCAGATGAAATTGTGTCTGAAATGTTAATGAAGGCTGTAGAATCAAATATTGGGGCATTTGGAGACCAGCTGCAGAAGTACTTTGATGATTTACTTACTAACGGTAGAGAAGTCTCAATTTTTGTAAAAACTTGGGATACTTGGGGATTTGATTTGGAGGAAGAATTTGAGGGAGAAGAATTAACTGATATAATAGATGATTGGATGGCAGATAATACTGTAAGTGGCAGATACAGCTTAACGGATGCTTCAGAGAATTTTATGCTTTTTGAGCAAGTTAGAATACCAGTGTATGATGATAGAGGAAGGGCTATTGACGCACGTAAATTCACAAAAAATTTACGTAAATTTTTATCCGGAGAAGAATATGGAATTACTAGTAAATTAATGACTCGCGGACTAGGTGAAGCAATTTTAGTATTGGGTGAAAAATAGAATAAATATGAAAAAAATATTTTATACAGTTTTAATTGTTGTAACCTCAAGTATAGGTATAGCTCAGAATCTTAAGGATTTCGGAAGAATAGTATTAAATACACATATGCAAGAGTATGAAGGTATTCCTACTTCTGCTGTTAAAATGTTAAAAAACAAACTCGAACAAATAGCTAGTAAAAATGGTATGGGTGGAAGTGAAGTAAACCCAAGGTTTATTATAACTGCTGCAGTTAATATTACTACTAAAGATATTATTGCAGGGCCACCGCAAATGATTGCTCAGAATTTGGATATTACCTTTTTTATTGGGGATGCTATTGATAATATAAAATTTAGTTCTCAAACAATTTCATTAAAGGGTGTTGGTACAAATGAAACCAAAGCATTTATGGGAGCATTTAAAACTATTAACCCCAATAAAACAGAACTAAAAGAACTTATTGAGGAAGCCAAAGGAAAAATAGTTGCCTACTATAATTCTAAATGTGATTTTATAAAAAAAGAAACTGCTACAATGGTGTCGCAAGGGAATTTTGATGGAGCAATATATAAGCTATCATTAATACCAGAAGTTTGTCAAGATTGTTATTATGAGTGTTTAGATTTAACAAACAATTATTACCAACAAAAAATTGATGCCGATTGTAAAACAAAATTGAATGAGGCAAAAGTTACTTGGACGACAGCTCAAAACCCAGTAGGGGCTGAAAAATCCGGAGATATTTTAAGCACTATTAATCCAATGGCAATCTGCCAAACAGAAGTGTCTGCATTTATTAAAACAATTGATGACAAACTAAAAGCCGATGAAAAAGCAAGATGGCAATTTAAAATGAAGCAATATGCGGATAAAATTGCCGCACAAAATGAACAGGTTCGAATTGCTGAAGAAAAAGGGCAAAGAGATGATATCTACCGAGAAAACCAATCGCAACGAGATGCTATCTCTCAAGAAAAGCAATCTTTCCGAAATTATGAATTGGATAAAATAAATTCTAATAACTCGCGCGAAATTGCTGTAGAATATGCCCGAAACCAACCCAAAACAGTAACATATAATAATAATAATATTTTTTGGAGATAATGTATGGATTATTTTAGAGGAACTAAAAAACAAATTTCACCATGCATTGTATCAAAAGCAAAGTATGCACTAAATCTTAAAAAGAACAAACCTTTTAATACGAAAATATGTAGTTATGAATATTGGTGTAAAGTAATTGATACTTTTTCTTTGAAAAATAATCTTACGTCTAAGAATACTCAAGAGGCCAAAAATAAATTCAAATCATTAATCAAATAAAAAGATGAAAAAACTACTATTGCTTTTAACACTTGCATTTACATTAACCGTAAATGCCCAAGATGACAAAACCGTAACCTTGACTGTAAGTGGTCAAGGAGCAACGCAAGATGAAGCCAAGCAGAACGCTTTGCGAAGTGCCATTGAACAAGCCTTTGGTACATTTATTTCCTCAAAAACAGAAATATTAAATGATGAGCTAGTTAAAGATGAAATTGTTTCGGTGGCTAATGGTAATATTCAGAAGTTTGAAATTATTTCTGAGGTGAAAATACCTAATGGTGAATACACAACTTCTCTAAAAGCTACTGTTTCTGTTACTAAATTAACCTCATTTGTTGAGAGTAAGGGAATTGTTGCTGAGTATAAAGGCAGTTTGTTTGCATTTAATATAAATCAGCAAATCTTAAATGAGACAAATGAAGCTAAAGCTATTGATGAAATAATAAAAATTACTTCTAGTATTCTAAATAAATCTTTTTATGGCACAATTTCTCCAGATGAACCTTTGATAGTTAAAGATAATACTTATAAATTACCATTTGAAATAGAAATTCGAGTTAATGAAAATATAAATACGGCAGTAAAATACTTCAATGATAATATAAATAAACTCGCGTTAACACAAACTCAGAGAAATGACTATATTAAATTAAATAAGCCTGTGTATGAGATAATAATTGTGTCACCCAGTTCTCCTATCAATGGGAAATTTACATATAAAAACAGCAAGTATAGTATCTGTCCAGTTGCAATATCTGATTACAACCCTGCAGATTGTAAATTTTACTCTTTGTACTTAAGAAATGAATTATCATATAATTTATTGACTTCTTTTTTACATAAATCCTTTTATGATATTTTTCAATTTAATATTACTACTGATAATAATTTAATTCTTGATGCTGAAATTAGTATGTTAAAGTGTGGAAATACAGGTCATCTAATGAGCCGTGCAACTGGATTAATCCCTTTTTCTTCACCCAATATCAGTATAAAGAGCGATTTAAATATAATCATCCCAAATTCTCATTATTTATGTGGAGGGGCATCTTGGAATAATGAAAATTTTTCAACAATTAATAAATCTTTAGCAAAATACTTTTGTAAAAGAGGACGGGCAAGAACAAATGAATTACAACGCGGTTTATCTCCAAGAAGAATTCCGGTATTGGTAATATTACTGCATCAATACCAAAATGATGGTCTAGTTTATCAATTATTTGGAAGCTCTAATATTTTGTTAAGTGACCTTGGAAAGATGTCAAGCATAAAAATCGATTATTCAAAAAATAAACTTTCTAAGATAAAATAATTCTAAAGATAAAATTAATCCTATTACTAAATGATGTCAGATATAGAAATTCTACTTGTCCAATTTCCTTTACTTAAAGAATTAGAATATAAAGAATTGGTTTATCAGGGTAAAACACACCCCTCTTTAGCTGCTGGGGTGGTTAATGCTAATTTACCATATAAACCTGGCGTATATCTTGTTTATGATTATAGTGAGAATAAATTAGGAAAATTATTGTATGTGGGTAAAGCTGGTGTTAATAAAGAAGGAGAAATCAATGCTCATCAAATTCCAAAAAGATTATTAGCTGTTTGTTATCCCCCGGAAAAATATTTAAAGAAAATAAAATCTAAACATCCATCTAGAAATTCCGCTTGGCCAATTATGATGGAGATTGATAAAATTAGTTCTATTAAAATATTTTGTTTTTTCTCAAATATTGGAGCAGACTTCAAGGTTTTAATGGAATATAATCCATTAGAACTGGAAAACCAAATTAGAAATAATCTTACAGATAAACCCGAATGGGCAAAAAGAAAATAAAAATGAAAAAACTACTATTACTTATAACCATCGCATTCTCATTAACAGCCAACGCCCAATCCTTCAACGATGACAAAACAGCGTTTACTAACTTTCTAAAACGTATGTATACAGCCACACCTTTTGAGGGAGTGAAAATTGTAGATGACTACGATCATCAATATTTATTATCGGTAATAAGTTTAGATAAGGCAAAATACACGAATCCTTCAATAATGAACCGAATTGCACAAGTAAAAGCACAATCGCAAGCCAGTACCTTTTTAAATGGGGCTACTATTTCAATGGATATGGTTATCACAACTTCTGAGAAAACTTCAGAAGATACCACACGTACCATCATAGAAACGGTGGAAAGTATCAAACAAAATTCGATGGGTTTTACACAAGGGCTTGAATTGCTTTCCAATTTTGAAAATGCCGATTCGAAAAGAATGGTGTTTATGTATTACAGAGAAATAAAAAAGAACTAAAAAAATAATATATGAAATCTATCCAGTGTAAGAATCACAAACAATTTGGTTATTGAGGATCACCATAATTCCAAGGTTGGTCACACTCTTCACCACTCAATCTTATCATACCATCTACAAATTTTGTAGTGTTACCATAGACAAAGTCTCCAGAAATTCTACTTCCATACTTTTTAGCACAAGCCTTAATTTTTGACACCGACGCTGGACCGAAAACTCCCTCTGCCTTCGATAGCTTGACTCCTTTATTATATTCACAAGCAGATGGACCACAACTAGTTAAGGTCAAAAGACTTATAGCGAAAAGTCCATAAATTATATTTTTCATATTTAAAATTTTAATAAAACTAACAATATTTAATAATCACGCTAGACATTAAATATGGATTACGAACCTATATTACCTAGTCAAGAATCATTTAAAGAGATTAGGACGAGTGAGATTGTAGCAATCCCCCTTTAATTCCAGTAGTACCTATTAATCATTTTCACAAAGATAACCAAACCACCCAATTGGTGTTGCCCAAATATCTCTAGTTAACCCTCTCTTGCTTTTGTCTTTCACTCCAATATATTTTTCCACACAATCTTCATAATCATCCATATCAAAATCATTGTAATCAAAATCACCTGTTACTTGAACATATGCAGCGTCCATATAAAGTTGTTCACATTCACAATCTGATGGCGACCCACAACTAAAAACAATAAATGATAGTAAAAGGATAATTGTATAATTTAATGATTTTTTCATAATAATTTTATTTTTAATTTAATACAAACCTAAGAATCTTATTTAATATTTTTTTATTCTAAATAAGAAACTATGCAACGTTCGAATATTTCACAATATTTTATAAAAAAAATCTTTTAAATTAATATCTCAATTGATGTAGATTACTTTTCTCATTTAACTATTCTATAAAATGAGCTATAGTGATTGATTTTCTAATTAGGCTTTGTCATTACATTTTATTGTTATAATTTCATCTAATCTTGTCGTATATCGTAGTGATAAATGTTTTTGATTCATTTTCCATGTCTTACCTAAATCTTGACAGGCTAACTTAAGTTTTTTTTGACCTACCGTATTATTTAATTTGTCAACTACTTGCATTAAGACCTTGTGTTTGGGATTCTCTTCAGAAAACATATTCAATTGCTTTTCATTTTCTGGCGTAATGCCCATCACAATAACACCTGCTTTTTTATAACTATAGCCTTTTTTGTAAATAAGGCTTAGTCCTTTTACGGCTAACTTTACAATATCTATGCTGGAGTTAGTAGGGTAGTCGGTACTCATAATAATACGTCCATTATGTTGAGGTAAATCATTTCTATGTCTATTCGTTTGTATAAACACATGAATTAGGTTACAGCATGACTGTTGCTTTCTTAATTTTTCTGCACATGTAACAGAAAAGGTTGAAACTCTTTCCTGAATATCACTAAGTTTTATGTAGTTTTTGTCAAAAGTCCTTGTAGTCGCTATCGCTTTCTTTTGTTTTGCTTCTTCCAATTCAAGTTGAGGAATACCTTCTAACTCACGCTTTAATCTCAATCCTACGACTGACATATTATTTCTAACCCATTCGTCAGGTAACTGAGTAAAATCGTAAGCTGTTTTTATACCTTGACTCGTTAATCTTTTTTCATGACGAGAGCCAATCCCCCAAACGTCACCTATTTTAAGCCATTTAAGGGCTTTTATGCGTTTCTCTTCCGTATTTATAATGTATACCCCATTAGTTCTTTTAGGGAACTTCTTTGTGATGTGGGTCGCTGCCTTTGAAAGTACTTTAGTTGGAGCTATACCTACACTTACTGGTACACCTGTATTTTTTTTAATTAACTCATGAATTTTTTGACCATAGATGTGTAAGTCAAATAATTCAAAACCATCAAACTCAAGAAAGGCTTCATCAATACTATAAACCTCTATGTCTGGAGAGAAGGTAGAAAGAAGATTCATTATCCTTTTACTCATGTCTCCATAAAGCGGAAAGTTAGAAGAAAATACATTTACATGATTTTCTTTAAACATTTTTTGGAATTGATATGCAGGTGCTCCCATAGGTACACCTATCGCTTTTGCTTCATTACTTCTAGCAATTACACAACCATCATTATTAGATAATATTACAATAGGTTTATGTCTAAGGTCAGGTTTAAAAACCCGCTCACAAGAAGCGTAAAAGTTATTACAATCTACTAGAGCGTACATTAGACGTTTTTTATTACGTTGATAACAATACCCCAAATAGTGAAGTCATCCTCCTTAGTCACTTTAATAGGTTTATAGTTCTTGTTTTCAGCTATGAGCCAAATAACATCTTTTTCTATTTTGATTCTTTTTACAGTAAACTCGCCATCTATAAAGCAAACAGCAATACGACCGTCTGTGGGGTTAATACTTTTATCAATGATAAGTAAATCTCCATTATTCATTCCTGCATCTATCATAGAGTCACCACGTACTCTTCCATAAAATGTGGCGTCTTTATTTTTAATTAGAGCTTGGTTCAGGTCAATAGAAGAATCTAAGAAGTCATCTGCAGGGGAAGGAAAACCTGCACTAATACCATTTTCTACAAAAGGTAATCTAAGTTTTATTGATACATCAGGAAGTGATATATCAAGTCCCCCTTTAAGATGATATTTAGTAGGTTTTATCATCAAAAAATTGCTGTATTATTATTATTATTATTAAGTCTATGCATAAGTTTACTGTATTAGGTAGTCTACCTAAATGGTAGATTATGTTAATGAAGACAAATTTACAATTAATGACTATATAATAATCTAAATCTTGATTAATTATTAATCTTTTTTATTATTATTTAATAGCTATTGTGTTATTTTAGTTGAATAAATAATAGTGAAATATAATATTGTTTTGGCAGTGTAATTGCTAAAAAAGATTTGTCTCCTGAAATATTTAAAGATGAAAAGGGAATTATAGATTTTTAGAAAAAGTAATTTTCAGACGATACTATGTAATAAAATTTTATAAAATCGAATAATAGCTTTATACGTTCGTATAATAAATTGAAATATGAAAACATTAAAATTATTACTTATTTAATTATTTTACTAGTAAATTTATTTTGAATCAAAAGATAGATGTTTTTATTACAATAATAAATATTGAAGGAATAAAAAGTATTAAATAAAAAGTAAATAATATGAGTTAATCCTTCATATGTGTATTTAAAGTGAACGGAGTCTATTATCAAAGTAGGAAATAAGGCCTAGATAAAACCTTAAGTAAAACCAATTCGCTATGAAACAATTATTAATTTTAGTTCTTATGTTGACCGGGGCAGTTAATGTGGGGATATCACAAGTAAAGTACACTTCTTATGAAGTAGGAGGTTCAAATAAACCATTAGATTGCTGTATAAGTAACGCAAGCATCTTTGTAAACATGTTTTCTTCTGATAAAGTGGATAAATGCCAAGGTATATGCCTTAGGTTCGATGAGATTGAAGGATATAGGGAGTTCATTACCCTATTAAAAGAGGATTTTATGGAGTTAGAGAAGGAAGTAAAGGAGAGAGGTAAGCGTAATGCCAACCCAAAACCTTCATACATGTACCCATACTCTAACATATACTTCTATAAAGATGGCAGAATGAGATACGGAGACGGAGACATACACTCTTTGATTACATTGGTAGATGGAGACGTATCAATCACTGTCAGCTCTAACAATATTATTTCTAGCAAGGATAAGAAGATGAAGTTTAAAGGGGTGTTCATTGTATTTAGATCAGAAAGAGACTTCGAGCAGTACTTAGATATACTAAGTAAGAGTGTTGTAGATAAAGGTAAGGAGTTATATAAGAAAAACCTTTAGTAAACTCCTAATGATTACCAAATATTAAAAAACAAAAAATAATGAAACAATACACAAACTCAATAATTTTTGGAATTGCAATAGTTGCATCTTCCATTTTTCTTGGAAAAGCTTATTCAGACAGAAATAAAGTTGATGGGGAAATAAAGGTTACTGGATTAGGGAAGGCAGACTTTTCTTCTGACTTAATTGTTTGGGAAGGACGATTTGGGTCTCAAAACATTGACTTAAAACAAGCATACCTAACTTTGGAAAGTAATAAATCTACTATAGACAAGTATTTAACTAAAAAAGGAATTAATACAAATCAGCTTGTTTATAGTGCAGTTAAAACAAATCAAAAAAATAAACGAATTTATTCCTCTAGCGGAGATTACATAGGAGAAAAATTCTCAGGTTATGAATTAACTCAATCTGTTCAGATAGAATCTAAAGAAGTTGATAAAATTGAGAAAGTAGCAAGAGAGATTACAGAATTATTAAATCAGGGAGTTGAGTTTTATTCAGAATCACCAAGGTATTATTACACAAAACTAGCAGACTTAAAAATTGAAATGATTTCTAAAGCAACTAAAGATGCTAGAATACGTGCGGAAAAGATATCTGAATTTTCAGGTGGGGAATTAGGAGAATTAGAATCTGCTAACATGGGTATTTTTCAAATTACTGGACAAAATTCAAAAGAAAATTATTCTTGGGGTGGTACTTTTAATACAAGTTCTAAAGAAAAAACAGCATCAATTACTATGAAATTAGTGTATAAGATAAACTAAAAATATTTGGTATCACTCTATATAACAAATAATGTGTTCTGTGTTTTTAGAATGTCAAGAAATTAAAGTTGATGTTGCTTTAACATGATTTTATGTTAATAGTGTTTAGCTCCTAAATCCGCCAATATCTAAATGTTTACCGTTATGATACAATTATTATGAAAAGACAAATTACAATCATAGTGTTATTTCTAATTTTTAAATTAAGTTCTGCTCAAGAATTGAAAACAGAATATCAAAAAGTTGTTAAGACATTCGTTGAATGCATCAAAAATAATAACACTAATAAATTACAAACGTTGATTACTTACCCTCTAAGGAGAGAATATCCACTTTCAGATGTTAAGGATCAATATGAATTTCAAAAACGATATAATGAAATTTTCGATGAAAAATTAAAAAAAATAATTATTGAATCAGTCATCAAGAGTGATTGGTATGCTGTAGGTTGTAAAGGGATAATGTTAAATAGTGGCACTCTCTGGTTGGACTGTAATGGAAGGTTAATTGCCGTAAATTATCACTCAGATTTAGAGCTATCCAAAAGAACTGAAATGGTTAAAAATGATAAAAATTCAATTCATGAAAGTATAAAATATTTTGAAGAACCTATACTAATCATGGAGACAGAAAAATTCAGAATTAGAATAGATAAATTGAACAACGGAAAATATAGATATGTTTCTTGGTCAATAAAATCTAAAATGAGTGAAAAACCAGATTTAATAATTAAAAATGGGCGTTGGATTCCAGAAGGTAATGGAGGAAATCATAGGTATGAATTTGACAATGGAAACTATAAATATGAGTGCTCTATTATTATACTTGGAGCAAATAACACTCCACCAGCTCATGTGATAGTTTACAAAAATGATGATGAAATATTGAATGAGCCCGCACAAATAATAAGAAAATAAAAGTGTCTAACAAAAGTTAATTTTTGTGTATCTATGAGGTAAAGTATAAAGTTCTAATCAGTCCGTCAATTTTTTTGATTTGGCTATTAAGAAGAAAAATATAAAAACAAAATATTTTTTTTTGCTATGTATGTTATCTAAATTTTTATTACTTTTAATCCGTTCGAAACATCATTTAATCGTTGTATATCATTAAAATAGATTATGAAATTAACGCAAATAATTAAAACTGTAAAGGAATTACAAATGATTAAAAGTTCTGATGATATTGTTTCTTTGTTTGTGAATTATCCAATTATGAAAAATTCATTATTCAGTATTTAACTAAAAAAGGAATAATCACAATAATCAATTAGATACAGACCAATAATTACTAAGGTTTTGGGATTGATAAAATTTAAAATATGATAAAATTTATATGTATATTTATAACATTAAGCTTCCTTTCTTGCAAGGATAGTGTTACTATAAAAGAGTTGAAGTTATTACCTGTTAGAGGCAGGTCAACTCCAGGAGCTTTAATAGTCACTAAAGGAAATTTAATAGATACTATTTATGATTGTACATATTCAAGAACTCCAAAATATAAATTATTATACAGTAATGGTAGGGACTATCTTTTTACAAGCTGTGATATGAATGGTGGAGGAAATAATATTAGGACCTTTTCCCTTTGGTCTTTAGAAAATGAAAACTTTTTAGATACACTTTTTTATAAAGAGATTTATATTTCTGAGGTTTCTTCTAATCATCCAAAATACCCTGAGTTTCGTAAATGGACTCAAAGAGAAATAGATTTTAAATTTACTAATCAAAAGGTTACATTTATTATAGATTCTATTGTTACTAGTTTGCATTGGGATACAGCAGAATCTTTAGATACAATATCAATGGGTGAAAAAGTTCAAGTCTTTGATATTTAAATTAAAAACCTGGATTTAACGAATTTTTAACCTTTCTTGACTGAAATGTTAAATTTTTGAAAATGAAAAAAAGGGTATATAAAAATGTAAGTTTTAAAAAAACAATGAAAAAAAATAAAATAATTTTAAGTTCAGTTTATCTCATCTTTGCTATTTTTATGATGAATATATCGTCTTATGGATATCCAGAATTATATCTAAATAACATTGGAAGTTTATTTTTACTTAGCCTAATGGTAATAGATGTTTTTAAAAATATCTTAAGTAAAATAGGATTCTGGGGGTTCTTCCTTTTTTCCGTATTTCACTCTGTAGGCTCTACCTGGCTCTATTCTTTCGTGCCATATAATGAAATGTTCATTAATTTATTTGGGTTTAATCTCGATGCTTATTTTGAATTCACAAGAAACCATTATGATAGATTTGTTCACTTATCCTTTGGCTTACTCCTCTTTGGGACTGCAAAAGATGTCATTATACACAAATATAAATTTAATAAAAAGCAGGCTTTATTGATTGCATTTTTGAGCATTCAGGTATTTAGTATGTTATACGAACTTTTTGAATGGAGAATTGCCGTTTCATTATCAGAAGGAATGGCTGAGAGCTATAATGGACAGCAAGGAGATGTGTGGGATGCCCATAAAGATATGTCACTGGCAATGCTAGGGTCTATCATAATATGGGGACTCTTCTGTTTAAAACCGAAGAAGACGTCATGATATAGTGGTGATTTGAGTGCCGTGAAAACTAATACAAATTAATAAATAAAGCAAAACGAGAAGGGAATTTAAATTAATTAATAAAATGAGAAAAATAACGACAATATTTGCTGTAATAATTCTAACAAGTTGTTCATGCCCAAAAACTGAAACGGAGCCCAAAAACAACTATTTAATTGGGGAAATATATGGGATTGATGTTTCTCATCATCAAGGAGAAATTGATTGGAAAAAAGTAAAGAAATGGGAAGATGAAAAACTTGATTTTGTTTATATAAAAGCAACAGAAGGAGCTACTTTTATTGACGAAAAATATTTAGAAAATTTTAAAGAAGCAA
>Ga0307999_1000366_pt1 | contig 12837 bp, 15 predicted proteins | sample Neamet1_FD_203158 | JGI IMG/M metagenome (GOLD analysis project Ga0307999, IMG submission 203158) | Marine microbial communities from water near the shore, Antarctic Ocean - #1 | ecosystem: Environmental > Aquatic > Marine > Unclassified | place: Southern Ocean | collected 2014-06-04 | reverse complement strand
TGGGTTCTCAATGTCATTAGTATTTAAATTATCAAATGCAGGATTCAATACAAACTTAACGTTAGCTAAGAAAGGAATAGTAAAGCTTGTGTAAGCAAAACCATAATCTAAATCCATACCTGAACCTTTAACAGCTCCGATATCTGATGCATTTTGAACTAGACCTGAACCATATACTTCATCAGCAATAGCTTTGTTGATCAATTGCATACCACCAATACCTGTTTGTACAACAAGTGATCTTTGTGGATCTGGTCCTTTAAATTCAACTTTACCTTGGTAGAAGTTGTAAAGTTCAGACTTAAACATGTCAAGAGTAAATGAAGACTTGTTATATACTCTTTTGAAAGAGTTATCTAACTGTGCCCATAAACCTACAGATAATCTAATATCATCCGGTCCATCTTGTTTAATTCTACCACCTTTACCCCACATTAGGTAAGTTTCAATATCCGTTGCAATTTTAGATAAGTGAGCTGCTTCCATATTTGTAATGAAAGTTCTTGTTAGAGTTCCATTTTCAAATGCTTCTCTAGCGCCTGCTTTACCCATATTTGCTACAAGTCCTTCTATACTAGGTACAGATGGGTTGTTTGGATCAGTGTTAAAGTTTCTCCAGATTTCAGTTACAGGTACAGTACCATCAGCGTTTAATCCACCTTTGATCATTAAATCTGCTCTTGAAGAAATTGAATAGTGAACGTGTGCTTCTGCTCCTCCTACAAAATTGTAAAATTCACGGAAACCAGATCCAGTTTCAATGTCTGAGAAACGTTCTCCGTACTCACCTCTTGCAGAACCTTTTCTGAAGAACTTTGTACCTTTAGCTAAATACTTGTTATCCAAGATAGCTGCATTGTTATTGTTAACTAATTGAACAGTATAAACAAAACCGTCACCTGCTGGGATAATATCATCAGCTGTGATGTAAAGTTCAAGTCCATTATACTTATCATAAGTAATAATGTCACCATGTCCAAAAGTTCTTTTATTGATCTTCACTCTAAAAAGTGTACCATCAATACCTTTTGATGTGTTTGCTGCCTCGATATCCGCTACAATGTAAGGAAGATCTTGTGCAATAGGAGTTTGCCATTTGTACTCACCACGAGCGTTATCCACCATGATAGTATTCTTTCCACCGAATGAAGCCATTTGATATAAAGGCATTTCTACCTTTTGGGTCATTGCCCATAAATCAATTGGTCCCATATCCATAGGCTCCGGGTTACCGAGCATTTGGGTAAGGTGATAAGAATCAACATGAGAACTTGCCTTGTAGCTTGTATCTCTTAGGAAAATCCCATTATTTAATACTGGAGTTGCCATAATTCTAATTGTTTTTGTTTGTTAATAATTGTTTTTACTTGTTTATATTTAATTGTCTAATTAAATTCTTTTAAAAATGTTAGCCGGTCTTTGTATTTTTCTTTTACTAGATGACTTACGTTTATTATCTTCTTCTGCTTGGTGTACTCCTAATGATGCACCACCTGCACTTGACTGTTCAGTTTTTAATTTCCTTACTGTCTTTTCTATAGTAGCCTGTGCACCTTTACTCATGATCTTAGCTTTATAAGCTTCTGGATCTTGTAATAACCATAATGCTTCAGAAATCAATCCATAGTTAGGTTCAACAAATTGATACTTCTCTAATAAGTGCCCTAATAAATTAGTGTTCTTACCATTTACAGAAGGATAGTTAGGTTGTACTAAACCATTATATAACATAGCTTGAGTTTTTCTATCTACTTTGATTTCACCCAGCTTACCGTCTTTTAATGTTTCATATACATTTTTCATATATGCTTGTGATGCATTTTCTTGTTGTTTCTTTCTCAATTCTTGCTGTTGCAATTTTTGAGAAATAACTTTTTCCTGCATCTTATCTAACTTAGGCTTAAACTTATTAGCTTGTGATTCTAATTTACCTAAATCTTTCCATATCTCAATTTCTTCTTGAATATCTTCCATAGTACCATAACCAGTAGCACTCAAATATTCTGTAATTATTTTTTCTTGATCACTACCTTTCTTTACGTCTAATGTCTTAGTTGTTTCAACTTCAGACAATGTAGAAAATAAACCTTTAAGATCTTTTCCTCCATCAGCTACATACTTTGCAGCAATTTGTAATTCTTGTGGTAAACTCTGAAAAAATTGTTTTGGTGTTTCACGTCTTACTTCATTTGCTTTTTCTTCTAGGTTAGCTTCAATAAGTTCTTCCCAATCCTTGGCACTGTATTCAGCTAAATCTTTATCGTCATCAAAAGCAACAATTTTGTCATCTTTAATAAGTTTAGCAAATACATCTGAAATACCATTGATTTCTTTTCTACCTCTTTTTGGCTTTAATTCACTTTCATCTTCACTTTCATCTTCTGAAAAAGAATCCAATATATCTTTAGCATCTTCATTAGTTTCTGTTTCAGCTTTTGCTTCTTCTTTTTCTAATAAATCACCTTCTTCTTTTACTTCTTCTTTTTCTTCAACTTTAGCAGTTATATCATCTACTCCATCATTATCTGGATCAGCAAATGTCATATCTACTTTATCACGTAGACCTGAGAATATATTTTTTTGAGGCTTGTCATCTTGTTGAATCATATCAGCTCCACTAGGGGCAGCATTGAATATTTCATCTAGATTAACATCTTTTTGCTCTACTTTACTGTTCACAGTTTGTTCTTGTGTTGAATTCATAATTATTGTTGGTTTAAATATTCATACTTCTTACATATATAATATAAGAAATGTTTATCACATTAAACTTATAATATTTTAATAAAATTAAAAATAATTTGCAGTATATAGCTAACGTCTATTTTTTATCTTTAGGTTTAGCTACATCGTACTTATTTTTGTTTTCTTTTGCAATTTGAAGTTTAGTATCTGCTATTTGTCTTGATGCATTAATCTTCTCTCTATCAACCTGAAGCCTTGATGATTCTATCATGGTTTTATTAGCATTTTCCTCACGCTTCATATTCATCTGCTCTCTGTATTGAGTAGTTTCTCTAATGCCTTTCATAGCATCTTGATAATCAGATATTTGATTTTGATTTATGTCAGATTGAGCTCCAAATCCAGCTGATCTTATTTCAGCTAAAGTGATATCATTCTGTCTATCTTTATCATTTTCTTGCTTTTCAGATTGCAACTTCATTTGCTCTTCTTGCTGTTTAGCTTGTAAAGCTTCTTGTTGCATTTGTTGTTGTTGTTGCATTTCCTGTTGCCTTTGTGCTTGAACTCTTGTTTCAGAGTCTTTAAGTATATCTGATACTTCAGCAATTGAATCAGCCTTAACAATATTACCTAACTCATAGATACTTGCTCCTGTTGTATTATTTGTTAAAGCCATTTGCTTTAAGTTTTCAAGGATTGCTCTATGATTAGTTTTTGTAGTTGCAAATACGTTAAAATCTCTAAGTAGTAATTCAGTCCCATTAATTTGGAAATTGATCTTTTCCGCTTCAGTAGATATGTATGATAACCTAACACTTGGGTTAGTACTATAGTAGTATTGAGCTAAGTCAGTTCTCATCTGATGCACTCTTGGCATTAAATGATCTGAATGCTGTACAAAATACATCTCTGTTTGAGCGTATGATTGTTGCATAGCCTGAACTACCCCTGTAGCAGTTTGAGCTGATACAGCTCCTCCTAGACGTTGTGGATTAATACCTATAGCATCAAAACATTGTTGTTTAAAATAATTTGCTAATTGTATTCTTGACATTAATCTACCAGTCTGCTCCATGTTTAGAGTTTGATAGTGATTAAAGTTAGTAGCATTTTCTGTATTAGTTATAGATGTATCTAAAGGTAACATCTGAAAATCTTTCATTGCTACAAATGCTTTAGCATAATTGTTTTTACCCCAGTCCTCACCCATAGAGTGACGTGGTAAAGCATTTTGATCAAACATTATTATTGTTCCTAATTCATCTATTAAGATATCTGCAATCTGGTTATTTACCATATTGTATCCAACTTGATATGCCTTCATTAAATCTACTAAAGAAGTAGATCTAGTATTTCTATCTGAAAACACTCTTCCTTCTACAGGAAGTTTACATCCATAAAGTGTATTGTTACCTTTAAACTGAAAAGGTAATCTACCAGGTTTAGTTCTATTAATACCTACATAAATTGGGTTTACATTATCACCCATAGTTGATCTCCACATAGCAGGAAGATTTGGTCCAATTTTTACACCACCCCAAACTTCATTAATCCATATCCAATCAATATGCTCACCTTCTAGTAAAGTATCTTTTGATTTATTTTTGAATATTGATGTATCATATACACCTTTTATTGTTACTTTAAATGTTTCATCTACTATCTCTTGGGTAATTTCCCCATCAAATTCTATCTTGGTTAAGTGACCAACTTTTCTTTGTGTTTTCCAATATATAGTTGCAACTCTCATTAAGTTACCTTCACCCCACATTGAAACATCTTCATTCTCATTTAATATTTCACCAAGTATGTCACCACCTGTTGACGGATCATTGTGATAATTACTTACAAATTGCCTATATGCTAAACCAGGAGAATTTGTATTCCATTCATGTGATCTACTTGCATCATAATATGCACCGTCATTTTGATATCCATTTACTTGATATTGAGCTGATCTAGCTGGGTAAATTCTTTGTAAAGATTCTAATTGTTTATTATCCATTAGATAACCATATCTATCTACAACATCTGATACAGTCATTAAATCTACTTTACCTGCGTAATTTGAATCAGCTATATATCTTTGATCTGGTGATTTTTGATAGAAAGTTAATACAGGATTCCATAGCTCAACATCATAGTCATCTTCTAACATTCTAAAATGCCAAAACTCTCTATCTGCAATAAGCATATCTCTAAATCCTCTTTCTTCAAGTTCTTGCATTTTGAATCTTTCATCATCTACTGCAAGTTGGTGGGATGCCCACTCTTCTACCATACTTCTATATGATTTACTAAAGAAGTCTTCTATTTCTGGTAATGATTTTATATTTTCTGGTGCTAATGCAGCTTGTGCTTCTTCAGATGATGGATCCATACCCTGCTCAAGCATTTTAGATATCATCTGTGATTCAGCTGTAGCTAGTAATGATTCTTCAATTTGCATTCTCTTCTGTTCTAGCATCTCATTGTATGATGCATCATCTACTGCTCTAAATTGAACTTTAGAATACCTTTTTGCAAATTCACCTGTAAGTACATTAATTACATTAGGTACAATTGGATAAAATTTTAATTCTAATGCTGAATCATTTTCTTTTGTAAGAACATCCATCATGTCCTTATAATCATTATCTGGCTCTACAATATAATCTGTTTTATCAATTATACCTTTGGCTAATTTATAGTTTTTTAATAGTCTTCTAGAATTTACACGTAGAAACTCAATACCCTGTAGCTCTAACCAATCTAAATTCCAAGCGGCCCAATCATCTGTTTTTTCTTTATAAGATATAAACTGAACTGGTTGTGTTAAACTAGAAAATGTATCTCCACTTTCTGCTTTAGCACCATTCTTAAGTTGCATTGCATTTAATACTCTCATTTATTTAAAATTTTTAAAGCCAGATCTTCCACCTCTAGAATTGTTACCGCTATTGCCACGTCCTATATTTTTGAACGGACTATACTTTAATTTACTTATTTTTTCTGAATTTACCAAGGAATTACCGTCTGATTCCCGTCTTTTAGAATAACCTCTATTTGATTGTTGTATTTTTGCAAATGCAACTAATGCACCAAATGCAACCATTCTATCTACGTTTAATCCAGGATAATAAGCTAGCATTTCTTTTATTAACATAGGATCAGGAATTCTTTCTACACCTAAAGTTTGAGACATTACATTACCTTCAGTATCTAACTCTTCATCAATTACTTCTCTTAAGAATTCTATTGCATAAGATATTAAATGACTTTTAAATAATGTACCAGTATTCTTCCACCCATATTCTTGATATACTGTTCTGTTTGACCCAAGATCTTTTAAAAATAATATTTGTTGTTTAGGAACTAAATATCTTTGTTTTTTTCTGGCAATCATATGCTGAATAAATAATGAGATGTTATTCTCTACTATAGTCCATGCATTATACCATTCAATCAACATTTCTAATCTTTCATGTGTTTTGTTTATGTCATCAAAACGCCCACACCAAGCTGCAACTATTTTATCTCTTTCAATAAATTGTTCAGTATCACCACTTTTCATTTGTCTTGTAACTTCTGTTGCATTCTTGTATACAAAAATACTACATAATGAATCTGATGTAGTTGTCTTTCCTTCTGACACTGGATCAATAGATGCATAATATGCACCAAAGCCGGGAGATGGGATAGGTCTTTCCCATACAACTATACATCCGGTTTTATCTTGTTGTTTCTTATTTACAGGAAAAGTAGTAATTGGAAGTTTAGATGTTCTCTTAGCAACTATACCTGTTTGATCTCTATCTAAAGCTATTAGTTCATAAGAGTATTCTTTCTCTTCAATTTTCTTTAGTTGTTTACTTAATACTCCTTGAGGAAATATTGATTCTTTTCTATATGCAAAAGCTTCAGCTATATTTAATGGTTTCTGAGAAATTCTTAATTGAAATTGTTCACCACTTAATTCATTTTTCCATCTGCTTCTTTCTATATTAATTGCTTGTACTGCTTCTTCAACTAATGAGTTACCAAATGAATCTATAAAAGGAGGCATAGACCATTGTTCTGGAATAAATAATCCAGCCATACCAATGGTACCATCCTTATCCATTAGATTAGTTTCTACCGCATATATATCATTAGCTCCAGGACTAAGTATCATATCCTTCAAAGGATTACATTGTTCTAAGTCTCCCACTGATCCTGCTGCAATAAATTGCCCAGTTGTCATCATACCTGAAGACATTGCAGGACGTAAGTACTCATATGTCTGCATCATGTTTTTAGCAATACCCGCTTCTTCATGAAAGAAATATGTACATGGTCCACCTACTCCAGTAGTTGCATTTTTCTCAAATGATGCACCTTGAATTTTAGATTTTAATCCTCTAGATGTTTTTCTACTATTTACCTTGACTTCAATCTGTTGTTGCCATAATAAAACCTTCTCAGGATTACTAGGTCTATACCAAGCTGTATGTTCATTAAGAAAAGTTTTATATTCTTCTAAGAACTTCCAAGATCCTTTATCATTAATATAATCTTTAAGTGATGCTCCTATTTTACATATAGATCCTTCTTCAAACCAGTATTGGTTTATAATTTTACCCATATGAAAATAAGAGGATGCTATCTGTCTCTTTTTTAGTATTGCAACATGTTTATGATTAAGTTCTGCTATAATTTCATACATAGCCATATGATATTGAGCATCTCTTACTTTTGCAAATCCATAATGTTTTTCTTCTTTATCAAAGATTGGAAGAAAATTTAACCACATGTAGTAATCTCTAGTTAAATACCAATGTTTATCTCCTTCTTTATATAATACTCCTACTCTACATTTATTTTTTTGATCTTCCCAATAAGTTGTAAAATCCTTAGATCTAAAAGGTGCATCACAATAGTATCCTTCTTTAGTAAATTTTTTAGCTTCTGCATTAAACTCAAAAGCCATGTTAGTAAAATTATACTCACCTGGCTCTTTAAATATAGATTCTAAATATTCTCTAAAAATAACATCATTGGAAAATTCTGTTGTACTCCATTTCCCATTTTCATATGTAGGAATAATTCTACTCATATCTTACAATTGCATATATATCTCCTTCTTGAACTAATAAATGTTCTTCACCTTGGTGAGTCATTGGTGTTGGCATAGCATGTTCTGCATATTGAACAATGTCACCTACACTTATTTCATCAATACCTAAACCAACGCCTACTACTGTTCCTTTGTATGTTACTTTTTGTGCAATTGTTGGTATAATTATTCCTGATGCAGTTTTAACTTCTGCTTTTATCTCCTTTATTAATAACTTCTTTCCTACTGGTACTACTATTTGATTTTTCATCTATTGGTTTTATATTTTTGAAATTTATTTCATCCCAATAGCAGAAATGCCATTGAGTCTTTTTGTTGTTTATCATAGTTGATCGTATGCTAATCCTGCGCCTCCACGTACTGAACTTTCTTGTTCATTTTGCATATCCGTAAATGCACCTTTATATGATTGTCTTATTTGCTCAAATTTTGCAGCTGCATTAACCATTGAGTTTATATTACCGTCTCTCCCGTGCTCTATTGGTGTAACTTCCATATATCTACCCAATCTATCAAGCATAGATTTAATACCCACATAAGCTCTGAAAGTAGGTGTCTCATACATTTTTTTACACATGTCTAAAGCATATCTAATTTTTGGATCTTCAGTAGATTCCTCTAATTTAATTTCTTCAATGATTATATCTTCTTTTTCATGTTCAGGTAAATTAAAAAACGGATTCATATCTGGATTAGGACAACTCATATAAAATACATATTTATATACTTGTAAATATGTATCAGGATACTCATCCATTATACTTTTCAAGAAGGGTAACGTATAACAATGTTCTGTTACTACCACCTTATTGTTTTGTATATCAAATAACTTTACTATCATAGTTTTATATTTTTATAATCCATCTATGAGTGCTTTTACTTCACCATATGTTTCAGTAACATAAATTGGTACTGATGAACCATCTATAAATATTGTACGTACATCTAATATACTACCATTTAGTTGATATGTTGCTTTAACTGCATTTAATGAAGTAGTTTTTATAGCTATAAGTGCTTGGGTACCTTGTACTACATACATTGTAGGTGGATCTGTAGCAGGTCTTTGAGCTGCTACAAAAACTTCTGTTAATTGGAATGATGCCATAATTTATTTTTTAAGTTGTTCTTCTTGTTCTTAAATATTGACCTAATGTAATTATAGGTCTTTTAATTAATGCTTGTTTTCTTTTTTCTAATCTTGTTTCTGTCTTGGTAATCATTTCTTAATTGGGTTATCTTTTAACCACATTACTAATGAATTTACTTCATCTTTTAAATATGGTAGTTCATATATTTTTATCTCATCTAAAACAGGTTCCCCATTTACATGTTCATTAATTGGATAACCAAATTTATCTTCACCAACTTGTTTAAATTTAACATGTTGTATTGTAAGTTTACCTATCTTTAATTTGGGGTTGTGCTTCTTAATAATATACGCATAAATACTCAATTGTAAGTTATAATGATTTAAATTACAATCATCTAAATGATTAAGCGGTCTAAACATTTTATTTGTAATACCTTCCCAGTTAGTAAAACCTTTTTTCTTTATTTCTTTATTTGTTTTGTAATCATTGATATTAATATAACCATTAACTACTTCAACTACATCTGCTTGTCCACATAAAGCAATTGATTTAAGATATACTAAATGTTCAGGATATACTCCATCAACTAATTTTTGATTAGGTGATACTTTCATTCCTTCTTCATCTTCTATAGGTTTGATAATAGGTACTTCTACACCTTGTCTTCCAATAGTATCTAAATCTAACATATCTGATTCTCTTTGATCATGATAGAAGTTTCCTAAAGTTATAGCCCTTGTTGTTTCATTATCCCATGCTGCTATAATTTCTTTAGGAGTCATACCATGCCACTTAGACCTTTTATTTTTTGAGGATTTCTTTGCTTGCCCATCCCTGTCAAATTTTGGTTTAAATTTTCCTATAAAAGAAGTTACACCAGTCCAACTAATGTTGTCTTGATCATTACTTTCATAGATATGTCCTTCTTCTTTAAATGTTATTGCCATTAGTCTTCATGTTTTAAATCTGCTGTTGTATTAGTACAATAATCATGATTCATTTTAAATGTAATTGTAGAAGAGTCTATAGCTTCTTCTTGCTCATCAACTTCTAACAATGTTATAGCTTCTTCACTTGATATCATTCCACCAATTAATAATTCACCAACTATTTCCTCTTTACTTAAGCTCATCTTCTTTTAATTTAATTTGTTTATTAATTAACTCTTCTGTTTCTTCTGGCATCAATGCATCCCAATATCCTTTAGGGCATTCACTAGATAATGATCTAACTTTAAAAGATAAACTACATCCACAATCAGAACAACAAGGTTGTGTACCAGGAGCTAAACAATCAGTTCCTTTTGCATCAAATAATGAACATCTAATACATACCTGATATCTCTTTGTTGCTACTGCCTCTACATGTTCTTTTTTAAATATATTATTCTTAATTCCTTCAGCTATTGCATCTAGATTTTTAAAAGCTTCTATATATTTAGACCATTTACTTGACATTTCTAAAGTCTTTTTTATTTTTTATATCTTTTTCCATTTGCAACATAGCTTTTTCCATTTGATCTATATTAATTTGAACATCTTCGCTTTTTGCAAAACCAACATAAGTTCTCTTAGTTAAATTACCTAAAAAACTTTTATTTTTTTTAATTGCTTTTTCTAATTTATTTTTTCTCAAATAAAAAGTACCTAACCCTTCAATATTAATTCTAGGGTAATCTAAACTAGAAAGTTTTTTTCTAACTTTAGCATAGTAAAAAGTTATAAAATCATCTACTACTGATTTGTGAACTCCCACTTCATCAGCAATATCTTCTCTAAAACTCTTATGACTTTTAGGATTCAAGCCCTAATATTTTATAATCTAATAAAACTAAACCTTGAATCTGAATATTAAGACCTTTACTAAGCGAAATAGTTTTTTTATTTACTCCATCTTTAGTAATTAGGTTTTTTTTCTCTGCTTTAGTTATTGCATTTCTAGCTGATTGAGGACTTTTAAATATACCTTGGTCTACTAAACTTATACAAAATTTAGTTAATTCAACCCCATTATTTTTAGATAACTCAGTAAGAAATTTTAAATCAGAATTGCTAATTAATATATTTTCAAAAAAACAATACGTAACTAACTGATACTGAATGCATTTATCCTTATCAACTTTTAATTGTAATCCAACATTATTTACTAGTGCCATATTATAAACTTAAAATCATATCAACTAAATCAGGATGAGGATAACAATCTGATTTATCCTTTCTAACGTTGGTATGTGTTAATAATCCTTTTACCTTACCGTAATATGCATCTTCTACAAAATCAAAACCTTTTGTTGGTCCATATTTTTGTATAAATTGTTTTAGGCCTATCCTAACATCAATTTCATCTCTCTCTCCAACAAACCTTATCCACTTTTCAGTTGCTTTAATTTGTTCTTCAGAATAGTTGTGCCAATTTAAATAACCTCTAAATGGTTCAGCTAATGTTTTGATTTGATCAGGTTTGCATTTACTTTTTACATATGTCTTTAAATTTGAATCTAAATAACCCATGTTGCAAATTTCTAATCCAACAGAATGACGATTCATAAAACCAGATCCAGTTTTACCTAAATGATAACCTTGATTACCTGTTGGGAAAGCTTGTACCATGGTTCCATCATATTCCATATCTCCATTTCTATGATTAGGTCCCCCTAATACAAACTCAGTAGCAACACGCCCCCTCTTATCTCTTGACCAATAATCTATACATGCATATGGATTAGCATTACCAGCAGTATGGTGAATAAAAACATATTCATTTTTTACTAAGCCTTCAACGTATTCTTTTTTAGGCAAAAAATGTTTATGTATTATCTGATCATAGTTAGTAGTATAGTATTGAGAATATATATCTGTGTCTTCATCAATTTCAGATGGGATTGCATATTCCAGATTTAAGATTAACGACCACATGTCATTATCAACTATACCACTTACTGCTAAGTTTTTGTCTAGTTGAAATCTTTCTACAGCTTTTTCAGTATTAGGTCCAAACATACCATCAGCTTTTAACCCTAGTTTATTCTGTAGAGCTGCAACTTCTGATCCATTACTTCCTATCTTAAGTTGTCTCATGACTACTTAATTTTAGATGCTGCAGATTCCATAGCGTCTTTAAATGCTTTTGCTTCATCTGAGTCAGGAGAAACAGCACCATCTTTGTTTTGTTCAGCATATTGCTGTGCCATAAACATTTGTGCTTGCATTCTTTCTGCTCTAGCTTTTTCAATTGCAGACAACAACATTTCATAGTCAGCTTGCACTTCTAGATGAGGTATGTTGTCTTTATAAAATTCTGTAATTTCTGCCCTACGTGTAGCTAATTCTTCTTTACTAAGTTGTGGGTCTTCTTGATTGATTTCTTTACTTGCCATTATAATTAGTTTAAATTAATAATAACAAATATATAAAAATAGTTTAAATAAAAAAAGTTTAAAGACTATTTCTTTGATTTAGCCCCACTACATTTCCATCTCTTACGAGATAAATTGTTTGGAGTATTAGGATCATTTTGTTTTTTCTTAGATACCCTTTTCTTTATTCCTAAACTTCTAGCACAGTAGCTGTCACCTTTAGAAGTCCCAGGTTTTACTCTGGGACCTCCTCCTTTTGCTTTTCCAGCTTGTCCATAACTAACCCGTTTACCAGATTTAGTAACTTTGACTTTTGCTTTACCTTTTCTTGGTGTTGCCATTACTTTTTAGCTTTAGCTTTAGCGGTTTTAGATAAATCTTTCATATGCACTAATGGTTTACTGGTTTTAGTGTGAGTTTTACCAGTATGTAATTTACCATTTGACATTTTGTGACTAGTGCCTTTCCATTCCTTACCATCTTTGGTATAGTGTTTTACGCCTTTCATTATAAGTCAGCTACTTGAGATGATGAAAGAACTATCCAATTAGTACCATCAGACCAAATTGTCACTGATGCATATACTTTCTCTAATACAAAATTAGCTC
>Ga0307999_1000365_pt1 | contig 12858 bp, 12 predicted proteins | sample Neamet1_FD_203158 | JGI IMG/M metagenome (GOLD analysis project Ga0307999, IMG submission 203158) | Marine microbial communities from water near the shore, Antarctic Ocean - #1 | ecosystem: Environmental > Aquatic > Marine > Unclassified | place: Southern Ocean | collected 2014-06-04 | reverse complement strand
GATTAAACGATAAATTATGGGAAGAGCATTTGAGTTCAGAAAAGCTAGAAAAATGAAAAGATGGTCGAAAATGGCCAAAACTTTTACTAGAATAGGCAAAGATATTGTTATGGCTGTGAAAGATGGAGGAGCTGATCCTGACACAAATTCTAGGCTAAGACAAATAATGCAAAATGCTAAGGCAGCCAATATGCCAAAGGATAATGTATTGCGTGCCATCAAAAAAGCAAGTAGTAAGGATACGGCTAACTATGAGGAAATGTCATTAGAAGGATATGCTGTACATGGTGTTGCTGTTTTTGTTGATTGTGCTAGCAATAATAATAACCGGACAGTAGCTGATGTTCGTTCTTGCTTTAGCAAGTGTGATGGAGCTATGGGAACAAATGGTTCATTGGAGTTTATCTTTGATAGGAAAGGTGTTTTCACCCTTGACCCTGAGAATATAAACATGGATGTGGAAGAGTTAGAAATGGAGCTTATAGATGGTGGTTTAGAAGAATTAGAAGTTGATGAGGAAGCGATAACTATTTATTGTGAGTATACTGATTTTAACAATATGCAAACGAAATTAGAGGAAATTGGTATTGAAATCATAAACTCTGAACTGCAGAGAATTCCAAATAATTTTAAGACTATAAGTGCAGAACAAGCAGAAAAAGTATTAAAGTTATTGGATTTATTAGAAGAAAATGATGATGTCCAACAAGTATTTCATAACATGGAATTGACTGAGGAAATCTTAACAGCAATGGATAGCGAGTAATGGATTTTATTCCTGTAAACGAACATATCACCCTTTCAGAAATTACAGCAAAAGATGTTGATGCATCTCTTGATTTTTTAAATGAAAAAGAAATTTATATAAACACCCTTGCCATTCCATTTCCCTACACTAAAGAAGATAGTGAATGGTTTATTTCTTTTGTAAAAGAAAATAAAAAGAAGAATGGAGGAGTAGTTAATTGGGCGATTAGAAATAAAGAAGATAAGTTAATTGGTGTTGTAGGCTTTCATGACGGACTTGATGGGCATAAAGCTGAGATTGGTTACTGGTTAGCCAAGCCTTATTGGGGACAAGGAATAATGCCTGAAGTTGTAGAAAAGGTATGTGAAGTAGGGTTCAAAGAATTTGGATTAAGTAGAATCACAGCCAATGTTTTTGAACAAAATATAGCTTCAGCAAGAGTAGTAGAAAAATGTGGTTTCACTTTAGAGTCAGCATGTTTAAAAAACTATTATAAAAAGGATGGTAAAATATTTAACGGAAAATTATATGCGAAAACGATTTAAGAAATGAACGTATTAATACTAGGAAGTGGAGGAAGAGAACATGCATTTGCATGGAAAATTGCAAAAAGCAGTTCATGTAATCAATTATTTATTGCCCCAGGGAATACAGGCACAGCTGAAGTGGGAACGAATATTAATATTGACGTAAATGATTTTGAAAACATAAAAGAATTCGTACTTACTGAAAATATTGAACTAGTTTTAGTCGGGCCTGAAGATCCATTAGTAAATGGTATTTATAATTTCTTTAAAGAAGATGAACAGTTAAAAGATATCTCTTTAATCGGACCCTCAAAAGAAGGAGCGCAATTAGAAGGAAGTAAGCAGTTTGCAAAAGAGTTTATGTTCAGACATAATATCCCTACGGCAAAATATCAAGCTTTTACCAAAGATAATTTAGCAGAAGGATATACTTTTTTGGAAAGCCTTGAAGCTCCTTATGTGTTAAAAGCAGATGGTTTGGCTGCTGGGAAAGGAGTGCTAATCCTAAATGATTTGCAACAAGCAAAAGACGAGTTAAAAGCTATGGTTGCAGATGCAAAATTTGGAACTGCATCATCAACAGTAGTTATTGAGGAATTCTTAGATGGAATTGAACTTTCAGTATTTGTTTTAACAGATGGTGATTCATATAAAATTCTCCCTTCAGCAAAAGATTATAAGCGTATTGGTGAAGGTAATACTGGATTAAATACTGGTGGTATGGGCGCTATTTCCCCCGTACCATTTGCTGATAGATTCTATATTGAAAAAGTAGAAAGAGAAATTATTAAACCAACAGTAGAAGGATTAAAGAAAGATAATATTGAATACAAAGGATTTATCTTTATTGGACTCATAAATGTAAAAGGAGAGCCTAAAGTAATTGAATATAATGTGCGAATGGGCGATCCTGAAACAGAGGTTGTTATCCCAAGAATAAAATCAGACTTACTAAACCTTTTAAAAGGAATTGGAGATGGAACTTTTAGTGAAAAGGACTTAGAAATAATGGAAGAAGTGGCAACAACAGTAATGTTGGTTTCGGGCGGATATCCTGAAGCTTATGAAAAAGGAAAAATAATTACAGGAATTGAAAAAGTAAGCGATAGTATTGTATTCCATGCAGGAACAAAACAAGAGGGAGAAGCAGTACAAACAAATGGAGGGAGAGTTATTGCTCTAACTTCATTCGGAGAAAATATGAATGATGCACTTAAAAAATCATTTGATAGTGCAGAAAAAATAGCTTTCGAAGGGAAGTACTTTCGTAAAGATATTGGCTTTGATTTATGATGAAGCGTGCTCCTCTCCATCTTTTCTATGCTTAATCATTTTAATAGTCCAGATCACTAAAAAAGCAAAGATGATAACAATATATAAATAGTTTATTGTGTTACCTACCGCTTCAACACCATTAAAAATCAGACCAAAAAAATCTCCGATTGCATAAAATATTTTATTCATAATTTTTGTTTTAATTTACTGATGCAAATTTAACTATTTTTAGAGAATACAATGTTTCTTAAACACCTTATAAATCCAAGGCCAACAATAATTTTATTTTTTATTGTTTTTTGCATACTCTTTATCTGCTTACCTTTATTGAACTCCCCGTTTGCGTTAGTCTTTTCTCATCAATGGGTATCTCCTGTTATTGTGTTTTTATTTGGATTGCTACTGCCAGCATTTAATGCACTAGGAGTTAATAACTTAGTCTATGAAAAAAATATTATTCGCAAAGACAATCTTGTGCTTGGTTTTGTATTTATACTTCTTTGTACTCCTTTTGTAAATACTATTTCAGAGTGGATAATTTCTTTTTTTCTACTTTTTTTTCTGAATTACATCTTAGAAACTTATCAAAAAGAATACCCATTTGCTCAAGTTTTTAACGCAGGTATTATTGTATCTATTTTTAGTTTTATTTTTCCAAACTTGCTTTTCATGATGCTCCTTATTTTGATTAGCGGGATTAGTTACAGCAACTTAAATTGGAGAAATTTATGTATATCTTGTATAGGTATTGCCCTTCCCTATTTTTTCTACTTTGTTTTCACTTTTCTATTTGATAGAACCTTTATTTTTCCAACTTTTGAAACACTGCAACTTATCAGCTTTCCTGCAATTAATGATTTAAAAGCACCCAAATTAATTTGGCTTAGTATATTGCTTATTATCAGCTTACTTTCATTTATTGAACTTTTTCAATGGCTCTACAAAAAAAGTATCCGTTCAAGGAAATCTTTTCTGATTATTTTCTTTTATTTTGTTATTAGTATATTACTAATTATTTTTGGAGGGCTTAAATCATGGTACTTTTTAATGACTCCATTATGTGTAATTATTGGAAACTATTTCACCTACACAAAGAATAAGAAAATTAGTAATTTTTTATTTTTACTTTTCATAATTTCTTCCTTCTATTGTAGGTACTCGGTTGTGTTATAATTTGTAAATTTGCCCATTAAAAATAATATTATGAAATTTGGTGTAGTTGTTTTCCCTGGGTCTAATTGTGACATGGATATGGTTTATGTTTTAGAGACTATTATGAAGCAAGAAGTAGTAAAACTTTGGCATAAGGATACTGATTTGCAAGAGTGTGATTTTATCATTTTACCTGGAGGGTTCTCTTTTGGCGATTACTTAAGATCAGGAGCAATTGCTAAATTTTCTCCTATTATGACGGAAATTATTGGCTTTGCAAATGCAGGTGGTTATGTAATGGGAATCTGTAATGGGTTCCAAATTTTAACAGAAAGCGGATTATTACCAGGAGCGCTATTGCACAATGATAGCCATAAATTTATTTGCAAAAACACCTATTTAAAGGTTGAAACAAAAAACACTTTAGTTACAAATCAATATTCTGAAAAGGCAATAAAAATTCCTATCGCTCATGGAGAAGGAAAATACTTTGCTGATGAAAAAACAATGAAATCTTTAATTAAAAATGACCAGATTTTATTTAAGTATTGTGAAGAAAATGGAGATATTACTGAACAAGCAAATCCTAATGGGTCTTTGTTAAGTATTGCTGGCATTTGTAATGCTGATAGAAATGTTTTCGGAATGATGCCACACCCTGAAAGAGCAGCTGACAAAGAACTAACTAATCAAGATGGACTTACTTTATTCAAAAGTATTTTAACTGAAATACTAGCCTAGTTTCTTCACATATAAGAAAACTATACCCCTTTTATTATTTAAATTAACAATCCTTTATCTAGCAAATTTAGTTTATTAACTAATTGTTGAAAAAGATGTTGAGAACCAACTTTAAGATGTTGTTGGAATTTTAATAATATTTTTAAACTTGTAGTCAGTAAAAAAATACTGAAAAATTAAATGCTTTAATCTGAAAACCAAATGACCACAATAACACAAAAACCACAAGACATTACAACAAAAACAAATAACCAAAAAACTTATGCCTACGAGCAAGTTTTAGAAGCTGCAGTTGCCTACTTTAATGGTGACGAGTTAGCAGGCACAACCTGGATGAACAAGTATGCAATGAAGAATAAAGAAGGTGAATTTGTTGAGCAAACTCCAGATGATATGCATAGGAGAATGGCTAAGGAATTTGGTAGAATTGAAGCAGATTATAAATTAAAATACAACCTTAACGGAAGCGCTAAATTCTTATCCAAATATGGGCAAGAAAGAGAAGACTTAACAGAAGAGAAGGTTTATAATTACTTTAAAAAATTCGGATATATTATTCCCCAAGGAAGTGTAATGAGTTCTTTAGGAAATCACTATAAATTAGCTTCTTTATCTAATTGTATAGTTGTTCCTGAATTACATGATTCTTATGGAGGAGTGTTTTATACCGATCAACAATTAGCACAACTATTTAAAAGAAGATGTGGTGTTGGAGTTGATATCTCTAACTTACGTCCATCAGGGGCAAGAGTTTCCAATGCTGCAGGAAGCACTTCAGGAGCCGTTTCTTTTATGAATCGTTTTTCAAATACAACTCGGGAAGTAGCGCAAAATGGAAGAAGAGGAGCTTTAATGCTTTCTATGGATATTGCTCATCCTGATGTTGAAGATTTCATTACTATAAAACAAGATTTACAAAAAGTAACAGGAGCTAATATCTCAATCCGTTTGTCGGATGAGTTTATGAAAGCTGTGGAGAACAATGCAGAATACACACACAAATGGCCAATTGATTCTGAAACACCTAAATTTAGCAAAACAGTGAAAGCTAAAGAGCTTTGGAATACTATTATTGAGTGCGCACATAACACTGCTGAACCAGGATTAATATTTTGGGATAGACAGCACTGGTATTCTACATCATCCGTATACCCTGGATATAAAAACACATCAACTAACCCCTGTTCCGAAATTGCAATGCAAGGAGGGGATAGCTGTAGATTGATTGCCATCAACCTATTCAACTTTGTTGAAAACCCTTTTACTAAAGATGCCAAATTCTTAATGGAGGACTTCTATAAATCAACTTATGAAGGACAAAGATTAATGGATGATTTAGTAGATTTAGAAACTGAAGCTATTGGCAGAATCCTTAGAAAAGTAGAAGCTGATGATGAGCCAGAAAACATCAAGCAAGTAGAAAAAGAAACTTGGGAACTATTGCTTAAAACGGGTAAAGAAGGAAGAAGAACAGGATTAGGATTTACTGCACTTGCTGATATGGTAGCTGCACTGGGAATGGCTATTGATTCTGATGATGCTATTGCTAAGGTGGAAGAAATAATGAAAGAAAAATGTAGAGCAGAGTTTGATAGTTCTATTGATATGTCACTAGAAAGAGGAAGTTTTGTTGGTTTTGATGCTAAAATTGAAAACACTTCAGAGTTTGTACAAATGTTAGAAGTTGAACTTCCTGAAGTGTATGCAAGAATGATGAAATTCGGAAGAAGAAATATCTCTATTAGTACAGTAGCTCCAACAGGAACATTAAGTATGTTGGCACAAACTTCTTCAGGCATTGAGCCTGTATTTATGACACACTATAAAAGAAGAAGAAAAATAAACGAGCAAGATAGAGAAGCGAAAGTTGACTTTATTGATGATTTAGGAGATAAGTGGCAAGAGTTTACGGTTTATCACCATAACTTAAAAACTTGGATGGAAGTAACGGGAGAAACTGATATTACAAAAAGTCCTTATGCTGGAAGTACTGCCCCGGAAATTAATTGGAATAAAAGAGTAGAAATGCAGGCGGTAGTTCAAAAATATGTAACCCACTCTATTAGTTCAACCATTAATTTACCTAATGATGTATCGCTTGATGAAGTAAGTAATATCTACTTAGAATCATGGAAACAAGGGACAAAAGGAATTACAGTTTATAGAGATGGATCAAGATCAGGAGTATTAGTTGCTGCTGACGATAACGGAAAAAATGATGTCCTTGAAAATTCTGAATTTAAAGAAACAAAAGCCCCCTCTCGTACTAAACGATTAGATGCAAAAGTAGTTCGTTTTCAAAATAATAAAGAAAAGTGGATTGCAGTTGTTGGTTTACTAAACGGAAGGCCATACGAAATATTTACAGGAAAAACTGAGGATGTATTTAATGTCCCAGCAGCAGTGGAATACGGTTGGGTGATAAAAAACAGAAGAGAGGACGGTTCTACTCAATATGATTTCCAATATGAAGATAAGGAAGGGTATAAAATAACAATGGGAGGTCTATCTCGTTCATTTGACAAAGAATTCTGGAACTATGCAAAATTAATTTCTGGAGTATTACGTCATGGAATGCCTTTACATTATGTTGTGGACCTTATCGGGAAAATGAATATGTATGATGAGAATATCAATACTTGGAAAAGTGGAGTTGTAAGGGCTCTAAAAACATTTATTGCTGACGGCACAAAGGTAAGCGACCACACCTGTGGAGAATGTGGTGATGAAGGCTTAGTGTATGAAGAAGGTTGTCTTAAATGCGTTAGCTGTGGCTACAGTAAGTGTGGTTAAAAAAGTAAAATTTATATTCAAAACCCATCTATTTTAGATGGGTTTTTTATTGACTATAATTTTGTAACTTTCAATAATGAAAAAAATACGCTCATTTTTTGAAGATTTAGTTTCTTTATTTTATCCAAATTCTTGTGGCGTGTGTGGCGATAACCTTCTAAAAGATGAAGATACCGTCTGTATACTTTGTTTGTACAAAATTCCAAAAACAAATTGCTTTAAAAAGAAAGAAAATAATGTAAGTCAAATATTTTGGGGAAGGGTACAGATTGAAAATGCAGCTGCATTATATCAACTTCATAAAGAAGGAAGTATTCAAAAATTAATTTATCAGTTAAAATACGAAGGTGGAAAAATACAGGAATATTCTTAGGCAAACAAATAGGATATGCAATAAAGGAAAGCCCTTTTTTTTGTAATTTGGATTATATTATTCCCGTCCCTCTACACCCAAAAAAAGAAAAACTAAGAGGATATAACCAAAGCAAATATATTTCTAAGGGAATACAAGAAATAATAAATATTGAAGTAAATAACAAACTACTCATTCGTACAGAAAATACCGATTCTCAAACAAGAAAAAAAACGATTTAGCCGTTGGGAAAATATGATGAATAGTTTTCGTGTAAAACAGACTAATCAATTACAAAATAAACATATTTTACTAGTGGATGATGTAGTAACCACAGGTGCAACTCTGGAGGCATGCGCCCAAAAATTATTAGAAATTAAAGGAGTAAGAGTAAGCATTATAACCATTGCAGTTGCCTAAGTCAAATAGAGTATATTTGCCGGTAATGAAATCTATTTATTCAATATTTATTTACCTGCTATTATTAAGTAGTTGTGCCAATATAGTTGCTCCAACAGGAGGAGAAAAAGATATTGATCCTCCTGAAATGTTAAATAAAACAATAGTAGAAAAGGAAGGGATTACAAGCATTAATTTCATATTTAACGAATATATTCAGCTCAATAAGTGGGAAGAATATTTTTATATTTCCCCTCCTATAGAAAAAAGAATTCAAAAGAAGATAAAAGGAAAAATGTTAACTTTAACTATTGAGGATACATTAGCTAGAAATATGACCTACAATATTGCTTTAAGTAATTGCATAAAAGATAATAATGAAGGCAATATTCTTGATACTCTCAATTTTATTTTGTCAACTTCTGATAAAATTGATAGCCTTACTTTAAGTGGAAAATTGCAAGATGCTTATACTTTAACTGCAGTTGAAAATGCATGGATTATGCTTTTTGAAGAAAACAGAGTTGATAGTATTATCTTTAAAGAAAAACCAAATTATATTGCTAAAACGGATAAAAATGGAGATTTCCATTTTCCCAATTTGGATAGTAAAAATTATACGATTGTTTCCTTAACAGATTTTGATTTCATCTATAATGAAGAAGAAGAAATTTCCTTTTTAAATACTGTAGCTAATGCAGAAAGAGATAGTTTCATTTCATTATTATCCTTTGACCCTATTATTGTAATTGATAGCATAACAAAGGACAGCACAATAGTTGAAGTTGACAGTACAACAACTGATTCATTAATTGTTGAAGAAATAAAATATGGAAATCTTACTATTATTAGTACAAAAAATAAGCAATGTATATTCCAACTATTTCAGAATAACAAAGTAATTAGTGAGTTTAACTTTACTGAACAACCTTTTCTGCTGAATGATATTACACCGGGGGAATATCAAATAAAATACATTGCTGACAGCAACAGAGATGGAAAGTGGACAACAGGGAGTTGGGAAAAAAGAGCTCAAGCAGAACAAGTTATCAATTATCCCTCAGAAATAACAATTCGTTCTAATTGGGATCTAGAATTGGAGTGGGAGTTAAAGTAGGCTAAAATTATCTCTGTCTTGCAAAAAATTCATTTGTCTTCTTTTGAGCTTCAAATCATCTAAACTGATTTTAAATTGCAATATTTTTTCCTTATTTTCAGTTGCAGAAAACAACTCTTTACCAAAAGCGTCAAAAACTTTAGAATGACCGTTAAATGGAATTTCGTTACCATCCTCACCTACTCTATTTACTCCAATAGTATAACATTGGTTTTCAATAGAACGTGCTTTTAAAAGTGTATCCCAAGCATCAATTCGTTTTGCAGGCCAGTTTGCTAAGTAGATTAATACATCATATTCTACATCATTTCGGCTAAAAACAGGGAAACGCAAATCATAACAAATAAGCGGGCAAATCTTCCAACCTTCTACTTCTACAATTAATCTTTCCTTTCCTTTACTAATATATTTTTCTTCTTTAATTAAAGAAAACAAATGATGTTTATCGTAAGTATAAATTGTTCCATTTTTTGAAATCCAAACAAGGCGATTGAAAATATTTTTACCTTCTTTAATCATTAAAGTTCCCGTTATAGCGCAATTCTTAGCTTTAGAAATCTCTTTCATCCAACTAATTGTTTTTCCGTCCATACCTTCAGCTAAGTGATTAGATTTTGGACAAAAAGCAGTATTGAACATTTCAGGCATTAAGATGATATCGGTATCTTTAATATTTGAAATTAATTTTTCAAAATGCAAAAGATTTGCAGCTACATCTTGCCAAAAAAGATTAGATTGAATAAGGGATATGGTGAGAGTTTTCATAAAACAAACTTACAGAAAAATTATGAAAAATAGAAAAAAGTTGGTTAGCAGGGGTTCAATATATTTACCTGATTACAGCAATTTTTAATACTAGAATTTGAAGCACTAATCTATTTACTAATCCAAGCTTAAGAAATTAATTTGATTTTAGAGTAATATTTTACTTTTAAAATAAGACATTTTTGTATGTTTGTTCAGGATGTCAAAAAAGTCGCTTACAGTATGTAAATTACAATTTATAAGAATATCATTATGATCAATTTTGCATTAGTAGTTCCTTTGGCGAATGAAGCTGATACTTTTGATGAATTTACATCTAGATTGATGAATGTTCTTGATTTTATTGGATACGGAACCATTTATTTTGTAGTTGATAATGTTTCAAAAGACAATACACTAGAGAGGTGTCATGCTCTTTCAAATCAAGATAAAAGATTTAATACTATTTGGGCCCCACAAAATAAGAATGTTGTAGATGCATACCTAAAAGGATATGAGATAGCATTAAATAATAATCATGAGATTATAATTGAAATGGACGCAGGCTTATCTCATGATCCTAATGCTTTACCAATGTTTGTTCGAGTTCTTTGTGAAGGAAATGAGTGCGCGTTTGGAAGCAGATTTATAAATGGGGGGTCTATTTTTGATTCAAATTATAAAAGACATTTTTTATCTAAAGTCGGCACTATCTTGTCCAATATACTATTAGGAACTAAAATGTATGATATGACTTCTGGTTATCAAGGTTTTCATGCTAAGATTGTAAAAAAAATCCTGGATTACGGGCTATTATCAGAAGGACATTTTTATCAAACTGAGATAAGATATTTATTAAGAGAAAGTAAGTTCTCAGAAGTGCCGATTCATTATAGAGCACCATCCCCTAGTATATCAAAGAAATCAATCTATAATTCAATCAATACCTTGATGTTTTATTTCTTTAAGAGATTAACTCGCAAATCCAAAATTATTAATTAATCCATATGAATGTAATAGTAATTGGGTCAGGAATTTCAGGATTAAGTATTGCTAATATTCTTGTTGAGAATTGTAAAGTAGAAGTACTTGAAAAAAGCAGCAAAATAGGAGGGCTTATAAAATGTGATCGTATTGAAGGTAATCTATTTCACAGGGTAGGAGGACATGTTTTTAATAGTAGAAATAAGAAAGTTACTGATTGGTTCTGGCAATATTTTGACAAAGAAAAAGAATTTCTAAAAGCAAAAAGAAATGCTAAGATTGATATCTGCAGTACAACAGTTGGATATCCAATTGAAAATTATATATATCAGCTCCCAGATGATGTTAGGATTCCTATTATGAGCGAGATTCTTGAGAAAATTAATCAAAATAAAACAAAAACACAACATTCTAATTTTAAAGAGTTCTTGATTGATAATTTTGGTCAAACTCTTTATAAGTTATATTTTGAGCCGTATAACAAAAAAATGTGGAATACAAACCTAGATGAGATACCATTAGATTGGCTTCAGGGTAAATTACCCATGCCTGACTTGAAAGAGGTGGTATTAAGTAATGTATTAAGAAAAGAAGAAGATCAAATGGTACATTCATCTTTTTATTATCCTAAAGAGGGTGGGTCACAATTTATTGTAAACAGACTTGCAGAAGCATTAAATATTTCTGTTTCTTATAGTGTAAATTCAATTGATTTAAATAACAATAAATTATCTATAAATCATGGAAACAGAATTACAGATAAATTAATTTATACTGGTGATATCAGAAATCTGCATAGAATGATAAACTTTGATGATGTTGAACTTAAAGATTCTCTTTTGAAAGCAAGAGGGTTGAAATCTAATGGAACATCAAATGTTTTGTGCGAGATGGATAATAATAATTTGTCTTGGCGATATATTCCAGAACATCAATTTAAAGCGCATAGAATCATTTATACTGGTAATTTTAGTAATTCAAATAATGCTAATTTAGATAAAAAAACATGTGTTGTTGAATTTTCAGGAGAACATGATAAAAATACTATGATAAAGGAGTTGGAGAACCTTCCGGGGAACTTACGCCCATTAGCATTTAATTATGAGCCAAATTCATATATAATACATAATAAAGACACCAAAAAAATTATTAATAAAATTAAGAATCTATTAGAACCCTATAATATTTACTTATTAGGACGGTTTGCTGAATGGGAATATTATAATATGGATAAATGTATTGAATCAGGAATGTCAATGGCAGATAAAAAGTTTTTTTATTAATATAGCTATTTGATTTCAAGACTAGAATAAACCTAAAAGTTTGAACTTAGGACTGTAATACCCTCCAAAATAAACTCAAAAAGTTTACCTTTTACTCTTCTGAAGAAATAGAAGCTGAAAGATACTCTCTATTCATTTTTGCAATGTATTCAATAGAAATTCCTTTTGGACATTCTATTTCACAAGCACCTGTATTTGTACAATTTCCAAATCCTTCCTTATCCATTTGCTCTACCATATTCAATACTCTTTGTTTTCGCTCTACTTGACCTTGTGGTAAGTATGCGTACTGAGAGACTTTAGCTGCTACAAATAACATGGCAGAAGAGTTTTTACAAGTAGCAACACAAGCTCCACACCCAATACAAGCGGCAACATCAAAAGCTTTATCTGCATTCATTTTAGGAATTGGCAAAGCATTAGCATCTTGAGTATTCCCTGAAGTATTTACAGAAACAAAACCTCCTGATTGTTGAATCCTATCAAAAGAAGAACGATCAACAATTAAATCCTTAATCACTGGCATAGCTGCCGAGCGCCAAGGTTCAATATAAATTGTTTCTCCATCATTAAACATTCGCATATGTAGCTGACATGTAGTTACTTTTCTATCAGGACCATGGGCCTCACCATTAATATAAAGTGAACAAGTACCGCAAATTCCTTCTCTACAATCATGATCAAATGCAACAGGATCCTTGCCTTGAGTTATCAATTGTTCATTCATTACATCAAGCATTTCT
>Ga0307999_1000354_pt1 | contig 13039 bp, 9 predicted proteins | sample Neamet1_FD_203158 | JGI IMG/M metagenome (GOLD analysis project Ga0307999, IMG submission 203158) | Marine microbial communities from water near the shore, Antarctic Ocean - #1 | ecosystem: Environmental > Aquatic > Marine > Unclassified | place: Southern Ocean | collected 2014-06-04 | reverse complement strand
CAGCTTGTCTTTGTGTTCGTTGCTGAACACTTGGTCTGCAGTGAGTTGTGTGTAGTCTGTTGGTTCTGCATAGTTGATGTACATCTCTGCATTGTGGTTCACAGGTATGCCAGCATCTTTCTTTACTAATATCTGATCGATGCCATGCTCCTTTGCTATCACTTTGATTCGTGAACTTTTGTTTATTAATTTTATGTTCTCTAGTATCATGCTAGGATATATCTTTTCGCCCACACGTATCAGCATTGGCATCTTCCTGACAACAGCATCTGGTTCTGGGGAGGTCACGTTGACTCCTATCGCTGTCGATCCTGCGGCAATTTTTGTGTGCGGAGGTACTATGCCGGCATAGTTGTACAACCAAGGCAGTGCGTTACCTTTCTGTATTATCTGTGTGGTGCTAGGCATTATGTTGTCTCCTTCATTCTTGACACTCATCATCAGCACAGCATTTCCATACTGTTTCATAACTGCTGAAAACACAGCATCTGTGTCCAACAACACTTTTCCTAGTTGTTTCCTTAACTCTAAATTTATTATGGGCATACTTTTTAGATATTCTGTGCCACTCATTCTATCCTTCTCTGCGAACAGTATGTTGTAGTTCACAAGTAATGCACCCGCATCACTTAGATTGGAATGGAATATACCTAGTATGTGTCTGGGCCACGGCCACTGTCCGTATTTCTTTATGTCAGACTCTGTGATGTTGATCACAACCACAGCGTCGCTGACTTCCTGTCTAGGATAAACATACTGGAAGTGATCCCATGTCTTGTATCTCAGGATCTTTACTGTGTCACTGTTGTCAACACGTATGCCAACCAACACGACAGCGAATACTACCACCATCCATATGCTTGTGAATATCTTCATTTGATCCTCAATACCTTATGCACAAACCATTTCAGGAAACGTTTAAGATGTTTAGACACGAATTTTTTAAATCCCCAACGTATCACCCTGACAAATATCAAGATGGGAGAGCTCAACACGTCAAATGCGATAAGTCCAACATCCACGGAGAAGTCAATGACGTTGTCCGTGTTACAGGCGTTCTTCCATTTTTCTCGTAGTGTTAGTTTCTTTTCAACTGTCATACTATCTTTCCTGCAATGCTTGGCTCACGCCATTGTGGAAAGGTGTTGTGATGTAACTCAATATTGTTCTCTCTCCGGTTAATATAAAAATGTGTACTTGCACACCTGGTACAAGTCTGTACTGCATGTCTCCATTAACGAATGTTTGCGAATCTAGATCTAGTTCAATCTCATAGTAACTCATCCTGTCAGTCTGTACGGCATCAGGAGATATTGAAATTACTTTGGCATCTATGGGTAGGTATGTGAATGCTTCTGAACTGGCCAGTTTGATCTTTGCTTTTTGATTTACTTCTATGTATCCTCTGTCCTTGATTTGCAGTTGTCCTACCACAATCAGTTTTTGATCCAATGGTACTAGTATGGCCAGTGCGTCTCCCTGCTTGACAACAGAGCCTGGATTCTTGAAAGTAAGTTCCTGTATCCTACCATCTATGTTTGCTCGTATGTGATAAGGTTCATATCCCACCCCTGGATTTATTGTTACGATGATGTCACCCTTCTTGACTGTATCACCCTGCTTGTAATTCACAGCAACGATCTCACCTGTTACCATTGTGCCTAATCTAGTGATGTTGTTCTCGGGTACAACGATTCCGTTGGCCACTGTTGTTATATCCACCTTGGCATGCCATGCCCACACAAACAGTGTGACAAATAGAGTTGTCAACAAAACAAAGAACTTATTGTTTGATGAAACTGATGATTTCTGCTGTTGCTCGGTCACGTCTTGCTATTGCCTCCTTTGCTTTGGCATATTTGTTAGCACCTTGCAGTGCCCTTGCCGCCAATATGTTTGAACCTATCAGTAGTCCCACGTCCAGTGTGCCTGCAATTATCTGTGTGGCACCCACTGACATGATGGTCACTGTCATTAGTCCTGTTAAAAATATTTCTAGATTCGCTGTGCTGTCACTCTGCAGGCTGAGGTTCATTCGCTGTGCTGTCAACACCATCATGATGATCATGAATATGGCCGCGATCAGTGCCGCTGTCCAATTTATGTACAGCAACACAATAAGAAATGCCAACACAAATGGCCAATCCAGAATCCAACTAGTGATGCTGGAACCTGTTGCACCTTTAATGGTTGCACCTGCAACTTCTAATCTTTTAAACTGTTCTCCTGTGATCTGTATTTCTTTAATCTTCTTGGCATATGCATTCAGCAATGGAGTGAAGATCCTGATGTTCAACTGCTGTATCATGCCTGCTCTGTTCTGCCTAAATCCAAATTCAAATGCCAACAACAGTATGGCTCCCATGGTCAAAGATATCAGTGTTGCTGTGACTCCCGATGCAAGATATTTGTTCAATACAATTATCACAAACAGTGCGGGTGCCAACGCACAGATGGCAATGATCAAACTGCTGACCAACATCATCATAGCGGTGTTTTTATCGCGGAATAGGTGTCTTAAAAAACTAATCATTATGTGTGTATTTAATTGATTTGGTAAATTAAAGAATTGGATCTACAAGCCCAAGTACTTTGTGTAATTGGTATCTTGATATCTGCCAATCTATCTGTGCGTTTAGGTACGCAACCTCACTCATAAGATGTGCTGTTTTCATGCCAAACACTGCCATAATAGGTGAGTTACCTGCTTGGAAGTCTGCTAGTGTGAGTTTGTACATCTCATCATTGATCTCTACTGTTCTTTTCAATGTTTGTAAATTCTTCTCAACCAACACATAGTTGTTCCATGCATTGTCAAACTGTTCCTGTGTGGTTCTCAATATGTCACTGTGCTTCATCTGTGCTGATTGCAATCTCACTCTGTCTGCATTCTGAACGTGTGTGTTCTTGAAGCCACCAAACAATTTCCAAGTCATTGTGATGTCTCCTCTCCACTCCTCTTTCTGTGCATCGTCTGTGTCATAACCACCTGACAGTTCACCCTCTTTCTCTGTGTAGGAAAGTTTGCCATCTATTCTAGGTTTGAATTCTGCTTTGTCATAGTTCAGTTGTTCCTGTGCTATTGTGATGTCCATTCTAGCTATACGTAAAGACGTATTGTTAGAAACCGGAGTGCCCTGTACGGGAATTATGCCCAGTGCGTCTGCCAAAGGTTTTGGCATCTCTGCGATGTTGTGTGGCTTCCATCTCCAAACATTTTGGAATCTCTGTATTGCACTATCCAATCCTAACCTGCCGGTCATTGACAGTGTTTGGAATGTTCTGTACTGTTGTTCTATTTGCAGTTGTTCCAGTTTAGAACCTTGACCGTTCTTGACTTTCTCTATGGTCATAGCAAGTGTAATTTTTGCATTGGATTCTACTTTTTTGTTTGCTTGGTGTGTGTTGTATGCTTTCTGTAGGTTCAACCATGCAAAGATAGCCTCTATCACAACATCCTCTTTCACAAGTTCTAGCCTGTAGTGTGCCTGCTGTGCTGTTGCTTTGGCCTTGTCTATCACAGAGTTTGTTCTGCCTGCGTCCCATATCATCTGTGTCACAGTTATGCTTTTTTGTATGCCATGCTTTGAATCATGTGTGATCGTGTTTGCTGGATGTGTGCCTTTAGCCGGAGTCCTGTCGTCTTCATGGTTGGTTCCAATTGAAACTGTAACCTGAGGATAGTATGCAGAGTATTCTGATTTCAATGTTTCAGTTGCCGCTTCGTAGTCCAATTCAGCCGCTTTGACTTTTTCGTTGTCTACGATCAATCTCGGTAGCAACTCGTGGAACTGCATCCAACTTACTTTTTGATCAGCATCTACATCAGCCCATTCTTTCTCTGTGGCTTCCTTGACCAGTTTCTCATCCGCTTTCTTCTCTTCTTTTACTTTGGCGATCTCTTCTTTTATGATGGGTTTCTGTGTTTCCTCAACAGGTGTTTCGGCCAATTGCTTGTTCTCTATGTGTTCTTTTACCTTGTCCTCAGTGGATATCACTTCCTGTTCTATTTTTTCTAGTTTTTTTACTTTGGCTGTGGCTGTAGGAGCCTCTTCAACCTTGTCCTTGAATTGTTTAATTGGGTTCTCTTTGTTGCTTTTTGGTGCTTCTACCACAGTTATGTCTAACCCTTCTGGTGGTATGGATCTGATCCGTGCTTGATTGTCCCCACACTTCTCTTGTATGTAGGTTTTTGTCTCTTCAACAGTTTCCCACTTGCAACCTTCACTGTCTTCCGCAAAGACGGCTATGTTCCAATGGAACATGATTGCTATTAAGATGTAGTGTACGAGTTTTTTCATTATATACCAATATTTATGTTACTACGGTCACTTGGTCTGCTGTGCCGGTGTAGTCGTCCAGATCCCACTGCATGTCGTAAGTGCCGTCGTTGTTGTAGTCTATCTTGAACAGTGTGCTGTTGGTCAGTGTTCTTGAAATACTTGCTCCACCTGTGATTGCACTGATGTCTATACTGTCACTGCCTATGGTGTAGTCTATTATCACATCATTGTCACCGTCCAGGTCCGATTGGTTCAGTGCTGTGTACTTGATCACGTCTGATCCACCGCCCGTCCATATCTCATCTGAACCTGTGCCGGGTGCGAAAGTGTCATCTCCCGTGGTTCCATACATCCTGTCCGCCGAACTGGTACCGTTCAACACACTGTACCCGTCGAATATCATGCTGGTTGCGTAGTGCAGGCTGTTCAGTGCGTAGGCGTCCCAGGCGTCGTTCTCCGCGAAATTGTTTCCAATGTAGTGGTCCAGTGGAGTTGTGGAGTAGTACACTGCCCCCTCGCCATGTTCCCACACAGCATCAACGTATTTGTTATCAGCGTCACGTGTGGCCAATCCCAACACGTCCGAGTCCAGGTTGCTCATGTATCCGTGGTTGGTTGAATTACCACCACCTATGTTGAAAGTGCCGAGGTGATTGTTGCCGGAGTGGTCTCCCGCTACGTCTCCTCTCCACTCAGTTGTGTCGTCCACCATGATACCTCCAGGTCCATGCTTCAACAGGTTGCTGGTGCTCTCGTCCACTATCTGGTATGCCGCGGCGGCATTATCTTGACTGTTATCTCTCGTGGTCGTAACGTTGCCGTTGTGTCCTGGCAGTTTTGAATCATTCTGCGAATCATTCACACGTCTGTCATACATCACGAACACACCACCATCATTGACCCACGAGGTCAAGGCACTGCTGAATGGACTGTTTACGAAACCACTGTTGCTGGTGTTGTAGTATGCCACCACGTCATAGGTGCTGAGGTTGTTGGCAGTGTAGTCCTCTGCTGTGTGTCCCAGTTCCGCGATTATGCCAGCACCATCTGAAGATGGTCCTGCGTATGCGATCTTCTGTTTGTAGGCACCCGCTGAACCATCTCCTGCCGTGACCCAACCTGCTGGATCGTTGGCATCGTCTGCCACATCCGTGATGTTGATCACTTGGTTTGTTGATGTAGTCAGTGTCCCGTCACTGGCTGTGACAGCCAGTGTGTAAGATGTTGTAGTCTCGTAGTCCAGTGAGGCCGCTGTGGTGATCGCACCTGTCGAGGAGTTGATTGCGAAATGTCCTGCATCGTTTCCTGATGTTATTGAATACGTTAGAGTTGTTCCTGCGTCAACGTCCGATGCCGATGCAGTTGCTACTGATGTACCAGAACTGACATTCTCTGCCAGTGACACCGCATTCATGCTAGAGATAGTTGGTGCCTCGTTTACATTTGTGACGTTGACCACCTGGTTCACAGTTGATGTGTTGCCAAATGCATCTGTGGCCGCGACAGTCAGTGTGTGTGACGTTGCGGTCTCGTAGTCCAGTGCCGCCGCGGTCTCTATCAGACCGGTTGATGAATTGATTGTGAATAGGTTGGAGTCATTGCCTGCTGTGATGGACCATGCTATGGTTTCACCCTCTGCGTCACTGGCAGACAGTGGAGGAATTGATGCTATGTCCTCTCCCACACTCACGTTCTCTGCCTTGGATATATCATAATCCTGAGATATGACAGGTGCGTGGTTGTTCTCCACAGTTAGGTATATGTGATCCACATCTGACGCACCGTAGGGATCCTGCACCTTTAAAACTATCTGGTATAACGTGTCGTCTGTCACACTGAATGCCTCATTTAGGTAGACGTTCTGTCCCTCTATCCTCAGTTTGCCTGTGGGGTCATTGAATATGCTGTATGTCAATCTATCACCGTTGGCGTCCGATGCTCCGAAACTGAACAGTAGGCTGTCCACCGCCGTCGCTTCCGCTTTCGTCACGTCACCATACAGATTCAGCCATGGAGCAACGTTTATGTTGTCTGCCACCTGCTGTTGTACCCATAGGTCGAACCAATAATCTGACTCAAGGCTCAGTTGGTACAGTTCTGCGTTGGCATCTATTGTATCGTAAATGTGATCATCGTCCCCCCATTGGTCGTTCTCGTAGTCATCCAGGTTGTTGATGTTGTGTCCGACGCCCATTACGTACTCGTCAAGATATTGGAAATTTATGACTATCAGGTCCTGCACCTGCTGTGATATGTCGTTGTTCAAAAGCACATTGTCGTTGCTGAAGAAGTTCTCGGCCTCTTGGGCATACTCACTGTTCTCCAGCACATTGGCCTTCTCTTGTGCTATAAAATCATCCACGTCTACTAGTACTTGATCTTCAGGTCGGACCTGACTGTTGAATTCATCCATTCCAGTTTTTATGTCCAATTCCTTGTTATCATCACCGTAGAAAAAGTTGTTGTTATTTGCCATGTCGTCAAACTCTCTAAACTCTTGATCCAGCTCTTGGTATTCTGAACTCAAGTCCTGGTATTCTTCACTCAAGTCCTGGAACTGCTCACTAACTGCATCGAATTCCTTATCCAGCTCTTGGGACTTCTTGTATACTTCATTTTGTTCTTTGTCTAGTGCATCAAATTCTTGTTGTAGTTCCTCCAGTGCTTCTCTGTCACCATCTTCTATGGCCTGCTGTTCTCTTTCCTCCAGCTCTCTGTTTTTTTCATTCAATGCCTCGCCTTTTTCTTGTATCTCTCGTGACTCTTTTTCTAACTCTTCCTGTTCTTCTCTTAATTCTTCCTCGACATTTTGCAGTTGTTTACCTTTGTCATTCAGCTCTTGTTCCGTCTCTTTCAGCTCGTTGATGCCATCGTCAATTTCTTCCAGCTTCTCTTCAACGTTCTCTTCCGAGAAGGGATCCTCTTCTGATTTCTCTTGTAGCTCTTGTTCTTCTACTTCTTTCTCAATACGTATTATCTCATTCTCTTCTTCCAGTTTCTCTATTATGTCCTCTTGGAAGTCTTTCACCAGTTCCTCGGGTGCTTCTTGCAAGAACTGTTTGATCTCTGCTTCTGGTATGAAGTCCTCAAACTCCTGCACATATTCTTCTTGGAACACCTCGAACTTCTCAACTATGGCCTCGAACTTCTGTTCCACCATCAGTATCTCTTGCTCGATCACTAATTCTTTTTCAATTACTTGTTGTACTTCTTTCTCTACAATCTCTACTTTCTGTTCTATCTCAACAAAGTCTTCCTTTGCTTCAACGAATTCTTTCTCGATCTCTTCCACTTTCTTGTCAACGACTGCTTTAGCTTCTTCAACCACTTCAATCTCTTGTTCCAGTTCTTGGACCTCTTCTGCAATCTCTACGAATTCTTCTTCTAGTTTCTCTAGTTCTTTCTCGATGGCCTGCTTCTCTTGTGTGCTGGCCTCTGCTAGTTCTTCTTCCAACTGTTCAATCTCTTCTGCAACTTCTTCCTTTTTGTCCTCTGCTTCTTGTTTCTCTTCTATGGCTTCTTCAACTTTATCTTCAAGTTCTTCAGCTTCCTTCTCTGCCTCTTCGGCTTCCTCTTCCAGTTCCTCAATGTTCTCTTCCAACTCTCCCTTCTCTTCTTCCAGTGCCTCTGCTTCTTCTTCCAGTTCCTCTTTCTCTTCTTCCAATTCTTCCTGCTCGTCCTCGGCCTTCTCTTTTTCTCTTACTGCTTCTTCCGTGTCCCTCTCCACTTCTGCTTTGGCTTCTGTCTTACGTGTGGTGGATATAGTAGTCGCAAACTTCTTAAGCACCTCAGACTTTAGTAGTACGACAGGCACTGTTGGAGCCACATATGCGTTTGCAATAATAGTTGCTTCGTATGGTTTGGTCAGCAATACTTCACCTGATTGGTTGGCAATCATAATCTGTCCCACTGTGCCATCATTGTTGGGCAGTAGCACAATCTCGTTGTCTTCACCATCCGTGTTGGCCTTACCTGCAACCTGTGTTCCCCTGACACCGATGGTCAATACAGGTGTGGTCACTGTCATTGCATCGTTGCCCACCTTGGCAATCTTACCAGACACGAATGAGAAGTTACCTTCCAATATGTTTGCATTCATGGATCCTGCTGTGGGATTCTCAGGATCGTATACGAAATCATCTATAACCATTGTGCTGTTTGGGTCAACAGACATTGTGGTCTCATCTGCGAAAGCGATACCAACGGCACTAGCATTTGACTTTACAATATCATTGAGATATATAAAGTCACCCTCATTCAACTGGATCGATTGATCCAAACGTTGAACACTGATAGCACCGTCGGAAGTCGTTATTTTACCTATCGCTTGTGGATCTTCAAAGGCTACCATGCCTTGGTCAAGAGGCTGGCTGTTCTTAGCCAAGAGGTTAACTATGTTGCCTTTGAGGATTCCGTTGGTCGTCTCGAGGTCTGGTGATGTCAGGAAATAGTCTTTGAGCAGAACCGTTTCTGTGTCACCGGATAGGTGCATTGAAATAGACAAGTCGTCGCCTGTACGAAGCACACTGCTATTGAGCAGTTGCTTAATAGATACGTCTATAGATTTAGACTGACCTGCCATTTTAGTACGTTAACCTCGCTCAGTAATATTTAATAATATATGCAGTTATTAAAACTGCGTACTTTATTGTAAATATTTCTAATGAAAGAGATTTTAACTGCCCTTTTACTGTGGATAGGGGCTAATTCTGACTACAACACAAACATTCCGTTTCCTACTATAATTTTTATGGAACAGGAAAAGATGGAACAGATATATTACCAAGGCAGAGAACCTGCGGGAGAACTGCATGGATTCTATGATACTCAAAAGGATGTCATAATATTACAAGACACATGGGATAGGCGTGATCCATGGGATCTGTCCATACTGCTACACGAACTTGTTCATTATGTGCAGGACACGAACACCATACAGTTCGACTGCAATAGGGAAATGGAGAAACAATCCTGGCCCTTGCAACAAAAATATCTATTAGAAGTTCACAGTTATACTTGGGATTATGATGGATTATGGCACATGGTAGTCAGCAACTGCCCAGATGAGTATAATGGTGCTACTGATTAATCTTTAAAGACTTTTGCTGTTATTTCTTTTGTTTTAATTCTAATTGCTTTGGAAACGCACTCTTCCCAAATCTCGTCTGGTTTATCTTCTTCCAGTTGTCCGAACACAATTTTTTCATCGTAGTCTAGCATAAGCCAACTCATGGCTGGATTGTATGGATGTTCTAATTCTTCTTCTAGTTGTCCAGTAGCCCAATTGGCCATTCCCAAAGTGACAAGTCTATTGAGTGGACCTTGTCCTTGTGCTATTATCTCTAGCATTTTACGATCCAGTGTGAACCCGATTGGTCCGTCTTTACCTTCGGCGTTTAATGTGTTGGTGCTGGGCAATACAAAATCCGTACTGTGCAACACACCTACTATATTATTAAGTATAGGTCCGCCATAATGCACAGGTGGCTTGGCACTAGCTATTCTAGGAACATTGCCTTCATCACATACATGAGCAAAATCAGGTTTTTGACATCTCTTGTTTATCATTACTCCTGCCGCCCCCGATACGTCGTGTCTCCAAATGTATATAACTGTTTTGGCAAACCTTTTATCTGGCATACTAGGTGGTGCTACAAGTATTTTACCCTGTGTGTCGATCATACAAATACTTATTGTGATATAGGTTGTCTATTTTATGTATTGATTTAAAATTTAAATGTTGTCTGTGGAAATAAATCTGCTTGGTCTGGCGACATTAGATATATTGTGCTAACAGCAAGATTTTGTACTAGCTCGTCTATGTTTCTGATAACGTTTGACCACTTGCCTTTTAAACTCATGAATATTATACCAACAAACTGATCGTCACCCGCCGCTGACATTGTTTGGTAGTTTATGTATGCTAGTTTAGTGTGTTCTATTTTTGCACTAGCTTCGTCTTTTTTCATAATGGCGTTTACAAATCCTGCAAGTGCATTATCACCTACATGTCTAAATATTGCTTTGGCTATTGCAAGTACTTGGCCTTGTTTTGGATTCGCCGCAATTACATCGTTTATATTTGCTCTAGGTTTTTCTATGCCTAATTGTTCTTTTGCTTGGTTTAATACATTCATATCTACTTTGGCTTTTCTGCCATCGAACAATCTTCCAGGTTTAGCAACACTTGCCTTGATCTCAAAATGTCCAGCACCTTCTATGTATATGTCACCTGCTCCTGGTCTAGAACCACTGTGGTATATTGTCGGACTTAATACAGATAAACAAACCTCTGCAGGTCCTATTCCTTGATTTTTAACTTGGTATAATCTATCAACTACTCTAGATATATGATTATCACCTGTGTATCCTATGAATATTTGTGAGAAATCTTTTTTACCTGGTTCTATTAATGACTGTACATTTACTAATCCTTTTGGATATGCTTTTATGAATGCTTCAATATCTTGTGTTGTTGGTTTAGCGGCAAATATTTGTTCTGTTACTATTGCTATTGCTTTCTTGGCATCTGGGTCATTTTCTAAAACACCTTGTACTCTTTGTTTTAGTCCACCGCCATCGAGTGCCATTAATACTTTTTGTAATACTGCATCATCAATTGATGGATCGTTTAACTTGTCTTTAATCATTTGTATTAATTCTTTTGAAGGTGATTCCCTCAAAAACCAAGGAGTTTCAAAACTTTCCTTCTTCATGAATCTGTGTATGAGATCCTGATAAAGCCTATCATGGCTGTCCTGTGATATCTCTCCCTTGCCTATTCTCGCTTTTAGGTCTGACACACCTGTGATGAAGTCTGGATACGATGCTACATTGGGCATCTGTACCACTTTCTTCTCAGGTTCTGGGAACTTGATTACTTTCGCTTCTCTTTCAAACCATGGCTTCATGTACGTATTTAACCGTTATGATTGATTACGTTTACGGAGTGAGTCGTTGATCTTAATGCTGGTTTCCAGCTGTGTAAACGGTGTGTTTAATATTTCTCTTGCAAACCAAGCCAACGCATTTGTGTCTTTAGGAAAGCATGATCCTGCATATCCTCTCTGTCCATCGTTGCCGGGCACCTTCATGTGTGACTTACCTATTCTTGGATCGTTTGCAATGATGTTTGTAAATGTCTGCCAGTCAGCACCCTTGGCCGCTTTAAGCACATCATACATCTCGTTCATGAATGTTACTTTAGTTGCTAGGAATGAGTTTATACAATACTTGACCATGCTGGCTGTAATCATATCTGTTTTGTAAACAGGACATTCCTTACAATCACTATGTTCTTTGTATAATTTTTCTACAGCATCTGTATCTGCATTTACTCCACCAAAAACGTGCATAGGAGGATTAACAAAATCATTGATGTAGTTTTTCTCTGTGAGGAATTCTGGATTGTACACTATTCTCAGATCCACACACTGTTCTTTTATGCTTTGTAATTTGTATGCTGGTACTGTGGACTTAACAATTACTAATAACCCTTTGTGATTGTTCAACTGTTGTAGCACACCTTCCAGTATCTCTGTGTTGCACTCTCCCGATTCCGACTGTGGTGTTGGCACTGCTACAAATGTTGCGTCAGGTTTGAATGCAATTAAATCCTCTATGGTGTTGGTGCTGTTGTGTTTGGGATCCACTATGAACTTTTGTATGTCTTTGGTGAACCCGTGATCCACTGCTGTTCCTACGAAGCCATGTCCTACAATACCTAGTTTCATTTATTTCCTTAAATATTTCCAGCAGTAAGGAAATACCTCATCTGCTAATTTATCTATCTCATTGGCCACGTCCTGTGTCTCCTTCTGAGTGTCTGGTTTGCATCTCAGGTTACACACCCTTGCGAATGCGTACAGTGTGCCGGACCAATACCATTCTGTCATCATGCTCTGCGGTAGTACCATACGTGCCTGTTCTGGTGCTACACCTTTCTGCAACAGACTGTTGTACAGTATAAGACAACTCTCCATCGTGGTCTCCATGTTGTGATTTATCGTTTGGTCTAATTCTACTTCACCATCTGAACCCTGCTTTGAATTCTGTGGTCTGCCTCTCCATGAGTCTGGCTTGTACAGCTCTGGTGCATGGTCCACGTAGCGTCTTGAAACTTCGTTCCACACAAGACCCACTTGGTGCTTCACAAGTTGCCTTGCCACGAAGATAGGTGCCTTGATCCTGAACTGCATTGATGCGTGTGCAAATGGTGACCAGTGTTCATGCTCTGCAAGATACTTGATCAACTTCTCGTCTGACTGTTCAAATGTTTTTTTAGTTTTGCTATAACTCACACGTGCCGCATTAACAACAGATAAGTCTGTGCCCATGCTATCTATAAGTTCTACTTTCATCACAATCCCATCAGCTCACGGATCTCAGGATTGATCATCTCACGACCCCACTGTGGTTGCATTGTGATCTTGACCTTGCATTTTAGATTAGGTATGCTTTCCACTTTCATTTTCACGTCTTGTGGAATTATGTCTGCCGCTGGACAGAATGCACTTGTTAAACTCATCAGCACATGAACCCATCCATCCTCAGTTACTTTAACATCATATATCAAACCTAGATTATAGATGTCTACAGCAATCTCAGGATCATAACATTCTTTTAGTTTCTCAACTATCGTCGGCATGTACTCCTGTTGTGTTGGTGGATGCTCTTTGATCTCTTTTAGATCACATTCTAGATGTGGATCAACTGATGCGTTATCGTTTGGTACCCATCCTGGTGGCATATCAATC
>Ga0307999_1000350_pt1 | contig 13081 bp, 13 predicted proteins | sample Neamet1_FD_203158 | JGI IMG/M metagenome (GOLD analysis project Ga0307999, IMG submission 203158) | Marine microbial communities from water near the shore, Antarctic Ocean - #1 | ecosystem: Environmental > Aquatic > Marine > Unclassified | place: Southern Ocean | collected 2014-06-04 | reverse complement strand
TCTAATTGGGATAAGACAATTGCGATTAACCTGACCGGTCCTTTTTTAGTAACAAAACATGTGTTACCCTATATGCGTAAAAATGGATTTGGAAGAATTATTTTTATGTCTTCAATAGTTGCACAAACTGGTTTTATTGGTGCATCAGCTTATGCAGCTTCAAAATCTGGATTATTTGGTTTAGCTAAAACAATTTCTAAAGAGGTAGCAAATAAAGGAATTACAGCAAACGCTATCGCATTAGGTTATTTTAATGCGGGTATGATAGAAGATGTACCTCAAGATATGCAGGACAAATTAAAAGAAGCGATACCTGTTTCGGCATTAGGTAAGCCTGAAGAATTAGCAGAATTAATTAAATATGTAATCTCTGAAAAATCATCTTACTTAACAGGTCAAACTATTAACCTGAATGGCGGATTATATGTCTAAAATTTGATGTTGCTTTTTATTAACAAAACTTAAGCTATGGCTAAAGGGTTAATGAATAATAAAGCTTATCTTTGATATATAAATACATAGATTATGATTCACAATTTAAGCGAACAGAATTCAATCTTCAGTCAGTTTATTTCTGAGATTAGAGATAAGTCTATTCAAAAAGACGCTATGCGTTTTCGTAGAAACTTAGAACGAATTGGTGAAGTATTAGGTTATGAGCTAAGTAAGAAGCTTAGTTATTCTAAACAAGAAACAATTACACTGTTAGGAGTTGCAGCATCAGAATTGTTAGACGAACAACCCGTTATTGCTACAATTTTACGTGCTGGTTTACCTTTGCATCAAGGTGTATTAAATTATTTTGATAAAGCAGAAAATTCTTTTATTTCAGCCTATAGAAAACATCATAAAAGTGGTGAGTTTGAAATTCATGTAGACTATTTGGCATCACCAAGTATAGAAGGTAAAACACTAATTATTACAGACCCTATGTTAGCAACAGGTCAGTCCATGCTAACTGTTTATAAAGCGTTATTACAAATGGGTTCTCCAAAAAAAATTCATTTAGTAATTGCTATTGCAAGTCAGGAGGCTGTTGATTTTGTAATGTCAAAAATGCCAAGAAATACAGAGCTTTGGGTGGGCGCAATTGATTCAGAATTAACAGCGCAATCATATATAGTTCCTGGTTTAGGAGATGCCGGAGATTTAGCTTACGGTAAAAAAGATTAAGATATGAATTGGAGTTACTTTTTTTCGGTGTTTATTATTGGCGCATTCAAATACTTATTTTCTCATTGGACAGCGCTTGGCTTTACAATAGGTTTTGATGATGTTAAAGTTAATTTTAGTAATATTTTTATCCCAACTATTTTAGGAGCAGTTATTAGTATGGCTTTCTTCTATTTTTTGAGCGATTTCTTAATGGAAAGAGCTGCAAAGAAAAGACATAGACTTTATCATGAAGCACTTGATAAAGGTATTCCTTTTAAGATGAAAAAGAAGTTTACTAAAACCAATAAGTTTTTAGTGAAAATTAAATCAAAGTTGGGTATTTATGCATTTACCTTTTTAGTTCCTTTATTTTTAAGTATCCCTTTAGGGGCAATATTATGCGCTAAATTTTATGGACATAAAAAGAAAACTTTTCCTTTAATGGTTTTTAATATGTCAATCTATGGACTTGTAATGACTTTAATTATATTACTTACAAATGGATAATATTAAACACATATTCTTCGATTTAGATCATACCTTATGGGATTTTGATAAGAATTCAGAAGAAGCATTAACGGATATTTATGCAGATTTAAATTTGCATTTAAAAATAAGTTCGTTCCAACGATTTTTAAAAAAATACCGTGAAATTAATCAACGGTATTGGAATTTGTATCGTCAAAACTTAGTGAATAAAGAACAAGTTCGTGATGGTAGATTTATTGATACGTTGACTTTTTTTAAGTTTGAAAATGCAAATGAATTAGGTTTAGAAATGAGCGCACTGTATGTTTCGACCAGTCCGTATAAAACAAATCTTTTTCCATTTACACACGAAGTCTTAACGAAATTAAAATCTAAATATAAACTTCATATTATCACCAATGGTTTTGTAGAGGTTCAGCATATTAAATTAAGTCATTCGAAATTAAGTGATTATTTTGATGTTGTCGTTTGTTCTGAAGAAACTGGAAAAAAAAAGCCGCATAAATCAGTCTTTGATTTTGCCTTAAAATTGGCAAATGCAACTGCAAGTGAGTCAGTAATGATTGGCGATAGCTATGAAGCTGATGTGATTGGCGGATTAAAAGCAGGGATGAAAGCTATTTGGTTTAATACTGAAAATCAGCAATCTAAAAAAGAATTAATTGAAGTAGAATGCTTAAGTGAAATTGCTATTCTTTTTAAGGTTTAGGTAAAATACTAAATCAACGCGTTAATTTTATTATTTAGAACCATTCTAAACTGTGATTTAGGTCACAAAGCACTATGAATTGGCGAGTAGTCTTTTTACATTTGCCACTTTAAAACTAAATTCTAAAATAGATATGTCTAAGACTGTCAAGTTAAGGAAAGGTTTGGATATCAAACTAATAGGTGTTGCCAATAAATCGAAAGATTCTGTTGAACAATCATCTGTGTTTGCTGTTAAACCAACTGATTTCCATGGTGTAACGCCAAAGATGGTTGTAAAAGTAGGTGACAAGGTGAAAGCCGGTGATGTTATTTTCTTTAACAAGTATCAAGAAGATGTAAAGTTTTTGTCACCTGTTTCTGGAGAGATCAAGGACGTGGTGAGAGGAGCTAAACGAAAGATTCTTGAAGTATTAATTTCAGCAGATTCATCTATTGATTACAAAGATTTCGGTGTTAAAGCTGCAGAGTCAATGTCAGCAGAGGATGTAAAAGCACATGTTTTAGCAGCAGGATTATGGCCACTTATTAAAATGAGACCATGTGACGTTGTTGCAAAACCAACTGATACGCCGAAAGCGATCTTTGTGTCTGCATTTGATTCTTCTCCTTTAGCAATTGATTATGATTATGCTTTACATGGTGAAGAACAATCTTTTCAAGCTGGATTAGAAGTTTTAAAACAATTAACGACTGGTAAAGTTCATTTAACAATGAATGGAACTGTTAGTCCTGATGTTGTATTTACTGGCGCTAAAGGTGTTGAGTTAAATAAAATATCTGGTAAACATCCTGCAGGAAATGTTGGAACTCAAATTCATCATATTGATCCAATCAATAAAGGTGAAGTAGTTTGGACAGTTAATGCACAAGATGTTGTTTTAATGGGACGTGTATTTACAACAGGTAAATTTGATATGGCGAAAGTAATTGCTGTAACTGGTTCTGAAGTAAAAAATCCAAAATACATTAAAACAATTATTGGTACATCAGTTAAAAATATTTTAGCAAACCAAATTGAAGGTGATAATAATCGTATTATTTCTGGAAATGTATTAACAGGAGACAAAATTACTGAAGATGGTTACTTAGGTTACTACCATTCACAAATTACTGTAATTCCTGAAGGTAATGAACCAATGTTCGTTGCTACTAAAGGTTGGTTAGGTTTAGGTCTAAATAAATTTTCTGTAAATAGAACTTATTTTTCTTGGCTAACACCAAACAAAGAAAGAACTTTAGATACGAATCTTAATGGTGAAATTAGATCATTTGTGATGACTGGAGAAATGGAAAAAGTATTTCCTTTCGACATCTTCCCAATGCATTTAATTAAATCTGTTATGTATAACGATTTAGACGAAATGGAAAGTTTAGGGATTTATGAAGTTGCACCAGAAGATTTTGCACTTTGTGAATTTGTTTGTACATCTAAAGTTGACATCCAAGATGTTATCCGTAAAGGATTAGATGAAGTTTACAACGAGTGTTTATAATATTAATTTAAAATATAAAAAAACGTGAAATCAATTGAAAAAATGATTCGAAAGTTTGAACCACAGCATGATAGCAAGTGGTCAAAACTACATCCTGCATGGGACGCATTTTATACCTTTTTGTTTACGCCTGGCGAAACAACACAAAAGGGATCCCACATTAGAGATGGTATCGATTTAAAAAGAACAATGTTTACGGTAATTGTTGCATTAATTCCTTGTTTATTGTTTGGAATGTACAATACTGGACATTGGCATTATGCTTCTTTAGGAGAAGCAGGAGAGTTTATGGATAACTTTGGAGCTAAGTTCGGATATGGTCTACTAAGAACATTACCAATCGTAGTTGTATCGTATGGAGTAGGTTTAGGTGTCGAATTTATATTCGCCATCAGAAACGGACATGCCGTTCAAGAGGGGTATTTAGTGTCAGGAATGTTAATTCCTTTAATTGTACCTGTTGATGTTCCTTTATGGATGGTTTCTGTAGCTGTTATTTTTGCCGTAGTTATTGGTAAAGAAGTTTTCGGTGGTACAGGAATGAATATTGTGAATGTGGCGTTAACTACAAGAGCTTTTTTATTTATTGGTTACCCCACTATGATGTCTGGTGACAAAGTATGGGTTGGTGGTCTTGGAGAAGAAGGAGCTAAAACTGCGGATGGTTTTTCGGGTGCTACTGCACTTGGAGATTTAGCCACTGCTGCAAGTGTGCATGAAGAGAATGTAACGGCCCTTGAAAAAATTACTTCTTTAGAATCGAAAATAATATCAATGCCAGAGCTAACTGGTCAATTAACTTCAAAGATTGCCGCATTAAAAGATATTATCGCATCTAACACTGCTGTTATTGAAAGTAAATTAGCAATGATTCCATCATTATGGGATTCTGTTTTTGGGAATGTAATGGGTTCTATTGGTGAAACTTCTGTTTTAGCTATTGGAATTGGAGCATTTATATTATTATATACTGGGATAGGTTCTTGGCGTATTATGTTATCATTTGTTGCTGGTGGATTTGTAATGGGATTATTATTTAATCTATGGGACGGAAATCCGTTTATGGGTACTGATCCGTTGCAACAATTAGCTTTAGGTGGTTTTGCTTTCGGTGCAGTATTTATGATAACTGATCCTGTTACTGGATGTCAAACAAATACAGGGAAATTCATTTATGGATTTTTAGCTGGTTTCTTTGCTATCTTAGTAAGAGTATTTAATACAGCATTCCCAGAAGGTGTAATGATGTCGATTTTATTCTTCAATGTAATGGCACCATTAATTGATCATTATGTGATTCAAGCTAATGTATCACGTAGAATGAAAAGATTAAAAACTAAAAATTCATAAGCATGGCATTTAATAAAGAAGGAAACGGATACACAGTTCTATTTGCTGCTATATTAGTAGCTGTAGTAGGTGCAGGATTAGCAGCTCTATCGGTAGGTTTAAAACCTGCGCAACAAGCAAACGTAAAAATCAAAAATAAAATGGACATCTTAGGTGCCATTAAAATTGAGGCGACAAGAAAAACTGCTGACGATTTATACACACAATACATTGTTTCTGATGACTGTTTAGTTTTAGACGAAAACGGAAATTTAAAAACAGGTGTTGAGGTAGTTGGTATTGACATTCAAAAAGAATATAAAGAAGAGATTGGTGGTAAATTAATGGCTGCTGATATGAACTATCCTTTATATATGGCAAATGTTGATGGCGCTAAGAAATACATTATTCCAATGATAGGTTCTGGTTTATGGGGTCCAATTTGGGGATATGTTGCTGTAAATGATGATTTTGAATCTATTTATGGTGCTACATTTTTTCATAAAGGTGAAACACCAGGTTTAGGTGCTGAAATCTCTACTGCTATGTTTCAAGATCAATTTACGGATGAAGAAATTTCAACTGAAGGTGTTTACACTAAAATGTTGATGATGAAAGATGCCTCTGGTAGATCTCAACTACATAAAGTAGATGGAATTACTGGTGGTACTATTACATCTAAAGGTGTTGAAGAAATGTTAGACAGAACACTTCAGGTTTATGTAGATTATTTCAAAAAATTAAAATAATTAAAGATGAGCGAAAAAGAAAAAGAACCTTTATTCTCTAAGAAGAATAAAAAGTTAATAACAGATCCATTAGGAGACAATAACCCAGTTACTATTCAAGTATTAGGTATTTGTTCTGCTTTAGCGATTACTGTTTCTATAGTGCAAGCTTTAACTATGACTGCTGCAGTATTATTTGTTTTAGTGGCAGGTAATGTTATCATTTCTTTATTAAGAAATGTAATACCACCTAAAATTAGAATTATTGTTCAGTTAGTAGTAGTTGCATCTCTTGTAATTATTGTAAACGAAATGTTGAAAGCATTTATGCCTGATTTAGGTGCTAAATTATCTGTATTTGTGGGGTTGATTATTACCAACTGTATTATTATGGGTCGTTTTGAAGCTTTTGCAATGGCTAACAAACCTTGGGCTTCTGCTCTAGATGGTGTTGGTAATGCTTTAGGGTATGGTTTTGTATTAGTAGTTGTGTCATTCATTAGAGAATTATTTGGAACTGGAAAATTAGCTGGTTTTGAAATATTTGGAAATTCTATTGAAGGAACAGGGTTATATTCTACAGGATACATGAATAATAACTTAGTTATTTTAGCACCATTTGCATTAATAGCTGTTGCCCTTGTTATTTGGGTACAAAGAGCTATTAATAAATCATTAGTTGAAGGACATTAAAATATAAAATCATGGATCATTATATAGAAATATTTTTAAAAGCGATTTTTAGTGAAAATATGATTTTTGCATACTTCTTAGGTATGTGTTCATATTTAGCTGTATCAAAAACTGTAAAAACTGCTGTAGGTTTAGGATTTGCAGTAATCTTTGTATTAGGAGTTACTATTCCAGTAAACTGGTTGTTAGAAAACTATGTGTTAATGCCTGGTGCGTTAACTTGGTTAGACCCAACTTATGCTGATTTAGATTTAAGCTTCTTATCATTTATTATGTTTATTGCTGTAATTGCATCTATCGTGCAGTTAGTTGAAATGTTAGTTGAGAAATTTGCCCCTGCTTTATATGGCGCGTTAGGTATTTTCTTACCATTAATTGCAGTTAACTGTGCCATTTTAGGTGGTGCTTTATTTATGCAAGAAAGACAATATGCAACAATTGGTGAAGCAACAACTTTCGGAATTGGTTCTGGATTTGGTTGGTTATTAGCTATTGTAGCTATTGCAGCAATTAGAGAAAAAATCAGATACTCAAACGTTCCTGCTCCTTTAAGAGGGTTAGGTATTACTTTCATCATTACTGGTTTAATGGCGATTGCGTTTATGAGTTTTGGAGGAATGTAATTTATAATATAAAACAAATTAGAAATGATACTAGAAGTTATAATTATAGCAGTAATCTTTTTTGCATTAGTAATCTTATCATTAGTTGGTATGTTACTTTTTGTAAAAGCAAAAATATCACCATCAGGTAAAATTAAAATTACCATTAATGGTGATAAAGTAATTGAAGTGAACGGTGGAGATACATTATTATCTACTTTAAGTGGTGCAGGAATCTTTTTGCCATCTGCTTGTGGTGGAGGTGGAACATGTATTCAATGTTTATGTCACGTTAAATCTGGTGGTGGAGAAATTTTACCAACAGAAAAACCTCACTTCTCTCGTAAAGAGATCGCTGATGGTATCCGTTTAGGGTGTCAGGTTAAGGTGAAGGAAGATATGGCAATTGAAGTAGAAGAAGAAGTTCTTGGAATTAAAGAATGGGAAGCGGTTGTGACTTCAAACTTCAATGTAGCGACATATATTAAAGAATTTATAGTTGAAATCCCTGAGGATATGGACTATAAAGCAGGTGGATATATTCAAATTAAAATTCCTAAATGTGAAATTAAGTTTTCAGAAATGGATGTAACGGCTCACCCATTAGATCATCCAGGTGAACCAAATAAGTTTGAAAAAGAATGGGCTGAAGGACCTTTTGCATTACGTCATTTAGTAATGAAAAACCCTGAGGAAGTTGTTAGAGCTTACTCAATGGCTAGTTACCCTGCAGAGGGACGTAAAATTATGTTAAACGTAAGAGTTGCGGCACCACCATTTGATCCAAAAACAAAAACTTGGATGAATGTGAACCCTGGTATTGCATCATCATATATCTTTAACTTAAAAGAAGGAGACAAAGCAATTGTGTCTGGACCTTACGGAGAATTCTTTATTAACGAATCAGATGCTGAGATGTTATATATTGGTGGTGGAGCAGGTATGGCACCAATGCGTTCTCACTTATATGAATTATTCAAAACGCTTAAAACTGGTCGTCAAGTATCGTATTGGTATGGTGGTCGTTCAAGAGCTGAATTATTCTATATTCACTATTTTAGAGATTTAGAAAAAGACTTTCCAAATTTTAAATTTCATTTAGTATTATCTAATGCGACTGAAAAAGATAATTGGGTAGACAAAAAAGATGTTAACGATACTGAAGGTGATGGATTCTCTGGATTTGTTCATCAAGTTGTTATTGATCAATATTTATCAAAGCATGATTCACCAGAAGATATCGAATTTTACTTCTGTGGACCACCAATGATGAATCAAGCAGTTATTACTATGTGTGACGAATGGGGAGTACCACCAGAAAACGTTAGATTTGATGATTTCGGTTAATCAAAAACAAATTAATTTTATAAAAGCTACTCAATTTTTGAGTAGCTTTTTTTGTGTCTAGATTATTTTTATCTAGTTAAGAATTCATAAGTCAACTTTAAATTGACTCTAAATGATTTTATCCCATAAATAGATATAAAGTTTAATGGTATCTTTGTATTATAATTTCATAGACTTAAAAAAAATAACAAATGAATAATTTCGAATTCAAGAACCCAACAAAAATCATTTTTGGAAAAGACCAATACAATAAATTAACAAAAGAAATTCCAGCGAACTCAAAGGTACTTTTACTTTTTGGTGGTGGAAGTATTAAAACGAATGGCGTTTATGAAAATGTAATGAATGCCTTAACTGATTTTGATGTTGTAACATTTGGTGGCATTCCTCCAAATCCAGAATACTCAGTATTGAAAAAAGCTTTAAAAGTAATCAAAGACGAAAATATTACATTTTTATTAGCAGTTGGCGGTGGTTCTGTAATTGATGGTACTAAATTTTTATCATCAGCAGCGCTGTTTAAAGGAGATGAACCTTGGGATATACTAGAAAAAGGAATTCCAACGCTTAAAGGTATGCCATTTGGTACTGTATTAACTTTACCAGCTACTGGATCAGAAATGAATTCAGGAGCAGTGATTACAAGAGCAGATACAAAACAAAAATTAGGAATGGGTGGCGCAGGTTTGTTTCCATTATTTTCGGTATTAGACCCAACAGTTGTAGCATCTATTCCGCAAAGGCAAATAGCAAATGGATTAGCAGATTCATTTACTCATGTGTTAGAACAATATATGACATATCCTATCGGAGCGATATTGCAAGATCGTTTTTCTGAAAGTATTCTACAATCAATTATTGAAGTGGCTCCAGCAATCATGAAAGATACAACTGATTATAAAGCAGCAGCTAATTTTATGTGGAATTGCACTATGGCATTAAATGGATTAATTCAAAAAGGCGTACCAACTGACTGGTCTATTCATGCAATTGGACATGAACTAACAGCATTATATGGAATTGACCATGCAAGAACATTGGCTATCTTAACTGAAAGTCATTATACGTACAATTTTGAGACTAAGAAAGAGAAATTGGCACAGTATGCTGAACGTGTTTGGCATGTAACAGAAGGAAAATTAGAAGAAAAAGCACAAATTGGTATTGCTAAAACAACTCAATTTTTTCATTCTTTAGGTATTAAAACCAAATTATCAGAATACATTGATGATTACAAATCTACTGCTAGTCTAATTGCTGGAAGATTAGAGAAAAGGGGTTTAGTCGCTTTTGGAGAACATAAAACTATGACACCTCAAGCCGTTGAAAAAATTGTTGAAATGGCGTGTTAAGCTATTTTTAGAATAAATTTGTACAAAAAGTCTTTCATTTTTGAAAGACTTTTTGTGTTTTACAGATTAAGGTTATTACTTTCAGTATAAAGGTCTATCTTTACCGAAAATAGTATTATAAACTCAATTACTTATATAGTTATGGATTATTCTGAAGCAGAGAAAGTTAAAAAAAACGACAAATTAATTCATAACAGTGAAAAAGATGGACCACAAGAAGTGAAAGTTTTAATCGTTTATAAATATGAGAATAGTATTAGATTTAGAGTCGTTAATAAAAGTAATAACTGGGCGCATACAGCGCATTCAAAAAACTTTAGTTTTATTGAGCGAAAGTCTAAGATAGATGTAGTAGATTTAATTGATACTACTGAAGTAATAGGAGCTGAGGAAGAGTAAATAAATTATCTCCAAATACTAATATTATTTTTTCTATGGTAATTCTATTATAAATGTGGTTACCAGTAGAATAATTAACCCTTACAACAATAATAGTAAAAGGTTAATGTGTAATTTTAATTAGCTATTCAGTTCTGTTTTTTTCAACAAGAATATAATAGGGGATAGGTGTTAGAATTATAGATATTTACGCTTAATTAGACGGCGATTTTGTAAGCTGTAAACGACTTATGTTTGTTAATTAATAATTTGAATAACAGGTAAGCAAATTTTTATTATTAACTTTACTGCCATGATAACGCCACTTTATAATCCTTTTCAAAAATTTGAATTTAGCCCACAAAAATGTTTCCTAACGGGTAAGAATCTTCATTCTTTTAAAGAAGAACAAATTTTTGTTTTTCCAGAATGGATAATGGATAGGTATTCATTAAGGGATACAACGTTTAAAATGCTTGAAGGAAGTAGTCTTAAATATAAGGATATGAAAATGCCTTGTTTTGAGAGTGTTATTGAAGATGCTATAAATCCTTTAGAAGCAGAGATAGAGAAAGCTTTCACAATTGGCTATGATGCTGTTAAAAAAATACCGGAAGAACGATTATTTCAATGGATGGCTAAATTGATGTATGGCGTTTTATACCATGATATTAGTATTGAAAAAAGAAAACCTGTTGTAGAAGGAAAAGAATTTATATTGCCTTTATTCTTACAAGAAAGATTTGGTAAATTACATTCGTTATTACAATCTTTAGTCCGTCCAATGGACATTAACGGATCCAAATTATGGAGTATTAAAGTATTTAAAATTAATATTTCTAAAGATGTATTTAATTATAAAGACGAAACAACGAACCTGAATTTCTCTTTAGGAATGAATGATTTTGGAATCGTAGCTTGTTTGCAAGATAATGGTGCTGTAGCTGATGATCAACAAAGAATTACAGATATATTTTCAGATAAAGTTTTGCATCCAATTCAATTTCAAGAGCTTAGTGCAAGGTTTATTTATGCCAATTATTTATTAAATAGTTATGCTGAGTATACTATGCAGTCATCTGAAGAGAGAATTAGTATAAATTCTGCCCCTTTAATTGGTACTGCGAATAAGCCTTTATTTAACTATTGGGATGATGACATGTTTGCACAAGTATTAGTAATTTATTGGAAACCTTGGGGTATTCAAAAGGATGACATTATTATGTTTGGTAACTCTCCAGTCAGTTATTTAGAAAATAATGATACTTATGACATTGTTGAGCCAGATTCTATAATGCTTCCTTTTTAATGTAAAGTTTTGATTACTATTAAAATTTAGGTTAATCCTATTAGTTATATTTAATAAATTAGGTTCAGAGTTTTATAATTTTTTTTTGGAGAAGATGATAATAATCGTAACAAACACTAAGTATTGGGGTGAATAAACTTCCTATTTATAACTTTTTAGGTTTACAGAAATGTTATCTAAGAGCTAATTATAATAAAACCTAAACTATGTAAATAGTTTAGGTTTTTATCTGTGTGAACTAAGTTTAATTAAATCTAATTGTTTTTTCAGAAATCCATAATTCCATATGGTTTTAGTAATTTTCACTTAAATCAATACTTATATTATTCGGTATATTTTTTTTTAAGTTTGCGTAATAATGATGTTTTTTTATATCCATTTATTTCATTAACAATTTCCTTTGCTTCTTTGTATTTTTCATCTTTAAATAGCTTATTAAAATGCTTTTCTAAAATGTCATCAATTTGATCATTCCTAGTGTATTCAGATTCTATCTGTTTAGCTATGGTTTTTGCATCCTCATACTTCCCATCTTTAACTAGTAATTTGATTTGTTTTTTTAAAATGTCATCAATTTGATCATTCCTAGTGTATTCAGATTCTATCTGTTTAGCTATGATTTTTGCATCCTCATACTTCCCATCTTTAACTAGTAATTTGATTTGTTTTTTTAAAATGTCATCAATTTGATCATTCCTAGTGTATTCAGATTCTATCTGTTTAGCTATGGTTTTTGCATCTTCATATTTTGCATCTTCAGCTAGAGTTTTGATTTGTTTTTTTAATATGTTATCAATTTGATCATTCCTAGTGTATTCTGAATCTATCTGTTTAGCTATGATTTTTGCATCTTCATATTTTCCGTCTTCAGCTAGAGTTTTAGATTCTTCTTTTAATATAGCGTCAATAGTTTTTTCTCTAGCGTAATTATTGTTAATACTATTTGTGACTTCTTTTGCTGTTGTATAATCATTTGAATTAGCTAATATCTCAATCTCGCGTAATAAAAACACATCTAAACTATCTTCTCTTTCATTTTTATCGTCAATTTTTTCTACTCTATCTTTAACTTCTTTGACTATTTTTTCTGCTTTACTTGAGCATCCTACTGTTATTACAAGTAATAGTATGGGTAAAATTATTTTAATTTTTTTCATTATTCTTAATGTTATAAATGTATCATTGCAATATTGCAAATGCAATAATAAGTGAATAAATCACATTAATTAGCCCATAATTGGCCCATGTTTTACTAGGGTTTATTATGTCAGTTTCTTTTGAATGCCTCACTTTTCTAAAATCATACATTACTCAATGGTTTAAATCTGAGTGTTTCTATTTTATTACATTTAGATGCATTATATATGTAAGTATTTAAAATTAATATTTCTAAAGATGTATTTAATTATAAAGACGAAACAACGAACCTGAATTTCTCTTTAGGAATGAATGATTTTGGAATCGTAGCTTGTTTGCAAGATAATGGTGCTGTAGC
>Ga0307999_1000347_pt1 | contig 13104 bp, 18 predicted proteins | sample Neamet1_FD_203158 | JGI IMG/M metagenome (GOLD analysis project Ga0307999, IMG submission 203158) | Marine microbial communities from water near the shore, Antarctic Ocean - #1 | ecosystem: Environmental > Aquatic > Marine > Unclassified | place: Southern Ocean | collected 2014-06-04 | reverse complement strand
TAGTATATTATCTGAAGAAATAAAAGTATTATCTACGCTAGTTAAAGATGGTACAAAAACAGATGGTAAATTAGATGAGTTAGCTAAACAACTTAGAGATTTAAAATCTAAAAAACGTAAATAATGGCTAAAAAGAAAACTAAAAGAGGAGACACTTGCTGGAAAGGCTATGTAGCTAAAGGCAAAAAACCATCACCTAGCGGCAAAATGGTAAATGGTAAACCTAAAATGGTTAATAACTGCGTTAAAATAGGTAAAAAGAAAAAGTAATGGCAGAAAAATTTAAAGTACATATGATGTACAAGGATTGTAAAGAAGTTAAAGCTAGCACAATGAAAGAGCATTTAAAGCTAAAGAAAAAAGGTTATAATCATAAGAAATCAAAAGACTGTAAAAATGACTAATGCTAGTTATGAAAAGTCTAATCGTAAAATGCGATCTGATTATACAAAAGAAACAGGCAAGACATTAGGTGCTAGACAAACAAGCGGTAAAGGTAAGCGTAGAACTTCTTTCGCTTGTAGATTCGCTGGTATGAAAGGTCCTATGAAAAAGCCTAATGGTGAACCAACTAGAAAAGCTATAGCTTTAAAGAAATGGGGTTTTGCAAGTGTTGGAGCAGCTAAAAAGTTTTGTAATTCAAATAAAGAAAAATGAAATCAAGAGGTTTAGGCGATAGCATAGAAAAATTTACAAAGGTAACAGGTATAAAAAGAGTTGCAGATATGATACCAGGTGGCTGCGGTTGTGATGATCGTAAACAATGGTTTAATAATAATTTTCCGTATAACATGAATAAAAAATAAAATGGCTAAAAAAGAATTTCCAGAAATAAAGAAAAAGAATGAAGGTAAGTTCACTGCTTGGGTAGAGAAAAATATGGGTGGCATGGACACTTGTAAAGCTGCTAGTAAAGTAATGAGATCAAAAACTAAAAAGTATTCTTCAGATGTAGTTAAAATGGCTAATTATGCAAATAACTTTGGTTGTAAAACTAAGAAAGATGGAGCTAGTTTTAATCCTAAATTAAAAAAAGCAGTAACTGATGGTAAGATAAAAGGTAAGTTTGCTGAAAAAGTAATGGCTTCAGATGGTGCTTCATTAAGTTCAAAAAGAGCGCAAAAGAAAATAGACAGAGGGCAAACTCACAAAAAGATGAGTGTAGATCAGAAGAAAGAAGCTATGAAAAACAAAAGAGAAAGATTTGATCCACAATTAGGGGTTAAAGAAGGAACTCCAATGAAAAAGAAAAAATAATATGAGATCAAGAGGTAGTAAAGGTAAATGCGGAAAAGCTTGGAAAGCTTGGGAAGCAGGCTATGCAGAAAAAGAAGGTGGTAAAGAAGAAGCAGCTAGAGAAAGAAGAGAGTTTTATTGTGACAAAGGTACGATAAAAATGAGACCTTCAACTGACGCTGATGTTCCTTTAACTGACAAAGAAATAAAAAAAGATAAAAAGATTAAAAAATAAATAATGGGTTTTAAACTTAAAGGTGCACCATACGACAAATCTAACATGAACATAGCCGTTTATAAGAAAGATTTAACAGACGGATCTATAGGTAAATCAAACCATACTGGTATAATAGTACAAAGTGGTATTAGTCCAGAAGAAGAACAACATGTTATAGCTCATGAAAAAGTTCACCAAGAGCAACAAGCTAAAGGTGAATTAGATTATGATAAAGAAAATTTTTATTGGAAAGGTAAAACTTACCCAAGAGAAAAACTAAACGAACACAACGAAGAACTACCTTGGGAGAAAGAAGCTTACAAAGCTAGCGAAAAATCAAGGAATAAAGAATCAAAAGATATGGGATCAACAAAATTTAAGTTAAAAGGACATAGAGGTAATAATAAACCTTTTAAACATATGACAGAAAGAGGTTTAATAGGCGCATCAATGGATGATACCTCCGGTTATAATCAACCAGATTATGGTTCTTCAATGTATGATGATGACGGAGCTTCCGCTCCTGGAGAAGGTGATCCAAAGAAAGTTACTAAAGAAACTAGAACAACTAAAAAAGATATTAACCCTGAAACAGGTATGAAGCGTTTTACAACTACAACTACTAGTAAAAGCAGTTCGCCAGGTTCAAAAGGTAGTGTTAGTTATGAAAGTGCTTATAAAAAAGTAGACAAAGATAAATACCCTACGCTAGAAAGTTTTGAGAAAGCTGCTAAAAAATCCAACAAAAAAGACGTTAAAGTTGAAGAACAGATACCAACTAGAAAAGCCAAAATAACTGCATCTTCAGAGCCAAAACTTAGAACTATAAAAACTGAAAAAACTCCACCTGTAAAAACTCCCCCCACAAAAAAGAAATGTCCACCTGGATTTGCATTTTCTAATTCACGAGGATGTGTTGAGATGTCAAAAATAAAGAAATCAAAGAAACCAAAGAAAACAAAGAAACTTAAACAAAACCTAAGCTCTACTAAAAAATCAACTTCATGCGTGTTTGGTCAAAAATGTTGAGATGAGAAAATCATTTAAAGAAACTAAAATAGGAGTTTTTTTAGCTAACAAATCTCCTAAAATATTAAAAGCTATTGGTAATGTTCTACCTGATTCAGGAACGCTTGGATTAGTAAAAAACTTAATATCAAGTGATAGTAAGATTAAACCACTAGACAAAGAGCAAGCTCTTAAACTTATAGAGCAAGATATAGCTGAGATGAAAGAAGTATCTAACAGATGGAAAAGCGATATGAAAAGTGATTCATGGCTTTCTAAAAACACTAGGCCTATAACTTTGATATATCTAACATTGTCTATGACAATATTTATAATACTAGATTCAACAGTGTTATTAGAAATAAAAACAGGATGGGTTTCTTTAATGGAAGCTTTATTAATAACGGTTTATGTAGCATACTTCGGAAGTCGTGGTGCTGAGAAAATAACAAAAATAAATAAATAAAATGGCAACAGTAAATAAAATAGAAATAGCCGGTTTAGAAGGAAATGAAGCAGCTCAACCAAGAGTATTTGCTCATGCAGCTAAAGCTATAACATTACCAGCATCCGCAGCTAATGCTTTTGTATATGTATTACCAAATACAGGAACAGATCCAGTCGCTGGTGATTCTCAAACAACTCTTTCAAGAGGAGCTTGTATATATATTGGTGGAACAGGTAATCTTGATGTAGAATTAGAAAGCGGAGATAGAGTAGTATTTAAAGGTGTAACAGCTGGATCTTTTTTACCTATATTAGCTACAAAAATATTTGGTTATGATGCAACTCCAACATTAACAACTACAGCAACTGACATAATAGCTTTATTTTAAATTATGTTTATAGGAATAGGGATGCCACTCCCCGATTTATCTAGTTTACCTGGACCATCGAGACCTGGAGGAGGTGGGAATATAATAAACGATTCACTTCAATTTACTGTTCAAATGGGAGCTGGTGAAACTTTTGTATTTCCAGGGAATAATCCAGGAAATGTATTTAGAATTGACTGGGGTCAAGGGGCAGGTTTTCAAGATGTAACAGGCGCTAACAATACTTCTCCAGCATATGCTACAGCTGGAATTTATACGATAAGAATTGGAGAAACAGTTGGTGGCACATATAAAGGTGCAGCTTTTATTGGTTTTAATAGCTCTTCAGCTGCTAATAGAGCTAAAATTAGAGAATTACAAAACTGGGGTAAATCAACCTGGACTACTCTTACAAATTCCTGGAGAGGTATACCAAACTTAACTATTACAGCAACTGATTATCCAGATTTATCTATAGCTACTGCAATACATTACGCTTTTCAGGGAACTCCTTTTCCTGGTAGCACTAATTTCACAGGTTGGGATGTTAGCAATGTGGCAGTTTTTGATAATATGTTTGATGGAGCGGTTCCATCTGGCTCTATAGATTTGTCAAATTGGGACATGAGTAGTGCAATTTCTATGAACGCCATGATAAAAGGTGTTGATGGTCCGGTTGGAAATATAACAGGATGGGATGTTTCAAACGTTACAGGAGCTGGTTTTGTAAGTTTTATGAATCAAAATTCGGCTTTTAATCAAAACATTTCTTCTTGGAATATTTTAAAAGCAACAACTCTTGTTAATTTCTTAAGAGGAAGTTTATTTAATCAAAACATGGGCACCTTGAGTTTGGGTAATGGCCTACTAAGTATGCAATACATGTGTTTTCAAAACGGAATGAGTACTTCAATTTATACAGATACATTTGTGGGTTTTGCTAATCAAGTTAAAATAAACGGTTTTCCTTACAATGTAAATGCAGCAAATCAAAATGGAAGAACATATAATAATGCTAGGCTAGGTGGGAGTGAGTTTGCTTCTGCTGCACTTGCAAGAACTTTTTTAACAACCGCAGTCGCAAGCGGAGGCGCTGGCTGGACTATATCAAGTGATACTATAATTAATTAAAAACCAATGAAACAAGTAACAACAGAAGACACGTGGTTTATAGCTAGAAATGAAGACTCAACAATTGTTCATTATGGATTTGCACCTGAAGGAACTGATATTGACACTGGACAACCTGTAGTTGAAGAGTTCAATAATAGAGCTGATTGGTTAACTAGATTACAAGAACTTGGTATAACTCCTATTGAACCATAAAGTACTTTAATGTTAATAAACAAATAAACAAGTGAATATATAAGTAACAGATAAATAAACAATTAAATAAAATCAAATGAATAAAATAAAAGAAGAAGATTTAAAACTAATAAAAGAACATCACAACAATGCAAGTGCGCTTTCTCATGATATAGGAGCATATGAGCACCAAAAGTATGTGTTAATAATTGAATTAAATAAACTAAATAAAGAAATTTCAGAATTTAAACAAGTTTTAGAAGGTGAATATGGTTCAATTAATATAAACCTAGAGGATGGTTCATACACTGATATAGAAAAAGATGTCGAAGATAAGAAAGATTAGCATAGGTTCTGATTATAAAAACGAAGCCATGCATTACTCTACTGGACAAGAGGTTTATGGTGGACATATTATTAGTGATATAATATTTGAAAATAAAGATAATTCTTATAATATTTTTATAACTAAAAATGATGAATTACTACCTTGGAAAAAATTTAATTCAAATATGGCTGTATCAGTAGAATATGATCTTAAGTATTGATGAATAGTATATATCATTTTATTGTTAAACCTTTAGATAAAAGATATGAAAATATTAAATCGGTTGACGATAAAGAATTAATTATTAATTCAAATATAGAAAATCATGTTTTTGTAAGTAAAAAAGCAGTTGTAGTTTCGACTCCAGCTGCTTATAAAACAAAAATAAAAGCTGGTGATGAAGTTCATATTCATCATAATATATTTAGAAGATGGTATGATCAAAAAGGTAGAGAACGAGATAGTTCAACTTATTTCAAAAACGATCTTTACTTTGTTTCGGCTGAGCAAATATACATGTATAACTTAAAGCCACATTTAAATTATTGTTTTATAAAACCATTATTAAATCAAAGCTTTTTAGAGAACAGAAAAGAACAACCAAACGTTGGTATAATGAAATATACTAATAACACCTTAGAAGCACTAGGAATAACACCTGGAACACTTATTACGTTTACCCCAAACTCTGAATTTGAGTTTACAATAGATGGTGAACGACTTTATTGTATGAAATCAAATGATATAGCTTTAACCCATGAATACAAAGGAAACGAAAAAGAAAATAATCCAAGCTGGGCAGAAAGCAGTTGAAGAACTCATTAAGGTAGCACAAGAAAAGATCGTTGACTCAGGGGATGATATCTCAGCTGATAGACTTAAGAATGCTGCTGCAACTAAAAAACTAGCTATATTTGATGCTTTTGAAATATTAACTAGAATACAATTAGAAGAAGATATTTTAAATGAAAAACCTAAAGAGGCTAAAGAACAAAAAACTTTCAAAGGTTTTGCTGAAGGGAGAAGTAAATGAGTTATGATCAATCGCTTTGGAAAGAGGTTAAAGATGTTATTAACCCTAAAATATTAAAGAAACAAAATCGTTTCAAAAAATGGGAGTATGGTTATAACTCTGATTATGATTTTATAGTAATAAGTAAAACTGGACAAATTGGACAAATCATTGAAATACAAAATCTCAGGATTGCTTTACCAACAGCAAATGAACCGCATAAACGAAGCGAAAGTAAAGTTGAGCAGAAATGGGAAAAAGCAAACTATCCAAAAGAATTAAGTAGAATTAAATCCAGGTTTGACTGGGAAGATTGTGACACTGAATTTAAAGAAAAGTGGTATGATTATATTGATAAAGAATTTACAAGACGAGAACAAGGTTATTGGTTTTATAATAACGGTTATCCTAATTACATTACTGGCACTCATTACATGTACTTGCAGTGGTCAAAAATTGACGTTGGAGCACCGGATTATAGAGAGGCAAATAGATTATTCTTTATATTTTGGGAAGCATGTAAAGCAGATAACAGATGTTACGGGATGTGCTACCTTAAAAACAGAAGGTCTGGATTTTCATTTATGTCCTCAGCAGAGCTTGTTAATCAAGCGACAATATCCAGTGACGCCAGATTCGGTATATTATCTAAATCTGGAGCAGATGCTAAAAAAATGTTCACAGATAAAGTCGTACCAATATCCGTTAACTATCCGTTTTTCTTCAAGCCGATACAAGACGGTATGGATCGTCCTAAAACAGAACTGGCCTATAGAGTTCCAGCTTCGAAACTTACTAGAAGAAAGCTTGAAAGTAATGAGCAACTAAGAGAACTTGATGGTCTCGACACAACAATTGACTGGAAAAACACTGGTGACAACTCTTACGATGGTGAGAAATTAAAATTATTAGCACACGACGAAAGCGGAAAATGGGAAAGACCGGACAACATATTAAACAATTGGCGAGTTACAAAAACAACACTAAGGCTAGGATCAAGAATCGTAGGCAAGTGTATGATGGGCTCAACTTCAAACGCGTTAGATAAAGGTGGAAGCAATTTCAAAAAACTATACTATAATTCAGACGCTACAAAAAGAAATAGAAACGGACAAACTTCTTCTGGACTCTATTCTCTGTTCGTCCCTATGGAATGGAACTACGAAGGATTCATGGATTCTTACGGATCACCTGTTTTCATTAGAGAAAAAAATCCAGTCAAAGGAGTTGACGGTTACGACATTACAACAGGCGTCATTGAACACTGGGAAAATGAAGTAGATGGTTTAAAGTCTGATCAAGATAGTTTAAATGAATACTATAGACAATTTCCAAGAACAGAGCAACACGCTTTTAGGGATGAAGCAAAACAGTCTATATTTAATTTAACTAAAATATATCAACAAATAGACTACAACGAAGAAATAAACAATTTAAGTAAAGTTTCTAAAGGTAGTTTCCAATGGGTCAATGGTGTTAAAGATACTAGAGTAGTATTCTATCCTAATAAAGACGGTAGATTTAAAGTATCTTGGGTACCAAATGTTGAAATGCAAAATAGAGTTATTATAAAAAACGGTATAAAACATCCTGGAAATGAGCATATAGGAGCTTTTGGATGTGATAGTTACGATATTAGTGGTACAGTAGACGGTAAAGGTTCTAATGGTTCACTACATGGTTTAACTAAGTTTAGTATGGAAGATGTTCCTCCTAATCATTTCTTTTTAGAATATATATCAAGGCCACAAACAGCTGAGATATTCTTTGAAGATGTTTTAATGGCTTGTATTTTTTATGGCATGCCAATATTAGCTGAAAATAATAAACCTAGATTATTATACTATTTTAAACGTAGAGGTTATAGAGGTTTTTCAATTAATAGACCTGATAAGATTTGGAATAAATTATCTATAACAGAAAAAGAAATTGGTGGAATACCTAACTCGAGCGAAGATATTAAGCAGGCTCATGCAGCTGCTATTGAGTCTTATATAGAAAGCCACATTGGCTACTCAAATGAAGAACATGGCGATATGTATTTTCAAAAAACACTAGAAGATTGGGCTACTTTTGATATAAATAATAGAACTAAACACGATGCTTCTATAAGTTCTGGTTTAGCTATTATGGCTTGCAATAAAAATAAATATACGCCAGTACCTATAGTTACTAAAAAAAATGTTAATCTAGGTATAAAGAAATACAATAACGAAGGAAGTTTATCTAAAATAAAAAAATAAATGCAAATACAAACTTATAATGGCAGTTCATTTCCTGATCAGGTGGTACCTGATGAGGTTAAAGAAAGTGAAGACTACGGTAGGCAAGTTGGTAGAGCGATTGAAGGAGATTGGTTTAGCGGTACTAGATCTGGAGCGTCGGGAAGATATAATACTAATTTTAATAATTTTAGAAACTTAAGATTATATGCTAGAGGTGAACAGTCTGTTCAAAAATACAAAGATGAATTAGCTATTAATGGAGATTTATCTTATTTAAACTTAGACTGGAAGCCAGTACCTATTATTCCTAAATTTGTAGATATAGTAGTCAATGGTATGGATGGTAAGCTGTATGATATAAAAGCTTATGCTCAAGACCCAGAGTCAATAAATAAAAGAACTCAATATGCAGAAGCGCTATTAAGAGATATAGAAGCTAAAAAACTTATAGATCAAATAAAAAGTGTAACTGGTATGAATATGTATTCAAATTCTAATCCAGAAGATCTTCCTCAAAACAGGGAAGAACTAGATGTACATATGCAATTAACTTATAAGCAGTCTATTGAAATAGCTGAAGAAGAAGTTATAAACAACACTTTAGCTTTTAATAAATATGAGCTAACTAGAAGGAGAATGTCAGAGGACTTAGTTATACTAGGTATAGGAGCTGTTAAAACATCATTTAATCTATCAGAAGGTGTTACTGTAAAATATGTTGATCCAGCTGACTTAGTGTATTCATATACTGATGATCCTAATTTTCAAGACTTATGGTATGTTGGAGAAGTTAAGTATATTAGTTTAAATGAAATTAAAAAAGAATTTCCTTACTTAGATGATTCAGATTTAGAAACTATACAACAATACCCAGGTAGTTCTAGTTATAATTATCAATTTAACGGCAGACAAGACAATAATAGTATAGCTGTTTTATATTTTGAATATAAGACATATAGCAATCAAGTTTTTAAAATAAAAGAAACAAATACTGGTTTAGAAAAAGTTATAGAAAAGCCTGACACATTTAACCCACCAAAGAACGATAATTTCGACAGGGTGTCTAGGTCAATAGAGGTTTTATATCAAGGAGCAAAAATACTAGGTCACGAGATGATGCTTAGCTGGAAGTTAGCTAAAAACATGACAAGACCAGATGCTAACTTAGTCAAAGTTAATATGAATTACAACATATGTGCTCCTAAAATGTATAATGGGCGTATAGAATCTTTAGTAAGTAGAATGACTGGTTTTGCTGATATGATTCAACTAACACATTTAAAACTACAACAAGTTTTAGCTAGGTTAGTTCCTGATGGAGTTTTTTTAGATGTAGATGGTTTAGCAGAAGTTGATTTAGGTAATGGAACTAATTACAATGCAGCTGAAGCTTTAAACATGTACTTTCAAACAGGTAGCATATTGGGTAGATCTATGACTCAAGATGGTGGAGCTAATCCAGGCAAAGTACCAATACAAGAATTACAGTCAGGATCTGGAGGCGCTAAGATGCAATCATTAATACAAACTTATCAATATTATTTACAAATGATGAGAGACGTAACGGGTCTTAATGAAGCTAGAGATGGTAGCCAACCAAATAAAGATTCTTTAGTAGGTCTGCAAAAGCTTGCAGCTGCTAATTCTAATACAGCAACTAAGCACATAGTTCAAGCTAGTTTATATTTATCTGCTAGAACATGTGAAAATATATCTTTGAGAGTTGCTGACATGTTAGAGTTTCCATTAACTAAAGAAGCTTTAAAATCAAGTATTAGTTCTTACAACGTTGGAACACTGGAAGATATGCAAACTTTAAACATGTTTGAATTTGGTATATACTTAGAATTAGTTCCTGACGAAGAAGAAAGAGCTCAATTAGAACAGAATATACAAGTAGCATTACAGTCTCAATCTATAAACTTAGAAGACGCTATAGAGATAAGAGATATAAAAAACTTAAAATTAGCTAATCAATATATAAAGATTAAAAGAAAACAAAAAGCTGCTGAAGATCAACAGAGAAGTCAAGCTAATATACAAGCTCAAGCTCAAGCAAATGCAGAGGCCAGTGAAAGATCTGCGTTAGCTGAAATGCAGAAGCAACAAGCTTTAGCTGAAACAACGTTACAAATAGCTAAAGGTAAATCTGAATTTGATATTAATAAAATGCAACAAGATGCTGAATTAAAAAAGCAAATGATGCAAATGCAATTTCAATTTGATAAGCAACTTAAGCAAATGGAAGTAGATAGAATTGTAACACAAGAGAAATTAATAGAAGATAGAAAAGATACAAGAACAAGAATTGAAGGAACCCAACAAAGCGAAATGATAAACCAAAGAAACTTAAATTTACCACCTATAGATTTTAAAGAAGGTGGCTCAATGCAAGACTCCATGCCAGAGGGTATTATGGAGTAATTATTAATTATTATATTATATTATGTCAGAAGAAATAAAAGAAACAAAAGGGGGAGAGTTGACTCAAGGTGATTTTAAAATAAAGAAAAAACCTGTAAAACTAGTTAAAGAAAACATCCCAGTTAAAATCAATCTTAATAAAGAAGATAAAATAGAAAATAAAGATACTATTTTAAAAGTTGATTTAAAAAAAGAAGAACCAGAAACTGTTATTATAAAAGAAATTACTGAAACTGAAGAAAAAAAAGAAGAAGTAAAAGAAAAAATACCAGCAACTAGTCTAGAATTACCTGAAGGACTAGATAAGCTTGTTACTTTTATGAAAGAAACTGGTGGAACAGTAAAGGATTACGTTAGATTAGATACTGATGTATCTAACGTTGATGAGAATACTTTACTAAAAGAATATTATAAAAATACTAAACCACATCTTAACAACGAAGAGATTGATTTCATAATGGAAGACAATTTTGGAGTTGATGAAGAATTGGATGAAGAGCGAGATATAAAGAAAAAGAAACTCGCTTTTAAAGAAGAAATTGCGAATGCCAAGAGTTTTTTGGAAGATACTAAGGATAAATATTACGAAGAGATCAAGTTGAGACCTAACGTAACCAAAGATCAACAAAAAGCAACTGAATTTTTCAATAGATACAACAAGGAAAAAGAAAAAGCAAACACACAACAGCAAGATTTTATTAATTTAACTAACGAATATTTTTCTGAAGATTTCAAAGGTTTTGAGTTTAACGTAGGAGAAAAAAAATTTAGTTATAATGTTAATAATGCTAAAGAGTTAGCCGATCAACAAGTTAAATTATCAGACTTCACTAAGATGTTCTTAAATGAAGATGGTTCAATAGCTGATCATAAAGGTTATCACAAAGCTATGTTTGCTGCTAGAAATGTAGATACAATAGCTAGTCATTTTTATGAACAAGGTAAATCCGATGGAATTAAAGATATAGTTGATAAGTCTAAAAATATAGAAACATCGTCACGCCCACAAAGCAATGGTGATATTTATATTGGAGGATTAAAAGTTAAAGCAGTATCTGGCATTGACAGTTCTAAGTTGAAAATAAAAACAAAAATAAAAACTAAAAACTAAAATTATGAGTTTATCAGGTGGGAGTTTTCCCGCGTCAATAGTGCCTTCTCAAGCGAGAATGGCATTGCAGAGTAATTTTCTAGAGTTCAATACTGGATCTGGAAAAGACTTTGCACAACAATATCTACCTGAGCTTTACGAAGCAGAAGTAGAAAGATACGGAAACAGGACTTTGTCTGGTTTCTTGAGAATGGTAGGAGCTGAAATGCCAATGACTTCTGATCAAATTATTTGGTCTGAACAAAACAGGTTGCATATCGCTTATAGAGGCGTAACGACAGCTATTAATGGTACTGGTGGAGTATTTAAAATAACTCCTTCATTAGCTGCTCCAAATACTACTACTAGTATTGCTGTTAGACAAGGACAAACTGTTCTTTTATCTGATCAAGCAACTGGTTTAGTAACTGCTAAAGTTTATGTGCAGGCAGTGTTTAGTGCTGCAGATGGTGGTGGTGTTGAAGTTGTTAATGGTTCTGCTGATGCATTGAGTTTTACAGCTGTACCTTACGGATCTGACACTTTACCTGCTGCTTTAACAGCAAACACTGGTGTTAATATGTTCGTGTATGGTTCTGAATTTAGAAAAGGAGATACTGGAATGAACGGTTCTATTGAGCCATCTTTCACTCAGTTTTCTAACAGACCTGTAATTATCAAAGACAAGTACGAAATCAATGGTTCTGACACTGCTCAAATTGGGTGGGTTGAAGTTGCTACTGAAGACGGAACATCTGGATATTTATGGTATCTAAAAGCTGAGTCTGAAACTAGACTACGTTTTGAAGATTATCTTGAAATGACTATGGTTGAAGGTGAAAAAGCTCCAACTGGAACTGTATTAAGAGACACTAACAAACTAGAAGGTACTGAAGGTTTATTTGCTGCTATCGAAGCAAGAGGTAATATATACTCTGGTTTTGCTGGTGCTGCTGCTCCTGGTTCAGGTGCAATGGGAGATTTTGATGAAATACTCAAGAACTTAGATAAGCAAGGTGCTATTGAAGAAAACATGTTATTCTTATCAAGATCTACGGCTCTTGATTTTGACGATATGATTGCTGCTATGGCAGGTGGAGGTTTTGCTTCTACTGCTTCTGCATCTTACGGTCTTTTTGACAATGAGCAAGAAATGGCATTAAACTTTGGATTTTCAGGATTCAGAAGAGGTTCTTATGACTTCTACAAAACTGATTGGAAATATCTAAATGATGCTACTACTAGAGGACTAGATAAAGCTATTGATGGTGTAATGGTTCCTGCTGGAACTTCTACAGTTTATGATCAAATGCTAGGATCTAATATTAGACGTCCTTTCTTACATGTACGTTACAGAGCTTCTGAAACTGAAGATCGAAGATTCAAAAACTGGATTACTGGTTCAGTTGGTGGAGCTTACACTTCTGATTTAGATGCAATGTCA
>Ga0307999_1000343_pt1 | contig 13246 bp, 11 predicted proteins | sample Neamet1_FD_203158 | JGI IMG/M metagenome (GOLD analysis project Ga0307999, IMG submission 203158) | Marine microbial communities from water near the shore, Antarctic Ocean - #1 | ecosystem: Environmental > Aquatic > Marine > Unclassified | place: Southern Ocean | collected 2014-06-04 | reverse complement strand
CTTCGAAGTGGCGAACAGGTGGTGGTTTTTCCAGAGGGTTCGCGGACGCTGGATGGAAAGCTACAATCAGGAGAAGCAGGCGTGGGGCTGATTGCAGCCAAGAGTAACGCAGTCATTCAGCCGGTCCGGATTTTTGGGGCCTTCAAGGCTCTTCCATGTGGAAGCGGGCGATTGCGCTTTTATCCCATCACGATTGTTGTGGGGGATCCCATCCGCCTGACCCCAGAGGAACGAAGAGCCAAGGGGCGCGAGGCTTATCAGGCCATCGCGGACCGGATTATGGGCGAGATCGCAAAAATTAAACAGCCATCCGAAAGCTGGTAGGCTGTCACTTCGAGCTGGACTGGATCCCCGACAGCGGGGGAATTTTGAACGGAATGGTTGTCAGTTCGCACTAAAATGTTGATAGTTCCCGTGGCTTTATCGCTTATCCCCTCAATCCATGAATCTTCAAATTCAATGCCCCAAGTGCACAAAACGATTCACCGTGCATGAAGATCTCGCCGGCAAAACAGTCGAGTGTGGCGCATGCGATCATCGTTTTCCCGTGAAATCGGAATCGATTATTGTGGAGCGCGCGAAATTTTACCCGGGGGAGAATAAGAGTGAGGACTTTCTGAATCGCTTGGGGAAGAAATCGGCAACTGATGGCAGTGGAGACGGAGGGACCCCTGTTACCTCTGCTTCAAGTCCTCAGGTTGATGCCATCATGCCGTCATCAGCCGGGCAAAACATTGCTGCTGCCAGCGGGGCGACTTTTATTATTCTTTACAGTTTGGTCTTCTTTTTAGGGACTTCAACCGGTGGTCTTTTTCAAGACATCACCATGGACAAACGCCTGATTTTGGGCGGGTTTGTCGGTATCATTAGTGTGGGACTTGTTTTATTTGGAGCCAAGAACTGGAGGGTTCGGGCTGCGCTGGGCGGTCTTTTACTTCTTGCCGGGCTTTTTGCGCTCATTTTTATCCGGCCAGTCCACACGACACCAGAGGTTGAGGATGACGTTCGGAATTCCGTAGAGGCCGAGATCAAAGTTGAAGAGGATCCTACCGTTGAAGAGAGCCTCAAGAGTAAGGTCGGCTATGCCGCAATCGAGAAGAAGGTCCAGGCAATGGGCGAACGCTTCAACGAGGACGGAGCTGAGTATGTCGTAAGTATTTTTGTTGAAGGGCTCACCGGGAGTCAGTTCATCGAGGTCGAGAATTATATCAAAGATGTTCTGTCCATTCCCCCCACCGAGGGAGTCAACCTATATAAGCGGAACGGTGAAAGGGACAGCTTGATCGTGATTTCTGGCATAAAGCTCGATTTCGATACTGTCATTCGTCATTGCGACCCACGCCTTGGCCGTGCGACCTCGTATCCCGAGCTTCGTTTGATTGATCTTAAGATGTCCGCTTCCCTATTTTCGAAGCCCAGTGATGATTTTCAAAAGAAGCTGAGCGACAGAGCTCATCCGGAATTCTTCTCGGTGAATTTGGACGAACTGCGGTCACTGACGCCCGGCCGTGTCAAGGATGCCGTGGCGAGGCTCTCTTCGATTGTAGATGTGGAATTGAGGTACGAAGAACCCATTATTAGGGAATTTTTGGATATTCTGGTCTCCAAGAATGATCCCATTCTACTCTCTGACCTTGGGAAAGCTCTCCGTATCTGGGCCGGGGGGAACAAAGCCTGTGTCGATACTGTCTCCCGCAAGGTCACTAAGTTACTCGATGGGAAGGACATTGTTCCGGAATCGTTGATCGGTTATCTTGCTGAGAATGATGCCGAGAAAGCTCCTATAATTGTTGACCGACTGTGGTCCGAGGATCCTGAGAAGTGGTTGAACCAGTATCTATTGATTGGGAGCGTTGTTGAGCCACGAATTATTTTTCATCTTGAAAATTCACCACTCCGCTTAAAGAAAGCAGCCGCCATTCTTCTGGCAAAAATGGGGACAGACAAATCGCTGGCCGTCCTCGAAAAACTCAACACATCATCCGATGATGAGTTCAAAATTCTTGTGGAACGCGCGATCGAGGGGATCAAAGCGCGTTAACATTTTCTCCAACGAAAAAACCCACTCCTTCACAGGAGTGGGTTTTTATGTATGGATTGCGTTTGTGTGTGCAGAAAGATTTTCATCTTTCTGACGAAAACAAAAACAAATCGAAGAAGGTGAGGCGAGGGAAACCTCCAAAAATCTGCTCCTTCCATCGATTGTATCGATCAAGCAATTGCAGAGATCGATTTTCCACGTAATCCATTCTGTGGTTAACTCCCGGTGTTGAAACGATTAATTTTCATGATTCCCCCCCTCCCGTGGCACCGGCCCCGTCTTCGTCCGTCACCGGGCGATCGCGTGGTTTTGTTGCATGGCCTTTGGCGCAGCGTGTGGGCCATGGATGGGCTTGCTTCAACCTTGAATGACGAAGGCTTCGAAACTCTGAACATTCCCTATGCCTCCTTCCGGAAAACACTCGATGAAATCGTGGACGACGTGGCGGATGTAATCGGGTCCTCCCGGCGTCGAACTCACTTCGTCACCCACTCGATGGGGGGGATCGTTCTTCGCTGTCTTGCTCTCCGTCACCCGGGGCTCGTCACTGGAAAAATCGTGATGCTGGCCCCACCCAATCAAGGGAGCGAAATCATTGATTGGCTGGAAGATTCCCCGCTGGGTCGTTGGTCGTTGGGACCCGGGGGCATGAGCCTTTCGACCAAGACGATCCGCGAAAAAATTCCCGGCTTCTCCGATCAACACGATGTCTCGGTGATCATGGGGCGAAACTGTTCGATCCCATTTTTCCAGTCGTTTTTCAAGGGGGAGAACGACGGGATCGTTACGGTCGAGGGAGGGAAGGTTGCTGGAATGGGAAAGATGGAAGTAGTGGATGGAGATCATACCTTTCTTATGAGTGAGCCCGTGGTGAGGGAAAAAGTATTAAACCTTCTTGAGGCCTAAGGTCCCTTCCAGCGAGGCACCTCACTTGGTATTAATCGTTGGGTTCTTCATTCCTCGCTCGACCGATCGATCCCTTCTCGCCAGCTTTGAGGAGTTCGATGTTCTCCTTTATTCACACGGCAGACCTTCACCTGAATAGCCCTCTCCGCCATCGTTGCCGACACCCAACGTTTTCGTCAACTCCACTACGCCATCGATTTCTTGAAACAGCAGGTCGAAGATTACCGGAGGAAAACGCAGGGGCCGATGGTGGGAAAGACTTCCTCATTTTTTAAAGCCCTCACCTCCGGGGCTTTTGAAAAAGTGGCGGCGCAAATCGATGACAAGGATCAGCCCCAGCTCATCGCTATTCGGGCTAATGGTGAACCAGTCCCAACCAGCGGGCTATCCGAAGGCACGGCCGACCAACTCTATCTCTCCCTCCGCCTCGCCGCGATTTCCCTTCATCGGTTGTGATTGCCGATTAATATTAATCATTGTCCGCCACCGCAGCCAAAATCTCCGGGGAACAGAATGGCGTGGGTGGATCCCTGATCGGCCAGGTCCTTCCAGTGGGTGATCTCAAAGTCCACGACGAGAATCCCGGCCGTGGGGAGATTTCCGAGGTGTCCTTTGGTGAGGCGATGGCAAAGTTCGGTCCAGGTGGGATTGTGACCGACCAACATCACCGAGCTTAGGGCATCGTCGAGTTGGCGGGAGAATTGGACAATGCCGTCAGGCGTGGCCCCGTAGAACGAATCGATAAACTTGATTTGGTCGGTGGGGAAGTCGAGTTCCTTGGCCAGAAGCTCCGAAGTCATCTGGGTCCGCGCCGAAGGGCTTGCAAAAATGGCCTCGGGGATGACCTGCCGCTCTCGCAAAACCCCGCCCATGATGGGGGCGGCTCGCTTCCCCCGCTTGTTGAGGGGGCGGTCAATGTCCCTCAGCTCAGGATGATTCCAGGAGGACTTAGCGTGGCGGGAGAGAATGAGGCGTTTCATGGTTTTAGCTATTCCGGGAAGCTCGCTTCCTTGAAGCCTTTGTGTGTTGGGATATTACGCTTGCCGGCTTTGATCTCGGCTTGGCGGCGCTTAAGGAATTCATGAGAGATCATTTCGGACTTCTCCCGGTCCTTGGCGTCGTAGTCCCAGAATTCCTGAAGGACCTTTTCGGCAGCGGGGAAGTGGGAACCATCGTCGCCCACGCGTTTACGGGTTGCGACGAGTTGTTTCTTTAAATCCGCGACGAGTTCGGCATTGGCGGGGTCGTTGTAGAGGTTGATGGTCTCGTGGGGATCCTTGACGAGGTCGTAGAGCTCCCAGCCGGCGGGGGTTTGGTAGCCGCCGTCGTAGTTGCAGCCGTAGAAGTAGATCAGCTTGTGGGTCTTGGTGCGGATGCCGACGTGTGCGGGGTTGTCGTGGTGAACCATGTGCATCCAGTAGCGGTAGTAGGCCGTCTGTTTCCACCCGGCTGGCTCTTTGCCGGTTTCGAGGTGTTGTTTGAAGGACTTGCCCTGCATTGATTTCGGGATATCAAGGTTGGCCATGTCGAGCATGGTGGGGCCGAAGTCGACATTCTCGACGCAGCTGTCGATCACGGTTCCCGCTTTGATTTTCTTCGGGTAGCGGACAAGAAGGGGCATTCTCTGGGATTCCTCGTACATCCAGCGTTTGTCCTGGAAGTCATGCTCGCCGAGCATGAATCCCTGATCACCGGTGTAGATGATGATGGTGTTGTCCATCTGGCCGGTGTCTTCGAGATGCGTGAAGAGGCGGGCGAGATTGTCATCAATGCCTTTCACACAGCGGAGGAATTTTTTGAGGTAGGCATTGTAGGCCATGCGGGTGTTTTCCTCATCGCTGTGGTTTTTGGGATCGAAGTTCCTGGGGAATTCGGCCGGAAAACGCGACGGGAGGTCCTTGAGGTAGTTGCGTCGTGGATTGCGTGGTCCGTTGGAGGTTCCGATGTGAGGAATGAGCTCATCACGGTAGCCACGGGTGGCGAGGGACCCCCAGCGCTCACCTCGGGTCCAGAGAGTGGCGGGTTCGGGAACATCGACCTCCTTGAGGAAGTCTTCGTAGCGAGGGGCGTTTTCGAAGTAATCGTGGGGAGCCTTGTAGTGGTGCATCAGGAAAAAGGGTTTTTCCTGGTCCCAGCCTTCTTCGAGCCATTTGAGAGTGATATCAGTGATGACATCGGTGGAGTGTTTGCCAGGATACTTTTCGATATTTTTCTTCCAGGGTTTGTCACCGCGGATACGAAATTCGGGATCGAAGTAGGAACCTTGTCCGGCGAGGACAGAGTAAAATTGAAAGTCGGCAGGTTCGTCCTTGAGGTGCCATTTCCCAATCATGGCGGTGTGGTATCCGGCCTTGCCGAATTCAATGGCGAGGGTTTGTTTGCCCGGAGGCACCCGGCCGGCGAGGTCAAATGTGCCGTTGGTGTGGTTGTATTGCCCGGTCAGGACACAAGCGCGGGAAGGGGAGCAGATCGCGTTGGTGCAAAAGGCATTTTTAAAAAGAGCGCCTTCCTTGGCGAGGCGGTCGATGGTGGGCGTGGGAGCGATCTTGGCGAGCCGACTGCCGTAGGCGGAAATCCCGTGAGCTGCGTGGTCATCCGACATGATGTAAAGGATGTTGGGCTGGGAATCGTGTTTTTCTTCGTGATGACCCGCGATTCCGGAGCCAGAAAGCAGGGCAAGGAGAGCGAGAAATTTGAATGACATCTTTTTGTGAGTGTCCCCAAAATGAGAAGAACGGCAATCCGAAAAGGAAGTGCCCTCGTCGTGGACAGGGGTTTGCGCAGGTGCCAAGTTGGAACGGGATATCAAGTCCATTTTACCAATGCGCTCCTCGAAAGCCATGGGGATCAGGTTGCCAGCAAGCTCAGTGCGTAAATCAATTTGCCTCCCGAATAGTTTGTGGAAGCGCTATTGGCCCTGCCTCCAGTGGTTCTGCTGGAGGAATTGGCAGCATTCTTGACCGAGATGACGAGGGTTCGATTCTCGATGATATTGCGGGAATGGTGCTGGGAGGCGGGGGGATTTCTCCTCTCAAAAGCAGGGAAAATTCTTGAAATGGCTTCTTTCGCTCTTCTTCGGGCAAAAGTGATTAGAAAAGGAGACGGATATTCTCATTGCGGGAAGTGCCTCCTGCGATGACTCTGTTGGCCTATGGCAGAAATACGAATTGATAAAGATGCGGCACAGGAGGCTTTACGAAAGCTCGCCGGGCGCGCGGGTCTGATAATACCAGGGATCATCGTGGTCGCGGGTCTGTTCACAAGCTACTTCACGGTTCCGGCTGATTCGGAGGCGGTGATCTTACGCTTCGGGGAGTACAACCGGACAGCGGCTCCAGGGTTAAATTTTAAGATGCCCTTCTGGTTCGAAACCAAGGAAATTATTCCAGTGGCCCGGACTTTGAAGATGGAATTTGGCTTCGGGACGCCTGGATCCACGAACGATTATCAAACCCGCCCGAAGGAGCATCAAGCTGAGCAGTCGATGATCACGGGAGATAAGAACTCTGCTCTTGTGGAGTGGGTCGTGCAGTATCGAATTAGCGACCCCGAGGCATACCTCTTCCGGGTGCGTGATCCCGAGGATACCATGCGTGATGCCTCCGAATCAGTGATGCGCGAAGTCGTTGGAGATCGGACGGTTGACGAGGTGATCACAATCGGACGTCAATCCATTGAAACCGATGCCTTGGTAAAGCTTCAGAATTTGGTCGACTCATACGGACTTGGTCTACAGATCGATCAGTTACAGTTAAAGAATGTCAATCCGCCCAAACCCGTTCAACCGTCATTTAACGAAGTGAACCAAGCACAACAAGACAGGGCAAAGCAGATTAACGTAGCAAAAGGGCTCTATAACAAGGCGGTGCCAAAAACCGAAGGAGAGGCCGACATGAAAATCAGCAGTGCTGAAGGTGAGAAGCTTCAACGGGTCAACGAAGCGACCGGTGATGCCGAGCGTTTCCTGGCTCTCTTTAAAGAATATGAAAAGGCTCCGTCGATTACGCGCCAGCGTCTTTATCTTGAGAAAATTAAGGACGTGCTGCCGCGGCTCAAAAGCAAAATCATTATGGACGGAGAGGCCAGTAAGCCGCTTCCCCTTCTTGATCTCAATAACGCCTTGAATGGAAAAGGAGGTGCCCGATGAAAAAAGCAGTAGGATTGATGGTAGCGATCTTCGTAGTGGTGATTTTACTTTTCATCACAGGTGCGATCTACACCGTGCGTGAAAGTCAGCAGGTGATTTTAACCCAGTTTGGAAAGCCTGTTGGTGATCCTATCACGGAAGCCGGGTTACATTTCAAAATTCCCTTTATTGTGAAAGTGAATGTCCTCGAGAAGCGTGTCCTAGCCTGGGACGGAGTCAGTTCCCAAATGGCAACGAGAGATAAGACCTATATTCAGGTCGACACGTTTGCCCGCTGGGAAATTTCCGATCCTCTTGCCTACTTCAAGAGTTTGCGCGATGAGCGCACGGCCCTGTCTCGGTTGGATGATATTCTGGGATCGGAAACCCGGAACGCTGTTGCCAAGCACGACTTAATTGAGGTGGTACGTTCCACCAAGGACCGAAAACCTGCCACTACGGACTTGCAGATAGACAAAGAAACCGGGTTTGATCCCATTAATGTTGGGCGGCGGGCGATCGAGAAAAATGTTTATGAAACAGCCAAGGCAAAGTTGGGAGAATTGGGTATCAACCTGCTGGATCTTCGTTTTAAGAGAATCAATTACAACAGGGATGTGGCTCCGGATATCTACCTACGGATGATTTCGGAACGCCAACAGATCGCTGAACGTTTCCGTTCCGAAGGGGCCGGTGAGGCCGCGAGGATCAAGGGAAAGATGGAACGCGAAGTGAAGCGAATTGAATCTGAAGCCTATCGTGAAATTCAGTCCATCCTTGGTGAGGCTGATGCCGAATCGACTCGCATTTATGCCGAAGCTTACGGAGGAACCCCGGATCGGGAGGGCTTCTATGAGTTCGTGAAAACACTCGAAGCCTACGATGATATTCTCGATGAAAAGACGACCGTGATTTTATCGACCGATTCTGAGCTCTTTAGGTTTCTTAAAGGGTCAAAGTAGCGACCGAAGGAATTCCATAGGCCGTCGTAATCCCGTTTTTGGGGCTGCGACGGCCTTTTTGTATCTGGATCGTTTCTCAAAAACGGGTTGAGGTGGACTGCGGTTTCGCTACCCTTTTATGGATGAAAAAAGCGATGATGGTTTTCGGTTTGGTCGTAGGAATGGCATCCGCCCAGGTGGATGTCTCGGTGGCGGGTTTGCAAGTTGTAGACAAAGGATATAAGCCCGAAGGCGAGGGGGAAAATAAGGGGAAGGAGCTGCGTGCGTTTAATTGGAACAGCGGGTCTAGAGTTGCCTTGCTTTTGGAGAGCAAGGGGAAATCGATCGTGGGTTTGGATGAAAGGGGCTCGGGAATAACGGTGTTTGGCGACGATCTGGGGACGGATTTTACGAAAACCAAGAGGCGTTTTTCCAGAGAGGGGGTTAACTTTGGGTTTGTGAACCTGAGTGACGATGGAAAGGCTCTGATGATGGACATCGAGGCGGGTGGGGTTCCCAAAAAGGGGGCTAAGAACATCATTCTTAAAGGAGAGCTTTTGGTATCGGTCGCGTCAAAGAGTGCGCTGAAGAAATCAAAGGTAGTGGATGTGAAGAAGGGCGCCAAGGTGGTTGCAGGAGAAAATACTTTCGAAATCGAAGAGGCCGGAAAGCCTGATTGGGGTGACGATCCTATGTCCATCAGCTTTACGAGCTCGGTGAATCACAAGGATTTCAAAAATTTTATTTTCTATGATGCCGATGGGAAGGTCATCGAATCCAAGCGCACAAGCAGCGGTTCGATGGGAATTTTTGGGAAGAAAACCTACACGGTCACCTTCAACTTGAAAAAGAAGGTCGATAAGATCATCCTGGGGCTCGACGAGTGGACTGATCTCGAGGTGATCAAACTTCCCCTTGATCTCAAGATCGGAGCCGGACTTTAGTGTTCCGCATTTGGACGATTGTGTGATTGAAAATGAGGGGTGTCGGGGGGAGAGTGGGACCATGAAAAGGTTCCTTCTCTCCAGCATGTTGACGTTGGTAACTGTCGGCCAGATGTGCGGACGTACCTGGACTGACGTCAAGGGGCGTAAGATCGTCGCTGAATATGTCTCCCAAAGTGAAGATGCGGTGGTTTTAAAGCTAAAGGGCGGCAAGGAGGTGACCGTTGCGATCAAGAATTTAAGTCGCGAGGATCTTTCGCATTTAATCGAGTTGGAAATCGAGGAGGCCAAAAAGAGCAAGCCGGAAGAGTCGCCCAAGGATGATAAGATGAAGGAAGAGGAAGCCGACGAGCCAAAGCCTGCGGGGGGGGGCGATGTTCCGGCCGCCGAATGGACCAGGCCAATTCTCCGGCAGGCAGTGTTACCGGCTCCACTCGAAACCCAGGCAGAGAAGAATGGGGATTTAAACCACTACTCATCGGCGAATTTCCGCGTGGTCGCCGATAGTCGGCTTAAGTCTCGGTCGGCTAAGACGATTCTCGAATCCTGCGAACTGACCCGGATCTACTGTGAGTCCCTCCCGTTTGGGTTGAAGTCCCGCTACGAGCCGATCAATGGAAAGTACGAAATCCACACCATCGCGAAGGATGAAGACTGGATTAAAGCCGGCTATCAGGAAAAGACTCGAGCGAGTTACGATCCAGCCACCGGGAAGATTAACATTTGCCTCGAAAATTTTGGGTTCAGCTCGGGAGGGAGCGGAAGCGAGGACAGAATGAGGAGCTTGTCTGGTCAAATGATTCGTCATTTTACGGATGCGATGATGCCGCAGGTTTATGACCGGAATCTGACCGACTGGTTTAAGGAAGGTTTTGCCAATCTGATCAATTGTGCCGTCTACGAGAAGTCCTCCTTTGACTACAAGGAGGTGATTGAAGAGGCGAAGGATCTGTTACTCGGAAAGAGCCGGTCTGGAGCAAAGCCGCTCTTTAAGAAGGAAATCGAGATGCCTCATGTCTCGGATCTTCTCATCACGAGCACCAATGGGGTGGCGGATGAAGAAGCGCGTCGCCGCTTTCTGGGACACTCGTTGATCGTGATGACCTACCTCGTCTACATGGATGAGGAGGGCAAGGCGAACGGACTGAGAGATGGCTTGCGCTACATGTCTGACTTTCAAAAAAACCTTCCCGAAAGAATCACTGCCGCGACCCAGGAAGAGTTGGATCAGAAGGTGGCCGAATTAAAGAAAAAGCAACAGGAGATCGGTGATGATGCGACGCAAAAAATCTTCCGTGGACGCCCATGGATCGAAGTGGAGGCTGATATCACCAAGCAATGGAAGTTACATGGGCTGAAGCTGGTCTTCCCGGGGGCAAAGGAGGAGTAGAATGTCGGAGGCTTCGGTTTCTTCCTCATTTTGGTCGGGCATGTGCTTTTTCACTGATCCCAGAACTCTGCTTGGGCGTGTGGACTTTTGGAGGCCGGGCACGATGGCCCGGCGATCGGATTCTGGCCGGGCTTTTTGATGACTTTAGGGAAGGATTAGCCGTAGAGTTCTTCCATGATTTCAGGATCCCCCATGAGCTTTTTGCGTTTGGCGGAAACCTCTTCCCATTCTTTTTTCAGGCGCTTGACAAACTCGGCGTCCTTTTCGCCGGAGCCCCGTCCTCCGGAGTAGATTTTGACGGCTTTCAGCATTGAATCGCTGTAGTCCTTGAGACGTGAATCGATCTTGGGAGAAATTTTCTCAAGCTCTCCCAGGGCTTCCTTGGCTTCCTCCTCTTCCGCCGCTCCAAATTCGAACTGACCTGAAAAAACCATCGTTTGGATTTTTCCGGCGATTCCGGAGATATTGGTGTCGATCTGATGGAACGAACCACCGAGGGAGAGAATCTTTTTCTCTTCCTTCTTGGCAACGCTGAGAAGGATCTGGGCCGACTGGTGGTTGGGCATCTTTTTCACCACGTCTTCGAGAAGAGCGATGACCTTGGCATCAGCAAGAGAGGCTGCACCTTTTGATTTGATAAGTTTGGCGACCGTTTCGAAGTCGTCGATGGTGGACTGAACTTTTTCGGACTTGTCCTTGGAGGCAACCTCGAGGGCCTCATCCAGGGTCTTGAAGCTGAAGACCTGAATTTTCATGAGCTTCTCGATGCCATCGAGGACGAGGATGTCGGAAACTCCCTTGATGTTCTCGTGAGGGACGCCGACGAGGTTACAGCCTTTGTTAGTGGCTCCACGGATCTTACCGGCGACGCCGCCAATGCGGGTGACCTTGCCATCGGCAGTGATAGCTCCGGTGCAGGCGAACTTGTCATCGAGCTCACGACCGGTGAAGAGGGAGTCGAGGATGATGGACATGGCGGTTCCGGCGGAAGGTCCGTCGAGGAGGGTGTCCTTGTCTTCGAAGGTGATCTCCACCTTATAGCCGGAAGGCATGCTACCGTCTTCATCGTGGCGGACGCGCAGGAGCTTCATGATTTCTTCAAGGGAGTTGCCGGTCATGTTGCCGACCTTTTGGTCAATGTGGAATTCGATGCCGTCGACGTCTTTGTCACGGAGTGCGGTGGCACTCAGTGAGGCGGCGGCCCCAGCGTGGCGGCCGTTGGAGAGGGTGCGGACGGAAAGTCCGTAAACGGTGCGCTGCTTGGCGGCGAACTTTTCGGCTTCGCCACCAGGAATGGTTTCGGAGCGCTCCTTGAATTCGTTGCCCCCCTGTTGACGGTCCCAAGGGTTGTTGAAGACGGGGGCGTCGAGCATGTCCTTCCAATCGGCTTCTCCGACTTTCTTTTGATAGTCCTTGAGGTTTCCTTCGTACTTGCCATCGGGATCGAGGCGAAGGGCGATGTCGATGCAAAAGGCGCCGCACTTTTCATTGTCTTCCTTCCCCTTTTTACGCAGAAGAGAGCGGACTCCCCGGTAGATTTTGGAGGAGATGTCTGATTTAGTGTTATCTTGTTTGACCGTCTTACTGCGGACTTTGAGGTCCTCCAGGACGTCCTGGAAGTTCACAGAATCGGGATCAAGGCGTCCCGCAATGGCGAGAGCGTTGGAACGAAGTTCAAAGTCGATCTCATTTTCCTCATCGTCGAAGTCACGGGCGACGGACAGGAGCCCGGAGAAGAGAGCGGATTTCGAGATCTTATCGATTGAGAGCTTTTTTGCGTTGAAGATCTTTTTCTCCATATTTGGAGGACGGTAGGCGTCGGCAAAAATCACTCCGGTGAGGAGCAAAAAGATTGAGAACAGGCGGATTTTCATGATGAGAGTCGAGGTATGACGGATTTTTTTTAGGTTTCAAATCCCAAAGCGAGGGGATGTGGGCTGAAGAGCTTTATTTTATTTCCTCCGGGGCGTAAATCTGGCGGAGTTTTTTGCGGAAAGCAGAAAGTTTTCCCTGAAAGGCCTGCAGGTCGCGTTTTCGGATTTCTTCCTCATTATCAAGGATTATGGAGGCTCTACGACCGACGGAATTGATCTCTTTGACGAGAATAATGGCATCCTCAAATATCACTTCCTCGGCTCGCTGGAGGTGGCGTTTTAAGGGGGCCAAGGTTTCGCGAGTTTTTTTATAGGTGCCTTTGATGGCGCGAGGGGGGGTCTTGTCGATTTGGTATTGAAATTTGGAAAGCTCCTCGAGTCGACGGTCAAGCTCCTGGGCGAACATAAAGCGGGTGAAGTAGGCCGGGCGGCGAATGGCTTGCTCGGCGAGCAGGGTGGCGGAGAGGTGTTTGGGCCAAAAATCGCGGGCTTTGACGAGGCGGCCTTCGACTGAGGAGAGGCTTAAAAATGTTCCAAGTTTTTTGGCCTGCAGGGCCTTTTGCCGAACCTCCTCGTATCCGGCCATTGCGGACGCGAGTTTGGATCCTGGTTTGCTGTCGGCAAAGTAGAGCTCGCGAGCGGCCTTGAATGTGGGCGCTTCGATGACCTCGTATTTTGTGAAGAAGGAAGCTTTTCCCAAGACAAGGAGGGCGATCATTTCCTCCATCATCCCTGATCCGACGATGAGCCGGGTGCTGGGTGCCAGTTTGAGTTCTTCAAGCCGAAGGAGGAGCTCCCAAGCGTGGGTAGGTTTATCAAGGCTGCCATCGGCGCGGAGTCGGGCAAAGAGGATGGTGTTCCGCCGGAGCGGGCGACTTGTGACAGCGGCATCCAACATCATGGCGATGGGGGCGGCGATATTTTCGCGGTTTTTGGCGAGATACCGTCGTTTGTTGGTGTTGATGTTCAGGTTGTAACCTTGAGGCAGGGGGGTGAGATTTGCGGAGAAGAAGGCCCTGAGGGC
>Ga0307999_1000340_pt1 | contig 13293 bp, 10 predicted proteins | sample Neamet1_FD_203158 | JGI IMG/M metagenome (GOLD analysis project Ga0307999, IMG submission 203158) | Marine microbial communities from water near the shore, Antarctic Ocean - #1 | ecosystem: Environmental > Aquatic > Marine > Unclassified | place: Southern Ocean | collected 2014-06-04 | reverse complement strand
CGCCCCGCCGCCGACACTCGCCCCCCATATCTGGGATTTCAAAAAAAGATACAAAAAGTTATTTTTTAATATTATTTTTTTTATTTTTGAAAATTTGAAAATCAAAACATTTGAAATTCAATCCTAACTTTTCTATTATTCAACTGATTTCTTATTTTAAATAATAATATAGGGGAGAATATAACTTTTTACACATTCAGATCAACATTGACTTAACACTCTCCTCAGGCGAATTAATAAAAAAATTGAAAACTTTATTCTTCTATTATATATTACTATTAAACCAACATTATATATTATGACTTCACTCACTCACACACCTAAATACGACATCGCGTATAAATCTGGATCATATGGTCCATACCTTTCAGAAATTCCAACTCTATATCTTCCCAATGATGCGAAATTAGAAGACCTCAATTTAACTATCATTGAATGGTTTCAACTTATCAATGCGGATCCAGGGACACACCCGCGCGACCGCCCACTCCTTACTCGCTCATTTAATAGAGACTACACATACAATGATATTGATATTCATTTTAGATCAAACAGTTTTATTGATGATATGAATTTATCATTTTCGGACTTGATAATGGATAAATTTAAATCTTTGGGTTATACTTCGTTTCCCGTGCGAGCAGAATTAACCCAAAATGCTAAGGCAAAATATAGTTATAAATCTGTTTTAAATATTCTTGATAGGTTAGGTGAGGTAAAAGAAACTATAATCAATACCTTAATTAATGCTATACAGATTGAATTTGACGACGCCATTGAAAGTGTTATTAATGAAGTCTTTGAAGATAAAGACCTTGGTCCGTATCTAAATGCCGACCAATTTGAGGCAGCAAGCAAGAAATGGAAAGATGAATTTGATGCGGGGCAAGAAGAAATTCGCTTAAAATTAGTAGCAGCAGAGGCGGAGGTTAAAAAACTCACCGCTCAGATGGAGGGTTGCCTTTGAATTTCATCTCATTCCGCTTCCTCGCGTCCTTAAGAAACCAAGACGCTATGTTTTCTCGCGTCTTATCTTCCTCCGTCAATGTATCATAACATTTCGCATTACAAAATCCTAAATAGCGGGCGAAAACCAACTCGTCCCTTGAATGACCGTCTTTTTCAGTGTGAGATTCATAAACATCATTACAGACCCTACATTTAAAATATTCCATATACTACTATGAAATATTTTTATTTTAGAAAATTGAAGTGCTTTTTTGGTTTTATATGATGAGTATAAAATCAACAACTTAACGAAAAAATTGAAAAGAAAATTCTCTTTCAATAGATAGACAATAAACTCAAAATGACTACAATCGGAACCCAAACTGACTTTGAAATCTTGAATATGACTGGCGATGTTAGTGTTAAAAGAAATAAAATGACTAATTTAAATAATAAAGATAAGCGTGCTTGGTTAAGAGCGCGCTATGGTAATGACTGGTATAAAGAAAATAAAAAAGCGCGAGTGGAAGACTGGAAAAGAAGCGGGCATTTAGATCCTAATCCTGTTGATGATTGTGTAATCTTGCCTGAGGGGGTTTCAATAGAAGAACACTTGAATCCTAATGGTGATGAAGGGTTTCTCCATAAATCTTTTACATCATACGAAGAAATGATGGAATTTAAAAAAATGTTAGAAGCGCAAAAAAATCCTCCAAAAATTATAAAATGTGGAACGAAATTAGTTTAAATATTCTTGTGGAATATTAATAAAGAAAATTATAACTTAAAAAATTCAATTACTTATTATATATAAATGAGTATAAAATCCTACCACGCGATCGCAATTGACCCAATCCACTTTTTTTATTTATGTCCTTATCCAAAAAGTGTCTGTAAAAATATAGTCCATTTCCACGGGAGTTGTGGTGATATACAAACTAACAGAAAAGAATCCAGAGGTAGTCATTGTGAAGGCGACAAGCACCATTGCGGCGTGGAAATATCTATTGATGAAAACACCTTGCGTAAAACTATTGCCGTAAAGGGTAATTCTATATTATTTAAGAAATATAGAACGAAGAAAATATCTATTTAAAGTTTTTCCGCGTATATATTATAATATGAATCAATACAAAGATCCTAATTATAATGCTAATTACCGCAAGAATAACGCTGCTAAAATTGCCGCACAACGAAAACTATATTATGAAGCAAATAGAACCAAAATTTTAGAAAAACAAAAATCTAATTATGTGGATAATTCCGAACGTAAAAAAGCGTATTACCAAGCAAATAGACAGATTATTCTCAATAAAGCAAAAGCAGTATATAAAAAGAAAAAAGAAATTAAAGCAAAATATAAAATTGTAAAACTGGATCACCCAGATAATTAATTTCTGCTTCTACTTGCTCCAGATTTACCTGGATCATTTTGGACTTTTCTTTCACCGCTTCCTCCATCTGATTCTGAAACTTCCGCAAGTCTTGGGACACCCACCCCTCGGCGTGTTGCTGTTCCACCTGCTCGTCTTGAATCTCTTCTTGACTGGTCGTCGCTTGATGTTTCTCGCGTTCTTCTATCACTATCATATTTTAACCCCCTTTCTCTTCTCGCTGTTTTTTCTCCTTCTACTGCTCTCTCTCTACTTAATTGTGCTCTACTTCTTGTATTAGGTTTTTGTCCTTGGTCTCTTATAGGTCTTTCTCCACGCCTGTTTTTTTTGCGTCTTTCTGGTCTATAATCACTCATTGAATTTTGTTCCAAATTAATTGATTGTTCTTGTATTTTACCACCAATTTTACTTTCTATTACCAATCTCTCCTGCGAAATACCCTGTCTTATAATCATCTCCATATCTCGTTTAGCATTTTTTGTTAAAACTAAATATCCTCCTTCTCCAGATGCCTCATCTTGGACCATATAGCGCTGTATTACATTTTTAATTGCTTCAGTAAATACTCGTCCAGAATTGCCCTCTGCTACACCTAATCTTTTTCCTGATGCTGTTTCACGACTTCCTGTTCCCTTCCCATCCTCATAAGGTCTATCTCGCGATATAATTGACCCATCTAAATTAAATCTTGCGCCACCAATGCGTGGTGCTATATCTTCCACTATATCAGCAACTGTTGCTTCTGGATCATCGGCATATTGTGAAATTAAAGACATTATATCTTCTCCAGAATCAGAAAATAAATTTGTTATTGTTCTTACAATTAAATCTGGTATTTTATTAGCATCTCTCAATGTTCTTTCACCACTTACTCTAATTGGGACTTTTGATATTGCGAGGTTCAAAATTTTATCAATCACTCTACCCTGTTTTAATAAAGATTGTTTCGCTGTTTCTTCTCGCCGTTCCGTCATAGACACACCAGTTCCCAAGTCTCTATCAATTGCCCGTTGAATCCAAGGTTTCTGGTCGTCGTAAAACTCCTGTTCTTTCTCCGCTTCTCTTAACCAAGTATCGTCCAAACTATAATCTGTGCTTTGATCTACTAATGAATTACCTATCATTTCTGCTTCGCTGCCTGGGAGCATTAACTCTCCTCCAATATCTGATTCAACTTCTTTGGTTTCACTGCTCCTTGCTGTAATTCTAATTCTTCTATTTAACTTTCTTGGACGAGTTCTTGGACGCATTCCTACTGGACCCACTGGTTCTACTCCTTGTGGTGTTTCCACTTGTGCTAATTGTGGTGGTTGCTGGATGACCTCCCCGTCTGGTTCTATCGTCCAAGTATTAACTGCTCGGTGATGGTTCAATGCTCCTGTCTGGTCTTGAATTCCTCCACCACCAGGTCCTACAGCATTCTCGACTCCAGCACTACTACCTGTTTTTTGTCCTCCACCTAATTCAGCAATTATTTCATTTAACGCTGCTAAATTTGGATCAGGTAAAGGCAAAGGTCCTTCCGCCATTGGTTGATTTCCCAGAGCATCTATTGTAGGTGCGGGCATTACTACATCTCTCTCAATCTTATACATTAAAACACTATTTGGTGATAATTTTGCTAATTCTCCTGTGCTTGGATTTCTAACTTCTGTAGTAATCTGCGATAAAACTCTATCTTGATTTATCATTTGCGAATAATTAGATCCACTACCATAAAAGTATCCACTGTTGGGGAAATTCCGCATTACATAGGCAAGTGCTGGTTGCGGTGTGCTTCCTGATTGATAATTTGTTTCACAGATATTAGAATATATCAAAAAGAAGGGCGAATCCGTTAAGATTGGTGAATCAGTTGCGGTCAAAGGCAATGAAACAGAATCTACATTTATAGGTTGATTATTTGCTAATCCGTTTTGGAATTTTGGAAGACCACTAAAATTTGTCTCATTACCTCCCGCTGGTGGTGGTCCATCTGGATATGATTTATAAAATATATTTGCTGCTGGATTGATTGTATTATTATATTCACACCCCAAAATTAAGGGTTTCACTCCTGTCCCAATTAAATTTGGATTTGTATTATTATAGGTGTTTGGATCATATCTATTATAACTCCTACCATAATATGGGTCTATCTGCTCTCCTGAAAATCCCAATTTATATAATAAACTTCCTTCCCACACATCCCGCGATGCTTTCACACACCCTTTTATAATTGCCCTATGATTTCTTTCAATTGCTCCATTGGGATTTGCCGCCAGTCTTAGCGGAGTTGCTACATTTAAACTATTACCTCCCATATAAGAAGTCAATCCTGCGTCTGTTTGCGTCCAATAACTTACTGGATTTATACCTACTGGAAATGTATAATCAGGCGGACATAACCAGACATTCCATAACCCAATTCCACTTTCAGAATCTCGTATTCCTTGATTGGGTATTGGAATTGCCCGACCTACTGGTGGGACTGGTCCTTGCTGGGTGTAAGGTGGTATTTTTGCTGCGGGTATTGCTACTGCGGGGAGAGGTTGTCCCTGAGTCCACATATAAGGGTCTAATATTGAAAATACACCATCTCTTGTGGAAGCATTCACAATTGCTACTTGTTGCCCTTGTTGCGATGTGCTTTGGGATTCTGTCGTAAATGCTGAAAATTGGGTATTCATATTAAATTCAATAAATTCAAAACGATTCTTATTACTATTAAATTGGAATGTTGGATTTGGCGCACCCATATAAATATAATTAAAATTATTCCTTGCTATATTTCTATTTGGTAAAACGGGTGTGTTTGGAAATGGAGGTTCTGCTGGAGTCGATCCACCAACAGGCGCTTTTGGAGCATTCGTTAATCGGTTTCTGTGATTTACTTCGTCTCCATTCATCGGGCAAAGTGCGTGATTATCTAAGAATGACGGCGACACTCCGAGCGGCGTCCCCCAAGTAATCTCTCCAATATTCCAAGTATTAGGTTGATTTTCTTTGGCGTCATATCTATTACTAACAATTAAAGCGCAAAGAATTCTTGATGTCCCGTCGCTGTCTGTATGTTTGTATGGGACAAAGGGAATTCCTTTTTGCTTATAATATTCTAATGTCCCTGATGTGTGGGAAAATAATCCAGGTGAATTAGTTGCTAAAAATGCTGGATCTACTAATTCACACATTGTATCTGGCGTCAGCGCTGGTGCTGTTGCTGGAGGTGCTTGGACTGGTGGATTCGTTTGCTGAAATGGGACCACATTTATAAAATCTCCAGCAACTGTTTTCGCATAATAATCTTTTGTTGGTCTGCTTCTAAGTTTTATCTTACCTATTCCTCTTAATGTTTTAAAATCTTGATTCCAATTAAAACCAGTAAATGTATCATCTGGAAATCCGCCAAAAACTTCGTTTGAAAACGCAGGGCAAATTCTATCTCTTCTCGTTTGATTTAAATTAGGTGGATCAGTAATATCTCCATTACTATCTACTCCACCTACACCTGTGCCCCAATAATTAACAGTTGTTAATAAATTATTTGGGTTTGCTGCTGCTGGAAATTTATTTATTCCTGGAAATAAAATTGGAAGCATATTGCTCGTTTTACCTATTGCTAATGCGTTAGAATATTCGGTCGGATCTGTTGGAGCAGCGTTATATTGTCCTGTAAAATTGGGAGGTATTGGATATAATCCATTTTCTTCTACGGGATTACCATTAACCACAGTTATATAACCACCACAATTGGCGGGGTCATCTGAAATTCCTAAGTCAAATTCCACCGACCACCCCTCATTGTCCGCATTTTGCCCCTCAAATGTATCTTTTGCTTGCTTATCCAATGAAAAACCCCCATCGTTTGTGCTCCTACTATACATCTCATATCTTCTCAATGAATCAGCAAATTCATCAAATAATCCACCTGTTCCTACCACACCATCTCCTAATTCGCCATATGTGCTTCCTCCTTCTGTTGTCGCCTGTTGGATTTCTGCGTTTTTCCAATCATAATCTAACGGACCTGTCCCTACTCCTGTCGATTCATTATAACTACCACTGCCTAACCAATATATATTAGTAAAAATTATACTTCCAGCATCTAATACTTGAGTTCTAATATTGTGCGATGAGTTTGTTGATGAAACCTCATTATAATATAATTTTGTATTTAAAATTACAGGTATAGATAATGACGTTAGACCATCTTGAATTGCTGGTGGTGGCGCTATTACGGGGTCGTGAAATGGTAAGTTTGATGTTTTTGTTGTAGGTGTATAACAGGGCAATCTTTTAAATATATCACCCATCATCATTTTCGGCAGATTTTCATAGCACATATTTCCATATATTGTGTTGGATTCTGTATATGGTTGCGAATCTGCTGTTTCCACTCGCCTACAAAATGTAGTGTCTTGTTTTACCCGATATATATTATTCAATGGGTTTGGATTAATTTGACCCGTTGCCGCCGTTGCGGGACCGATATTTCCATTATAATAATATTTATTGGTATGTGAAATAGCATAATTATAACCTGCTTGAAAATTTGCTGGTTGGACCTTAATCGTTCCACCTGATGAAATGTTTGGAATAGTGTCCCAAGTCTGCCTCATAGACGCATTATTATATAACCATTCGGCGGGTGCTGCTGATTCTGGTCCGTATAAAAATGGATCATAATATCCGTTATTGACTAATGCGTATGGAATAACAGAAGACCCTTTTTGATAAAACTCTCCGTATGTTTGAGTGTCTAAAATATAATCGCTATAATTATCATTTTCTAATCCCAGCATTGGTAATCTCTGGTGTAAAATATCATTAATTCTATTTGCTAATGTTTCTAAATCTGTGAATAATTCTGCCGCATCAAGAAGTATAAATGCTGTTTGTGGTTTTAACATCGGCATAAAATTTGTTAAATCTGGACTTACTTTTCCCATTCCGTAAAAATCATTTCTACAAAGAATATACGGTTTGTTATTATTTTCTTTCATTAAATTACAATTTCTATATCCCTCGTGTCCCGTATGAAAACCCGTTTGATTGTGAGTATTTCCCGATACATCAATTGATGAATTCCCTGCGAATCCTTCGCCTTGGTAGGCAACAATATTTGCCCCTGGAAAATATCTATTTTCTAACGACATTACTCCTAATCCAGAAAAGTTTTGACCTATATTATTCTCATTGTATATCCCGAATAATCCACCTCTTCTTCTGTAATATGTATTATCCACCATTGTTGTTCTCATCTGGTCGTATCCTATCATTCCAGCATTTGCGGGACCCATTGTAGAGGGCAATGTTAATCCCGTTTGACTATCTGGATTTTCAAAGAAATAATCATCTGCTCCAAAATAAGCATAAGTGAAAAACCCTCCTGCTGCTGCTCCGTCCATTTGTGTTTGTAAAGTGTATCCGTCTGTAGCATCTGCTCCTTCCGAAACGAAGACTTGAATTCTATCCGTTAAAACAGCACCCAATAATTGCTGTCCTATAAACATAATTGCTGGAGGGTTGTCTATTGTTTTAATATCATCTGATCCCGATCTCAAGAATTTTATTCCCATTCCAATTAATCCGTTAAACCTGTAATCTTGTGTCCTTACACCAGCATAATATCCCTCTGTATAACTTGAATATATTCCCGCTTCTGCTCCCGCTCCTGTTGGATCTGGAAGACCACTTGGATTGAATTTTATTAATGTGAAACTATCAATTATATCACCGACAGCAACAAAACTCACAAAAGTATTTGCTGGTTGTCCTGCTATATGAAAATCATATATTCCGTATGCTTGATTTAACGGGCAATTACCATAGACAATTACTGATGCTGGAGTAGGTGGTTGTGGTAATATCATAGGTCGCGCAAAACCTTCTCCCCACCCAAGACCTACACATCCATAATTGTTTCTGCTTTCCTCTACATTGGTAGTCGGTGTAAATATATTTCCCCAATCAGCACCTTTTGTTAAAGCAGCATTCATTTCTCCATCTACCCCTGGAATATTCTTCCAGGTTGCGGGTGTAGCAGGCATATCTGACCCAGGTTGTGGCGCACCTGTTGGAAATTTAAACGGCATTCCTACCGAATAAGTGTTGTTATTATTTAAATAAAAAAATACTTCTAACATTACCTTATTATCCGAATATGGTTGGATTTTACCATTTGCCCTTGCTCTTTCGCCTGTAAGTTCTATTGTTGCCTGACCTCCTCCGGCATTCTTGGCGTTGAATGCCGCCATTTCCACTGAAACCCTATCCCCTCGGCGAAGGTTAAAGTTTGCGGAATTGGTCCATTTAGCATTAAAATCTCCTCCATCATTCGTATCAATTAGACTGTTTCCCCTTGATGCTTCTATAAGAAATGTCTGAGTTGCTGTGTAAGGTCCTACTTGTCCTGTTGCTGGAGGCGTCATTGTAGGTTCATTATAATTAGGTGGAAGTGTCCCGTGTGTCGCCATATATAATTGAAGTGATATTATATTTTATGATAATATCCGTTCAATCTAAATAATTCTCTCCATTATATATAAATGAAAAGTCAAAAGCAAAGAAGACAACAAGAAATGTATGGTTATTTTGTTAAACCACCAAGACCTCGTGAAAATTGTTTTTGTAGTGATTTTTGGGTTTGGATTAAATCTTTTTTTTTTACGACCCACTGACTATAATTTGTCCTCCTTTTATAACCATAACCCGTTCCACTTCCGCCCATATTAATAGACGTCTTGCTTCGCTGACTTGCTGTGTTTGCTGTAGAGTTAAGCGGACTTCCACTGGACTTTTACCAATTGAAGTGCCTGCTCCCAAAACGTTTTGATGAGTTCTGCTAAGATTAACGCCGTAATACGCGAGACTGCCTTGTAGGCAACTTTCACCACTACCAAAGACTGCTAAACCTGCTCCTGGTCCTAATCCACACATATATTTATCGCGTGGAAATGCTTCCTGCTGCGCTTCCGAATTCAATGATGCTAAGGCGGGGTTAATTGACCCTACCCAAGAAGTTAATGCCTTACCTGTTTTCTGCGGGGTATTAAATACCTGTGAAATTTCATTAAATAATTTCGCATCACTATTAATGGCGTTTGGATAAACATTAGAGTTATTAATTACAATTTGTAGTGTAGTTTGACCTTGTGAAGAGCAAGACCCACAATTACCCCAGATTGGATTAGATGGACCAGTTTGTGCGACTACGGTATGATCTACCCGATTTGGAATAGCAACCAAAATATTTCGCACTACTTGATGGTCTAAACCACATAAGACACTCGTATCAGATGCTTCTGGATTTGCGCCTCCTGTGCCTGCTGGAATTTGAGACTCAATAAAAGTATAATCCGTATAAACTAATTCAATTCCAGTCATTACTTCCTGCGCCAATCTTTCCATTGGATTAACACCGTCAATGTCGTCAAAATAAATCAGATCCACTACCAATTTACAATTTGCCTGTGTAATTTTATTATCCGACACCCAATTTTGCGCTACTGGGGCAACACCCGCCGCTGGGACAAATGAATATGCTATTGCCCGATTACCGTTAAAGTCTGCCTCAAAATCAAAGACAATTCTAATTTGACCTTCTAAAAGACCAAGTGGTAATTGAATTTGGGTTAAAAATGGAAAAATCCATTTTAGCGGGATAGAATAAACTGGCGCCTCCGAGGTTGTTTGGGTCATTCTATAATCTGGGACTTTGTCGTAATGATCTGGATTGGAAGCAGGTGCTATTGCTGTAATAATCCCTTGCTGTAATCCTACAATTCCATTACCTCTGCTGGAAGCATCAAAAGAATATTTACCTACCGATGTAAGTCCTACACCACCACCTACTAAACTATCGTGATCCACCATCATTCCTGAAAATGACCCAATTTTTACTTGGTAAGTTTGATTTCTAATATCTTGCTCCACAAAACACATTTTTAATTGTAGCAATTGTGCTAATTCCGTAGTTTGCTGAAGTAAAATATTATTGTAATAAATTGTTCCTGTTTGAAGACACCCCAAAATTCCCACCATAATTGGTAGTCCTTGTGCCGCTCCTGTAGTAGCAAAAGCAGGTTGAGTCACTTGTAAATCTAAAAATACATCTTGGTCCAATAATCCTTCTCTTGGTAGATCAAAAGACACTTGACCCCCACCTCCACCGAAGACCGCTGTGCCTGATGATTGTGAAAATGTTCTTGGTTCTAAAACCCGTGTTTCAACTCGCATTGATTGCGATTCACCAGAAGAAAGTCCGATATGTTTCATAATATTTGGTCGTGCTCTGCGATTCATAGACATTTATAATATTACTAAACAGAATAATATTATAATTATATTTTTAAATTAGTGTAAAAGTCTTAAGTGCTGATTGAAACAATTCCGTTGCCGTCATAATTAATGACCCCCCGATGTAAGAAATAAGTGTAAGCACTCATTGGCGAAATTCCATTAAGTCTGGATTGGAGGCGCATTGAAAATGGTTGTGCCTTGAAATTAGCAGTGCTTCCATTACCCATAGCATCATATCTACACCCAATACCATAGCAATTTTGCTGTCCGTTATTACCAATATCTGTAGTGGAATTGTGATTAACATCACCATTAGCGATTGAAAGACCTTCCGAATTTGCGCCTGCTAAACACATTGTAGTTCTGCGAAGAGGGCGAAGTGCTCCTTGATAATAAAGTTGGCGCTGTGCGTCAAAACCACTACCAGCAAAAACATCACCACCTGGCGCCGCTGGATCGCGGACTACCAAGAGGCGACTGTCTATTTTAAACCGAAGGGGAAAACTGCTTCCTGCTCTTAGAAAATTAATCCCATCACAGGGTGCTAATAGATCTTGCGCTGCTCCCAAAGCACCTGTCGTATTCAAAAGTGGCGTTGTTTTATAACCATCTTCTGCGTAAGAAGAGATATGTGTTGTTGGGACAAAATTTGTAAATTGACTAACTACAGCACTTAAACTTGGAGAGATTTGTTGTGTATTATCATTAGTATTAATAACAGAATAGAAGTTCTGGTAAGCAGAAAATCCAAGCGATTTAATTGGAGGCAAAACTCCTCCCATTGGAATTCCATATTGACCCGTCAAAGAAATCTTTTTCAAAGTATAAAATGAGTTATTGGTTAATGCTGGAGTCGATCCAAAAAGTGCTTGAATGCTTGGCGAAAGCATAATTGAAATTCTTAAACCACCAGTTCCAGATCTAAATGAAAGCGGGATATTCTCTCCGTTCAAAAACATTCCGACCATCAAAGGCATTGATACTTCCATCTTTCTATTACACATTCTGCCTTCTACTTGACGATTAGAAGTAGCACCGAATGTCTGGGTTAAATAACCTTGATAATCCCCGAATCCAGCGCCTCCTGGAATGAGACTTGCTAAAAGGCGTGGATATGCTCTACAATATTCTAAAGTATTATTTTGTAAATTAGAAATTGTGATGTTTTCAATACATCCAGCAACTCCAATTTTATTATTCAATAAAACTTGAGCGTCTGGATTTCCTGGGTCTTGGACGTTATTATTTGGAAAATTACCTGGACCTGCGCCTGTGGTAAGTTCTAATTCAAAATTCATACGAAGCGTGTGGGACATTAAATATAGATCTGCTTCACCGATTTCAAACTGGATTAGGGGACTACCTTCGCGGTAAGAAAAACTTGATGACCCCGAAGATTGATTCATTGGTGCGATTTCAAAGCGTCTTAAAGAAGATACTGGTTGCGACATATTATAATTTCTAAATAGAAAAAAAAATAAAAATTGCCGCTATTTTTAAAATCACATCTTTTATCCCCAATGTTCCATTCCCCAGTAAAACGTTTTTCTTTTTTTGGTTTCTGTGTAAAGTGCTGTCGTTTCTTCAATACATTCGCGGTGTTCGTCCGACCAGTCTTTCGCTTGTTGAGTGGTCGCCATAAATGAATACCAAGCATTTCCTGATTGATTGACGTGTTCGCATTTCATATTCATTTCTTCCATAAAATATGGTAAGCAATTACAGCATTCTTCACACTCCTCATCATCGTCGTCGCGATTACAATCAAAACCGCACACATTAATACAGAAGTGAAATTTTCTTTTTTTTGGTTTTGCTTGGACTTTTGGTTTCTTATCAAAGCAATCATAGGGGATTTTTCCCAAATCAAATCTGCCGAAAAACCAAGTTAATAATCTTTCTTTGGTGTGAGATGGTGATAATCTAATTGTTCTGCGCGTTAATTTATAATGTGCCCGAATTCCTGCTTTCACTTGGTTAATATTTAATTTACTAATTTGCTGGATTTTCCATATTCTAAGAATCGTTCTTACTTTTTTTGCTTGCTTTTTTGAGATTCTGATTGTAGTCATTGTTTTTCTAATTATATGTTTTAGAATTAAGTTTTCAATTTTTTTGTTAGTTGTTATTTGTTATTTATTGTCTATCTATATTAATCATTTTTATACTTCAATTTTTTTGATTTCTGAGGTTTTCTCTATTACATCTGCTAATCTTTCCGTCATACAACTACTTCCTCTTAACAAACAAACGACACCCTCGCATAACCCATTACCTTTTGTTTTTTTAATAAAAGGTAATATTTCACTCGTAATTAATAACACACTCAATATCATCGTCGCATATTCATAAACCATTCTGTATATATATAAATTGTTAATAATCTAAATCACCATTAAATATATAATGTGCCGAAGTGAAATATTGTGTATAATCTTGATCCAAATCGTCATTTAATTTTATTACACCGATGGAGGGGTGTTTTGAAAGTAATTCAATATTTTTTACTTCCCTAATTTCTGCTGTTTTTATTGCTAATGCGCTTGGCGTGGTTAAATCAATGAAAGATGTTATTAACGCTACTATTTCCACTGGTAAGTCTTGAGGTATTTTATCATAATTCATTTTATAAATATTATATAAAATAAGTTTTAATATGAAACAGAAACAG
>Ga0307999_1000337_pt1 | contig 13338 bp, 11 predicted proteins | sample Neamet1_FD_203158 | JGI IMG/M metagenome (GOLD analysis project Ga0307999, IMG submission 203158) | Marine microbial communities from water near the shore, Antarctic Ocean - #1 | ecosystem: Environmental > Aquatic > Marine > Unclassified | place: Southern Ocean | collected 2014-06-04 | reverse complement strand
ATCTCCCATCAAAAGAATGATATTGGGCCGGGATGGATTTTCTCCGCTGGGCTCGGCTCCATCCAGACGCGCCAAAAGGAGAAGGGTGAGGGTGATCAGTTGTTTCATGTTCTTTTCAGAGATTCGAAGATGATACGCGGACGAAGCGGGAGACATTTCGTGCTCCGGCTCAACACTGGAGATCAACATCTACCTTCCTGTCATGAACGGCACGACACAATATAGTGGTGAACGCTGCGACAAAGAACCAGATTTCATGACTTGGTTATTCCCGCAGAAACGGCAATCTCAACAACTGTCAGGTGAGGAAAGTTGAGCAGGTTTGAAAGCGATAGTAGATCTGAACGTAGTGATTAGTGGTCCACGGGACCTCTCACATCAAAATCCAGCCATGAACTATCGACCTTTCCTTACCGCCACTCTTTTTGTCAGTCTTGCCACGCTTCATGCCGAGGATCCGGCTTCTCTTTCCGATGCTGGTCGATGGAGCAAGGAGCAGATTCAGACCAAGCGCCCGGCTGTTGTCACGCCTCCGGGACATACCAGCGATGCCAAGCCTGGTGCCGCCCCTTCTGATGCCATTGTCTTTTTCGATGGCACGAACCTTTCGAAATGGAAGGGCAAGGGAAAAGATGGAAATGATGCTGCGAAGTGGCTCGTGAAGGACGGGCACATGGAAGTAGCGAGGGGAACTGGAATCGTTCAGACCCGGGATCAGGTGGAAGGAGATTGTCAGTGGCACATTGAATGGTGCACGCCTGCTGAGGTGAAGGGAAACAGTCAGGGCCGCGGGAACAGCGGAGTCTTCATCGGAGGTTATCCCGAGGTGCAGGTGCTTGATTCATTTCAAAACGATACCTATCCCGATGGGCAGGCGTCCTCGCTCTACCAAAGGAGTGTCGCGTTAGTGAATGCCAGTCGTGGGCCGGGCCAGTGGCAGACCTATGACATCATTTGTCTTCGGGAAAAGAAAGGCGCTGATGGAAAGGTCATCCAACCCGGTTCGATCACCGTTCTGCACAACGGGATCGTAACACAGTTCTCCGTTCAGGAAGGTGGCAAGCAAGGTGCCGGCGGACTTCAACTTCAGGATCACGGCAACCCTGTTCGCTATCGCAACATCTGGGCCCGCAAGTTGGTTGTGCCCGCCGTGGCCGCTCCGGGGAAGTGAGTCTCCTCGACCGCAAAGTAGCCCCCATGCACCTCCTCTTCGACCTCGACGGAACCCTCACCGATCCCGCCCCCGGCATCACCAGCTGCATTCAGCACGCCCGCGAATCTCTCGGCAGAACTCCCCCTTGCGCTACTCCTCCTTACCGTAAACACTCGAAGTAGCGAATGCGATCTGAGAGTCCGGTGAAATTACGACGGAAGGATCCTTGTCGGGGTAATCAAGATGATTCAGAAAATGCCGTAAACATTCGATCCTCGCCCGTTTCTTGTCGTCCGCCTTAATCACCGTCCACGGGGCATCCATCGTATCCGTATGGCAAAATATTTCTTCCTTTGACTTCGTATAGTCATCCCATTTATCGAGCGACTGCATATCGATCGGGCTCAACTTCCACTGCTTAAGAGGATCCGTTTTGCGGAGATAAAAGCGCCTGAGTTGTTCTAACCTGCTCACCGAGAACCAATACTTCACCAAGATAATCCCACTATCGACGATCATTCGTTCCAACGAAGGACATTGCTGAAGAAACTTGAGATACTCCTCTTCGCTACAAAAATTCATCACCTTCTCCACCCCAGGACGATTGTACCAGGAACGGTCAAAGAAGACCATTTCGCCCTGCGTCGGCAGATGCTTGATGTAGCGTTGAAAATACCACTGCCCCTGTTCCCGCTCATTCGGTCGCTCAAGTGCCACAACGTGAGCCGCACGAGGATCCAAATGCTCCATAAACCGTTGGATCGCTCCACCCTTTCCGGCAGCATCACGGCCTTCGCAAAAAACCATAATTCGTTGCCCGGAAGATTTCACCCAATGCTGTACTTTCAGTAGCTCGGCCTGCAAAAGGGCCTTTTCCCGATTGTAGTCGGAGTTCTTCATCTTCTCGCCATAAGGATACAGGCCTTTCTGATGCGCAACCTCGAGCGAAACGCTGTTACTCAGTCCATTTAGATGCTCCCCCCTGGCCTCAATAAGTTCCGCAAGATCCGCAAATTCTGGATCGAGAGTATACTCAATGGGCACTCTCTCTTCCTGAACTACATTCTCTTCAATCATATCGCATCCACTTAACTGGAGGGACAGAATGCAATTTCCCTCCATCACCGCAAGAAAACTGCAAACTTTCCAACCTTATGCGGTATTCATAGCAACTCCCTCGCGCCGCTACTCGCCCTCATGAATCCTTTCCTTGCTCTCATCGCCCTCTCCACCCTGGGGCTTCCCCTTCTCGCTCAGGACAAAACTTCCCACCCCGGCGAGCAAGCCTTCAAGATCAACTGCGCCGCCTGCCATCTTGCTGACGTCCTCGTCGTCGGACCTTCCCTCGTCGAGGTCGCCAGGAATTACCCCGCCGACAAACAAGCCGACTTCATCACTTGGGCCAAAACTCCCGGGAAAAAGAACCTCAAGCTCATCCAGATGCCTTCCATGGCGCATGTCCCCGAGGCCGACCTAGCCAAAATCCACGACTATATTCTCACCTCCACCAAAGGCCTTACCGAAAAGAAGCGTAGCTTCCTCTACCCCGCCTTCGAGGAACCCAAGCGCCCCCTACCCTACGTCGTTCGCACCTCCATGCCCGACTCCAGCCCCGCCTCCGTTGCTATCGTCCTCGAAAACGGACTCACCGCATGCTGGGACACCGAAGCCTGCCGCTTCCGCTACGCCTACCTCGGTGACAAAACCAACCTCTTCAGCATATGGAAACCGGCCTCGCTCCCCAACAAGCCCTACTACCGTGAAACCTCCGCAGACCTCCTTTCCCTCCCCGGAAAACCCCAGTTCCTCGGCTACCGCCTCATCAACAAGATTCCCGAGTTCCACTACCGTATCGGTGACGTCGACATCAAAGAGTTTCTAGCCAGTAATATTCGCAGAGGAACCTTCACCCGCCACTTCATAATCGCCAACCACACCGGCCCTCTGACCCTCGACCTCTCAGGAAAAGGAAAAGCCACCCTCACTTCAAACAAGGGAACACTAAAAAACGGCGTCCTCACCCTCACCAACGAAGAAGCAAAATCCTTCACGCTCAAAATCACTGCCAAAAATTGGAAGTCTCCCAAAAAAGGCAAAGAGCATTCCTCCGTCGCCCAACGTCCCGTCGCACCACCCACCCCGCCCTCCACCGACACCTCCGACTGGTCCCACTACTACTCCCTTCAAAACATTCCCGTTCCCGCCACCGTCGATCACCAAATCGGTGGCGTCACCACCCTCCGCGATGGCCGCCTCGCCGTCTGCTTTAACAGCGGCGAAGTCTACCTCTACTCACCCGGGGGGAAATCCTGGTCCCTCTTCGCCCGCGGCCTCGCCCTTCCCCTCGGCATCCTTGAAGAGCCCGACGGCTCACTCATCGTCACTCAATGGGCCGAGCTCACCCGCCTCCGCGACACCGATAAAGACGGCCTCGCCGACTCCTACGAAAACGTCTGCAACAGCTTCGGCATCACCGGCAACTACCACGAGTTCGTCTACGGCCCCGCCCGCGACTCCAAAGGCAACCTCTACCTCTCCCTCAACGTCGCCTCCAATGGTGACGGCATCCAGGACATCATCCGCGGCCCCTGGAACCCCATCGGCCTCCCGCGCGAACTCCACATCGTCAAAAACGACCCCGAAGCCTGGAAGAAAAACAAACTCAAAGCCGGCCGCATGTATTCCCGCGTCCCCTACCGCGGCTGCGTTTTAAAAATCACCCCGGATGGGAAAGCCACCCCCTTCGCCTACGGCTTCCGCTCGCCCGATGGCATCCACCTCGACGCACAAGACCGCCTCTGGGTCACCGATAACCAAGGAGATTGGCGCGGCACCAGCCCCCTCTACCACGTCACCGAAGGAGGATTCTACGGCCACCCCGCCTCCCTCGTCTGGAAAGAAGGTTGGACCCGCAACCCCCTCGAAGTCCCCGTCGCGGAACTCGAAAAAATGCGCACCCCCGCCGCCGCCCTCTTCCCCCACGGCGAACTCGCCAACTCCCCCACCCAACCCATCAACACCATCGCCCCCGAGCTCTTCGGCCTTCCCAAAGGCGAACTCCTCATCGGCGACATGAACCAGCCCCACCTCGTCCGCTTCCTCTCGGAAGAAGTCGATGGCACCGTCCAAGGCACCTTGATCCCCTTCCTCTTCAGCCCCTCCCTCGGAATCGGAAACCACCGCCTCACCTTCGATAAAAGCGGCAATCTCTGGATCGGAAAAACCCACATCAAATGGGCCGGCGACGAAGGCCTTAAAAAAATCACCTGGAACAAAAAACACCCCCTCCTCGCCACCGGAGTCAGCCTCAAAAAAGACGGTTTCAAAATCACCTTCAACCGCCCCCTCAAAGAGGCTCCCAAGCTCAAGCTCTCTCGCCACACCTACCACTACCACGAGGCCTACGGCTCTCCCAAAGTCGACCTCAAGAATGTCGACCCCACCAATTCCCAGCTCTCATCCGATGGTAAAACCCTCACCATCACCCTCCCGGAGATCACCGCACGCCGCCTCTACACCATCGAGCTCAAAGGCGCCACCGACACTCAAGGTCTCCCCCTCATGGGCGACATCCTCCGCTACAACGTCGTCAAAACCCGCCCCAAATAAGGAAAGCTCATCAAATCTCCGCTGCCCCGCGTGAGCCCCCCCAACCAAGTAAAGGAGTCGTGGCGCCCTCGCCGCTTATCAACCACGTCTCGTCCGCCGCCGCCGCCCGAAGGGCGCAGGAGGAAGCCGTCAAGCGAAGAAAGAAGCCCCTCAACCATCTCCCCACCCAAAAATAAAATTCCCTGCAGTCTGCGTGCATGGCTTCGTTACCGGAAGGTTCGATGATGGCGCAGGGAGCGCAAAAGTCTATTTTGGGAAATTAGTCCAAATTGAGATCAGGGATGAGTTTCAAACTGATCTCGAATATCTGCGAGTATTTTCGGTGAGCTTGGCTGTCGCTGGAGGAACGCATAAAAAAGGTCCAGTTTTGTTAGGATGTGGATATCTGGAATTTGGTGAGAGAAAGGACTGGTCAGAGTTGGTTTTGTGAAATCCCTGAAGTCTGCTGCTTCACGCAGAAGTCGTCCATCGGTACCTAATTACCGAAGACTTCGGCGGGGTGGGTGAAGTGGTAACGCCAGACCAGTTCGTGTAATAGAAAGTAATCCTATCTTAGCCCGGAAACCGTGCTAGAAGGCGCTCTTACCAGCTCTTCTTGGTGGGGACTCCTCGTTTTATTTCAGCCCCTTCCGGCTGGCACGATCCTGTCGCCTCCTCCGAGCTCTAGATTGAGGAGTCACGATGTCGAAAAAGAAACAATCCCAGGCACCGTCGATTTTCTTCGACGAATTTGCGGTCACCCCACCCGTCACCAAGGCAGCCAAGCCTTACTTGCCGCCCAAAAAGGCTCTCTTGGAAACTGCCATCGTCTATTGCGAGGACAACTTCGGAGGGATTGATGGAAAGACCGCCAACGGGCTCGTTCGTCATTCGGAGAAATACAAAATCCTCTCCATCATCGACAGCGAAAAGTCCGGGCAGGATGCCGGACAAGTCCTCGACGGAAAACCGAACGGAATTCCAATCTTCGAAAACCTTAAGGAGGCCCTCGCGGACGCTGGTCGCCTCCCGAAAAATTTCATTTTCGGAATCAGCCCGGCCAGTGGGATGCTTTCATCCATCGAGAGACGACTTTTGCTGGAAGCAATCAAGCAGGGCATGAACATTATCAACGGACTCCACGAGTTCCTAAACGATGACCCTGAATTTGCCGCCGCTAGCGCTCGTTCCCAAGTGATCATTCGTGACGTGCGAAAACCCCGAGCCAAAAAAGATCTCAGAGTTTTCAGCGGTCGCATTGAAGACGTCACCTGCCCACGCATTGCCGTGCTTGGCACTGACTGCGCCATCGGCAAACGCACCACCGCCACCGTCATGGCCGCCGCACTCAAGGAACGCGGAATCAATGCCGTCATAATTGGCACCGGCCAAACAGGATTGATCCAAGGGGCTCGCTATGGGCTCCCTCTCGATGCGATTCCTTCTAAGTTTTGTGCAGGAGAGCTAGAGGCCACCATCATCGAAGCCTTCGAAAACGAAGATCCCGATGTTATCCTGATCGAGGGACAAAGTGCCTTGAGCCATCCCGCTTATTCCAGTTCCAGCTTCATCCTTCGTGGAAGTTGTCCTCAAGGCGTCGTGCTCCAGCACGCTCCGGGACGAAAGCATCGCTGCCACTTCGAAAGCATGCCAATGCCCACTCCTGCCTTCGAAATCAACCTCATCGAGACCTTTGCCGAAACGAAAGTCATCGGTCTCACCCTCAACCACGAGAACATGGCGGACGACGAAGTTTCAGCGGCCATCACAGGCTACGAGGAGGAATTTGGAATTCCTTCCACCGATTCGCTCTCCCGCTCTCCGGAACGTTTGGTCGAAATGGTGCTCTCCGCCTTCCCTCAGGTCGGGGCGTAGCATCATCAATCGAAAGCCCAAGAAGGTCATGCCCTAACCTCCAGACCCATGACCAAATTCCCCCACAAAATCCTCGCTCTCATTTTTGGAGCAATCCTCTCGCTGGCCTCCGCCGCGGAGCGCCCCAATATCATCCTCATCATGACCGATGACCAAGGCTGGGGAGAAACCAGTTACAACGGTCACTCCGTCCTCAAAACTCCGCACCTCGATGCCATGGCCGCCAATGGCCTGCGCTTCGACCGCTTCTACGCCGGCGCTCCCGTCTGCTCGCCCACCCGCGCTTCCGTCCTCACCGGTCGCGCCAATGACCGCTGCGGCGTCCCCAGCCACGGCCACGCCCTCCGGCTCCCAGAAAAGACTCTCGCATCCGCCCTTAAAAAGGCGGGCTATGCCACCGGCCACTTCGGCAAATGGCACCTCAATGCCCTCCGGGGCCCCGGCGTCCCTGTCCTGGCCGACGACCCCTACGGCCCCTCCGCCTTTGGCTTCGATACCTGGCTCACCGTCACAAACTTTTTCGACCTCGATCCCGTCCTTGGGGCTCAGGATGGCATCCACTCCTTCAAGGGTGACTCCTCCGCTGTCATCGTCGACGAAGCGGTAAAATTCATCACCACCCAGAAGGAAAAGAACTCTCCCTTCCTCGCCGTCATCTGGGATGGCTCCCCCCACAGTCCCTTCCGCGCAAGCCCCGCTGACATCGCCCCTTTCAAGGACCTCGATCAAACAAGCCAACACCACTACGGCGAGCTCGTGGCCTTCGACCGCGCCGTCGGCAAACTACGAAATTCTCTCCGCGACCTCAAAATCGCCGACAACACCCTCCTCTGGTTTTGCAGCGACAACGGAGGCTTAAACAAAATTACGCCCGAAACCGTAGGCGGACTTCGGGGCCACAAATCAGACCTCTGGGAAGGCGGCATCCGCGTCCCCGCCATCATCGAGTGGCCCGCTAAAATCAAGCCACGCCTCACGAGGTATCCCGCGTCCACCATGGACATCTTCCCCACCTTGGCTGACCTCCTTGCTCTCCCTGACGACGCCCTCCTCAAACCCGTCGATGGCCAAAGCTTGAAGCCCCTCTTCAAAGAAGAGTTCACCGCACGAGCTTCTGCCATCCCCTTTCACTTCATCGGAAAAGGCGCCCTCATCGACAATGATTTCAAACTCATTTCCACCAATCTCAAAAAGAACACCTTCGCCCTCTATCATCTAAAAAAAGACCCCGCTGAGACCACCGATATCTCCGCTCGCCATCCCGAGCGCTTCGCTAAAATGAAACGCCAATATCTTCAATGGCACACCTCCGTCCAAGCCAGCATCGAAGGCAATGACTACCCCGACGATTTTGATCCCACCTCAGCAGCCAAGTCCGGATGGTGGATCAACTCCCCCCGCTACCAGCCCTTCCTCAAAAAGTGGAAACGGATCTCCGGATTGGAGGAAATAATAAAAGGAGCCGAACGCCGCGCAAAGCCCAAGAAAAAGAAATAAGCCCCTGCCACGCCGCACCCCCCGGTTCGCAGTGTAGCTGAAATACCCCAGGGGGGCTTTAGGCGAACATCCCTCAATCAACCAGGCCCCCAAAATAGAATCTGCGTCAATCTGCGGACAAAACTCCCCAAGCAAGATTCGCCTCATTCGCAAGATTTGCGTTCTCAAAAATCGCAATCCGATCGTCCCTTCAACCCACTTGTCGACCGTCTCGTCCGCCGAGCAAAGGAGGAAGCCGTTCAAATCTCATCCTTCGTCTTCAGATCTCAAAGTTCATCTAAGGCTTCCAAGGCTCCTCTTCCTGCCCTTTCTTCTTCTGCAGAAAATTCGCATCCACCTCGCCATACCAAGCATGCAACTTCGCACGCATCTCTTTCGCCCGCGCGACATGCTTCCCCTTCACATCGTTAAGTTCACCGATATCATCCTTCAAATTGAAAAGATGCACGCGCCCATCTTCATAGCGCTCCACTAACTTCCAGTTCCCTACCCGAATCGCTCCACCCGGAAACCCACCCTGGTTACTGTAATGCGGATAGTGCCAGTAAAGCGCCTCCCGCTCCAATTCCCCACCTTTGAGCAGCGGTAGCAGATCGACTCCATCAATCTTCCCCTTCACTGTTCCTCCGGCAGCCTTCACAAACGTCGGGAAAAAATCCGTGCTCATTACTGGCACCGCACTCGTCTCCCCCGGCTTCGTCACTCCAGGCCATTTCACAATAAAAGGCTCCCGAATCCCACCTTCGTAAATCCAACCTTTTCCCCCGCGCAGCGGAAGATTGGAAGTCGGTGATCCCTCTGATGTCGAAAGCCCGCCATTGTCCGAGGTAAAGCAAATCACCACCTCATCCTCCAGCCCCAGCTCCTTAACCTTCTTCATCACCTTGCCCACCGCTTGATCCATCGCCTCCACCATCGCGGCATAGACGGCATGCTTTTGCAGAATGCGAACTTTGCGTGGCTTCTTCCCAAGAACCTGCTCTTCATCACTAAATTCCTGTCCGTTAATTTTGGCGGCTTTCTTTTTGTATTTCGCAACAAGGTCCGGCCGTCCGATCAGCGGCGTGTGTACGGAGTAAAACGAAAGCATCGCAAAAAACGGCTTCCCCTTATTCGCCTCCATGAACTTGCACGTTTCTGTCGCCAGACGATCCGGCAAATGCTCCCCATCCGGTCCATCGCTCAAACGAGGATTCCCATACGGCGAAAAATACTTCTTCCCGCCATAAGGGCCACCCGCCTTGAAGCCCCCCGCATTCACATCATATCCCTGATTCTCCGGCCAGAACTCCTCCGTCGGCCCCAAATGCCACTTCCCGGCATAAAAGGTCGCGTATCCCTGCTCCTTCAGAGCCTCTGCAATCGTGACCTCATCAAGATCCATCCGATGGTGAACGCGTGCTGGAGCAAACTTTCCGCTCCGGTTTCCACCGAAAAAATTCGTCGCCTCCTTGCGCGTCGGATACCGCCCCGTCTGAATTCCAAAGCGCGTCGGTGAGCACACCGGATTGGCAGCATAGCCATCGGTAAACTTTAGCCCCTGTTTCGCCAACCGATCAACATTCGGCGTCTCGTAAAAACTCCCCGGGTTGTAGGCCCCAATGTCCATATACCCCAGATCATCGACCACAATCAGGACATACGACTTCCCCTGTAACAAGGCCGTAGCTGCCAACGATAAAAAGAGCGGAATCTTCATCTGCACTTCTACCCCAGAGAGAGCTCTCTCCTTTCAGCTCCAGTCATCCAAAACCCGAAAATACAAAAATGACTTTATTTCAATGCTGGCTCCAGCAGTCCCATCTCCTTCATCCAGCCCGCAGCCTGAGTGGTCCATTCTCCCACGCGCTCCGGAATTTCCTTCATTCCATATCCATGCCCACCCTTGCCATAAACGTGAAGTTCGCACTGCCGCTTCGCGCGCTGCATCGCGAGGTAGTAGAGGACAGCTCCTTCCACGAATCGTGAATCACCGTGGGCAATGACGACGAACGCCGGAGGCGTTTTCTCATCAACCGAAACCTCGTCGACAAGCTTGTTGGGATCTTCCGCGCTCTTCAAATAAGCCGGATAAATGAGCAGGCTAAAATCAGGAATCGGTGAAGCCTGATCCACCTCTTCCTTTGGAAAAGTGACCGCACCATCCGAAGTCACCACAGCCGCGGTGAGATGACCTCCGGCAGAAAAACCCATGAGCCCAATCCGCTTCGGATCAATCTTCCACTCGCTCGCCCGCGATCTCACCATACTCACCGCCCGCTGCGCGTCCTGCATCGGCGCGTGATGCTTCGTAAGATTCGCCCGACGTGGCACGCGATACTTTAAAAGAACCGCCGTCACCCCCAAGTCATTGAGCCATTCGCAAACATCAGTTCCTTCATGTTTCGAAGCAAGAATTCCATAACCACCACCCGGCGCCACAATAACGGCCGCCCCATTCGCCTTAGCAGCGGGAGCTGGATAAACCGTAATCGTCGGCTTGCTCACATTGGAGGTCCGAGTGATCCCATCGTTGTTCTTGTCCTCAACTTTTTCCGCCCCGACTTTCTGATCCTTCTCTCCCGGGACCTCCCCCTTCCAAAGCGGAAACGTCAGCGGTTCGGAACGGGAAATGAGAGTGGTAATCATGAGAGTGGCAAGAAGGAGTTTCATAACGGGCTAAAGACCATACCACCTTCCCGCGCCTCACCTTACGAGAACAATCTTCCCTCCCTTAATTCGAGAGGATTTATGGATAGCTCAAGGCACCCGACCCACGTAGCCATGGGCTGTAATTCGATGGTCCTTACTACTACTGCTCACCGGTTTGGCCTGGGCGAGAACCTCGACAGAATCAGCCCGAGCGGATCATTCACCATCGGCTCCGAAGAAAAGTCCCTCCTCTCCGGAATTCACCCATCCGGTCTCTATTCCCACTCGCTCAGCGACAAGGATCGCGGCGTGGTCATTTCTCCCCGCATCGAACTGAAAGGCGATGAAGAACTCTGGATGCGCGTCCGCCGAAGCGGCAATTCCATCGCGCGTTATGCGGTGCAAAACTACCCTCGAAACGGCACCGTCTTTCCATCGAGCGACCTCAAGGGCGGAAAGTGGAAGTGGATTCGCCACAATCTAGATTATTGGGAAGGCGACCGCATCCACATCGAACTCAGCACCGCTCAAGATCAAGCAATTCTCGCCAAGAACGACGAACGGTCATGGTTCGGAATCTCCGCCCCTTTTGTGGCGAAGAAAGGAAGCAGCAATCCCTCCGTTCAAGAGCTTCAAAAAATGAGGGAGTTTCTTGGATCGACCTATCGTCAAAAGGACACTCTCCCAACGTTTTTCCGTCGTCTTATCAGCGATGCTCTCGCGGCCTGGGTGAAGGACGAAATGACCGACGCCCAAACCCAAGCTCCGCGAAATGCACGGCAAACCGATGCCGGTTAAAGTGGAACGCACCCAGTTCAATAACAACGGGAAGATTTTCGGGAGCCCTTTTGACTTCAAAAAGTGCGGCCAAAGTGGCTTGGAGATCAGCTCGATGTTTCCCGAAATTCAAAAGTGGTGCGCCGACGATCTCGCCGTCGTCCGCTCCATGACCTCCAAGGTCAACGAACACGCCCGAGGTAACTACGCCTTCCACACCGGCTTCCCCTTCATGGGGCATCCCAGTGCCGGCGCGTGAGTCAGCTACGGCCTTGGAAGCGGAAACCGCAATTTGCCTTCCTTCATCGTCTTGCAAAGCGGTAACACCGTCCCTCCTCACGGAGGAGTGGGCATTTATGGTAATGGCTTTCTACCCGGCCATCATCGCCACCGTCCTCCATCAGCTCGGTCTCGACCACGAAAAACTCACCTTCCTTTACCCCCGGCCGAAACGTCCGCCTCACCGACGTCCACGGAAACGTCTGGAAAGATCTCGTCACATAGCGCCCCGGTTACGCAAAAGTTCCTCCGAAGTCCCATCAATCTGCGGCCAAAAGCTCCACAACCAAACCTACTTCTTCGGAGCCGTCGCCTTCTTATGCGCCTGAAGTTCAGACCACGTCAGCTTCCCATCCTTATTGGAATCGGCAGCCGGGTGTTTTTTGAAATATTTTCCCATCCAAGTCTCCGCCGTTCCCTTCGACTCCGGGATCGACTTGGGAATCCGCTTCAGCAGTTGCTTACGATAAGAAACAAGCGTCGCTTCATGCGCTGAATCCATCGCAAGGTTGGTCCACTCATGCGCATCCTTTGCGACATGGTAGAGTTCCTCCTTACCATTCTCATAGCGAATGTAGCGCCACTCTCGATCGCGCAGCGTGTAGTTCTGCTTCGCGGGATCGTAGTAGTTTGCCCACTGATACATCGCGGTAAGAACCGCCCCGGGCCCCGCCCACTTCCCGTTTGGATCAGCAAGAAGTGGCTTCAACGAGTGACCATCAAGTGGCCGCCCCTTGGCATTCTTCGCGGTATTCGAAGGAAGCCCACAGAGATCAAGCAAGGTCGGGTAAAGATCGATTAAGCTCACCGGTTGCTCACATTTCCCCGGCTTCGTCAGACCAGGTGCCGAGATCACCAAAGGCACGCGAGTGCTCTCCTGCCATAGTGAATTTTTATAGAGGTAATCTTTCTCCCCCATGCCCCAGCCATGATCGGACGTCAGAATGATGACGGTGTTGTCCTTCAGCGGACTCCCCTCAATCGCGTCGAGAATCTCCCCAATGAGATCATCCACTGATGCCACCGAAGCGAGGTAAGCCTGAATAAATTTCTTCAGCGCAAGCTCCCGATCACCGCCATACGATTTAATGAGCTGATCATAAATCTTAGAGCCCCGGTCACCGCTCCGATCATCTTCACTCGAGTTGACCGTATGCTTGAAGGTGTCGTCAACATCACCCCGCTTGATCAAGGGCAGCTCAATTGATTCAAGCGGAAAGCGATCAAAATACTTCTGCGGAACAATCAACGGAGTGTGCGGACGAATGAAGCCCACTCCCATTAGGAAGGGTTTTTCTGAATCAACGAGACTCTTCAAATTCTCGACCGCCCACTTGCCATTCTTTTCATCCGCCGTGAGATCGCGGTCATCCTCGGAGTTGTATTTGAAGTCCTCAAGCTTCCGCCAACTTCCACTCTTCCAGCTAAAAGGAGCCTCCACTTTTCTCAATGGCCCAAAGGAGCCATCAATCGAGTCAAAGTCATCCCGGAACGGAGCCGGAACATCCGGGTGGGCCACATTCTTGCCATCACGATGA
>Ga0307999_1000328_pt1 | contig 13471 bp, 15 predicted proteins | sample Neamet1_FD_203158 | JGI IMG/M metagenome (GOLD analysis project Ga0307999, IMG submission 203158) | Marine microbial communities from water near the shore, Antarctic Ocean - #1 | ecosystem: Environmental > Aquatic > Marine > Unclassified | place: Southern Ocean | collected 2014-06-04 | reverse complement strand
TCACCTTTACATAAGTATCTTGTATCAAAAGGAATTTTAAATGACAAAAAATAGACTAGACATATCAGATCAAACAGCTATATCAATGCCGATGAAGAATTTAATTTCTATCGTGGCCGCCGTGGCCGTCGGAGTTTGGGCATACTTTGGTGTATTAGAACGTATTACAATGTTAGAAACTAAAAGTACACTTGCAGAAAAAGACTTAACACAAGTAACTTCTACATTAGGATCCGACATAGAAAAAAATAACGAATTTAGAATTAAATGGCCGAGAGGTGAATTAGGTTCCCCACCTGCCGATTCTGAACAGTATATGCTTATTGAACACATTGCAGGACAACTTGAAGATTTACAAGAAGGTCTACAAAAGATGATGAACAATGGCGTAAACATAAAAAGATTACAAGAAGACGTTAAAATGTTAAGAGATGACGTTGAAAAATTAAAAGATAGTAATAGAAATATAATCTATTCAAACGGAAACGGAACAACAAAAGAGTAAATATGAATAAAATAATAACTTTAATATTATTATTCTTTATAACAGCTGTATATGCAAACACAAAACTTTACACAGGTGGTGAAAAGTACGAAGAAGATAAAGTGATTGCATTAACATTAACAGCCGGCGGTCAGCGAATTGAATACGTATACAAAGAAACTTTAGGCCAATGCTTAAAGTCTAAAAGAATAGCAGACAGAGAAGTAAATGGCGAAAGAGTAATCTTTGCTTGTGAAATAGTCAAAGGACTATTACAAGAAGACAAACAATCCAAATATGGTATAAGATTATTAAAAATAATAGAATAACAAAGGAAATAATATGGAAGATGTAAATTTAATATGGGAACTAATGATGAAATTCTGGCAGTTTACTGTATTAGGACTATTGATAATAATTGGTGGTCTAATAAACATATCGGATAGAATTAATCTTAAAGGTAAAGTAAGAAACTTTAAGTATGACGAGTATCCACATATGCAACCAATCAAAATTAACACAGCAGGTAAGGGTTTTTGGGGAGCAATATGGTTATGGATGACCTCTGTAAGAAAATGGAAAGTTGCGAAAGATTTTAAGTTTGAATTAAGAGGTGACTCATACATCATACCTGAAGGCTTTGTATTTGATGGTGCAAGTGTACCAAAATTTCTTGCTTCATTTCTATCTCCAGTAGGTGTACTACTTATTGGTGGATTAGTACATGATTATGCTTATAAGTTTTCTGCTTTAAGAACCTTCAACTCTACCAAAGGTGCAATGTTACTTTTAGATAAAGCTGAATGCGATAGAATTTTTAGAGATATTAACATAGAAGTTAACGGATTTCATCTACTAAACTATTTAACCTACTGGACTTTAAGAGGTTTTGGTTTCGTGGCTTGGAACAAACACCGAAAGGTGAATGCCAAAATAAAATAGGAGAACACATATGATTAATCACATAAAAGAAAGATGTAAAGAACTATCATCACTACATGGTGGTGTTTTAATTGCATTAGGACTAGTAGTCTTATTTGCAAGTCCAATTGCTAAACTAGCGGCTTGGGCTGCTATTGCTTACGGAGCATGGGCTATCTGGAAAAAGGACTGAATATAATCCATGATAGGATTTAGATTATTTTTTATAGGCATAATCGCCAGTGCTATATTAGGTGCTGGTGTTTATGTTATGAAGTTACAAAAAGATAACGCTATCTTAAAAGGTAATGCTATCAAAATGGAATCAGCAATCGCTGATCAACAGAGTTTAATCGTAAGTCAAAAGAAAGACTTTAATGATATACTAGACGCTAACAAGAAGATGAATGAGTTAGTTACTAATTTAAAAAGAGATTTAGATGAACTAGATAAAAGGTTCGGTAAAAAGAATAGAGACATTGGCAAACTGGCAATAGAAAGAACAGGTGCCATTGAAAGAGTTATTAATAAAGGAAGTGACAATGCTACACGATGTATTGAGATCGCAAGTGGGTCACCTCTAACAGAGGAAGAAAAGAATGCAACCAAGAAGACACAGATTAATCCTGAATGTCCTAGTCTTGCTAACCCTAATTACGTTCCTTACTAGTTGTAGTAGCGTAAAGAAGTTAAGCATATTTAAAGAAGAGGTGCCAAGAGCACAGCTTAATTTAGATAAACCTACGGCATTACAGTTAGAAAAAATCAAATGGATTATTATTACCTCTGAAAATGCTGATGAAGTCTTTAAAAAATTAGAAGAACAAGGTCTAGATAAAGTATTATTTGGTCTTACTGATAAAGATTATCAATTAATATCAAAAAACTTTGCACAAATAAGAAATCAACTAGCGATTACCAATGATTTATTGGATAAGTATAAAGAATATTATGAAAAAGAGGAAGAATTAAAGTAATGGATTTAGATTTTGCAGCTCAGTTAATGAGATTATGGCCACTTTTCTTAGGTTTCATAACCCTAGTGATAGTACTTGCTAAAATGCATGCTACAATACAGGTATTGGAAGAGAAAGTAAAGGTTGCCTTTCAATTAATCAACAAATTATCAGACAGAAAATAAATAATTTTCATGGGAAACATCAACCTAATATTACTTACATTGGTATTAGTTTTGTTCTGCTGGGAACTTTACAAAATTTGCAATAAGTTATAGAATAACGAATCATTTATTATAAATATTCTTATCAATAAAGGGAAAACTTATGAACAAATCAATAGTAATAGTGGCAATTTTAACACTCTGTACACAGGTAGCTGCGTCAGAATTGACATTTAAATTCAACAGTCCATCGTTTAACGGAAATGGACAATCATCACACTACTTAACTATTGAAAATATTGAAAAGACTAGACGAGACGCCCTTATAGCAAAGAAAAAAGCAGACGCTAAAGCACTTAAAGATGAAATTAATGGCACAGCAGTTGCTAAATTCAAAGCAAATTTAGAGGCAAGATTTTATACTGCTCTTGCAAAACAAATTACAGACAACGTATTTGGTGCTGATGGTCTTCAACAAGACTCAGGTACATTTACAGGTACAAATGGCGAAACAGTTGCTTGGGTAACTCCTGCAAATACAGGTAACGTTGTTGTAACCGTAACAGAAGCAGACGGAACTGTAACAACATTTACAATGCCTAAAGAGGACAACAGTTAATATGAATATTACATTAAGAAATATAGCAATAATTTTATTGTTATCTATTTTTGTATCAGGTTGTTCATCTACAATGGCAAAAAAAGGTTATTTAAAAACACAATCAATTGCCTTTAAAGAGTTAGAAACAATCACACAACCAGAAGGTTCTCCTATTATCATAGCAGTTTACGACTTCAATGATATGTCAGGTCAAAAGAAACCAGGTGGTAACTATGCTTCAATGTCAAGTGCCGTAACTCAAGGATCATATCAAATACTAATCAAAGCATTGCAAGACGCAGGTCATGGTAAATGGTTTAGAGTGGTAGAAAGACATAGTTTAGCAAGTTTATTACAAGAAAGAAAACTAATTAGAACTACTAGACAAATATCAGATGGTGAACAAGCAGAGTCATTACCAGCTTTACTATTCGCTGGTGCATATGTAACCGGTGGTATTGTAGGATATGACAGTGATGTTATGTCAGGTGGTGCTGGCGCTAGAGTATTAGGTCTACAAGCACACAAAGAATACAGACAAGATATTCTTTCTATAATGTTAAGATTAATTAATGTACAAACAGGTGAAGTTATTATTTCTACAACTATTGAAAAAACAATTTACTCAACAAGTACCGGTGCAGATGTCTTTAAATATTTTGACGCTGATACAATGTTAGTAGAGATAGAAGTAGGTTATTCTAAAAATGAACCAGTTACTTTTGCAGTAAGAAAAGCAATAGAAGCAGGTGTTGTATCTTTAATTAAACAAGGTGCAGAGTTAGATTTATGGAAATTTGGAAAGACAGCTGAAGAAATGTCTTTAGAAGCAGAACAAAAAATGACACAAGAATTAGATAAAAAATCTGAAGCGAAAGAATTAAAAGCACTAGAAAAAATAGTGGAAAAAGAAGAAGTTAAAAAACTAGATGATGAACTGACACAGGAGGAAAGTACAGATGAAGAAGACACTACTACTACTACAGTTGTTGCTGATCCTAGTTCTCAACACAGTAACTAATATCACATACGCAGACAGTTCTGGTAATAATGCATACATTTTACTAGATGATAGTTCTGGTGCAGGTGCCGGAGAAACAGTTTACATAAAACAAGAAGGGTATGACAATTGGATTGGCAGTTGGACTAATAAACAATTTGAAATTACAGGCACAGGAAACACCGTCAATATCGTACAGATTGGATTTACCAACGACTTTGAAGATTACTCCTCATTTGATTGTACTAATTGTACTTTAGATGTTAATGTTAAAGGTAGTAATAACGCTGTAGGAATAGACATGGACGACACCGGCGACTCAGGTTGGTGGATAGATATTGATATTAGAGGTGGTGATAACCTAGTTTTAGTCAGCGATACTCCTGATGGTAGTAACGTAGCAAATCAAAACTATGATATTGATATTGATGGTACTGATAATCAAATGGAGTTTCATGTTAGGAACGGTTCAGGTGGTGGTCACTACCTATATGCCTACATTTTTGGTGATGATAATCATGTAGAGTACTACATGGGAGATGGTTCTGTAGGTAAGAATACAACAGCCAATGCAGCCATAGGTCCTTACAATTCAATCAGTCACTCTCAGGTAGCAAATAAAAGTTTAGCGTCAATTGATTTTTACATAATTGGATCTAGTAACAATATAAAAACAGAATCAAGAGGCGAAACTAATTACATGCTTATTGAATTATTTAATGGTTCTTCAAACAATGCAATTAGACAATCTCCTGTTGGTAATAGTGCAGGCTTTGAAAAAGTAATGCAATTTGGTGATAACAATGAATTAGCGTTAAGATTAAACGGCAGTAATAGTTTAATTGGTATATATCAACAAGGTAACAATAACATTATGAATTTAAATTATACCACTTCAGGTGCTACATTGTATACTTCACAAACAGGTGGTAACAATACGGCTAATGTAACTGTAACTGGAGATAGTATTTACGATTATACATTAAACTTCACACAAGACGGTTCAGATACTTGTACATATTCTTTCAATAGAAATACACAATCAGCTGATGTAACAGCAACAGTAGCCAACGGTTGTTAAGATGAAAAAGTTTTTAACAATAGTATCAGCTCTGATACTTTTTACAACCCAAGCATTTGCTATTCCAGTAGTAGGTACTGTTTATCAAAAAATGGGTACAACATGGGTTGAACGTGATTCAAATAACATAACCATTCAAAATTCAGGTTTTGAATTATACATGGAGGATTTCTTACAAACAGGTGAGGATGGTGCCATGAATATTGAGTTTGTTGATGGTACAAAATTTACACTTTCTCCTAATAGTGAAGCAATCATAGATCAATTTGCTTTTGATACAAGCGTTATACCAATAGAAATTGCTATGGCCGTAGATATTAATGTAGGTTCTTTTACATATGAATCCGGTAGTATATCAAAAATGGGTGGTGAAGTAAAGATTAGTACACCATCAGCAACAGTCACAGTTCAAGGTACTGCTTTTTCAGGTAACGTTGATGTAAATGGTAGAACAACTATTACATTGTTACCAGATAGTACAGGTAATGTAGGACGAGTTACAGTTAGAAACGAGGCAGGTTCAAGTACAATAACAAGAGCATACACAGCCGTTACAGTACTTTCAGATAGTTTAAAACCTTCTTTTCCAGACCCTCTATCTACTAACGAAAGAAAAAAATTGTTTGATTTAGATACAAACGAAGAATCAATTGAAGATAAAATAGACGATCAAAGAGATGGAAAAGAAAGAATAAAAAAACTAAAACAAATTGAACTACAAAGTAAAAAAAATAAAGAACCACTTGAACAAGTTGAAGAAGTCATAGAAGAACTAGAAACACAAGAAATTAAAGAAATTGAACTAGATACTTTTGATGTACAAGAAGAATCAAAAGACAACTCTATTGAAATGAAAGAAGAAAACTTTGATGTAGAAGTTACTGCTGAAGAAGCTGGTAATCTTGAACAAGATTTAATGACCGAAGAACTTACAATTGTTGAATCAACTTCAACAGAGTCAATTGTAATCGTTGAAGATTTTAAAATAGAATCAGAACCTCTAGTAAATACTACCGAAATATCAGAGGATATTATTACAGATGATTCAGTTAATACGGAAGTTGATACATCATATTACGATCAATGGGACGACAATGCCTATGACTCTGAATACGGATGGGTAGATGAGAATGACCAAGTAACTGTTTGGGATGCCAAAGGTGAAACTAAAATGAATTATGAAGATAGTAAAAAGATGTATGCAGAAATGGACAAAGCATATATGAAGGCTATTGGTTGTGAAAATAATTGTAATTGGGAAAGTATTGATTGGGACAGTATTGATTGGGACGATGTTGATTGGGATTCTTTATCTCAACAACAAGACGCTACAATGTCAGCATATGGTTTAGATACTGATTGGAATCAATATAATGATGAAACTAAAAATGATGAACTTAATGTTACAGATGATGTATTTGTTGATATTGAAAAACTTGAAGGCGACATAACATATGAAGATGATATGGATAGTTTTAACAATGAAGATGATACAAACAGCACAGAAGCAAATTTTGAAGATAACAATAACAATTACTATTCAGGATCAGGTCCTTACGTGGTGACAGGTAAAGAGGATTGGTGTGATCCAACTTGGTGTACACAGCAATACATTGATGAAACTAATGAATGGAATCAAATGGATTGGGATTTAAATACAGAATATGATTCATGGACAAAGGAATCTAAAAAGTTATTTGATAAATTACACTTGCATTGGTATGGTGATACAACAGAAGCTCCGAAACCTTGGACAATATCAGCACTAAAAAATAAGTACATTAATGATTGGGGTTGGGCTGATTGGGATATCTTTTGGGATGCTTTTGATGAATGGCAAAACCAAGGCGCATATGATAACTGGGAATCTGACTATGAAGAATTAAGTTTAGTAGATCAGTACTCATTTGAAACAGATGAAATTGATGATTGGGAAAAAGATTATTTAGCAAATCTTCAAACTGAATCTGATTGTATATACTCTGGTTACTATTGGGATAAAAGTAATAGCATTTGTGGTACAAAATGGGTTGATAATACAGGTGTTACCACTAAAGTAAAAGCAACTGGTGAAATAATTAACTATTATACAGGTGATATAACTCAAACGGTGACAACAACTACAAATGGTGTTTCATCTTCGGTAACAAATACAGGTAGATATTCAACTTTTGATAATACAGCAAATTTTTCAGTTCACTCTGGCGACAACGGTTATAAAAGAATGGATAGAATATTTGACAATCATAGAGTATATCTTACTACTAACTCTCTTGAAAATTTTGATATTATGGTAATACAAGGAATAGAAACTCAGGCTTTAGTAGCTGGATCTAATGGTGCTAAGGTTACAATAATCCAGTCTAAATAGATATATGATTAAATTTACTTCCGTATGGGCAGTAATAGTAAGTGTAGTAATTCTATTAGGAATAAAACTTTATAATCCAATACCTCTACAAACACTACAACTAAAAACATTTGATTTATACCAACAGTTTGGTAATAATTACAAATCTAAAAGTTTGGTAATGTTAGACATATCAGATGAGGCATTAGTTAAAGAAGGACAATGGCCATGGAAAAGAGACAAACTAGGTCGTGCCATAGTTAATGCATATAGAAACGGTGCAGCTCTAGTATTTCTGAACGTAGTATTTGTACACAAAGATAGACTTGGTGGTGATGAAATGTTTTTGAAGATGATCTCCAAATATCCAGTTATACTAACTGAAACAGATCAAGCAAAGAACTTAATTGCCATAGGGAGGAGGGCACTAGCAGTCGCTAACGTGGAAGTGGCAATAAGTGTTGACAATGTTATACGAAAATTACCTCTGGATAATTCCGTGCCTAAAAAGATTTTAGATATTATTAAGTTTAAAGTACCTAATCAGGATGAAATATGGATTGATTTCAGACACCACGTACCTAGAGTAGATTATGCAGATAAAGATTGGTCGTCTATGAAAGGTAAGATAGTATTCATAGGTGCTACGTTTACAGGTTCTACTTTTGTACAAACACCTAATGGTTTAATGAACACACATGAAATCATGGCAGTATCAACAGAGACCTTACTATCAGGTAAGTTTATAACTAGACCAGATTGGACACCTATTGCAGAGTGGATTATATTAATACTAGCATTAACTTTCTTTATACTTGTTATGCCTAGAGTTGGTCTACTATGGTCATCATTATGTTTAATAGGTTTCTATTGTGAGTTAGCAGTTGCAAGTGGCTATCTATGGCAAAGTAAAATGATAATTACAGATTGGTCGTCAATCGCAATAATAGGTAGTATAGTATGGACACATTTAATATACAATAACTTTGCAAGAGAAAACAGATTAAAACTACAAATTAAAAAACAGTTTGAACATTACCTAGAACCAAAGATGGTTAAGAAGTTACAAGAAAATCCTAATTTATTAAAATTAGGTGGCGAAACAAGAGATATGACCTTTTTGTTTTGTGACATAAGAGGTTTTACTCCTATTTCAGAAAAGTTTCAAAGTAATCCACAAGGACTTACTGTAATCATAAACAAATTTCTAACACCTATGACAGACATAATAATGAAGAACGGTGGTACTATTGATAAGTATATGGGAGATTGTATCATGGCGTTTTGGAACGCTCCGATAGATCAACCTAACCATAGGTCACTAGCTGTATCTTCAGCACTAGAAATGATTGATTGTTTAAAAGAATTAAATGATAATGCACACTTTGGGAAAGACAATAACATAAATATAGGCATTGGAATAAACTCTGGTTCTGCCGTAGTAGGCAATATGGGATCAAAGCAAAGGTTTGATTATTCAGTTTTAGGTGACGCAGTAAATTTGGCAAGTAGATTAGAAGGCATATCTAAAAATTATGACGCTACTCTAATAGTCGGTTACGATACCTACGGAGAAATCCGTAATAAATTTAATTTTAAGAAATTAGATCAGGTTAAAGTAAAAGGCAAGTCAAATGAAGTATCAATTTTCACAGTGGAGGTTAATGATAAAAAAGATAACTAAAAAACTTATCTTTTTCTTCGTTTGTTGGGTGATACTATGGACAATAATTAATTGACAACAACAGACTGTTATAAATAGTAGTAATATGGTAAATAACGATCAAACATCAATTCACGTACAATTAGCAGAGTTAACCAAAGACGTACAACAGGTTAATAATATTCAAAGTAGATTGGATATTGCTATTGATAAGTTAACAGATGTATCAACTCATATTAAATCTATGCTGGCAGTACATGAAGAAAAGATAGAACACCAGGAAAAAATAGATGATGTCATATTCTCAAAACTTAAAATTAGAGCTAGTGAGACATCAACGTTAGAAAACGAGACTAGACAACTAATAGAAGAATCAGAGCATAGACTATTAAGTGAGATAAAAGAACGAAAGACAGAGAGTATTGATTCCGAGACCAGAATAATGAACGAGATAAAAGATTTAAAGAAAAGTATAGGTAATCGGGTAAGTTTATTAGAAAAATACAAATGGATAATCATCGGTGCCTTTCTGGCAATGGAAGCTGTAACAGCAATGTCACTATCTAGGAACGGATTGATCTCCTGGTTCTCATTTTTAAATTAAAATCAGGCTTGACATTTAGAGTATAATCTAGTATAGTGTACTTACTATGTCTAGTTATATTGATCTAAAATTTATTAACAACCTTTCAGGTAGATTAGGACAGTTTAAGAAGAAAACTGACTATCTATTTAATTTCAGATGTCCACATTGTGGAGATTCAGAAAAATCCAAAACAAAAGCAAGGGCATATTTCTACAGAGTAAAGAACGACATGTTTTTTAAATGTCATAACTGTGGTCAAGGCCAAAACTTCTCTAACTTCTTAAAGTATGTTGATCCTAAAATGTACGAAGAATATCTATTAGAAAGATATAAAGGGTCGGCACCATCTACAAAGAAACCAGATTGGGAGTTTGAGAAACCTGTATTTAAAAACATTGGTATATTAGAATCATTAAAAACTATAGAACAATTAGATGATGAACATACAGCAAAAATTTACATAAAGAAAAGAAAGATACCTGAAAAGTTTTATGATAAACTATATTATACTGATAAATTTGAGGAGTTAGTAAACAAAATTAAACCAAACACATACAAAATTCAAAATGATCACGAAAGATTAGTAATACCTTTTTATAATACAACTGGTGATTTATTTGCGTTTCAAGGTCGTGCATTAGGTAAAGAAAATCCTAAATACTTAACAATTAAACTAGATGAAAATAAACAAAAAGTATTTGGTTTAGAACGTATAAATTTTCAAGATCATGTATATATAGTGGAAGGACCTATAGACGCTTTGTTTATAGACAACTGTATCGCAGCTGCTGGTGCAGATTTAATGTTAAATAACAAGGTACCTAATAATAAAATTACCTATATATTTGACAACGAACCAAGAAACAAAGAAATTATAAACCGTATGTATAAAATGATTGATAACGGATTCAATATTGTTATATGGCCTGAAGATCAAACACTAAAAGATATTAATGATATGATAATTAGTGGCTTGACAAAACTACAAATAAAAGATATAATAACAGATAACAGTTACTCACAGTTAAGTGCTCTTACTAAACTAAACCATTGGAAAAAAATTAAATGACATCAGAAATATTAAACGTTAAAAAAAGAGGTGGTCGTGGATTAGAACTACTTAGCATTGAAAAAATACATGAAATGGTTGAGTTTGCTTGCGAAGATATAAAAGGTGTATCAGCGTCACAAGTTGAAATGAATAGTGGTTTACAATTTTATGATGGCATGTCAACAGATGACATACAACAAATTTTAATTAAGTCTGCTTCAGATTTAATATCACTAGACAATCCAAATTATCAATATGTAGCTGCTAGATTGTTATTGTTTAGTTTAAGAAAACAAGTTATTGGCAGATTATGGGATCACCCTAGTATGATTGACCACGTAGAGAAGTGTGTTAAAAGAGGTGTTTATGATCCTGATATAATGAAAAAATATGAGAGAAAAGATTTTAGTAGAATGCAAAACTGGATAACACATGAAAGAGATAACAACTTTACATATGCCGGTTTAAGACAAGTTATAGACAAGTATCTAGTACAAGATAGATCAAACGGAGAAATTTATGAAACTCCACAATTTATGTACATGATGATTTCTGCTACACTGTTTCAAAATTATCCAAAATCAAGGAGAATGACCTATGTCAAGAAGTATTATGATTCGATATCCAATTTTAAAATTAATATACCTACACCTGTTATGGCTGGTGTCCGTACTCCTATTAAGCAGTATGCTAGTTGCGTACTTGTTGATAGTGACGACACTCTTGGTAGTATTTTCAGCAGCGACATGGCTATTGGCTCTTACGTTGCACAAAGAGCCGGCATTGGAATCAATGCAGGAAGAATACGTGGAATCAATGCAAGAATCAGAGGAGGTGAAGTCCAACACACAGGTGTTATTCCTTTTCTCAAAAAATTTGAAGCAACGGTTAAGTGTTGTACTCAAAACGGAGTTAGAGGCGGTTCAGCAACTGTACACTTCCCAATTTGGCACCAAGAAATAGAAGACATTATTGTTTTAAAGAACAACAAAGGTAGTGAAGATAACAGAGTTAGAAAATTAGATTACTCTATTCAACTTTCTAAATTATTCTATGAAAGATTTATTAATGAAGAAGAAATAACTCTATTCTCTCCACATGATGTACCTGAATTATATGAAGCTTGGGGAACACCAGCATTTGATGAACTATATGAAAGAGCAGAAAGAAAAACTTCTATTAAGAAACAAAAAGTAAGCGCTCAAACACTATTTACAGACATATTAAAAGAAAGAGCAGAAACAGGTCGTATTTACATAATGAATATTGATCATTGTAATACACACTCCAGTTTTAAAGATACTATCACTATGAGTAACCTATGTCAAGAGATCACACTCCCTACCACTCCTATACAGCATATAGATGGTCAAGGAGAGATTGCTCTATGTATTCTATCAGCAATTAATGTTGGTAAACTCAATCAACTGGATGAACTGGAAGAACTATGCGACCTTGCAGTAAGATCATTAGAAGAAATTATAGACCATCAACAATATCCTGTTAAGGCCGCCGAAGTATCAACTAAAGGAAGAAGATCATTAGGTATTGGTTATATTGGTCTCGCACACTTTTTAGCAAAAGCAGGGTTTAAATACAATGAAAAAGGTGCCTGGAAAGAAGTAGATAAATTATCAGAAGCGTTTCAATACTATCTGTTAAAGTCATCAAATACACTTGCAAAAGAAAAAGGTCAGTGTGATCTATTTCATAGAACAAAATATGCAGATGGTATATTACCAATAGATACTTACAAAAAAGAAGTAGATGAGATCGTAACTCGTAAGTTATCTATGAAATGGGAACAATTAAGAAAAGATATTAAAGAATTTGGGCTAAGACATAGTACTCTATCGGCCCAAATGCCTTCCGAGTCTTCTAGTGTGGTATCAAATGCTACAAATGGCATTGAACCACCTAGAGACCACTTATCAGTTAAGAAAAGTAAGAAAGGCACATTAAAACAGATAGTACCAGAATATAACAAATTAAAAAATTATTATACTTTATTATGGGATATGCCTAGTAATGAGGGATATATAAATGTAGTAGCCGTAATGCAAAAGTACTTTGATCAAGCTATATCAGGTAACTGGTCTTATAATCCAGATAACTATGAAGATAATCAAGTACCTATATCGGTTATGGCACAAGACTTACTAACAACTTATAGATTAGGTTGGAAAACATCTTACTATCAAAACACTTATGACAGTAAGAAAGACATTGAAGAGCCTAAACACTCTATAGATTACGATACACCAATAACACCTGAAGATCCTCCTAAAGAACAAATTGAAGAGGATTGTGATAGTTGCACAATATAAAACAATAAATAAGAACATATGAGTAAATCAGTATTTAACAAAACAAAAGGTATAGACACGACTAAACAGTTAATGTTTTTTGGACCTGACCTATCTGTACAAAGGTATGATACTTTTAAATATCCTATCTTTGATAAACTTACTCAACAACAACTTGGTTATTTTTGGAGACCTGAAGAAATATCTTTACAGAAAGATAGAAACGACTATTTGGATTTATCCGAAGGCCAAAAGTTTATCTTCACTAGTAATCTAAAATACCAAACACTATTAGATAGTGTACAAGG
>Ga0307999_1000327_pt1 | contig 13494 bp, 14 predicted proteins | sample Neamet1_FD_203158 | JGI IMG/M metagenome (GOLD analysis project Ga0307999, IMG submission 203158) | Marine microbial communities from water near the shore, Antarctic Ocean - #1 | ecosystem: Environmental > Aquatic > Marine > Unclassified | place: Southern Ocean | collected 2014-06-04 | reverse complement strand
TACTGCAGCTGGCGTAACACCAACTGGCTGGGTAGATGATGCACCTTCAAGTTACACATCTGGACATTTTGTATGGGCCGCATTAGGCAAACAAACATCAGCAGTTGGAAACTTTGTATGGGGTGCACCAATACAATTAACTGGTGCTGCCGGAGCTACCGGACAACCTGGTGCTGATTCAACAGTTGTTGGTCCTGAAGGTAAAAGGTCAGTAACAGGTAAAGTGTATTATTCTTCAAACAGCGCTAGCAATCCTGGTCAACCTACTGCTACGTCATATACGTTTAGCACTCAGGCATTACCTGGACTTACAGGTGGATGGAGTTATACTGCACCTGTTATCGATGTAGGACAATCTAATAAGTATTGGCATTCTACGTTTAACGCTACTGAAACAACAGCAGGCGGAAATACGGGGCCAGTAACATTCGGTTCAACTACTGCTTTATTCTCATTTGATGGTGTTGTAAGATTTACCAACTCTAATACAATTGAAAGCTCTGGTGGACAATCATTAACAGTGGCTGGTTTACTCGGTACTGGTGGTGCTGCAGCAGATATAAACAACTATGCTACAACGATCAATGGTGCTAAGATTACTACCGGAACAATTTCCGCTGCTTCAATTGGTGCTGGTACGATTAGTGCTTCAGTATCTTTAAATGGTTCGGCTATAACTGGTGGTACTTTAGGTATTGGAACGAGCGGGGCCATTGGCGTAGCCGCTGCAGCTCCTGGTGTGTTTCCAGGTATAGCACCCTTTGTTACTCCAACAGGTGCTTATTCTACTAGAAGATTATGGATTAACACGTCTGGCAACGTATACACATCAGACTTGGTAAACTACGGACATATGTACACAGCATCTATAGGCGCTGCTAATAATGGCGGTGCACCTGCGGTTGGTGGCTATAATATTGGTGCTGGCAATGGTATTAAGGGAGTGACTGGTGGATCAGGTGAAGCCATTCGTGGTGAAGTCAAGTCAACTAACAGTTCGACTTCAGCACATGGTCTACGTGGACAGAACTACTATAGTGGCGCCGGTAGGGTCCAAAGCGCAGGCTTGGTCGGTGGAGCAAATGGATGGAACTTCTATGCAGATGGTCTTACTACCCAAGACTATGGTCCATTTACTGGTGCACACGATGGATTACTTCCTATTACAGATACAACAACAGAGCTTGGTGATATTGTTATAGACTCTCAACTTATTGAAGCAAGGGGATTCTCTAATACAATATTTAAGATGGAAAGATCGACTACTCCAAATCAGAAAGGTGCAATTGGTGTTTATGTTGCTAATAACGGTTTGCTGAGTAGTCAAGAACCTGCAGGGTTTATAGTTGAGCATGTTGAAGCTGATGACACTGATCCAAACTCAGTAGGTAGTATTACTATGTCAGAAACCTATGACCGTATAAAGGATGATTACAACATCATTGCTGTTAATGCTCTTGGTGAAGGTCAAATAAATGTAGTTAAAGAGAATGGTAATATCGCTAAGGGTGATCTTATTGTTTGTTCTTCTACTCCTGGTAAAGGTATGAAACAAACTGGCGAAGTTGTTAAATCATTCACTGTTGCAAAAGCAAGATGTGCTGTTAGTTGGACTGCTGAATCAACCGCAGTGAAACTTGTTCCATGCATTTATCTATGTGGATAAGCTGATATGCCAGTACAAGCAATAGACTTTGTAGGGTTACTGATTGAAGATGTTAGAATCAATGGCTCGTCCGTTACAAAGGTAATGTTAGACGGAGTTCGGTTGTGGGAGAAGGTCACAACTCCAAAAACTACTACAGCATGGGTTACCTCAGGGTATTTTACAGAGCCTACACTGGATCCAGGTGACGGAAGTCTTTCAGGAATGGCTGGCGTTGTAGTAAGTAGCATAACGAATTCGTATACTAGTGGAAGGTGGCTCGAAGGTGAGGGACCAACTTTTTCGGCCACTGTCACATATGATTGTTATTGGACTAATAGCTATTCTGGTCCTATGTCTAATGGTGATGGTACATACTCGCATACGTCTACGTGGACAGATTGTAATGGTGTGCAACAATCAGTAGATTCGTGGACGAATAATGGTGCAGCAGGCCAAGGCGGTCAAAGCGTAAATGTGCCGTATACCATAACTGTTACTGGAAACTCGACTTGGATAGTTACCACTGAATATACAACATTATATTTTTATTCATATTGGGTAGATACTTCTGGCGTAGTAACCACCACAACTGATGTAATAACTTATAATTATCCCGGGATGGCGGGAATACCCTAACCACAACAACTGATGGAGTCCTACTTAATGCCTACAAATATTGCAGAATATGATGGTCGACGAACACGTGTAATAAGAAACAATGCGCATATTCTTGATGATGAGCGTAAAGCCAACTTAGGTTTTGCTTATGATGCCTTTGTATATAACGGACTAGCAAAATATAAAGTAGTAGGCAGTACTATTTACCAGTTTACTGAATCAGAGATTGCCGCTATTGTGGCATTTATAGATGATCCTACCGACCTACTTCCAGTACCTGTAGCACCTGAACCAACAGCAGCAGAGGTTCAAGAAGCTGCTAATACATCAGCAAGAACATTTCTTGCCAATACTGACTGGTATATATTAAGACATACAGAAACCGGTGTAGCAATACCAATAGAAATTACTCAAGCTCGAGCAGCAGAACGTATTAAAATAGTATAGACTAATGTCCGACATATTATAAATACACACTAAGAGGATATTAGTATGGCAGTATATGGCAATTTAAGTGCAGATCAAGGTGCATTCTTCAGCAGTGAAATTTATATGACTGATGTAGGTGGATCTCCACTAAATCTAACAGGTTACACAGTAAGCGCTCAGGCTAGAAGATCATATGGTTCTTTGACTGGGTATAATTTTTTACCAACAGTAACTGACATTGCGGGCGGAGTTTGCACATTGTCAATGACTGCAGCTGAAACTAATTTATTAAAGGGCAGATACGTGTATGATATTGAGATCACGGATGCTGCCGCTAAAAAATTCAGAGTAATCGAGGGACAATTTACGGTCTCTCCAGGCGCTACAAGGACATAATATGCCACCAATTACAGGCGGGATAACCCCGACAGGATCATTAGGTGCTTCAATACGAAGAACACCTAATAAAGAAGTAAAGGCAGTCCAATCATTTGGCACTCTAAGATTATTAGAGATGGCCGATGTAGACGAAACATTGTTAGATGATGGTGCAGTTCTTATATATGATGCAAGCACGAGCAAATTCAAAGTCGTACCGACTATTGAGAATGCTAATACTAAGATCGTTGGAGGCAAGTACTAATGGCTACAATCATTAAGATCAAAAATTCCGGTACGGTAGGCTCACCAACGGCAGTTGCAACCGGCGAAATGGCTTATTCATATCTATCAGGAAGCCAAAGTAATGGTGGTGATAGAATCTATATCGGTACTGGTACAGAGACAGCTGGTGAAGCTGCAAATATTGAAGTAATCGGTGGTAAGTATTTTACCGATATGATGGACCATGTACATGGAGTTAAGACTGCATCATCTGCAGTACTACTTGATGCTAATGGCAAAATAGATTCGTGGGACGTTGATAACATTAATATCGACGGCAATACAATCTCTGCTTCGAATAGTAATGGTGATATAACAGTTTCTCCAGTAGGTACTGGCGGCGTTGTAATGGATACCAATACATATCTAATGGTACCAACTGGTACTGTAGGAACACGTCCTGTTGCATCTGCTGCACTTAATAGTGCAATTCGATATAACAATACAGCTAACCGATTTGAGGGTGTTGTATCTGGATCTTGGACAGGTTTAGGTGGAGTTGTTGACGTTGACCAAGACACATATATTACTGCAGAAGAATCTAGTGACGAAGATAAATTAAGATTTTATGCTGGCGGAACTCAAGAAGCACTTATTGACGCAGCAGGTCTTACTGTCGGTAACATTAATATTGACGGCAATACAATTTCTACAGTGTCTACTGATGCATCAAATACGTTATATCTTGATCCTAATCCTTCGGGCGCTACAGGTACTGTTGTTATTGCAGGTAATTTACAAATTAACGGTGTTACAACTTCGGTTAATTCAACGACAATTACTGTAGAAGATCCAGTATTTACATTAGGTGGTGCATCTGCTGCAGCAGCCGATGATAACAAAGACCGTGGTATTGAATTCAATTGGTTTGATAGTGGATCAAACTCAGCTAAGGTTGGTTTCTTCGGTTATGATGATTCATCAGGTAAGTTCACATTCATAGATAACGCTACTAATACTTCAGAAGTATTCTCTGGTACTCCAGGTGCAGTTTTGTTTGGAGATTTAGAAGCATCTAGTGCTACATTAGGAACTCCATTAGCAGTGACCTCTGGCGGTACAGGTGTCGGATCTTATACAGCTAATGGTGTATTTGTAAGTAATACTGCAGGTGATGCATTAAGTTTCCTTGCTTCATCTACACACGGTCACGTTATGCAAATTAATTCTACTGGTGTTCCAATATTTGGTCATCTGGATGGCGGTACATACTAGTTATAAATAGATATGATAATAACTAATATGAGACTATATCATGATCGACCAAACGGAATTTGCAAACGAATTCATAGCCAGACAGACCAAAATGATTCAGGAGTTAACTTCAAAGGTTATACTCCTGGATACGCAATTGGCCATTACTAATAGGAAGCTGCAAGAATATGTAGTACTAGAGGAAGATGGACAGGTTGATACTTCGGGATATGATAATGCAGAAATGAATGAAGATGAAAGCACTCCAGAACCATCAGACAAAAAGAATAATTAAATATGGCTACTGTATTAAAGCATAAAAGATCCTCTGTCTCAGCATCTGAACCAGCAACTTCAGACCTAGCATTTGGCGAGTTAGCGGTAAACCACGCCGATGGCAAAATATTCTTTAAGAATAACAGCGGTTCTGGCGATACCATTGTATCTATTGAATCTTCGGCTTCAGCGGCCATTATCGCATCGCAACTTGCTACCACTGCAGTATTTACAGGCGATGGCACAACTACTCAATATGCAATTGGTTCAACTCCAGATACTATTAATAACGTATGGTGTAATTTAGACGGCCTTGAGCAAACTCCTGGCGTAGACTTTACAGTACTAAATTCAACTTTAACATTCACAACTGCACCAGCAATCGCTGACGCAATTCTTATTCGTAACTATAAGTCTGTAGGTAACAGTACAGCACTAACTACAAATAAAAAATACCATTTTATTCCTACAGCCACTCCTATTACAGTATTAACTGGTGCAGATTCAAATGGACTTGTATTAAGATGTCATCCATCAAGCAGTATGGTATTCTTAAACGGTGCTAAGTTAATACATGACGATGACTATTCCATATCTAGCGATGGACTTACTATAACTTTAGTAGCTAGTGTATCATCACCTGATGAGATTGAGATACATTCTCTTGGTGTAGCGTCAATAATTAAAGTCGAATCAGTAGAAGAATTAGGAATGCTACATTCTGTACAAAAGTCTTCTAGGATTGTCACTGCTGCAACAACTTTAGCAGTCCTTGACGAAGTTGATATTACGGTATTTCAATCGTGCAAATATCAAGTCATGGGTAAAGATTCAGTCACATCCAACTTTCAAATTTTAGAGATCAATGCCATACATGACGGTATTGACGTTTATTTAACAGAATATGGTGAAGTACTAACCTCTGCTAATAATATAGGTACATTCTCAGTTGATATTGTATCAGGTAAATTGCGATTAACAGTAATTCCTGCTTCATCCAACTCAAGTACGTTCACTTCGCATAGAATAGGTATTGAAGTATGACCTTACGTAGAACTAAAGCCTTCGATAATGGTGCACTTGTTCATGGTTTAAACCTAGACGGTTCAGGCCAATTAATAATTACTCAAGATCCTGCGAGTGCAACTTCTCCAGTACGTAAGTCTTATCTCACTGCACAATTAGGTAACATTGTTGATGCTGCACCTTCTGCATTAGATACTTTAAATGAGTTAGCTGCTGCATTAGGAGATGATTCAGACTTTTCGACTACTGTAACAAATAGCATTGCCACCAAACTGCCAATTACTACATATACACCAACAGATATACTAAATAAATTATCAACAGTAGATGGTACAGGTTCTGGTTTAGATGCAGATACACTTGATGGATTACACGCTAGTGCATTTGTTGTAATAGAAAACTTAGCAGGAACTTGGGCAGCAACAAACCATATGCACGCGTTGTCTCATTCGGCTCTTCTTACGGTAACTAATGCTGCAGTATTAACATATAATTTTACATACACTGCTAGTCATGTTTCAGTGTATATTAACAGACTATTAATGAGGCCTACAGAATACACTGCATCAAATGGCACATCAATAACTTTCTCTATCACACTGGTTGTAGGTGATGAGATAGAGGTTCTAACACAAGGTCAGGCATAATAATATGGCAATTTATAAATTAGACGGCTCGTCCCAATTAATTAATTATCTAAAAAAGTATTCAGTATCTAAAAGCGGTGTAGTAGTAGAGTACATCAACAAGGCTGCAATGGATACTGCTCTTTCTGGTGTAAATGCAGCTGATCACCTAACATTCAGTGGATCAAAGGCTGACATTAGACATAGAGATTCTATTGACACAAACTTATCGATTTTAGCACGTACTAAGGCTAGCGTTGACTTATCAAATGTTACAGGCGTAATTCCTGCAGGTGTTGTATCTCAATTGCGAGGCGATCCTGGTCCTACGGGTTCGGCCGGTGCAACAGGACCAGCTGGCGCAGCAGGTACTCAGGGTATTCAAGGTGCGACTGGAGCAGAGGGAAATCAAGGTCCGCAAGGAGTAACTGGTGCTGCTTCAACTGTAGCTGGACCAGTGGGTGGAGCTGGACCAGAAGGTGCTCAAGGTGTTCAGGGTATAACAGGTGCCACTGGTGCTGATTCAACAGTTGTTGGACCAACCGGACCAACCGGACCACAAGGTGCGACTGGCTTACGGGGTTTTCAAGGCGAAACTGGCGCAGCTTCAACAGTTATTGGACCGACAGGACCAGCTGGCGCAGCAGGATCTAATGGTATTATCGGATCTAATGGTGCTGATTCGTTTGTAGCTGGACCTGCAGGAATACAAGGAATACAAGGAATACAAGGACTACAGGGACTACAAGGATTGGCCGGAGCGGTTGGTGCCACATTTGTAGTATCTGGAAACACTTTGTATATAACGACAGGATAAGATATGTCAAGAACAAAATTAAGAGCTAGTGGTATTACAAATGCATCAATATCTGGTGCAAATTTAACATCGACTGCGGTTGTTGATAATCTAGGTTTTACCCCAGCAAGTCCATCTGATATTACTGTAGCTATAAATGCTCTTATAGATTCTGCTCCAGGTACATTAAATACACTAAATGAATTAGCGGCAGCGTTAGGTGATAATCCTAACATAATATCTACGCTAACTCCTCGTAGTGCAACCACTGGATCTATTGTAATCTCTACAGGTACTACTGCTCAAAGAGATGGATCACCATCCGCTGGTTTTTTCAGGTTTAATACTCAGACTGTTTCATTTGAAGGATATGATGGTTCGGTTTGGGGTTCAGTAGGTGGTAGCGGTGGTGGATATACTAGTAAAACAATTTCTACTAACACCACACTTGATATAAATACATCATACGAAACAGGATCCGGTTTAAGTACAAATGTTGGAATTACTTTGTCAGTACCAGCATCATCACTTCTAACGGTCAAATATTACAGTGCAGGGAAGACCCTGTAGGAGAAAAATAGATGGCAATTAAAATAGATTCGGCGGTAGGTTCTATAACCTTATCAGCTGAAGACGGTTCAGGCAACGTTAACTTAACGATACCGCGGGCGGGCTATCTTTCTGCAACCGGTAACGGAAGCCAGTTAACCAATGTCAGTGTTAACAATAATAATTGGGCTGGTGCAGATCTCACAGTTGTTAATGGTGGTACAGGCGGTTCTACTGCTGCAGACGCTAGAACAAATCTAGGCCTTGTTATTGGTACTAATGTTCTTGCTCCTGGAGGAGATGGTTCATCATTGACTGGTATCGATGCATTACCTACTCAAACAACTCACGGCACTAAATTCCTTACAACCAATGGTACCACTGCATCTTGGGCTAATGTTGATGCATTACCTACTCAAACAAGTAATGCTGGTAAATTCCTAAAGACAGATGGTACAACGGCAACATGGGAATCTGGTGCACTTAATGGTTCAGCAGAACGTACTGTACATACTGCCACGGCCGGTCAAACTACATTCACTGCTACGTATATTGCAGGCTTTGTTGACGTATTCCATAATGGTATGAAGATTCAACAATCTGTAGACTTTGCTGCATCAAATGGCACATCTATAGTTCTTACTACTGGAGCACTTGTTGGTGACATTATTGATATAGTTGGATTTGGTGTGTTTGCAGTAGCTAACACGTATACAACTGCTCAAACAGACGCTAAGTTTATACAGATAGCAAACAATCTAAGTGATGTGGCAGATGCTGCTACAGCTCGTACCAACCTAAGTGTTGATCTAGCAGGTACTAATTTACCTAAATCTGGCGGCACAATGACAGGTGATTTACTACTAGGAGCTAATAATATTACCACTACAGGTAAAATATTATATTCTAACGTATATACCAACTTAGTAGACCTACCATCTGCGGGATCATATCACGGTATGTTTGCTCATGTTCACGCCACAAACAAGGCTTATTATGCCCATGCTGGTGCATGGAAGGAACTTGCCGATCAAGCAGACCTTAATAACGCATTACCAAAAGCTGGAGGTATAGTCACAGGATTGGTCAATATGTCTGATAATACAGTTCAGAGACCAGAGCTTAAAGACTATTCAGAATGTGCATACGCAGTTGCTGCTAATGATGTAAATTTAGAACTAGGTAATGTACAAACTAAAACAATTTCAACAGCAGCAACTCTTACTTTCTCTAATCCACCAGCAACAGGTAGTGCAGGATCATTTACATTAATCCTAACTAACGGCGGATCAGCAACAGTTACATGGCCGACTTCTATTGATTGGCCTGCTGCAACGGCTCCTGCACTTACTGCTGCTGGTGTCGATGTGTTATTTTTTACAACGATCGATGCGGGAACAACGTGGTACGGGACAGCTGTATTGGCAATGGGATAAACTATGACAATTGAAAGAAAAGTAGGAATGGGGATTGCTGGCCAGGCTAGTGGTGCGACTGATGTGGCAGATGTGTTCAGTACAGATTTGTATACTGGTACGGGTTCTGCACTTACGATCAACAACGGGATAAACTTGTCTGGCAAAGGTGGGTTAGTGTGGATTAAATCAAGAACTGTAGGTACGCATGAACACGCACTATTAGACACTGAACGAGGCGACAATAAAGAATTAAGTTCAGAAACTAGTGCTGGCCAGTCAAGTGTTTCAGGTTTTGGGTCTTTTTTAAGTAACGGGTTTTCCTTTGTAAATGGTGGCGACTGGTACAATATACAACAAAACAATGTATCTTATGCGTCATGGACATTCCGCAAAAAGAAAAAGTTCTTCGATATTGTGACTTGGACGGGAAATGATGTAGTTGGTAGGACAATACCTCATGGACTTGATGGGGATGTGGGCATGATTATTGCTAAACGCTACAATGCTTCGGCAGATTGGGTAGTTTGGCATAAAAATTTAGCAGCTACCAAGTATCTCAAGTTAAACCAAGATTCTCCTGAAGCTGCTTCTGCCACTGTTTGGGGAAGTGCTACCCCTACTTCAACTGTGTTTAGTGTTGGTGATGCTGCTCAGACAAACGGGGGTAGCCAAAACTACATAGCCTATGTATTTGCTGATAATCAGGTTGAAGATGCAGAAGAACAGATGATCAAGTGCGGTGCCTTTTCAACGGATGGTGCTGGCAAAGAAACCATAACTTTGGGGTGGGAGCCTCAATTTGTACTTGTAAAAAGAAGTGATGCTGGAGGAAATGGCTCTTGGGAAATGATTGATTCAATGCGAGAATTTGCCAGCACAGGTAACTCAAAAACTATTCGTGCTGACACCAATGCCGTAGAAGCTTCAGTTGGATATACAATTACTTCAACTGGTTTTAAAGATAATGGTGCTGCAGCTGTCTACGCTGACTTTATATACATGGCAATACGTGCACCCATGATGGTCGAGCCAAAAGCTGCGACTGATGTATTCGCTCTTGATACTTGGGGGTCAACAGGTGATGGGAAAGAACCAGCAATTAGATCAGGGTTTCCTGTAGATTTTGTAATGTATAAAACAAGCGGATCCCATACTAATGCAGCGAGTAGACTTACGGGTGGGAATTACTTTAGACTTAACCGAGCCAGTGGTGAATCTTATGACCAACCAAATTTAGATTACAATAATGGTTATGGCAGAGGTGACACATCCACAAATAGCACTGTAGGCTTCATGTGGAAGCGAGCAAAAGGATTCTTTGATGCAGTTGCTTATTCTGGCACAAACTCTGCTAAGACTGTGACGCATTCGCTTGGTGTTGTTCCAGAAATGATGTGGGTTAAGAGGAGAAATGGCACACCCGGCTGGCAGATATACACAGCAGAAGGGGCAGGTAGTAAATATTTACATTTAGATGAAAATTATATGTATTCTACAAACGCCAGCAGATTTAATAATACCGCAGCTACTTCCAGTGTGTTTACAGTTGGCACTGGCGACGCAACAAATGGCAGTTCTTATCCATACATAGCTCTTCTTTTTGCCACCCTAGATGGCATTTCTAAGTGTGGAACCTATACTGGCAACGGCTCTAGCCAGACGATTTCGTGTGGCTTCTCAGCGGGTGCAAGGTTTATCCTAATAAAGCGCACCACTGGTAGTGAGGGTGATTGGTTTTTCTGGGACTCATTGCGAGGCATTGTAGCTGGTAACGACCCTCACTTATCTGCAAACACTGAAGCGACTCAAGTAACTACAGACGACTCAGTAGACCCTGCAAACTCTGGCTTTATTGTAAATCAAGTCTCCGCAACTGACATTAACGTAAATTCAAGCAATTACATCTTTTACGCAATAGCATAAACATAGGAACAATCAACTATGAATTATAGAAATAAAACGACAGGTGTTGTTAGCACTCAAGGTGAAGTTCGCCAAGCTAATAAACATCGTTCTTTCCCTAAAGTATGGGATAATGAAGTACACACAATATTGGACATTGATCCAATTTTAGCAGCACCACAGCCTAGCCACACTGCATTACAACGGGTTAACTCCGTTGCTCCAGTTCAGGATGCTAATAGCAATTGGGTAGAAGGTTGGGAAGTTGTAGACGTGTTTGTAGATACCACAGTGGATGGTGTTACTACTACTAAAGCTGAACATGAAGCTGCACACACTGCGGCTATCACTGCTTCAGCTGCTGCTAGTGCTCGTACTACACGTAATACTTTATTATCAAAAACCGATTGGTCCGGTAATTCTGATGTAACAATGTCATCGGGTATGGCAACATACCGTCAGGCTCTTCGTAACGTGCCAAACCAAGCTGGATTTCCAGAAACAATATCCTGGCCTGAGGAGGTATAAGACATGAGCAAAGTAAGAGATATTATTGAGTTAACACGTACAAACGTTGTTGATGCTGATATAGGTGTTAATGTGCAAGCATTCGATACCGATACTGCTAAGCTAGATACTGCAGCTAATTTTACGGGTACATTACAACATAGCGGTTCTAATGTTGTTGTAGATTCAGACATTGGTTCTACTGTAGAAGCATACAATGCAAATAAATATCCAGCTCCTACTATAACAGGTGTTAATGTTACTGCTACAAATGCAAGTTATTATATAGCGTCTGCAGGTGGTATTACTATTACATTACCCGCAAGTCCTTCTGCTGGTAATTATGTTATCATTAAAGATGGTACAGGTGCAGCGGCAACGACTACATTTACTGTCGCACGTAATGGTTCAAATATCACAAGTTCAGCAACGGATCTTGTATTCGATAAGAACTACGCTCAAGTAGTTATGACATACATTGATGGAACTATCGGCTGGAGTATTTAAATGAGCAATCTGTCAGAATTACTGCCCTCGGGTGCAGGGCAGAATCAAGTTGAATTTGTAGCTTCTGGTACTCTGCCTAATGGTAAGCCAGTAATATTAAAGGCTGATGGTACTATTCAGGTTGTTGGTATAGGGGATAGCCCAGTATCACAAAACATTCCAGCAGCCACTGAGGTTCAATTTGTTGCTGGAAGTGCACAATACCTTACAACAGATTTTGATCCCAATACACCAGGTAGGTTTGTTACTGTTTTTCGAGATCCACAATATGGAGGTTATGGCAGGGTAGTAGTAGGTCAAGTTTCTGGTACTTCTATTACTTTCGGTGCAATGATGGAATATAATTCCAGTGGTACAAATGAGTTTTCCTGTGTGGCGTTCGACCCAAATACAGCAGGTAAGTTTGTTATTGCCTTTTTACAAGATGCCAATGGTGTTGTTATGACCGGTCATATTAATGCAGCAAACGATTATTTTGAGTGGGGTAATATACAAATATTTGATTCATCTGCTAGTTCCATGCACAGAGTAGCTTTCGACCCTAATACAGCTAACAGAATTGTAGTAGTATATTCAGATTCAAGTGGTGAAGGTGATCACGGCAAGGCGATAGTAGGTACAATAAGCGGTGATACAATTAGTTACGGTACTCCAGTCAAGTTTAATACAGCCGCTACATATGTCAAATCTATATCCTTCGACCCAAATACAGCCAACACGTTTGTAGTAGCCTTCCCAGACGGAGGAGATTCCGATAAAGGTAAAGCAATTGTTGGAACTATATCGGGTACTAATGTTATTTCTTTCGGTAGTAAATATGTATTCAGCACTGGCTGCAGTGTTCCCCATGTGGTATATAATCCAAATACAGCAGGTAAGTTTGTGGTGGCCTACAGTGCAACGACTAACAGCGGTTATGGTAGTGCTCGTGTCGGAACTGTTACAGGCAATACTATAAGCTACGGAAGTGAAGTTGTGTTCAATTCTGCGAACAGTGCTTACGTGGCTTTGGCTTCAGATCCCAACACCGCAGATAAATTTGTAGTGGCCTACAGAGATTATGGTAACTCAAACTACGGCACAATTAATGTAGGTACAATGTCAGGTACTTCAATATCATTTGGCTCCAATATTGTGATGAATTCAGGAAGGAGCGATTTCAATGCAGTAGCTTTCGATTATAGCAATATTAACGCTGGTAAGTTTGTGGTTGTTTGGAGAGATACGAGTACTACTGGTGATGCAAGACTAGGTCAAATAGCAGCCACTGCCCAAGCAACAAACCTAACCTCCACAAACTTAGTAGGCATATCTGCTGCCGCTGCTGCCGATGCA
>Ga0307999_1000326_pt1 | contig 13535 bp, 7 predicted proteins | sample Neamet1_FD_203158 | JGI IMG/M metagenome (GOLD analysis project Ga0307999, IMG submission 203158) | Marine microbial communities from water near the shore, Antarctic Ocean - #1 | ecosystem: Environmental > Aquatic > Marine > Unclassified | place: Southern Ocean | collected 2014-06-04 | reverse complement strand
AAGTTGATTAATATTTAAATTAGAATAAGGATAATCAATTTGCCTATAACTAGACCCTTTAATAATAAATCTTATTGTTTGAGTTGTCTCGAACAAATAAAGTACGTATGAGCCATCATTTGTGTGAGCCATATTAGAAACTAATATCACATCACGATTTGAGCTTGATGGAAAAGCATGTAACTCAAAATCAAGTGAGATTGATAAATTAGACATTCCTGTTAAATTATTATTTGGATCAGAAACTTCAATCCAATCATCAATTCCATCAAAATCCATAGAAGAATTATTTGCAACTGAGCTTCCAGAATAATTATAAGCTCCACTTTGAGTATAAGTGGCTCCATTCCAAACTACACTATCACAAGCTGTAATATTAATGTAGGAAGTATCTGCTTGGTTTATCGTCAAATTAAGTATTGCTGTAGAATCGCAACCATTAGCGTTGGTTAGATTGCAAGATTGAGCTGGAACATTTGAATCATAGATTGCTCCATTAATTGTTCCATCATTTCCATTAGCTGTTTGGTCGTAAGCTGTAGTGCCACTACCCTCTTCAAAATTCCAATAACCTACAAGCCCTGCCTCATTACCTATTGCCGAGCAATTCATATATTGTTGAATTTCAGATTGACTTAATGCTATATCCCAAAATTCAACATTATTTATTAGGCCATCAAAATTGTCGCTTTTGCCATTACCAGTAAAACCAATACTCATATTATTTAAACTGCTTCTTGTTACTAAAGAAGAAACAGTAGAAGTATTTTCTAGATTTCCATTAACATAAATTTTTAAAGTACCGTTATCAAATACACCTGCAATATTATACCACTGACTATTTCTAATATCTGTTGTACCTGCGCAGCCTAATCCTGTAGAACCATTCCATATAGTAACTTCAGGAGTTGGACCAACCCATAAGTAATAACCAAAATTTTCTTCAGCTTCAAAAACATATCCACCAGCAGAATTTGCTTTTACATAAGCTTGAATAGTAAACTGTTGATTTGAAGAGATATCAAATATTGGATCAGGGATAATAGATACATTGTTATTAACAGTGCCATCAAAACTCATAGAATAATTATTAGCTCCTCCAGCATAGGAATAATTTCCACTATTATTGTAGGTTGTTCCATTCCAAACTACACTTTCACATGATGTAATATTAGTATAGGAAGTATCTGGGCTAATCGTTAAATTAAGTATTGCTGTACTATCACATCCACTAGCATTGTTTAAGCTGCAAGATTGAGTTGGAACATTAGTATCATAAGTAGCACCATTTATTGCTCCATCATTTCCATTAGATGTTTGGTCAATTGCAGTTATTCCTGAACCTTCCTCAAAGTTCCAGAATCCTTGTAAATTATTCTGAGGCATATCACAATTATTATACATATCAGATATATCTGTTGATGATAAAGCTATGTCATAAATAAATATATCATCTAGTTTCCCATCCCAAGACCAACTTCCTGGGGTTTGTAAAGAGCCTATTAAAAATGGAGCTCCATCATAAGTTAATGAATTTATAGTTGTAGCCTCTGAATCCATTAATACTCCATTTATATATATACTTACTGAGTTGCCTGCATCAAAGACGCCAACAATATGCACCCATTCATTGGATATAGCAGGGGTTCCAGTTACTGCTTGTGTTCCACTGCCACCAGTCCAATCACTATGAATTATAAATACAAAGTCATTATTATTTTCATAGCTTAAATGGAAGCCATTATAAGGATTATTACCAGGTCTCTTACTCAGTATTGTGGTGTAATCACAACCATTATTATAAATCCAACCTCCAACACTAAAACTACCCGTCATATCTAATACATCACCACAATCAACCCAAGAATTACCTGCCGAATTACAATTCGATCCAAAATCTAAAGAATAATTATCATTACTACCAGCATAAGAATATGTTCCACTTTGCGTGTAAGTAGTTCCATTCCAAACTGCACTATCACATGCTGTAATGTTGGTGTATGAAGTGTCATTAGTACAATAAATACATGAACTATCACCTAGTGTAGCATTTATATTATAATTTAGTGCTGTTGCATCAGTACAACCACAAATACCAATTGTTAAATTAAGTATTGCTGTACTGTCGCAACCATTAGCATTAGTTAAGCCACCACCAACACAAGATTGAGTTGGAGCATTTGTATCATAACTAGCTCCATTTATTGTTCCATTATTCCCATAAGAAGTTTGGTCGTATGCTGTTGTACCACTACCCTCTTCAAAGTTCCAACATCCAACTAATCCTGATTCAGAACCTGTTGGCGGACAGAGCATATAATCTTGAATTTCTTGTTGTGTTAAAGCATTTAACCAAACACTGGTATTGTCTATATTTCCATCAAAAGACTCATTACTAGGAGAACCAGCACCCAAATAAAAAGGCTCATTAAAATTAGTTAAACTGCCTGTAGCACTTACTTGTGTATCTAAAACACCATCTATATATATCTTTATATTTGCGCCATCATAAGTAACCGAAACATGCTGCCATTGATTAATATTTAAACTATTTGCAGAGCTAATCGTTGGCGCAATGGGAAATAAATTCAAATCAATCTTAGTGCTATTTGTCATAAATCTCAGCCAATGCCCACTTGACCAGTATTGTCTAAAAACATTCCCAATGTAAGAGGGTGTACTATTTAGTTTTATCCAAGACATAAATGAAAACTCATTACCTGAAATAAGTACATCTCCGCAATCAATATATTCATTATTATTACTAGCCACAAACTCAGCAGAATAGTTATTACTTGAAGAGGAGACACTACCACTATAAGAATAAGTTCCACTTTGGTTGTAAGTAATACCATTCCAAACTGCACTATCACATGCTATAATGTTTGTATAAGAGGTGTCAGGAACTGTAAGAGTTAAATTAAGTACTGCTGTACTATCACAACCATTACTATTAGTTAATGCACAAGATTGTGCTGGCACATTACTATTATAAGTAGCCCCATTTATTGTTCCGTTATTTCCATTTGATGTTAGGTCGTAAGCTGTATTACCACTGCCTTCTTCAAAATTCCAATAACTAACTAATCCTGATTCGTTTCCTACTGGTGGACAAGTCATATATTGTTGCACTTCAGACTGTGACAAAGCAATATCCCAAAGAGAAAAATTATCAATATTGCCTTTAAAAAACTCAGTAAAATTATCACGCATACCAATAAATAAATCATTTGAATTTTGTATCGCATGAGAAGTAACTAATGAATCCATTAATTGTCCATCAAAATACAATTTCATAGTATTTCCATCATAAGTTCCGGAAATATTATGCCAAAGACCATCAAAAAAGCTCGGCACATAAATATCTATTTCAGGATTCCCTAAAATGAATCTAATTGTTCCTTGTGGGTCTGGATTATTTGCAAGCATTAATACAAAATCATTATTCGTACCACTATGAACAAATCTACCTAATTTATCAATATCTGAATTGTATTTTACATCTACTGATACTGAGATATTTACTAAATTTAAGTTATTTGAAGTAATATTAACATAATCATCTGTACCATCAAAATTCATTGAATAATTATTATCAATATCAATAGTATTATAATAATATGAACCACTTTGAGCATAAGTAGTATTGCCCCAAGTATAATTATCACAAGTTGTAATATCTATAATAGATGAATCATTACAAGGAAGTTGAACTTCTCTAATTGCCCTAACAGGTTTTAACTCTTGCTTAAAATTATCTTGACCATTAATAACATATGTACAATTTGTACAACTAAGATCTAACGACCATGCTCTATTAGAACCAGCATTAAAACTTTCAGAAGATGTCCAATACCAAGTTGCTGCTTGCGATCCACCATCTGTAAAATTATTATATACTGAATCATATGCAAGATTTTGATATATAGTTAGTAATTCACCTTTACTTGGTAAGAACCAGTCATCATAGCCATTTAAGTTTAAATTACTACATAAAGCAGCAGCGTTTGGACTACCATTATATGAATCACATTGTGCTATAATATTAATTGTATTTTGAGCACCAGAATGCACAGCAGTTTGAGTACCTCCACTGACAAAAGCATTTATACATCCCCAGCTAGCTACTCCTATATCAGTATCAGTAACAACATAACCAAGATTTGTACTTGAATCAGTATGGAACAATATACCCCCTTCATAAAAGTCACCAATAACTTGTCCAAAACTTACAGAAATATTAAATATAAAGAGTAGAATCGTAATTATAATAAAGGAAAGTCTATTGTTCATAATAATTATTATTAAATTAAATGTATTTTTTTGTAAATAGCAGGCTAAAATAATAAATTAATCATTTAACTATCAAATATATAAGCTTATAACTACATAAATAGAAGAAACATTAAAGCTTTAAGATAAAAAGTTATTAAAAAAGTTCGAATATTGGATAGACTAACAAAAAATTCCTACCACGATTGTACCCAATATTTTAAAATCTGGAAACTAATAATTGACAACTAATTACTTATTACTATCTTTGCTTAATGAAAAAATGGAGAGAAATTATTGAAGCAGCTTGGCAAAACCGAGAATTGTTAAAAGAGAATACTACTCAGCATTGCATACGCAACATTATTCAAGAAATTGATAAAGGGCGTTTGCGTATTGCCGAACCTTCCAATAATGGCTGGAAAGTTAATGATTGGGTGAAAAAAGCCGTTATTCTATATTTTCCTATTCAAAAAATGGAAACCATAGAGATTGGCCCTTTGGAATTTCATGATAAAATGAAACTAAAAAGTGGCTATGCCAAACTTGGTGTTCGTGTTGTACCTAATGCAGTCGCCCGATATGGAGCCTTTTTAGCACCTGGTGTTATTATGATGCCCTCTTATGTAAATATTGGTGCTTATGTGGATAGCGGCACTATGGTGGACACTTGGGCAACCGTAGGTTCTTGTGCTCAAATTGGTAAAAATGTACACCTTTCAGGTGGTGTTGGCATTGGTGGCGTACTCGAGCCAGTACAAGCTGCACCTGTTATTATTGAAGATGATGCTTTTATCGGATCTCGTTCAATAGTAGTGGAAGGAGTAAGAATTGAAAAAGAAGCAGTACTTGGAGCTAATGTTGTACTTACCGCGTCCACCAAAATTATTGATGTCAGCGGAGAGACACCCATAGAATATAAAGGAATTGTTCCTAGCCGATCAGTAGTAATTCCTGGAACCTACAACAAAGAATTTCCTGCAGGAAATTATAGTGTACCTTGTGCGCTTATAATTGGTAAGCGTAAGGATAGTACAAACAAAAAAACATCATTGAATGATGCACTTAGAGAATATAACGTAGCCGTATAATGAGAATAGGATTTGATGCGAAACGAGCGTTTTTAAATAATACCGGCCTAGGCAACTATTCACGTGATGCTATTCGTGTGCTTTCTAATTTTTGTACGGATAACAAATATTTCCTTTACACCACCAAAGAAAAAGAAAATAGTCGATTAGCTTTTTTAGATGACAGGAATAACACATTTGTACGCACCCCACAATCATTACTTAATAAAGCTTTAAAATCATATTGGAGAAGCAAAAGTATTATCCGTGATTTATTCACTAATAAAATAGATATCTATCACGGCTTAAGCCATGAACTTCCAATAGGAATTGAAAAAACAAATATAAAAACAGTTGTGACTATTCATGATTTGATTTTTATTCGATATCCGCACTTATTCCGAACAATAGACAGGAAAATATATTATAAAAAATTCAAATCAGCTTGCCAAAGGGCAGATAAAATAATTGCCATTAGCCAACAAACAAAACAAGATATTATTGATTTTTTTTATATTCCTGAAGAAAAAATTGAAGTGGTTTATCAGGGATGTAATGCTATTTTTCATCATCCAATAGCAAACAACAAAAAGCAAGAGGTAAAAGAAAAATATAATCTACCAAACCAGTACTTGATTAGCGTTGGCAGTATTGAAGAACGAAAAAACTTACTTACTATTTTAAAAGTTTTGACAGAACTTCCTAACCAAAAACTAATTGTAATTGGTAACGGAAAAGCTTATAAAATAAAGTGCTTACGATTCATAGCAGAACATAATCTATCAAATAGAGTGCTGTTTTTATCTGACTTAAATTTAGAAGAGATGGCCGCTATTTATCAAAATGCACAAATACTTATTTACCCTTCTATCTTTGAAGGCTTTGGCATTCCTATTTTAGAAGCTTTATTTTCCAAAACTCCAGTTATAACATCCAAAGACGGATGCTTTGCTGAAGCAGGAGGTCCTTTTTCAAAATACATCAATCCGTATTCTGTTGAGGAAATGAAGGAGGCTATTCTTGAAATATTAAATTCTCAGGAGTTACAAAAAAAAATGAAAATAAAAGGACTAGAACATGCAAATAATTTTACTGACAATAAAATAGCGGATAACTTAATGAAGGTATATACCTGCTTATAAGATGAAAACCAGTTTAGTAATTACTACTTATAATTGGCCAGAAGCCTTGGAAATAGTATTATTAAGCATACTTAAACAAAGTGTTTTACCTAATGAAATACTTATTGCTGATGATGGCTCTACTAAAGAAACTAAACAATTAATTAAAAGCTATTCCAGCAAGTTCAAATCAGGTATAAGTCATATTTGGCAAAAAGATGACGGGTTTCAAAAAACAATTATTCTTAACAAATCAATTTCTAAAGCCAATGGAGATTATATTATTCAAATTGATGGTGATATAATTATTCATACTCACTTTATTAGGGATCACATTAAAATGGCTAAAAAAGGTTTTTTTATTCATGGAAGCAGAACATTTTTAAATAAAAAAACAACCAAAAACGCAATAAAAAATTCAATAATTAATTTTTCCATTTTCAGTGCTGGTATAACAAATCGTTTTAACAGTTTACATTCTTTATTTTTGTCTAAATCTTTAAGTAATAAAAATAAAAATCTGAAAGGAACAAGAGGCTGTAACTTCTCTTTCTGGAGACAAGATTTCATTAAAGTAAATGGTTACAATGAGGACATGACTGGATGGGGCAAAGAAGACACTGAGCTTTCAGTAAGACTAATGAATAGTGGCTTACAAAAATTAAAATTAAAATGCTTAGCAGTTTGTTATCATTTACATCATAAAATATCATCCAAGGAAGGATTAAATATTAACAATTCTATCCTAACATTAATTATTAATGAGAAAAGAGAGATTTGCATTAATGGAATCAACAAATATGCAAACTGAAATAGATAAAGCTTTAGCAACATTAAAACAGGGAGGGATAATTCTATATCCTACAGATACTGTTTGGGGAATTGGTTGTGATGCAACAAATACTGATGCAATAGCAAAAATATTTAAACTTAAAAAACGAATAGATACCAAAGCTCTTATTTCATTAGTAGCTAGTAAAGAACAACTAAATTCTATTACTGAAGCTATCCCTTATTTGGATATTACATCAAGCCCAACCACTATTATTTACCCTAATGTAAAAGGACTAAGCCAAAACCTTTTAGCAGAAAATGGCTCAGCAGCAATCCGTATTGTTCAGGATGAATTTTGTCAAAAACTCATTCTATCACTTGAAAAAGCAATTGTTTCTACCTCAGCAAACATCAGTGGAGAAATATCTCCAAAACAATTTTCAGAAATTTCGGAGGAAATAAAAAAAAATGTTGATTATATCGTAAATTTGCGCCAAAATGAACTAATGTCTACTCCTTCTCACATCCTAATGATAAATGAAGATACTAGCATTACAACAATTAGATAGTGAATTACTCTTCTGCATTAGATAACCCAATTTTTAAAACCATACAACTCGCAAGTGATGAGTTAAATTACCCTACCTATGTAGTTGGTGGTTGGGTGCGTGATTTACTAATAGACAGAAAACAAAATAAAACAGATATTGATTTTGTTTGTATTGGAAGCGGAATAAAACTAGCCGAAAAAGTAAGTTCATTATTAGGGAAAAAAGCAACTTTTAAAGTCTTTAAAAATTTTGGTACAGCTATGATTCACTACAGAGGAGAAGATTATGAATTTGTAGGTGCTCGAAAAGAATCCTATCGCTCAGATTCCCGAAAACCAGTAGTTGAAGATGGCACTTTAGAAGATGACCAGAACAGAAGAGATTTTACCATTAATGCAATGGCAATACAACTAAACGTAAACAATTATGGCACATTAATTGATCCTTTTAATGGAAAAGAAGATTTAAAAAATAAAATTATTCGCACTCCATTAAATCCAGACATAACTTATTCTGATGATCCATTAAGAATGATGCGAGCAGTTCGTTTTGCTACTCAATTAGATTTTTCAATAGAAGAAGAGTCTTTAAGATCAATTACCAATAATACTGAACGCTTAAATATAATTTCTCAAGAAAGAATTACTGAAGAACTTAACAAAATCATACTAACAGCTTCTCCATCAAAAGGGTTTAAATTATTATTCAACACTCAATTACTACATCAATTTTTCCCTCTAATGTGCAAATTGCAAGGAGTAGAATTAATAGGTAAATACGGGCACAAAGATAATTTTTATCACACGCTTGAAGTGCTGGACAACATTAGCAAAAACACCAACAATCTTTGGTTAAGATGGGCAGCAATACTACACGATATTGCAAAACCACAAACAAAAAAATATGAAGAAGGTCATGGCTGGACATTCCATGCACATGAATTTTTTGGAGGAAAATTAGTTCCTAAAATTTTTAGAGAATTAAAGCTACCGCTTAACGAAAAAATGAAGTACGTACAAAAATTAGTTACCCTTCATTTACGACCTATAATTTTAGCAAAAGATATAGTTACTGATTCTGCTATAAGACGTTTACTCTTCGATGCAGCAGATGACATAGATGATTTAATGACACTATGTGATGCGGATATTACTTCAAAAAATGAAAAAAAAGTAAAAAAGTATCTAAAAAACTTTCAACTAGTAAGAAGAAAGCTAAAAGAAGTAGAGGAGAAAGATCAAATACGAAACTTCCAACCTCCTGTTGATGGCAAGGAAATAATGGATTTATTTTCCATTAAAGCTGGACGAAAAATTGGAATCCTAAAAAATGCAATAAAAGATGCAATACTTGATGGAACAGTTAAAAATGATAAACAAGAAGCATTAGCATACATTATAAAAAAGGCAAAAGAATTAAATTTACAACCAGTAAAATGAAAAGCATAATACAAGTACATTTAGAATATAAAAAGGATGTAATTCGTAATATTGAAATTAACTCTACTAGTGACCTAGAGGAGTTACACAATGCTATTGTTAGTGCCTTTGAACTAGATAAAAATGAACTTGCTTCGTTTTACATAACTAATGATGAATTTGAATTACTACAAGAAATTCCTCTTTTTAGTATAGAGGACAAAGAAAATTCTATGCTCGGAATGTCAGATGTTATTCTTTCTTCTATCCTAAAAAAAGAAGGTGCTCAATTACTTTATGTTTATGATTTTATGAAAATGTGGCGATTCTTGATTACACTTACTGAGATAAATGAAGATAAAACAACTACTGCAAGATGTATTAAATCAGTAGGGATTATGCCAGAAGATGCTCCTGAAATTAGCTTTAAAGCTGAAAAAGAATTTGATCCTTTTGGGGAAGCCTTTGATGATTTTGATGAATTTAAAGATTATGAAGAAGAATACTAAGAAAATAATCTTAATTATTGGCCCTACCGCAATTGGAAAAACAGCACTTAGTATTCAGCTTGCAAATGCTCTAAATACTGAAATAATTTCTTGCGACTCAAGACAGTTTTATAAAGAATTAAAAATTGGAGCAGCACCACCCAGCACTAAAGAATTAGCAACAATAAAACACCATTTCATTCATAATTTATCTGTAACAGAAGATTATAATGCTGGACAATTTGAAATAAAAGCAATTGCTAAAATAAAAGAGCTTCACAAAACAAAAGATACTATTATTGTTGTAGGAGGTTCAGGATTATATGTTGATGCAATTTGCAAAGGATTTGATAAAATGCCTAAAATTTCTGATAAAATAAGAATAGAAATTAATTCAAAATTAAAAGAAAATGGATTAGTTTGGCTACAGGATGAGGTTAAAAAAGTAGACCCTGACTTTTATGCTAATTGTGATCAAAAAAACCCTCAACGACTGTTACGAGCATTAGAAGTGTTTAAAGCTAAAGGCGAACCCTTCTCCTCTTATAAGTCTGCAATAACAAAAGAACGACCTTTTGAAATTATAAAAATTGGTTTAACAACTGAAAGAGAAATTCTATATAAAAGAATAAATACACGTGTAAACAAAATGTTAGAAAACGGACTACTTGAAGAAGTGGAATCACTTATACCTTTTCAGAAGAAAAATGCATTACAAACTGTTGGCTATAAAGAGATATTTGCTTTTTACAATAATGACTGTACTCTTGAAAAAGCAGTAGAAAATATTAAGCGAAATACGAGAAGATTTGCAAAGCGTCAGCTCACTTGGTTCCGAAAAGATAAAAATATAACATGGTTTGATCCTAATCAGATGAGTGAAATAAAAACGTTTATCGAATTATAGTAACACTTCCTTTTATAGCATCAAAATCATGCCCAATATCAATATGATAAAAGTATGCGCCTTCAGTAACATCATTCCCATTTTTATTCTTACCATCCCAAGGTGTAGTATAACCAACAGATTGAAAAAGCAACCTACCAAATCTACCAAATATTCTTATTTCAGAATCACTATACAAGAAAGTGTTTTCTAGATTCCAAGTATCATTTATATTATCTCCATTAGGTGTAAAAATATTTGGAACACATTCAGAACTTATAGTTGCAACTACGAAAGAGGTATCCTCAGTACAAGCATTATTATCCATTACGACAACACTATAGCTGCCTGGTCTTAAACTCAAATTAATTAAACTCTCTGTACTACCATTTGACCAAACATAAGTATAAGGAGCAGTGCCTCCAATTGCATCAGCAGTTATATCTACATCCAAATTTTCTAAATTACACTCAATAATAAACTCGGAAGGATCTAAAGTGATCAGAATAGGATCAATATCAAAATTGGCTCGAACAACACAATCATCATCATCTGTCACTTCTACCCAATGTGAACCTGGACATACATTTGAGTGTGCCGTAATTTCAGCATTATCCCAAAGATAAGTATACGGAGGGTTTCCCCATAAATCAGCATCTGAGAAAACAGTTGTTGTTGTCTCGTCGACTATACCATTAGGAAGAAAATAAGTGGCTATTAGCGTATCAGTAATAAAACAATTAGTCGATTCATCAGTGGTAGTCACAAAATAAGTACCTTCACATAAATTGGATGTTATTGCATCTGTACTAATAACATTGCCAATAACATCAACCCATTCATAAGAAAATAAACCTCCTGTTGAAGTAAAATCTATTTCAACTGAACCAATATGAGTTATATTATCATAAATTAGAGCCGTCACTAATTCAAAAGGGATTAAAGTGAAATAAGCTGTATCCGAATTCCCACAAGAATCTATTGCAATTACCCAATAATTGTCCCCAAACAATGAACTTACAACTTTGGTTGTATCTCCTGTACTCCATAAATAACTAAAAGGAGATGAACCACCAATAGAAGTAATATTTGCATACCCTCCATCAAAACAAGTAGGATTACTATAATCAACTTGCGAAATACTAAAAGGATTAGGCTCTGAAATAATCAAAGGGATATTATCACTAGTACAGCCATTTGAATCTTTTATTTGACATGAATAAGTTCCTGAAGAAATTACTCTTTGAGCATCTGAATTTCCATCATTCCACAACACATCAAAAGGGCCAGTACCACCTGAAATCAAAACATCAACAGCAGTAAGTTCCCCATTACATAATAAAGGGTTAATATAATTTGCAAATGAAAAGCTTAATGATTCGGGTTCATTCAAGGTGAAATGAATCGTGTCTGTACATAAAATTGAATCAATAATTACTAAACTATATATTCCAACAGATAAACCATAAATAGAATCAGCAATTCCAGTTCCATTCAACCAATAATAAGATAATGAACCTGTCCCGCCAGTTATATTTATCTTAATAGCTCCATTAGACACACCATTACATGATGGCGGATACAAAATTGGATTAGCAGAAAAAGAAGAGGGTTGCTTTACAATAAAATCTTGCATTAAAATACAACCTAAACTGTCTACTATAAAAGCAGTATAAGTTCCTGCAACTAAATTTGATATGCTTGTAACATCAGGAGGGGAAATTCCACCCCATTGAATAGAATAAGGTGAATTTCCTCCATAAATAGAATCAATACTTAAAATACCAGAACTATCTCCATAACACAATACATGCTGAATACTATCATATAATTCAATTTCATATTGCGCAACACAAGTTACAGAAATTGTATCGTAACAACCAAACAAGGGATCATTTATAATAATATCATAATCTCCTGCTGCAACATTAATTGTGTCATTACCATAATTTAAAAAGTAATAATTAAGATTCTGATTACCACCAATAATACTGTCAATTATAAACTCAACAGTATCTGAAGCACAAATTAGAGGGTAAGAAGTTGAAGCATAAGCAATATAAGCGTCAGGTTCTTTCACATTAATTGAATCTATCATTACACAACCATTTGAATCTACAGCTGAAAAAATATAACTGCCAGCAGCTAAATTAACAATCAAAATAGAGTCTGGATAAAACTCTTGCATATTAACTGAAAAAGATGAATGTGTAAAATTTGAAGAAATTCCTGTGGTATCAGAGAATGCAATAGTATCATTATTTAAAGTTAAATAATATAGATATTTATGTGTTTGCATTATTTTTTTACCACCTTTAACTTTTAAAAAAATACTTGCAACAGTGTCTCCATTACATACATTTTTATTTACAAAAAATGATGTGTCAACCGTAAATTTCTGAGGATTTTTAAACTCAGTAAAATCAATAGAATCAGAACATCCAACAACATCAGTTACAATTGTTTTATACCAGCCAGCAGAAGCACCTGTAAGATTTTCACTAGTATCTGGCAACAAAATAGTGTTCAATCCCGTAAAATCATCAGCAAAATACCATTTATAAACATAATATTCATCCCCATCAATAGTATTATTTAATACTACACTATTATTAGGGTCAAATTTAACACCACCATATACAGGTCTTTTTAGAATTCCAGAAGAATCATTAAAACAGAGAATAGATTCTTGACCCTGACCAATAGTAATTGGGCATGAGATTGTAAATGAATCAACTTCCTGAGTAAAACCACCAACAAGATTATCATAATAAAATGATATTTTATATAATCCACATTGAGTAGTAAAAAGAGAGTCTTTTGTACCAACAACTAGGGTAAAAGAAAAAGTGTCAACATTAATCCATGCACCATTAACTTTGTGTTCCCAAACAACCGTAGTAGGATATGATATATTAGCGTCTATAGCGATATAGCCTGATAATTTATTACAAT
>Ga0307999_1000325_pt1 | contig 13550 bp, 14 predicted proteins | sample Neamet1_FD_203158 | JGI IMG/M metagenome (GOLD analysis project Ga0307999, IMG submission 203158) | Marine microbial communities from water near the shore, Antarctic Ocean - #1 | ecosystem: Environmental > Aquatic > Marine > Unclassified | place: Southern Ocean | collected 2014-06-04 | reverse complement strand
ACGTCCTCCTCAACAACACCATTGGTTTCCTCGGTACCAAACAACATCACCTCAGCGACTCCGAGGCCGGCTTCACCAGCAAGCACCGCCACGACCTCCTCAAATCATCCGACGGAAATTTCCGCCCCGTTGATCTTGAGTTCGCACCTGATGGCTCACTCTACCTCGTCGATTGGCACAACGTCCTCGTCGGGCACATGCAACACAGCGCACGCGATCCCCTCCGCGACCACCTCCACGGCCGCATTTACCGCATCACCTACCCTGAACGCCCCCTCGTCAAGCCCGCCCAAATCCACAACGCCCCAATCGCCACCCTCTTCGAAAACCTCACCCTCCCCGAATACCGCACCCGCTACCGCACCCGCCGCGAACTCCGCGCCCGAAATGCCACCGAAGTCCTCCCCGCCCTCCAAAAATGGACGGCTTCTCTCAAGCCAAATTCCCCACGCTATGAACACATTATCCTTGAAGCCCTCTGGGTCACTTGGGGTTTCAATCAAGTCTCCGAAGGCCTCTTAAAAAAGCTCCTCTCCGCCAAAGACCACCGCGTCCGCGCCGCCGCCGTCGACGTCCTCCGCTACAGCGGCCATCAGATCCCCAACCAATCTCAACTTCTCCAAAAATCCGCCTTTGACACATCCGCCCGGGTCCGCCTTCAAGCCGCCGTCGCCGCTTCCTGGCTCACTCCTGAAAAAGGACTCGCCGTCCTCGCCAAGGTCTCCAAACACGCCACCGACAATTGGATCAAGCCTGTCCTCACCACCGCCGAAGCCCACCTCAAAGGGCAGGAACTCGCCACCGAAACCGACGAAAAACACGGCAAACCCACCAGTCCACTCAAAGGAGCAAACCTCATCTCCTTCAATAAAGGAGCCGAAGTTTACAGCCGCGAAGGACACTGCATCACCTGCCACCAATCCGATGGCGAAGGCCTCCCCGCCGCCATGTTCCCCCCGCTCGCGGGCACCAAATGGGTCCAAGGCAGCGAAGACCGCCTCATCAAACTCACTCTCAACGGCCTCCTCGGTCCCATCGAGATCAAAGGGAAAATATACCCCGGCCAGGTCCCCATGACCGCCTTCAAACAACTCTCAGACGAAGAACTCGCCGCCGTCCTCACCTACGTCCGAAACACCTTCGGTAACAAAGCCTCCATCATCTCGCCCGCCAAAGTCAAACAAGTCCGGGAAGCCACCAAAAACCAGAACGGCTTTTACGCCCCCGCCGATATCGAGAACGATTAATCAACTTCATCGCGCACCTTTGGGCAAAGCGACCAACTCCCAAGGCCAGACCATGATTCGACAAAACGAGATCCCGGGTGATCGATTAATCATCTCTTTAATTCCAAACTAACCTTCTGACTAGGGAAGCTTTATCGGAATCGTAGTCACCTCCTTCAGAACCAGTTTCTCCGGCCCCTTGCCTGACCCCTTGTGCATGCCGTCGCAGAAAGGATAGTTAGCGGACTTACCACAAGCGCACATCCAGTGGGTTCCGGCTTCGAGGGTGATTTCTTGATCAGCTTTGTCGCTCATGCGAGCAAGCTGACACATCTGCCGAAGATTCGCAAATCACCATCTTCGCGGACTGGCTACACTGGTCCGCACGTTTACTCTCACAGTTTGATGAAGGTCTCTAATATCGTTCGACGCGGAATCCTCATCCCCCTCGAAGGTCACCGCTAGGCTTGCTTCGACACCGATGGGTTGCGGTCTGGCATGCCGTAAACCACCTGCGCCTGCGCCGGATGCCGCTCACTTGATGGAGCAAAGCTCGTCCGAGAACCACCCTCACGCTCGTCGTCGGCACTGCCCTTCTCATGAATTCGATCGGTCTTTCTCCCGCCCTCGGCGCCTTCGTTGCCAGCGTCATGCTTGCCAGCAGCTCTTGTCGTCACGAATTGGAAGCCAACATCGAGCCCTTCAAAATTGCTGCTCTCCGCAGTTTTTTTGCCCGCCGTGAGATGAAACTGCGCATCTGAAATCTCCGTCCACAGCTTCGCTGTTGGGCTCGCCAATCATCGGCGAATCCACCTCAGCTTCGCCGAAAGAATGCCTTGGCGGCCTCTCACCAAATTCAATGATTCTCCGCCACACACGAAGGAGACTGGTCTTCCCTTGAAAACAAGCGCCTGCAAACGGCTCGGGAATTCGGAGGGCTCACGCGGCCTTGGTTTCATATCTCCGTTTTGCCATATCGAAGCGGCGGCTTCGCAAACAAATGGTGAACCATCAATCCGGATCACCCGACTAAACCGGCTGAATCTCCCCTGCAGTCTCCTTCAAAAGACCCATCACCTCATCCAATGAAGTGGCCACCTCGTAGTCTTCAGGTCCGCACTTCGATTCCATCAACGGAAGCAAGGCATCCCAAAAACCCAACCCGTTCTCATCCGGTCGATTAAAAATGACCACCTTCTTTCCTTTCATCAGCTCATTTCCCTGATGCTTGAAGATCATCAGGGCGAAGAGTTCCTGAACCGTTCCCGCCCCTCCGGGGCAGATCACAAAAGAAGTCGAGTTCTCGATCATAACCTCCATGCGGGTGTAGATGTCATGTCGCAGCCAAAAACGTGACAATCCGTCAGGGAGCCCCTCGAGCTCGATGATGTGTGGTACATTCGAACCCGCCGTCCAACCGCCGGCACCCACTGATCCCCGAACAACCGCTCCCATGATTCCCGACTTTCCGGCTCCAGAAACACAACCAAATTTGTTTTCAGCTAATCGCCGGCCCAGCTCCTCTCCGTCGGAGATGTATGCCGGGTCTTCGAGGGTAGCCGAACAAAAAACACACACTCTCCCAACCAGATCGCTGGGCGGTGGAGTGTCCGCTGTTGGGATCTCGGTGTTACACGTAATATTCCGACCGGGATCAGGGAAGGCCCCTTGCATCGCAAGCTGAAGCCGCTTGATCACTTTGGCTGGCTTGGACGCGCTTAACAAAAAATCACGAAAGTCCTGCTTCACTGTTCCCAGCTCTTTCATTCTTCCCAACAAGTTAAAAAGAGGATCCCACGACTCATCATTGTTAAGGATCACCGTTGGCTTACCCCGAAGATATTTATCCAGAGTTTGATACCCGACAAAAATCGAGATCGCCTTGAACATGTCTTCGAGAGAGGCCCCCGGCGTAAAGACGAAGGCATCCGACTCGCTAATCTTCTTCTCGATATTTGAGAGCGTGATTTGCTGGTCGCCATTCAAGTTATAAATATCCCACCCCGCATTATAGAGCATGAAAAGGAGCTTCGCTCGAACCGAGCGACCGGGATCATCGGAACCGATCACGGTTCCGGAAAGTCTGACTATTGGCATTTAGAGTGAAAGTGATTGAAATGTGCGGGAAACTTCCCCCTCGCGGCGTCTCTCATCATAGCGCATTCTTGCGAGGTGAAAGCAGAATTTTTAAATGCCTCCATCGCCGAAGCCAGGCTTGGGCTGCAAGAGGGCGGAATTCCCATCGGCAGCGTCATCGTTCACCAGGGAAAGATCATCGGACGGGGACACAACCGACGCGTTCAAAAAGGAAGCACGGTTCTACACGGAGAAATGGACGCTTTTGAAAATGCCGGACGCCAAACCGCCAAAGTTTACCGCAAGTGCACCCTCTTCACCACCCTCTCTCCCTGCCCAATGTGCAGCGGAGCGATCCTCCTTTACGGCATTCCAAAAATCATTGTCGGGGAAAACCAAACCTTCCTAGGAGAGGAAGAACTCCTACGCTCGCGTGGTGTTGACGTCGAGGTTTTGCAGAACAAAGACTGCCTCGAAATGATGCGCCAATTCATTCAGGAAAAACCCGAGCTTTGGAACGAGGACATCGGGGTTTAGAAAAATTGCTCACCCCTCCGGAGAAGGGCCGTGGTGCCCCATCCACTTTGCTTCGCAGGTTCCGGCGCCTTGGTTGAGAAGTGGCGGGTCTGAGGGTTTTCCTATTGATTGGCGAACCGGGTGCCGGGAAATTGAAAGTTGTCCGGAGGGAAGCTGCCGAATCGATCCGGCCTTAAGAAGGCTCGTGACAGCGTCCACACTCTCGCCAGCGGATGCCCCGGTGAGTCTGGAAATCTCGTCCGGGCTTGGGAAGCTTTCTCCAGGGCGCATGCGGCCGCTACGGAAAGCCTCGTTTGCGAAAGCAATGAGTTCGGATGATGATGACGCAGTTTTTGACTTAACTTGACGAAACATTGGCCCCCGCTTGACGAAGCCTCGGATTCCCGGAAGGCAGTAATTGGTAATTGTAAAGGGATTCATGTAATCTGTTTAAAATAGAGCATTCATAATAGTGTTCGCACCATTCAGGAAACTGGATTCAAAAGATTTGATTTTTAATCCTTACCCTTTGAGTCAGCACAGAGCCTCAAAAGTGGTGCGCCAAACAGAATAGCCGCTGCGAAAGAACAAACTTGCAGAGCGCGCCCGACAAAAAATAGTGACTGATTGAGCCCTCTCCAAATCCAGCAGTCTGAAATGAGCGGCCTTGACTAAGAGCTCTTGGCAAGAGCAACCACAACTTCCTGCTTGGAAACCACGACCCCCCCTGGTTGTTCCAAGGTGATGACAAAAGCTTGGGGATTGGTCACCGCAAGTGGGTTGCTAATTGGAATGATCACAGTTCCATCGTTCGTAGAAATATCGAAAACGCCTCCATCAACCGGCTTCTCATCCCGGGCAGGATCGACGATCCAGAGCTGATACTGATTGGCATTGGGGTCATTGGCGGGAAGGTTGGTGAGGCTCATGTAACCTTCCTGAAGCTCGTCACTCCAGATCACGGTTCCGGACATCTGACTGTATCTCTCGGTGCCACCAAACTTTGATTCGATCAAGTCGCCTGCTTTCGCAACGAGGGTTTCACGAGCCGCTTCCGGAGTATTGACCACGAGCGCAGGCCGGGCGACGAGTGGTTCCTCGACGAAAGACTTGGCGACGAAGAAAATGGCCAAGAGAGCTGCCATTGCCCAGCCGGTTTGCGGAGCAACAAGCAGACGCTGCCAAGCTACCGGGCGGACGACCGCCCCATCTTCCGGCTCGTCCACGACAAACTCTTCCATACCTTTGCGGAGCCTCTCCAGTAATTTCTTGGGAAGATCTGGGTCTTTATCCTTAAGAAATTCTGCCTCAAGAGCAGACGCGGTCAATTCGAGCGAGAGATCAGACTGGCACCGCGGGTCCAGGGAAAGCATTTCAAACTCTTTGATCTCATCGGGATCAAGATCACCGAGAATATGCCCTGCTTCGAGTTCTTCGAAACGGCTCAAGATATCTTGGTCATTCATGGGCTGGCGGGGGAAAATGGTTGGGCGTTATCCAGGCGGCTCAATCTGTTTCTAAGATCGATCAAGCCACGCCTGAGACGGGTTTTCACGGTGCCGAGTGGAAGGCCTGTTTTCTCGACAATCTCGGGATGGGTCATTCCCTCGTCAAAGTGGAGGGAGAAAATTTTCTGTGTTTCCTCAGGCAACTCCTTGAGCGCGGCACGAACATCGGAACTGTCGCAGCGAAGGGGGGTCGAGGACTCAATCGCCGCGTAGGGAAGTGATTCCGCTTCGGGCATGGGTTCAAGCTGAGGACGACGGCTTTCTTTACGGGCAAAATCGATAGCACGCCGCCGGGACAAAAGGCCGATAAAAGTAGATTCGCTCGCAATGGCGGGATCATAGCGCTTGGCCGACTTCCACAAGTCGGTGAAAGTTTCCTGGACGATATCCTCGGCCGCCGAATGGTCCTGAACGTGACGCTTAGCAATCGACCAAACGAGAGGACTGTATTTGGCAATGCAATTTCCCATGGCACGTTCGTTACCCCGAGCTACCTCAGAAAGGATTCCGCCGTCTAATGTCTTGCGATCGGTCAATCACAAAGACTATGACCCGGATGGAAGCATGTCTACCCCGGATTCCATTTTTGAAATCCGGGGTAGAACAAATCAAAGTTGAAATTACTTGGAAGGAGGAAGGATCACGGTGTCGATCACGTGAATCACTCCGTTGGAACACTTGATATCGGCTTTGACCACTTTAGCCGTGCCATTCAGGGTGAGGAATTTACCCTTCACAGCCAAAGCGATGTCTTTCTTGTTCAAGGCGGTTGCCTTGTCGAGAGTCACTGCGGTCTTAGCCATAACCTTGCCGGACACCACGTGGTATGTGAGGATGGCGACAAGCTTATCCTTGTTCTCCGGCTTGAGGAGAGTTGCAACAGTTCCTTTTGGGAGCTTGGCAAATGCCTCATCGGTCGGGGCGAAGACCGTGAACGGTCCCTTTCCCTTCATGGTTTTGACAAGGTCCGCAGCTCCAAGCGCAGCAGCGAGAGTCTTAAATGAGCCGGCAGCGACGGCGGTATCAACGATGTCTTTCTTGGCCTCCTTGTGATGGTCTGCCGAGGCAGGCGAGACGAGAGCGAAGAATCCGAGAAGGATGGAAGTTGTTAATGCTTTCATGGTTTTATTTTTTTAATTTGGTTGGGTTTTGCGGAAGCCCATCAAGGCTTACAACAAGGTCTTCGCCAAATTGACGATTTCAGATTCAAAATTCTGAAATCTTTTTTCCAACGGTCCACGAACAGTCGCCCCGTAGAGAAACAAACCAAAACACGGGAAGCTCAAGATCTAGATTCCGAAGTTTAATCGACACGCAACATCGGGGCATCCTAATTTCTCTGGATGCCCAGAAATCCTAACAAGATCGATTACTCCCATGGTTTCCCCGAGGGCGTCGAAGCCCGCCAACTGGGCCCTGAGACCCTGTCCAAAAAGAACTAGGGCATTGAGCATCACTGCCATTGGGTCTTGGCCCCCCTATTTCGAGAAGACCACAACCAGCCCGGTAAACGAAAAAGGATGGGCCAAGCACCAAAGGCAAGCAGGCCAAAAGAGGACGGTTCGGGAATCGGAACGACGATAAAGCCCGCGTCCATATTGGAATTGCTACCAGCCATAACCAAATTGTGAGTCGGTCCATCAGCGGAAAATTGGATACTCAAAAACTGTAGAATCCGTAGGCTGCCAATCCTTCAAGGAAATCTGCGTAGCCCCTTTCTCGACTGCACTCTTCTTGTCATCAATGTCAGTCTTGGTATGAACGAGAAAGATGTCAGTGGGCAATTCGAGCCCCGCATTGCAATCCCACGAACTCCTCCTATGACTCTCGCATGTCCGAGGCTTTCGAAAAAATCCCCAAGGAGCGCCACATTTCCCTCTGCCCCTGCAAAAGCACCAAAAGCTATCAGGACTGCTGCCTCCGCTTTCATCAAAACAAGGCCCTTCCTGAAACCGCCGAGAAACTCATGCGCTCGCGCTACTGCGCCTTCTTTTTCCGGCTCCCAGATTACCTCGTCGAAACCACTCACCCCGACTCCCGTAGCCCCGGTCTCCGCCGCGATCTTGAGGAAACCATCCATCACACCGATTGGAAATTCCTCACCATCGTTTCGACCTCGAAAGGCCAAAAGGAAGACAAGCGCGGCAAGGTCGAGTTCATCGGGGACTACTTCTGGGACGGCGAGGTCCAGCAACTCCGCGAGCATTCCCGATTCCGCCGGTTCAAGGGGAACTGGAAATACCTCGACGACAAAGGCTAGCGCAAATCACTTCGCAAGACGCGGAGCCGAGTGCCCCTGCTCGCGTATCTTTTCCAACAAGGCCTGCATCGCCTTCACCTTTTCGGGGTGCTTTGACGCGACATCATTCCGCTGGCCAATGTCATCCTTGATGATTGAAAAGCCTTGGCGCCTTGCTCTCAACCTCCGGGTAGTTGTGCTTCTCTTTCCACCCTTTGCCCACACCGGAATGGTGGCCGCTTTTGCCCACCAGAAGCACCCAATCCCCTTCGCGAATGGCAAAGGTGTGGCTGAAAGTATTGTGAACATGACTGGTCCGCACCGACTCCACTTCGCCTTTCAGCAGCGGCATGAGATCATGCGAATCCTCCGCCGCATTTTTGTCCGGCAATTCATAACCCACCACCGACGCCAGGGTCGCCATGAGATCGATCTGTGACACGAGCGCATCATTCACCGGAAGGGATGCGCCGACCAGTGATCGAACTTGGCATCGCGCGCACAAGCATAATGCTCTGGCCCATTGTCCGCTGAAAAAATCACAATGGGATTCTCGGCCTGACCCGAATCCTTCAGCGCCTTCAGAAGCTGCCCGATGGAGTGATCCGTCTCATAAACCAAGTCCCCATAGAGCCCCGCCTTCGATTTTCCGTCGAACTCATCGTTCGGGATGATCGGGGCATGGGGCGAGGGATACGCGAAGTAGAGGAAGAACGGTTCCTCCGTCTTGGCCTGCGCCTCGAGGTAGTCCACTCCCTTCTTCGTCGTGGTCGGAATGTTGTCGTAGGGATTCCAATCCGAAGCCATCGGCCCCGGACGGCACGGACGATCTTTCTCCCCAAGAGGAGTCGTGTCGAAGGTAAGAGGGTCGCCAAACAAGATCGCAAGTCCCAAAAGCGTGCGCATTTCCCATATACGACAACTAGCCACAATGGCAGTCAAAGAACTCCGCTGCCGCCGCACAATCTCTGGCAAGATCCGCTCCCACGGTGGCTTCTACTGAAACGCCCCCCTGATAGCCGATCCCGGCAAGTTGCTCGAAGAAGGGAACGATTCCAGGAATATCAGCGTCGGCCTTCGGAAAGACGCGACCATTCGGGTCGGCAAGCTGGACCGCGCAGATGAGATCGGCGGCCTCTCGCATGACGTCAATCGCCTCCCCTTCCATCGCAAAGTGGTAAAAGTCCGCCGCCAATCCGATTTCGGGCCGGTCAATCTCCCGCGTGATCGCGAGGGCTTCGGCAAAGGTGTTGAGGAAGTTCGTTTCGGTATGATTCACGTGTTCAACCGCAATCCGCAGGTCCCAACCACCCTCTTGGATCACCTCCGCCGCGAGGCGACAAAAACGAATCATTTGCTCACGTGCCTCCAATTCGGCCCAGCCCACCGGGATGGAACGCGAGACCGGACTTCCAAAGACCACGGCCTTGGCTCCGAGATGATTGGCCCGGCCAAGAGCAAGCTTCAAAAACTCACGCGATTTCCCGTCATCGACCTCCGGCCCAACCACTTTGAGCGAGGGAGGAAGAAACCAATTCGCGGATAAAACCGGCACCTCGGCAGCCCGGAGACGATCCGCCGCTTTTAAAAAATCCTCTTCAGGCATCGCCGCCGCTTTTGCAAGACCCGGTTCGATAAAATCAAGTCCACTGGCCTTGATCAGCTCGCCATTTTTCAGCGGCTCGCTGGTCGAAAAATCAGAAACGCCAAACTGCCACGGTGAGGAATTGAAAGTCGTCATCGCCGGGACACTACAACCTCACGCTAATCACTGAAGAATTTTTTTCGCCCTCAACGATAAAGAAGGACACCTGTCCTCCTGGTCATAAATTGCTCCAGGTCCTTCTGCCACGACTCGACAATACTACTCCGAGGCCGCAGCCCTTTGATCGTATCCTCCGTCCCCGGTTGCCGAAGCAGGGTATTGAGTTTCTTGGTCTCCCATTGCTCCCGATAGAGTTCACGAAGGGTCTGCGCCAAAAGAATACCCAATTCAACCGAGGGGCACTTCACCGGATCCGTCAGGAGAATCCTCACCCCTCGGCATTCTTGATTCGCAAACTTGCTCGCCTTTGGCGTGAAGTGGATGGGCACGAATTCGAGACCAGGAAGTTTGGCCTTCTTGAGCTTCTGCGTGAAGGCCCCGGCATCGAGGTATGGCGCCCCAAAGATCTCGAAAGGAAGGGCGGTCCCCCGCCCCACCGAAACATTGGTAAACTCCAGTAACCCCAATCCGGGATAAAGAGTCGCAGCGGTAAGATTCGGCATATTGGGTGATGGCTTGACCCACGGGAGGCCGGTTTCATCAAACCGCATTCCCCGTTTCCAGTTCTCAACCGGAATCACGGTGAGCTTGAGCTTCGGGCAGTGCTCTTTTTGGTAAAGCCGAGCGATCTCCCCAATCGTCATCCCATGCTGAATGGGCACGTTGTGAAAAGAAGTGAAGGTAGGTTCCCCGTCTCGCAGCGGCCCGGCCACCTTTGTCGCTCCGATAGGATTGACTCGATCGAGAACAAAAAACTTGAGCCCCGCTTTCTCCGCGGCCTCCATCGCCAGTCCCATCGTGGAAATAAAGGTATAAAAACGCGTGCCGATGTCCTGCATATCGAAGACGAGGGCATCAATCAGGGTGAGATGTTCAGCCTTCGGTTTCCGCCGATCTTCCCCGGCATAGAGACTCACCACGGGAAGCTTCGTTTGATCATCCACCCCATCCTCAACCTTGTCATCAAGAGTTCCGCGAATGCCGTGTTCTGGGCCGAAGAGCAACTTGAGATCCACTTTTTTGGAACGATCAAGTAAATCAATCGTGCTCACCCGTTTCCGGTTGATTCCGGTTTGGTTCGTGATCAACCCCACCCTCAGCCCGGCAAGCGGAGCAAACTGGTCACGCTCAAGAACATCGATCCCGTTCAAAACATTCAGTAGTTTTGATGACCTCCTCACGACAGCAGGAAGGGTGTTTTTTATCTTTGAGAATTCAAACCCTGTTGCCCTCGCGGCGAGGGTTCCCAGCTTTCTTCTCAAAGCGAGCACGTCCCCCCCGGAAGGATGATTTCGGTTACTCAGAAAGATCACAAAAGTCCGGCTTGCAGGATCAATCCACATCGAGGTGCCCGTCCATCCGGTGTGGCCAAAAGAACCATTTGGAAAGAGCTCACCACGAAGCGAGGCGTCTGGCGAGTTGATGTCAAAACCCAGACCGCGTTGCGCGGAGATGTTTGACAGCGATTGCACCGAGGACATCAAGCGCACTGTTTCCAATTTCAAAATCTGCCGTCCCTCGTGGCGTCCACCGTTGAGCAACATCCGCGCATATCGCGCAAGATCCTCTGCAGTGCTAAAAAGCCCGGCATGCCCGGCAACTCCTCCCATTCGACGGGCAGTCGGGTCATGAACGATTCCTCTCAAGAGCTTCCCGTCTGCCAAAAGCGTCGTTGGCGCAATTCTTCCCTTCAATTTCGGATCAGGCAAGAAGCAGGTTTCCTTCATTCCCATCGGCTGGAAGAGATGCTGCCGACAATAATCCTCGAACGAAAGACCTGATACCCGGGCAACAATCTCGCCGAGCAGGATGAAATTGAGATCACTATATCGATAGTTAAATCCCGCCCGCCCCCGTGAAGGCTCGCCGGCTGCGAGGGAGATCCCGGTCTTGTCACCACTCCACTCAAAGCCTCCGCGCAGGCCCGCCGCCAACCCGGAAGTATGGGTCAAAAGATGACGAACGGTGATCTTGGATTTGTTTGAATCACCATTCAGTTCAGGAAAATAAGTTTGAGCCAGAACATCGAGCTGGATCTTCCCCTCCTCAATCAACTTCATGATCGCCGGAGTGGTCGCCACGACTTTGGTGAGCGAGGCGAGATCGAAAATCGTTTCAGTCGAAGCCTCCTCGAGCGCCGGGACAATGACCCGATTCCCGTAGCTCTTTTGATAGGTTGCTGCTCCCCGCTCCAAATGAATCACCCCTCCAGGGAGGCGTTTTGCACCAATGGCCTCATCGATCACCACATCAATTTCACCAAGCACCCTGGGATCAAACTCCTGCGCGGAAACAAAGGAGAGAGAGATCAGGAAAACCAGAAATCGAATCATCACAAGTCATCTACGGAATGATCGCCTCCTTCTTGTCCCTTTTCAAACGGCTCAAGAAAGTGCCTTCTCTTTTCAACGATCCTCCTTTAATAAATCCCTCCTAGGTTCGGGAACTTACTCCGTTGGGCAATCCTTCGTCCTTTGTTAAAACCCCTCACCCGGATTCTGGTGGGGCTGATCGCGATCGCGCTTCCCGGCTCGTAGTCCGGAAGGGAATGCGCATGGCCAAAGGTCGAGGAGGGGCTTAAAAACGACCTCGAGCAATGGTGCCGTGCCGCCCTCATCTTGTTGGTTGCAACCTCGAACATGGAGTGCCTCTCGGCCTGCAAGGCGACCAAAGCTGGGGCGAAGTCTTTTTTTGACTCCTTCTCGTGATCGGAGTGATCGAGTTCATGCCCGATCAAGCGCTCTATGGTGTCCTCAACTCCGGCCCCATGAACCTCTCGGTTGGGAAACGGCTCTTTCAGGAACTCTGGGCCAACCGGATCAAATGGCTCAAAAAAATTGGCGGAGTTCACCTCAATCGCTCCAGCCCGGTCAGCGGGAAGAAATCGTGGAAAAGTTTGTTGGCGATGGAGAAAAAGAGGAGGAAAAAACTACTCGAGCTTGAACTCCCTCCCAATGATTTTAACAAACTCTTCGGGCGAGCCAACCAAGCCGTGCATCGTCTTGGAACCTGTGATCATGAGCTTGGGCATATTAAGGTCGCGGCTCGAGAGAAGCTGGTAGTCTTGCAAGTTAGCTTTGAGCGACTGGCCAACCCATGGATCCTTCAAAGCAGCGTCAAGTTTGACCGAGGGAATCAATTTCTCGAGTTCGATCCTTGCACTTTCAGGGCTATGAATTGGACGCTGGAAGAGAATTTTGTGCGCTTCTTTAAAGGATTCTGGCTGAGCCCTCCAAGCAGCAAGTCCCAATCGAGCAAGTTCGCAAGCATCCTGGTGATCATGAAATCCCTTTGGGAGATAGGGATTGCAGGCCCGATTCAGAGGAGCCGGCATTAGGATGACTCCTATCTCCTTGGGGTAAACTTGCAAGAGGGCTTCAAGGTCCCCTTCCATCTTCTCGCAAGAGCCACAAGTGTAGTCGAAATACTTCACGAGAAAATGCTTCGCATCCGGCGAACCGATGAAGGGCACGGATCCAAGACGATACGTTTTCACAGCCTTGCCGTCAGGCGTTCTGAAAGTGATCAGACGCCCCTCGCCCGCCACCTGTTCCTTCACTTCTTTACGCTTTTCCAGCTTACTCTCAGAGGTCACTTCATACGTGTCAGGTTTGGGTCCATATACCTGCCCGAGAGCTAGACCAAGAATCAGCAACACGGGAACAAAAACAACAGCCGGTTTGATCTTCCCTCGCACCTTCCAGAGAATCGCCGCCGCTGTCGCAAAACCCACCATGTGAGTCGAGAAACACCACGGGCAAAACGATTTGATGACAAATACCTGCAAGCCCATAAACCAAACCGCCGCCCCAATCAAAAGGATCGCCGCCATCGTAAGAAGAGGCTTCGAAAGCTTGAAAGTCAGTCCAATCACCCCAAGATAAAAGACGGCCGAAACCGCGCTCACGGGAATCCCAAACCACTGGGACCATTCTGACCCCAATACGTCAGCGCATCCACCTTCACCACCACAGCCCACCACCGACGTGATTTTCCCGGTCAGTTTCATGGAGAAAAGATAGGCACTGATCGCAAAACCAACGAAAGCGAGTGTCCGGACGATGCGCATGACCCATGCTTATTCACAAACCGCTCACATCTCACGCATTTTTCGCGAATTTGAATTTCTTATTCCGAGTCCGCTCCCTAGACAATGCCCATGACGTTGAAGCTGAACTTCGAAGCGGTAGAAATCTCGGGCTTAGTCCTCGCAAAAGTTG
>Ga0307999_1000324_pt1 | contig 13577 bp, 5 predicted proteins | sample Neamet1_FD_203158 | JGI IMG/M metagenome (GOLD analysis project Ga0307999, IMG submission 203158) | Marine microbial communities from water near the shore, Antarctic Ocean - #1 | ecosystem: Environmental > Aquatic > Marine > Unclassified | place: Southern Ocean | collected 2014-06-04 | reverse complement strand
GCTAACCTAAATTCTAGTTGGGATTTAGCCGAAATTAACCATTACTTTGAAGATTCTCCATTTTTTAATTTACAAGGGAAACTAAATGCTAATACCCAATATTCAGGGTATATTTCGTTTGACAGCAAGTTTACCAATTATTTTCAATTAGCTAACCATACCTCAAAAACTAGCTTTAATGATGCTAGCTTTACTTACAAGAGTTTTCCGCTTGAATTTAATTTTAATACTGCAGAATGTATATTTAAAAATAATCAAATTAAAGTAGAAAATAGTGATTTTACAATTGCAGATAGCGACCTTGATTTTGAGGGCAACATCAATGATTTAATTGGATATATTCTAAAAAAGAAAGACAGAATTGATATTACTGGAAAGCTGCAATCAACTTATATGAAGTTTGATGAGTTACTTACTTTAAAAAATATGTCAGAAGGAAAAGAAGCAGGCACTATGCCTAATTGGATTCATGCAGACTTAAATACCAACATCACAACCTTTAGTAATGATGATTTTATTGCTTCAGATATTACAGGACAATTAACCTACAAGAAAAAAACTCTTATAGGGGAAGATATAAGACTAAATAGCTTAAATGGTAATATAGCTGGGAACTTCAAATTATATGAATCGGAAAACAATAAGTTAACCTTATTTTCTCAACTTAATCTTAAGCAATTAAATATCCGAAATGCCTTTTTAGCTTTTAATAATTTTAATCAAGAATTTATAACTTCAGAACACATTAAGGGAATTGGTAGTGCCGAAATACAAATGGAAGCTACTTGGAAGCCTGGTTTTGTTTTTGAAGAAGAGAAGTTAAAAGTAAAATCACATTTGATTATTGAAAAAGGAGAATTAATACAATTTAAGCCACTTGAAAGCTTATCGGATTATGTAAGTCTTGAGGATTTAAAAACAGTACAATTTTCAACTCTAGAAAATACAATTGAGATTGACAATAAGGTGCTTACTATACCAACTATGGAAATAAAATCATCTGCATTATCTGTTTTTATATCAGGAAGCCATACCTTTGAGCAAGTAATAGATTATCGAATAAAACTCTTACTTTCAGAATTAATGTCAACTAAATTCCGGAAGAAAAATACTCAAGTTAAAAAAACTGAATTTGGAGAAATAAATGAAAACGGAAAGATATTTAATACCATTTATTTTAAAATGACAGGAAATTCTGAAAACCCTAACATATCATTTGATGGTATACGCTTTAGGGAAGATGTACAAAAAGAAATTACCCAAGAAAAAGAAACAATTACAACTATCATTAAGGAAGATATTTTACTAACTAAGGAGCAAGAAAAGCAGGAAAAAGGGCAGGATGTTATTATTGAATGGGATGATAAATAAAGAATAAAATGGATATATATTCTAAAAAACAAAAGTGGAAATTTACACTATTAGGTTTTGCAATTATTATTGGAATATCTTCTCTATTTGTAACCAATCGTTTAGTAAAACAACTAAAGAATGAAGAACGAAAAAAGATAGAACTTTGGGCCCAAGCTACTAAACATTTAGTTAGTATAACTGGAGAAGGAGATTACTCTTTAGCCATAAAGGTAATATCAGAAAACAGCAATATTCCTGTGATTTTAGTTGATGAATGCGATAGCATTTTAGAGCATAGAAATTTTAATTATTACAGCAAAGTGGATAGTTTCTTATTAAAGATAGGGTTAATAAAAAAGAAAGTCATTACAAAATCCTATCTAAGAAGTGAGCTAATAGAAATACGAACAGGATTAGAAATTCCAATTGAAATTAATATATTAGGAGACAAACAATGGATTTACTACAAGGACTCAGCATTGCTTTACCAATTAAGGTACTACCCAATTTACCAATTAGGATTCATTAGCTTATTCATGTTTATAGCCTACTTTATGTTTAGTGCCAGCCGTAATTCTGAACAAAATAAGGTTTGGGCTGGAATGGCAAAAGAAACTGCCCACCAAATAGGGACCCCATTATCATCATTAATGGCCTGGGTAGAACTTCTAAAAGATAAAGTAGGGACAGAAAGTATGGTTTTTGAGATGGAGAAAGATATTAAAAGGTTAGAAACTATTACAGATCGTTTCTCTAAAATCGGATCAAAATCAGTATTAAGAGAAGTTGATGTAGTACAATTAATTAGTCAGTCAGTAGAATACTTGAAATCTAGAATGCCTGTCAATACTTTGTTTATCCTTGATTTTCCAAACAAAAACATTATCATTCCTGTAAATAGTATATTACTAGAATGGGTAGTTGAAAATTTAGTAAAAAATGCAGTTGATTCTATGAAGGGAAAGGGAGAAATTAAAATCTCTATCACTGAAGATGCTAATAATCTTATCTTAAATATTGCAGATACAGGAGGAGGGATTGATCGTTCAATTCTAAAAAATATATTTAAACCTGGAGTAACGTCAAAAAAGAGAGGTTGGGGGCTAGGGCTGTCTCTATCTAAACGAATAATAGAGCAATATCATAAAGGAAGTATTTTTGTAATGCAATCCAAAAAAGGAATAGGTACAACCTTTTGTATTCACCTACCTAAAAATCTAAATTCCACAGTTTCCTAAATTATTTTTATTCAGATAATTCTGATGATATTCTTCTGCCCTGTAAAAGGTTGAAGAATCAATTACCTGAGTTATAATTTCATTTTCCCAATTTTTCTGCTGTTCTTTTACAGACTGTTCAACCTCTTTCAGTTGTTGCTCATTATGATAAAAAATAATTGAACGATATTGCGTTCCGTTATCAAAGCCTTGCCTATTCAATGTGGTTGGATTATGATTTGCCCAAAATAGATTGAGCAAAGTAGTATAACTAATTTTTTCTGAATTAAAATACATGTCAACTACCTCAGCATGATTGGTAGTTCCACTACAAACTTCCTTATAAGTTGGCATGTCAGTGTCACCTCCCATATAACCAACACGAGAAAGATAAACCCCTCCAGTTGCTTTAAATAACTTCTCAGCTGACCAGAAACAACCTGCTCCAAAAGTTGCTCTTTGCAGCTTAGAATAAGCTTTAAAACGTATACTCAATGAATTTACGCAATGGCGTGTGTCTTTTTCAGTAATTTGTTCTCCAACAAAAACATGTCCTAAATGCCCATCACATTTTTTGCAACAAATTTCAGTCCTTATTCGACCTCCACTGAAATCTTCATAATGAGTGATTGCACCTTCTATTTCATCATCAAATGAAGGCCAACCACAACCCGAATTAAATTTTGTGTTGGATTCGTACAATGGGTTATCACAGGCACGACAAACAAAAATACCTGATTCAAAATGTTCATTATACTCTCCAGTAAAAGGAGCCTCTGTTCCTTTATCTTTTAGAATATGTTTTTCCTCAGGAGTGAGCTTAGAAAAATAATCATTAGTCATAAAACCAAAAGTAGTAAATTAATTCAGTTTAACTTATAGTTTCATAATTTAGCCAACTAATTTTCAACTATTCCCTTGGCAAGTATTTATATTCATATCCCTTACTGTAAACAAGCATGTACTTATTGTGATTTTCATTTTAGAATTGCTCAAAATGATAAGCAAGAAATGCTAAAAAGCATTAAAAAAGAAATAATGATAAGGCAGTCTTACTTGAATAATGCTAAAGTTAGCTCTATTTATTTTGGTGGAGGGACTCCCTCAATTCTTGATAAAGAAGAGATAAAAAGTTTAATTCATACTATATATAATCATTATAAGATTGATGCTCATCCTGAGATAACCTTAGAGTGTAATCCTGATGATCTAGATAAAAATAAACTTTTAGAACTTAAGGAAATTGGTATTAACCGACTAAGTATCGGAATTCAATCCTTTGATGATGCTGATTTAAAATTTATGAATCGATCCCATAATGCAAAGGAAGCGCTTAGCTGCATTCAGTTTGCAAAGGAAGTAGGCTTTGATAATATTACTATTGATTTAATTTACGGTCTACCCAACCAAAGTAATGAAAATTGGAAAAAGAACTTAGCGCAAATGCTCACTTTAGACATACAACATTTTTCAGCTTACTCGTTAACGGTAGAACCTAAAACAAAATTAAAACATCTAATAGACAAGAAAATTGTCACCCCTTTAGATGATAAAATTACAGTAGACCATTTTAATACTTTGATAGAAATTGCTACTAAAAACAATTATATTCATTATGAAATTTCAAATTTTGGAAAGGAAAGATTCTTCTCTAACCATAACATTGCCTACTGGAAAAATAAGTATTATTTAGGAGTTGGTCCTTCTGCACACTCCTTTAATGGAAGTAGCCGACAATGGAATGTCGCATCCAACAAACAATACATTAAAAAACTAAATGAAGATGACTCATATTTTGAAATGGAGGAACTTAGTAATACTCAACAATACAATGAATATATTTTTACCGCCCTTCGAACAATGTGGGGGGTGGATCTAAAGCATATAAATAATAAGTTTGGACAAGAAACTCTAAAATATTTTAAAAAACATGTAATAAGCTGGAAAAATAGAGGCAAAATAGAAAAGGAGGATGGAGCTTATAAACTTACCAAAGAAGGTAAATTGTATGCTGATGCAATTGCTTCAGATTTATTTATTGTCTAAAATTCTTTTAAAATAAGATTCATATTGATTAACAACAATTGACCACCTATAGATTTCTTCTATTCTCTTAAGATTATTTTTTGCGAATTCTATTTTATCTTTTAGAATCTCTTTATCATTTAATAAAGCACCTAACGTATTAGCATTTTTAAAATAATATGCATTCTGATTTACTACTGATTTATTAAACTGATTATCATGTGCTAAAATAAAAGCATTTGCAGCCATTGCTTCAAGTAGGGCTGGATTTGTACCACCAACAGAATGCCCATGTAAATAAAAACTTGAATAATATCTAAGATTATCAAGATGAATCTTATTGAAAATACTGCCAAGGAAAATAATCCCTGCATTTCTATACTTGTCCTTTAAAAAATCACCATACTCAGTTAGGTGATTTCCAACTACAAAATAAGGAATTTTTATCTCACTATTAATATACCCATCGAACATAATTTCAAGATTATTTTCAGGTTCTAATCTTGCAATGGATAAAAGATAATTATCAGCGATTAAACCAAATTCCTTTAAACAATTAGGACTAGGAGGTGTCATAACAACAGATCCATAGGGAATAAATTCAGATTCTCTATTATATTCATTAAGTATATACTCTTGTATCCCAATATTATCAGCAATTAAATAATCAGAATACTTAACACCATATTTCTCAAGTTTTTTAGTGATTTTCTGAACCAGATTATTCCATTTTAAACGCTTCCATTCCAGTCCATCAAGGTTAGTTACAATCACTTTATTATGATGATTACAGAAGATTATTGATAACGCAGAAGTAATTAAACCAAGCTCTAAGATGATGTCAAAATCTTTTCTTACCGCATCTTTAAAACATAAATAATCATAAATAAAATTAGAGGCTGAGTTACCAAAGAAAGATTGAGGGTTAGCTTTTCGTATTATCCGAATCCCTTTATAGGTATCCTCTTTATAAGGGTGAAAATCTGGGGAATAAACAGTAACCTGATGTCCTTTTTCAAACAATCCTGTCGATAAATATTCTGCACACTGCTCAAACCCTCCGTAATTATTAGGAATACCTCTTGTGCCTAAAATTGCAATTTTCATATTTTTAATTTATGAATCGCAAATATATAAATAGAAGTCTATTTAAAGCCCCATATTGAACATTTACATTCTTAAAGAAGATCTAATGAAATAAACAAAATTGTGTTAACATCTTATTTTTCAAATACTTAAAAAAACACTTAACTATGTTATATTTGTGCTGTCGTAATACTTGTTTTGGGTTGTGCTATCTTTCATAATATTGTACAACATAAAAGCCCTCACTTCCGTGAGGGCTTTCTTTTTATAATTTCTTATTAACTATCTTGTTATTTCTGATTCGTTAGCAGCTAAAAAGCGAATGCCAAGCATAAATTCATGGGAACCTGATGAAATAATACTCATATCAGAAGATGGAATATCATATGAATAGCCTATAATATAACGCTCTTTAATAGAATAACCTAACAATACAGCCATTTCTCCATTATTACGATAATCCATCCCAAACCACAATCTATCATCATATGTAGTTTTAACACCAAAATCAGCTTGCAGAGGGGCTGCTTTGACGCCTTTCAATAAAAGTGATGGCTCAATAGACCAAAATGGATTAAAACTATGCTTATACGCTCCCAGCACATAAATATGTCGAACTAACTCAGCCTCACTCTTCATATTATAATCTTCTTTGAAATCATCATCAATTAAATTTAAATTCATGCTGAGCAATTGAGGAATAGCTGCACCAAAATACCATTTATCCCCATAAACGTTAAATCCAAAAGTTGCGTCAGGAGTTGATCTTACCACATCACCTTGCATATAACTATCCTCTTTAACCTGAGGATTTAAACCGTTTTTTGTAATTTTAAATTGAGTAAAACCACCAGACAAGGCAAATGACATTTTAACAGATTGAGTCATAGGGAAAGAATAGGTATAAGATGCCGCACCTCCAATTCTACTTGTAGGTCCTGTCTTATCATTAAACACCAAGCCACCTAAACCAACACGCTCACTTTTCTTACCATAGATACTTAAAATTGTAGTTCTTGGCGCATCAGTAATACCAACCCACTGACTACGAATGGTCGTTTTAGCTTGATAATAATCATACATTCCAGCAACAGCAGGGTTTATCGCATAATTATTAATCATATGCTGAGTTATCTGTGGTAGCTGTTGAGAGTATGAAGTAGCTCCTAAACAGATTGAAACAAAAAATAATGCTATCTTTTTCATATTATAAATTTATTTAATAATTGTAATTGGTCCAGTTTGAGGTAAATCTCCATTTCCTAGATCAATTATATAGTAATAAGTCCCTACAGTTAATTCTTCCCAATTAAAATCATTATTAGGATAAGATGGGCCATCAATTTCCAGAAGTAATTGCCCCCATCTATTAAAGACTTTAACAATTGCATCAGGATACCTTGGTAAATCTTTAATAACCCATTCGTCATTCATCCCATCTCCATTCGGAGATATTGCGTCAAATGGAAGCACTCCTAAGGTTATATAAACTGAACAGTATCCCTGACAAACACCATTTGTAACATATAAATTATACCAATCAGATTTTTCAGGTGTATATGTAAATGAGCTACTGTTAGATAATAGTTCTCCATTTGTATTGGTCCATTCATAGCTAGAAAAAGGAATATTTCCAATTTCAGATAAAATAACACTCTCACCCAATAGAATTGTTAATTCATTTGCCGAACATTCAGGATCTAGATCATCAATATAAACTGTTGCCATTACGCTGTGAGATCCTTCACAATCAGGGTCAGTAATTGTAAGTGTTAATATCTCAGTTGGAGAAAAGGAGCTATCTGTCTGTAAAGTTAAATCAGCAGTCATTGCAATTGTATCAATTTCTAATCCATTAAACATAGTCCAAACATAAGTAAGCCCTGGTTTATCGTCAATCTCAATCTCAATAGGTTGGCCTAAACATATATTAGTGTTGTAGTCAATAGTATTACCGGGTAAGAAAACATACTTATATCCTAAAAGCGTGGTTATTGCAGATACTGGACAATCATTATTGTCAGTAACTATAACCGTATGAGAAGTGTTTGATTTAGCCTCTAAGTATTCCAAGTAGCTATTATTACTTCCGTTAGATGGATTAGATGAACCATTATCCCACTTAAAAGTGTAAGGAGACGTTCCTCCAGTAGGGAAAACAACTGCTTTAGCATCAAGTAAGGCACAAGTTTCATCATAATCATCAATAGTAATTTCTAACTTATTATCCGGTTCATTAATAAAAATATTTCCTGTAGTGTAAGTACATCCATTATAATCTGTAACAACAACATAATAATTACCCGTAATTAGGCCTGTAAATTGAGCGTTTATTGCCATAGTAATGATTTGTATTGAGATACCATTCATATCAAATAATTCATAATCATATCTTCCTACTATTTGTGGTATTGCAGTTCCTCCTGATGCTGTAGTATGAATTGCCCCTGTAGGATCTCCTTTACATTTTACATCATAAGTAACAATAGCTGATGCTAATATAGTAAGAAGACTAGGCTCTACTAGCTCGAAATGAGCTGTATCTGAACAGCCATTAGCATCTTCTACAAAAGCACTGTAATTACCAGCCAAACCAGTTGTTGAAATTCCATTTGTTCCGTCTGACCATGCATATGAACTAATAGGGTTGGTCCCTCCTGTAGTAGTTATGCTTAAATCACCAGTCCCACCACCATTACATAAAATAGCATTATTTACAATAATATTAGCAATAAAGTCAGCTGGCTGAGTTACAACAATTGAATTTGACGTTACACTACATCCTGCCATATCTGTAACAGTACAAGTATATGACGACCCTTCACATAAACCAATAGCAGGATTAATTGTTTGAGCAAGAACATCATTCCAAAGGTAAGTATAAGTCGCTCCTGAAGAAGCAGGAACACCACCACTAACATTTAATGTTATTGAACCATCACAATCCTCAAAGCAAGTAACATTGCTAGTTACTGAACTAGTAATATCAAGCACCGAAAAACCAATTGGCACGAGCAGTTGACCTGTACAACCATTTGCATCAGTAGCTTCAATAGTATAATCTCCAGTACAGCGATCAGTTATGTTATAAGAAATTTCCCCCGGAATAATACCATTAACATCACTCCACTGATATGTGTAGTTTAAGCCGTTACCTAAACCAACTCCACCAAAGACTACAGCTGTAATATTTCCAGTACACGAATCCTGACAGAATACATCAGTTGTAATTGGGGTAAATGTAATTGGGTCGGGTTCATTAAAGGTAACTGTTTCGATGTAAGTACAACTATTATTGTCAGTTATAGTAAAGGCATAAACACCTTGAAATATACCTGATGGATTAAATATTCCAGGAGCATTAGAAATAGATGTATTTGAAATTGGATTTCCTCCTGATATACCTAAAGTATATGGGGACCAACCTCCACTAACATTTACAAAAGCTTCATCACTCAATCCATCACACAATATCTGATAATTATTATAATTATTAGTAGTAATAGAAACCGCCATTTGAACAGGTTGGGTGATTGTTATCTTATACGAATTTGCACAGCCATTAGCATCAACAATTCCAACATCATATATACCTGGTGATAAGCCACTAAATTGATAGCCAGTTGGGCAAGTATTAGGATTAGAGCATATCCACGAAGATGAAAGAGGACTACCATTAACTGAGTACTGATATGGAGCAGTCCCTCCCATAGGAACTATATCGTAAATATAACCATCATTAAAACCATTACAACTAATGTTATTAAATACAACAGTATCAATATAAACTGAGTCAAGATGCATAATTTCAAAAGTATCTCTATCCAAACAACCTAAATTATCCTCAACTAAAGCAACATAATTTCCTGGAGAAAGACCTATTACACCAAGATTTCCTTGTGTATTATAAATATTTAATGGGTTAAACACTTCATATGCGGAATATAAATACGGTGCTGGTTGAGGACCAGTCACTTCAAAAACTACACTACCATTATTATAATTATAACAATCCATTTGAGTAATAATTAAACTATCTATTGTTATTGAAATGATTGGCTCAGTAAGTTCAACAGAATCTGTAATATAACAGCCATTTATATCCCAAACTTCTACATTATACCAGCCAGCTCTTAATGTGTCGGCAAATGCTGTAGTATCATTCATTGAAGGAACTGTATCATTAGGATTTATATAAGTAGGTACTGTACTGTTAGCATTATCCCATAAATAAGTATATGCTGGAACATTAATCGATCCTGAAACATTTGCAGTAGCGTTTCCTCTATCGCCCCCAGTACATAGTAAGTTAGTTGTAATAAAGTTATTTATAACTAATGGAGTTGGTTGTGTTAAAGAAATACTTGCGCTATCAATACAACCATTAGGATCAGTAACTACTAAAGTATACAATGTGTCTGCGAATAACCCATATACGGTATCAGTTATATCTCCATTAGACCAAGAATAAGAATAAGTTAGATTTCCGCCAGATACATATACTTGCGCTGCTCCATCAGAGGATCCATTACATGAAACATTGTTGCCGCCTATGTAAGTATGAATATTAAATGAATCAATCAATAAGGAATCTGGCTGATCAAGGTAAATATCTAATGAATCCAGGCAACCATGATCATCAATAACATATGCCATGTAATATCTAGATGCTAGAGATGAAAATACAGAATCTATTGAAAGCGGAAAGGTCACTGAGTTAGTGTCTTGTAACCAATAAGAATAATCAGGAGTTCCTCCTGTCACACCACTAATTGTTATTTGTCCATCCAAGCTACCGTTACAAGAAACATTATATCCTCCAATAAAAGTAGAATCAATAAGACTAGCAATCTGTAACAAATCTGGTTCTGTTATTACATAAAAACTAGAATCAACACAACCGAAATTATCTTTTAATCTAATAATAATTGTATCTCCTGGTCCTAATAAAGAATCAGAAGGAATATATCCTGGTACAAAAGAATTTACGCTAAAGTCATAAAAGGTGTACGGAAATGAAGTCCCAGTTGAATCAGCAATACCAATGTAAGACCCATCATTTAACCCAAAACAACTTACATTAGTAAACGAACTTGAATCTAGAGAAGGGTTTGTACCATTATCAATAAAAACAGAATCATTTTTTGTACAGCTATTTGTATCAGTAATCGTTATATAATACGTTCCTGAAGTTAGTGTAGAGAGATTTGGTGTGAAGCTGGTAAACGGAGTGCCATTTGCATCTAAACCATTCCACACATAAGAATGTGGGCCCATTCCTCCTGTTGATGTTAAAACAATAGCTCCAGTTGAACTAGTATATTCACAACTATCTATAGCTGCAATGTTTGCTGTCCATGTAATATCTGTAGGTTCAGTAATTTCTACTGAATCAATAGTTTCTGGTAAACAATTTAAAGAGTCTAGAACAGTTAAAAAGTACCATCCAGCTGGCAAATCAGAAACTATAACACCAGAATTATTAATAATATTCCCTAAGGAATTTCTCCAAATGTAATTGTATTCTCCTGAATTTCCTCCAAAAATAGTATCTACAAATATTATACCAGTACTATCACCATAGCATAATGTTTGAACCGAACCTAATATAAACTCTAAAGAGTCAGGCTCAGTGACAGTTACTGAAACCGTATCATAACAATTAGTAAATCTAGGTTCTGTAATAGTTACTCCATTAGATACGTAAAAAGTATCAATAGCTGGAGTAATAACTATATCATAATTACCAGCAGGTAATCCTCCTGTATTAAGTAAAAAGTTATGATTTCCTGGACTAATTGAAATATTTTGAGGTCCAAGTGGGTCAATTGTATAAGCCTTATAAGTGTTGTCAAATGGTGAATTAGGAGTTAAATTAAATCCATCAGTAACATCAATAAAAATAGAATCCGTCACATCACCAAAACAAATTAAATCTAATTCAGATAATGCTAGATCCAAAGTTGCATCCATAGTAAAAGGAGCGCCAACAGTAATTGGGTAAGCAACACTACCACATCCTGGTGATGGATAAATGTTTCCATATAACTCAACCCTTAACTCATATTGACCTGATGTTAAATTACCAAAAGTCATAACAGTATCAATATTGGGATTTTGTACTAAAACTCCTCCTATTGCTGGTGGAGGTGGATTATAAAAACTATTATAATTTTCAATTACAAGTGAAGTTGTTAGGTTTTCTAAAACTACATTACTTAAAAGAACTCCATTAGTACTAATAGTAATCTCGCCATTATTAATTCCATTACATGGAACCAAAACAGTTATAGGATCAACTAAAATAAAGGAAGAATCAACTAAAATTGAAAGAGTATCAGTACACCCCATAGAATCAGTTACCGTTACACTATATTGTCCAGAAGATAAACCTTCTATTGTATCATTATTCGAGAAAGGACCAGTGCCTATAGGGCCAGTCCAACTATAGCTATAAGGGGGCAAACCACCATTTAGATTAGACACCCATGCTTTCCCATTACTTGAGGCGCAATTTTCATTGATAGAATCAATATCAAAAGTGAATAATACTGGCTCTAGAAGTGATATATAGGCCGTATCAACACACTGGTTAGCGTCAATTGCAATAATTGTATCTTGGCCATTATTTGTGTTTTCACCACAAATACCATTAATAATAGTTGTATTAAAAATGCTATCTAATGAAGAAACAAAATAATTTATAGTACCAACGCCATTACTAGCAGTAACACTAATTTCTCCATCACATGTCCCTGGACAAGAGACGCTATAACCATTAGCTAAAATAACTGTATCTACAGAAATTGAAAATACTTCTGGCTCAGAAATATTAATAGAGTCAATTCCTAGACATCCAATTGCATCTTCTATAGTATAAATATAATTAATCACTCCGATTGCTATTGTTGCTCCACAAATAGAGTCACTTATAGTATCAACAAAAATGGTAGAATCACCAATAGAATAAGGAGCGCCAGCTCCACCAAGCATATTATTAAGCGTAATCACACCATCACATACTCCATTACAACTAGTCTGAAAACCATTATAATCAAAAGCAGTTAAATCAAAAGTAACAGGATCTAAATCAGTTAATGTGTCAGAAGGTAAGTTAAATTCACAACCATTAACGTCTCTAACTCTAATGTTTGTATATACACCATCAGGCAACCCGTTTAGGACAACGAATGTATCTGGGAATGTAACCCAATTAAAACCCCCATTTTGAGTGTATTGAAAAGGATCTCCAGCCCCTTGAAAAATAGAGCTTAATGTGACTGTAATTGAACCATCATTGAACCCGTCGCAAGTAGGATCAATAAAAGTTGTAGATGCACCAATTGAGTCAGGATCAACAAAAATAAATTCATTACTCATTTTATCACATCCGTACTCATCTAGTACACTTAGCTGATAAATACCAGGGGTTAAACTATCAATAAGTATTGGAAATGCCGCAAGCGCAATAACATTAATTCCATTAGGTCCAGACATAGTAATAGTGTAATTAGGAGCAGGCGAAATGCTACCTCCCGTAATACCATTAATTGAAATCTCACCATCATTTTCTCCTAAACAAGTAATGTATTTTGATATTTCAGCATCAATCAATATTGAGTCTGGCGCAAAAATTATATGAGTTTGAGAAGGTGAAACACAGTTGAAGGTATCTGTAACTGTAAAATTATAAGTTCCTGCAGATAAATTAGGAAAATCAATACTAGATATATTTGAAGGGAGTGTTACTGATTGAAAACCAGCCAGAGTAACTGTGTATGGAGGAGTACCGCCATTCAAAATATTAAGTGTTAAATTAGCCGTGGTGTCATACCAACACAGTAGACTATCATCCGATATTGAAATAGTAAGATTTGCAGGAGAACCTACAATTGT